>Ga0213836_100763_pt1 | contig 23634 bp, 12 predicted proteins | sample SWPATP03_FD_160578 | JGI IMG/M metagenome (GOLD analysis project Ga0213836, IMG submission 160578) | Coastal seawater microbial communities from Marineland, Florida, United States - SWPA TP0 #3 | ecosystem: Environmental > Aquatic > Marine > Coastal | place: USA: Florida | collected 2016-08-05
TCGCGCGATTTGCTGCTGATGATCCTCGAAGACACCGAAGAGCATATCGAATGGCTCGAGACCCAGCTTGACCTGATCGTGAAGGTCGGGATCCAGAATTATCTGCAGAGCCAGATGGTCGAGTAACCAGGCCTCGCCCGTTGTGCCGGGGGACGCTCAACGCTCCCCCGCTTCCTGCGTCACCCACACCGGCGCCGACCACAACACGTTGCCGTCCGTCTGCGTGACCTTCGCATAATAAAAATGCGCGCCGGCCGCAGGCGTGAAGCGCACGCTCGCTTCGTCCGCCATCTGCGTCACCATCCCGCCGCGTCCCGGCACCCCTTCCATGATCGCCACCGAGGCCACCTGCTTGCCGGCCGTGCTGGCGAAATTCGCCACCAGCGTCAACGGCCCCGTATTCGTAAAACGCTCGCCCATCATGCGGCCGTTGGCGGTCAGCACCAGCTGCGAACTTTTATCCATGGTCGCGAACACGCGCCGCGCCTTCAAGGCATCGATGAAGCTGGCCTGGCTCAAGGGCGTGCCGTTCGGGATCAAGACGCCGGTGCGGTTGGTGTAGGCCGTGCCCCAGTTGGCGCAGTGGTTGTCCTGGTTGGTGCTGAAGGCGACGTGGTAGCCCGCTTCGAGCACCTTGTTGCAGGCGGCCTCGAAATTGCTGCGGCGGGTCTCGGTCTCGCTGTCGTTCACGGAGAAGGCCGTGCTGTTGACCACTTCGCACAAGGCCATCGCCTCGTCGCCGTCCGCCGTATAGCCGAGCGCGACGCCGTTGACGAGGAACTGGTCCTTGGTGGCGGGATGATTGAACTGGCCGACCCAGCCGCGTTCGCGCATCAGGGTGTAGAGGGCCGCGTAATCGCTGCGCGGCGTCAGCACATCGGCCAGCAGCTCGCCCTGCGCGTTCTTTTCCCAGCCCAGCAGCTGGTCGCTGTTGAAAATATTCAGGTGGCCGCCCTTGTTGATGACGCCCCACTCCATGCCGTACACGGCCAGGAAGTCGCGATGCGCGGCGTTGAAGCCGGCGGCCATCTCCAGCCCCTTGCGGTACAGCGCTTTCGCCGCGGCCGGGTCGGCGTCCGGCGGGCTGGCGGCCGAGCCGTCGTACATGTGGTTGTGCTCGGAAGCGACCAGGATGTCCAGGCCGTGGTTTCTCGCATAGCCGAAGGCGGCATCGGGGCCGTATTTCGCCGTGAGCGGCTCCTGCGCGCCTTTACAGTCGGTCAGCTCGGCGCCGCCGTCGCTATGGTTGGTCTGGCTGTGCAGATTGCCGAGATAGACGGTGTAGGGCAGCGCAGCCGGCGCCGGCGCCGCACCTGGCTGCGCCAGGCGGCCGACCGGCAAGGGGGCGAAGCGCGGCAGCGTCGGCGCTTGCGGCATCCCGATCTCGATCTCCCAGGCCTGCTCGTGCAGGTCGGCCGCCGGGACCGTCGCCTGCGCATCGCGGCTGGCGGCGCGCAGGCGTACCTGGTAGACGCCGGCGGCCAGTTTGCCGGCATCCTGGCCCGACCAGGTCACGCTGACTGTGACCGGCGTTTGCACCAGCGGCGTGCTGTCCTTCCAACGGCGTACCACAAGGCCGCGCGGGGAAATCAGTTCGAGCTGCCAGTCGACGACCTGCGCCTGGCGCGCGTTCGGATAATCGAAGGACAGGGTAAAAGTGCGCGCTTCGCCTCGCGCCGGGTCGGCCGCGCGGTACGGCGCGTACAAGGTGGCTTCGAATTCGCTGTGTTCGTCGATGACTGCGCAGGCGGCCGGGGCGGCGCAGCACAACAAGAACAAGGCGATGCGGATGGGGGTGTGGAAGATGGTTTTCATGATGCAATTGTTGCAATTGCATCATGACAAGGGCTTGCGCCAAACCGGTACTTACTTGCTAAGAACTATATACTTTTTGATAAAAAGTTAAAAATGGTATTCGGCGCGCACCATCGGCGTGCTGGCGCGCTGGCCGCGGCCGCCGGTCGTGGCACTGGTGTTGCCGAACTTGTTGTTCCAGAACTGGTATTCGAGGCCGACGCGGAAGCGGTTCTTCGGCTGGCCGATATGGGAACTGACGTCATACATCAGCGCCATGTCGACATTCGTCTCGGCGCCGGTGCCGCTGCCCACTTCGTCGCGCCCCTTGGCGCCGATGAACAGGCCGTAGCCTTCGAAGGACAGGCGTTCGGCCACCGGAATGCCCCAGTTGACCGACAGCGCCGCGTGGGTGTCGTAGGTGTAGCGGCCGTTGACGGTGGAGATCGGCGGGAAGGCGCCGCTCGGCGCGTTCGATTCGCGCAGCACGAGGACACTCGTATTCAGGAAGCCGGGCACGTCCCACATCAGGGTCGGGCCGGCGACCAGCATGCGCTTGCGCGAGTTGTAGCCGACGTCGTTTTTCGTGTTCCAGTCGAAGCCGAGGGTCAGCCCGAGGCCTTTCACCGGGCCGTAGCGCATCTCGGCGCCGCGCAGCGCGCCGATGTCGAGCAGGTGGCGGTAGACGATATACGCTTCCTGCGCGCCTTCGTTCTGGGTCAGCGAGGCCGGATCGGTTTTGTCCGACTGCAGCAGGTCGACGTTGAAGAAGTTGCTGCCGTATTTGTAGCCGCTGGCGTGGGTCAGCGCGAAGATGTGCTTCTTGATGTGCTCGGGATTGTAGGGCTCGGCGAAGCGGGTGCCGTAGCGCCAGCTGACCGAGGTGTCGCTCCAGTCGGCGGCGCCGGCGGCGCCACAGGACAACAGCAGGGTGGCGCCAAGGGCCAGCAGGGGTTTGTTCGTCATGATAGGGTCTTCGAATGTGGTTGTTCATGTTGCGCCGGAATGGCGTCGCGCCTGGGCGCGACTTGCAGCTCGACCTGGTGCGTCTTGCCGTCGTCGCTGAGCGGCACCGTATCGCCGCCGACGTCGATGCCGTCGATGCGCAGTGCCGGCTTTTCGCCCGCACGCACCTCGATTGCATAGGTGGTGGTGCGGTAGCGGTAGCGCAGGCGAAAGCCCGGCCAGCCGCGCGGCAGTTGCGGCGCCAACACCAGCCGCTCGCCGACGCGCTCGATCCCGAGCAGCGATTCGACGACCAGCCGGTACATCCATCCGGCGGAGCCAGTGTACCAGCTCCAGCCGCCGCGTCCGATATGCGGGGCGGCCGCCAGCACGTCGCCGGCGACCACATACGGCTCGAGCCGATATCGGGCACAATCATCGGGCGTGGCGGCCAGGCGCACCGGATTGAGCATGTCGAACAGTTCCCAGGCGCGTTCGGCGTTGCCCATGCGCGCGAAGGCCATCGCGCCCCACAAGGCCGCGTGCGTGGCCTGGCCGCCGTTCTCGCGCATGCCGGGCGCGTAGCCGCGCATGCTGCCGGGATTCAGGCCGCCGGCCTCGAAAGGCGGATCGAACAGCCGCACCAGGCGCGCTTCGCGCAGCACCAGGCGTGCGTCGACCGCCGCCATCGCGCTCGCGGCGCGCTCGGGGCCGGCCGCGCCGGACAGCACGCTCCAGCTCTGCGAGACCAGGTCGATGCGGCATTCGTCGTTGTCCTTCGAGCCGAGCGGGGTGCCGTCGTCGAACCAGGCGCGCCGATACCATTCGCCGTCCCAGGCGTGGTCTTCGAGCTGGGTGCCCAGCGCCTGCGCGGCCGCGCGGCAGGTGGTGGCGAAGCCGTAGTCGGCGCGGCGCATCGCCAGTTCGGCGAAGCGCTGCAAGACCTCGATCATGAAGAAGCCCAGCCAGACGCTCTCGCCGCGGCCCTTGGCGCCGACCCGGTCGAGTCCATCGTTCCAGTCGCCGCTGCCGATCAGGGGCAGGCCGTGTTCGCCGAAGCGCAGGCTGTGGCGGATCGCGCGCACGCAATGGCCGTACAAGTCTGCGCGCTGCTGCGACACCTGCGGCGCATCGAAATACGACTCTTCGCCGAAGGCCAGCGCGCGCCCTTCCAGGTAGGGCGCCGATTCGCCGAGGATGCCGATGTCGCCGGTGGCGCGGATGTAGCGGCAGGTCGCCAGCGGCAGCCACAATAAATCGTCCGAGCAGCGCGTGCGCACGCCGCGGTTCGAGGGCGGCTGCCACCAGTGCTGGACGTCGCCCTCGACGAACTGGTGCGCAGCGCACAGCAGCAAGTGTTCGCGCAACAGTTGCGGGCGCGTGTGCACCAGCGCCATCGCATCCTGCAGCTGGTCGCGGAAACCGAAGGCGCCGCCCGACTGGTAATAGCCGCTGCGCGCCCACATGCGGCAGGCCAGCGTCTGGTACACGAGCCAGCCGTTGGCGAGCACGTCGAGCGCGGGGTCGGGCGTGTCGATCTGCACCGCGCCGAGCGTCTCTTCCCAATACGCGTGCACTTGCTCGCGCACCGCGCGCGCAGCCACGCTGCCCCGGTAACGTTCGACCAGTTCGGCGGCCGCACCGACAGCGGCGCCCAGCATGAAGACCAGTTCCTTCTCTTCGCCCGGCGCCAGCTGGAAGGCGACCTGCAAGACCGCACAGGGATCGAGCGCGGCGCCCAGGCTGCCGGACAGGCCGGCCCGTCGCAACGCCTGCGGCCGATTCAGATTGCCGCCGCGGCCGATGAATTCCGTGCGGTCGCAGGTGAAGGCGGCGTCGGCGTCGACGTGGAAGAAGGCGACGCGGTCCGCGTGCTCGCCGTTCCAGGCCGTGCGCGCGCACAGGGCGCCGCTGGCATCGCGTTCGGTCACGACGTGCGGCGCCGATGCGGCGCGCAGTTCGCCAAGCACCCATTCGACATAGCCGGTGACGGACAGGCGGCGCGCGGCATCGCTCTCGTTCCTGATCCGCAGCACCATGTATTTGATGGGCGCATCGAGCGCCACGAACTGCGACAGTTCGGACACGATACCGTAGGCCGTGTGTTCGAACACGCTGTAGCCGAAGCCATGGCGCGTGAGGTAATCGGCGCCGGAGGGCGCGGGCAGCGCGGTCGGCGACCAGACCACGCCCGTGGCGTCGTCGCGCAGATAAAACACTTCGCCGCCGCGGTCGCCCACCGGGTCGTTTTCCCAGGGCGTCAGGCGCAGTTCGCGCGCGTTCTCGCTCCAGGTGCAGGCCTGGCCGCTTTCCGAGACGACCGAGCCGAAGCTGGGGCTGGCCAGCACGTTCGACCATGGCGCCGGCGTCGGGCGGCCGGGCGCCAGGCGGATCACGTATTCGCGCCCATCCGGGCTGAAGCCGCCGATGCCGTTGTCGAGCAGGAGTGCGGGCGCCGCCGGCGCGGACGCACTGTTCGGTGGCGCCGGCGCCGCCACGCGCAGGGCCGGCGGGATGGGCCCGTGCGCCGCCTGCGCCCGGTCCAGCTGCTCGGCCAGGCTGCCGCGCCCGTCGAACAGCACCATGCGCGCGACCGCCTGCAGCAGGACGCGGTCCTCTTGCGGCACCTGCCCTTCCACCTGGACGAACACGCCGCCCGGCCGGTCGAGCAGGTCGGCCGCGACCATCTCCCTGAGCTGCGCATACGGCGAGCGCAGCGCGCCGCTGTCGCTGTCGCCGCACCAGATCACCAGATCGACCGTCAATCCGTTCGCGCGCCACCAGGCGTGGGCTTGCAGCAGCTGGCGCGCCGGCGCGAGCTTGTTCGCGTCATCCACCCGCAGCAGCACGATCGGCAGGTCGCCGGAAATCGCATATGGCCACAGGCCCGCCTGGCCGCGGCGGTTGCCGGCGATGAGCTCCGGTGCCGCGCGCAGTGCGCGTTGCGGGTAGAGCACGGCGCCGGCCAGGCGCGCGTACAGCTGGGCGTCGGCCTCGGTCGTCGACTGGCCGTGGCTTCCGGCCCGCTCGCAGGCCCGCGTCACGCAGGCGCGCTCCGCGTATTTGGCGGCCAGGTGCAGGGCCTCGTCGCGGCTCGCGGCCACGCCCAGCACCAGGTCGATGGTCGCTTCGGCGCCGGGCGCGAGCGTGATCGTGCGGCGAATCACCAGCGCCGGGTCGAGCACCGATCCGGCGGCCCCGTTCAGGGGCGCGCGTTCGACCAGGGCGGCGGGCAGCGCATTGTTGTTGCCGCGTTTTATAAAATCGGCGCGGCTGGTCTCGAACGAGGTGTCCTCGACGCCGGCGCCGTGGATCGTCATCGCATTCACCAGCCAGGGCGTGGCTTCTTCCTCCTCGCGCGGCCGGCGCGTGCACAGGATGGCGTTCTGTGGAGCGACGATCTCGCTTTGCACGAAGAGTTTGCTGAAGGCGGGGTGAGTATCGTCGAAGGCGCTCGCCGCCAGTACCGGTTCGGTGTAGCTCGTCACCTCGATGCGGCGCGTCTCGTCCGACAGGTTGCGCATGCGCGTGCGGCGCAGCTCGACATCGTCATCCGGCGCCACCACGATCTCGGTGCACAGTTCGATGCCATGGTCGCGCCGCAGCCACTGGGCGCGCCCTTGCGCGAAGACGGCTTCGTAATGCTCGGGCTGCACCAGCGTCGGCTGCCAGGCGCTCGACCACACGTTGCCGCTGTCGAGGTCGCGCAGGTAGCAGAACACGCCCCAGTCGTCGCAAGTGGCGTCGAAGCGCCAGCGGGTCAGCGCCAGTTCGCCCCAGCGGCTGTAGCCGCCGCCGTCGCTCGTGACCATCACGTGATAGCGGCCGTTCGACAGCAGCTGCACCTGCGGCTGCGCCGGGCCGACGCGGCTGACCGCGCGCTGCGACGGCGGCGCCTCGGGCGGCGTGCTGGTCTGCGCTGCAATCGCGAAGGCGGCCTGTTCAAATGCGCCCTGCAACGGCACCGGTTCCTGCAGCATGAGCAAGGCGGCGCGCAGCTCCGGGTCGGCCTCGAAGCGGCGCTGCATCGGGCGCGCGTGCAGCAGGTTCGAGAGCGCGAGCAAACCCATGGCCTGGTGATCCGCGGCATAGGCCTCGACCAGCGCGTGACGCTGGCCGCGCGCCACGCGCGCCTGCGTGAAATCGATCGCCTCGTAAAAACCGTAGCGCCCCAGTGCACCGAGCGCGGCCATGCGTTCGAGGTTGGCGCAGGCCGCTTCCGGCGCCACCAGCAGGGCCAGCATCGACGCATAGGGGACGGCCACCAGCGCTTCGCCCACACGGCGCTGCACGCCGGCGCCTGGTGCGCCGAAGGGGCGGCTTGCAAACTCCACATCGTTGTCGGCGGCGTCGGACCTGCCCCAGGGGATGGCGCGGGCGGCTGCGTCGTCGATCTGGACGCGCACGATGGCGCGGCAGCTGCGCTCGAGCAGGGTGTCGCGGTAGAGCGGCATCACCAGCTGCGGCGCGAGATAGTCGCCCATGGCGCCATGCTTCGACAACAGCAGCAGCTCGCCGCCGACGATGCCCAGCTGGCGTTTCAATGCGTACCAATGCGTCCGCGGCAGCTGGCCGCGGGCGACGCCGATGTAACTGGCCAGCCGCGCCGTCGATGCGAACGCATCGCAGGCGCCGGCATCGCGCCGTTTCTGCCTGACGTCGTAACCGGTGGACAGCAAATTGGTATCGGGCTGCAGCAGCAAACCAAAATCCATATCGGCGAACTCGCGCGCGCAGGCGGCCAGGCCGTCGATCTCGTCCAGGCGCGCCCGCGCCAGGGCGGCGCCCTCTTCCACCATGTGCGCCAGCGCCCGATCGGCCGCGCCGGCGCCGGCTGCGCGCAGCGTCAGCGCGGCCAGTTCGCGCAGCGTCGGGATGCGCGTCAGGCTGGCGTCGAGCACGTATTCCTCGGCCGCGCGCATCCAGGGCGCCTGGGCCAGCAGATCGTCTTGACAAGCGCGGCAGCCGGCGTCCAGGCGGGTGGCCCAGTCACGCAGTCCGGCGTCGGCCGACGCCGGCAACGTGGCATTGAGCAGGGAGGCGGTGCGCACCGCGTCCGCCAGGCAGGCGGCCAGGCCAGGCAGGGTGTCGCCGTTGCGGCAGCGCGCGGGGTCGAGCACCTCGCGGCAGGCTTCCAGTGCCTTGCGCACGGCGGGCGCCGCGCCTTGCGCATGCTCGTCGGCCACGTGCAGGGTGGCGCGCAATCCTTCCAGCGCATGCGCACCGGCGATCGGTGCGTCGGCCAGTGCTTCGAGGGCGCCGGCCAGGGTCAGCAGGTGGGCGGCCAGGCTGCCGCTGTCGGCGGTCGAGATCCGCAGCGGCGCCAGCGGCGCCAGCGTGCCCACGTCGTAGGCCTGATAGAAATGGCCGCGGTGGCGCTCGAGCAGCGCCATGTTGGAGAAGGCCGCGCGTACCCGCGCCAGCAGCTCGGCTTGCGCAATGAAGCCGAAGTCCCAGGCCGACACGTTGGCCAGCAGCCCCAGGCCGATGTGGGCCGGCGAAGTGGTCGCGGCAATGGCGGGCTGCGGCTGCTCGCGCAGGTGGGCCGGCGCCAGCCAGTTGGTCTGCAGGCCGACCGCATCTTCGAAAAAGGCCCAGGTACGGCGCGCCAGCCTGGCGAGGAAGTCGGTCTGCGCCTGCGACAAATCCGGTGCTTGCCGTTCGAACGGCAGGCTGACCCACCAGGCCAGCAAGGGAGATAAGAACCACAACAGCAGCAGCGGCGCGGCTGCGAACAATGCGAACGGATGCAGGAAGGTGAGCAGCACGGCGACCAGCACGGCCAGCACGGGCGCGAACCACATGCTGCGCCAGGCCGATTCGACATCGGTGCTCGAGCGCACCAGGTGCGAGGCTTTCCACTGCAGCAGGTGCTTGCGCGTGACCAGCATGCGCCAGCAGGTGCGCCCGATCGCGTGCAGGCTGACCCAGGCTTCGTGCGGCAGGAAGGCGGTGCTCATCACGGCATGGGCCAGGCTGTCGGCGGCGCGGTGCGCCCAGTTGCCCAGGTGCTGGCGCCACGGCATGTCGTGCGGCTTGTCGACCAGGGTGACGAGGATGCGCACGAAGGCCGGCAGGAAGAACACGGACAATGCGGCGGCGCTCCAGAATGCCGGCCCCGCCAGGCGCGACCAGCACACCACCAGGGTGGCGGTCAGCGCCGGCGCCACCAGGCTGCGGCGCAAGCTGTCGAACAGCTTCCAGCGCGAGAGCGGCGACAAGGGATTGGCTTCCTGCCCGCCCCCCTGAACCGGCACGCGCGCGCGCAGCCAGCCGGCCAGCTGCCAGTGGCCGCGGATCCAGCGGTGGCGGCGCGCGATGTCGTCGCTGTAGCGCGCCGGCCAGCCCTCCACCAGCTGGACGTCGCTCAGCACGCCGCTGCGCAGGTAGCAGCCTTCGATCAGGTCGTGCGAGAGCACCGCGTTGTCGGGCAGGCGTGCGTCCAGCACGCGCATGAAGGCGTCGACATCGTAGATGCCCTTGCCGCTGAAACAGCCTTCGCCGAACAGGTCCTGGTAGACGTTCGATTCGGTGCGCGCAGCGCCGTCGATGCCCGGCGCGCCGCCCCACAGGCGTGCATAGCGCGAGGCCCGCTCGAGCGGCAGCGAGGTCGTCACGCGCGGCTGCAGCAAGGCGTGCCCGCCCACCACGCGGCGCCCGGCGCCATCGAGCACGGGGAGATTGAGCGGGTGCAGCATCGCGGCGACCATCTGGCGCGCGCTGTCCGGCGGCAGCTGGGTGTCGGCGTCGAGCGCGATGACATAGCGCACGCCGTCCAGGCCTTCCGTATTCCCCTCGACCAGCATGAAGCGCGCGCGCGCGCCGCCGCGTAGATAAGCGTTCAGGTCGGCGAGTTTGCCGCGCTTGCGCTCGCAGCCGATCCAGGCCTGCTCGCCCTCGCTCCACAGGCGCGGGCGGTGCAGCAGCAGGAAGGGCGCGTGTGCATGGCGTGCGTTGAGCGCGGCGATACCGAGGCGCGCTTGTTCCAGCAGCTCGGCGTCGCCGAACATCGTTTCCTCGGGCGCGTCGGCGAAATCGGTGAGCAGGCAGAAGCGCAGCCGGGGGTCGCGGTTGGCCAGGTAGCGCAATTCCAGGCCTGCGCACAGCGCCTCGACGTATTCGCTGTCGTGCAGGAGCGCGGAGACGGCGACCAGGGTCGCCGCATCGGCCGGGATTCCGGCCTGCAGGTCCATGCGCGGCAAGGGGCGCGATGCGACCAGGCGCGCGCTCATCAGGTTGGTCAACTGCAGCGCCAGCTGGCTGGCGCCGAACGACGCCAGCAGCGCCAGCACCAGCAGCAGCGCCAGGCCGGCGCCGCCCTGGTGCGCGTGCACCAGCAGCGCCGCCGTGAACAGCAGCGTGAAGCCGCCGATCGCCCCGAGGTAGGCCAGCAGCGGCCTGCGGCGCGCCGCAAGCCGCACTGCGTTCAGGATTCCCTGCGCAGGCCTCAGCTGCGCCCGCAACGCCGGCAGACCGGCGCCGATCAGGTAGTGGCCGACGTGACCTGTGTGCGCATCCGGCGCGCCCGCCAGCGCCAGGGCTGCGGCCGCCACCTCGCTTTCGTCCTGGCCGTGCCGGCGCGCCAGGCGCTCGACGGCGCGCCGGTATTCGTCGCGCGTGGCGGCATCCATGTGCGGGTAGACGCCGGCCGGGTCGCGCCGCAACGCCTGCTCGACCACGCTCGCGGCCTCGACGAAGGCGCGCCAGTCGATGCGGTCGATCGTGCGCAGGCTGGCCAGGCAGTTGGCGAGCGAGGCCGCATCCAGCGCCTGCGCCTCGCTGTCGCGCGCGGCCAGCGTGTCGAGGGTGAGGCCGCTGTCGGCCAGGCGGGCGCCGACCCATTCCAGCACCTGGGCCAGGGCGGCGCCCCTGCCCTGCAGGCGCTGCGCCAATCCGGCCACGAAGGCCGCCCCTAACGGCTGGACGGCGCGCGCCATGTCGGCCACCAGCAGGATCAGGTCGCCGGGGCGGCGCTCGGCGCTGTCGAGCATGCGCGCGGCCCATTCGGCGGCCAGCTGGCGCTGGCGCCGGGTGTCGACCAGGCGCGCGCCGAGCCGGCGCAGGTTCTCGATCAGGGATAACCGCAGCATGATCGGGATCGCCCGCAGTTCGCCCAGGGTGAGCACGGCGCTCTCCTGCCAGGCGCCGACGAAACGCGCCAGGGCGGCTTCGTCGAGCAGGCTGTCGGTGTGGGCGACGAACGCCTGGCACAGCGCGTAGATGCGCGGCTGGCCCGGCCCGCCCAGGCGCGCCAGCGCGCGGCTATAAGCGGGCGGCAGGTGCTGGCGCGCGCTGCGGACATGTTCGTCGATCAGGTGGTAGTGGTCGAGCAGCAGTTCGGCCGCGGGCAGCGCGGGGTCGGCGTTGCCCGCGGCCGTCAGCGCGGCGCAGGCGGCGCCGATGACCGCGGCGTTGTCGGCCAGGCGCGGCAGCAGCGTGTCGGATGCATCCTCCTGCGGCACGCCGGGGCGGCCCGCGAGCGTATGCGCGTGCTGCGCCATCCGCGCGGCATCGAGGCGCTCGGCGCGCAGCGGCGCCTCGTCCGCCTTCGTGTGCATGTCTTCGTTCAACAGGAGCCTCGGTGATGAGCGTGCGCGAAACCCGTCGCACGGCTACTGCCATGCTAGAACCTCATCAAAAAGACCACTGTGCGTTGACGAACGGAGTAGCGGGATGGTTGCCAACGCGCCGCAGCGGCTTGCGCTGCGCCTGATCAGGGCGCCAGCAGCGCCAGGCCCCCTGCCAGGTGGCGCACGGCGCGGTGTCCGAGTTCCTGGGCGATGCGCGCCGCCTGGGCGCTGCGGTTGCCGCTGCGGCAGAAGAACACGAGCGGACGCGTTTCGCGGCACAGCCAGGCGGCGTGTTCGGGCAGCCGCGACAGCGGCAGGCTGTAGGCCGCGCGCCCATGCAGCCTGGGTGTGCCAAGCGCGTGTTCGCAGGCTTCGCGCACGTCGATCAGGAGCGCGTCCGGATGCGCGCCGAGGAAGTGGGCCAGGCCGTGCGCATCGAGTGCGCATGGAGCGAGGCCCGGCACCGGGGCCTGCGGCTGCGCAGGCGCGCCCGATCCGGTCACGGGACAGGCCGCCGGCGGCGGCGCCAGCAAAGCCTGGCCGCAGCGCGCGATGCGGGCGCAGGCCTCCATGATGAAAGCGTCGTCGGCCAGCGGCCCGAAGGACATGCGCACCGCGTTCGCACAGCGCTCTTGCGGCAGCCCCATCGCCAGCAGCACATCGCTCGGCGCCGCCTGCGCAGCCGAACAGGCGGAACCGGCGCTGACGCGCACGCCGGCGGCGTCGAACAGGTCGAGCAGCGCCTTGCCCGACCGGTTGGGGACGGAAAAATTAAGCGTGGTCGGCAACGCGTGTTCGAACGGCGTGTTGAATTCGATGCCCGGGAAGGCCGCGCGCAGGCTGGCGGCGAGCCGGTCGCGCATGGCGGCCAGTTGCGCGTGGCTGCGGAAGCTGGCCCCTTCTTCGAGCGCGCGCAGGACGGCGCCGAGGGCGGCGATGCCGGCCATGTTTTCGGTGCCGGAGCGCTGGCCCGCTTCCTGGCCACCGCCGCACATCAGGGGCGTGTAGGGCGCGTCCGGCCGAACCCACAGCATGCCGATGCCTTTGGGCGCATACAGCTTGTGGCCAGAGAACGGCGCGTAGTCGATGCGCGTACGGTCGAGCGCCAGCGGCAGCTTGCCGAGCGCCTGCACGCAGTCGACCATCCACAGGGCAGTGCTGCCGGTGTCGTCGAGCACCGCCGCGATGCCGTCGAGGTCGGAGACGACGCCGGTCTCGTTATTCGCCGCCATCGTGCACAGGAAGGCGGTGCGCGGCGCCAGCGTACGCAGTTCGTCGAGGCGATGGCGCCCCTGCGCATCGACCGGCAGCGCCTGCAGCGTGAGGCCGGTGCCGAGCAGCGCGTTCCAGTGCGCCAGGCTTTCCGGCACCGCCTTGTGTTCGGTCGCGCCATACAGCAGCAGGTCGCCGCAGGGCAGTCCGGCCGCGCGCCGCGCACGCACCGCGCACAGGGCCGACAGCACGGCGGTCTGGATCCCTTCGGTGGCGCCGCTGGTAAACATCAGGCGTCCGCTCGCGGCGCCCAGCACGCGGCGCGCGCGGCTGCGTGCATCGTCGAGCAGGGCGCGCGCGCGCAGGCCGGCCGCGTGGCTGCTGCTGGGATTGCCGAAACACTGCTGCAAGGCCGCTTGCGCCGCTAAAATAGCCGCAGGCAGGACGGGCGAAGTCGCGTTGGCGTCGAGGTAGATTTCAGTTGTCATAATAAAATCGCAAAAACTGTAAACGCGTCTGCTGATCGTGTTATTGTTTAGCAATATGTTACAAACATATCGCGATAAGAATGTACTAAATACGCTACAAAAAACTGGTTTATTAGAATATTTGTCCTATTAGTGACATAAAATTAAAATGAATTCACTAGACAAGTTTGATTGCGCCATCCTCGCAGCACTCCAGGCCGACGCCACGCTGTCGATCTCCGGCCTGTCCGACAAGGTCGGCCTCTCCAGCACGCCCTGCTGGAAGCGCGTCAAGCGCCTCGAGGAAGAGGGCTATATCGAGAGCCGCGTCACCATCGTCAACCGCCAGAAGGTCGGCTTGCCGGTCACGGTATTCGTCAGCGTACGCACCCCCGAGCACGACGAAAAATGGCTGGAGCGTTTTGCGGCGGCCGTCGTCGCCCTGCCTGAGGTGCTGGAATTTCACCGCATGAGCGGCGACGTCGATTACCTGCTGAAGGTCGCCACCACCGACATCGCGGGTTACGACCGCTTCTACAAAAAGCTGATCAAGACGGCGCAACTGTCCGGCGTTTCCTCGGCCTTCTCGATGGAGCAGATCAAGTGCACGACCGCGCTGCCGCTGGAGCTGATTGCGCACGGCCTGCCTGCCTGAGACGACTGCACCGCCGAGCTGATTCATGCGATGATGGCGCCCGTTAGTCATATAACGGAGACAGGCTGATGCCATCGAAATTCACCATCGCGCCGCTGGCGCTGGCCGCGCTGCTGTGCGCATCGAACGCCGCACTGGCGCAGGAACAAACCGTCAATATCGGCGTGACCGGTCCGCTCTCGGGCGCGAATGCCTTTGCCGGCAAGGACAACGAAAACGGCGTGCGCCTCGCCGTCGAAGAACTGAACAAGCAAAAACTCAAGGTCGGCGGCAAGCAGCTGCGCTTCGCGCTGCAGTCCGAAGACGATGCCGGCGACCCGAAGCAAGGCGTGACGGTGGCGCAAAAGCTGGTCGACGGCGGCGTCAAGTTCGTGCTCGGGCCGTATAACTCGGGCGTCGCGATTCCCGCCTCGCGCGTCTACAACGATGCCGGCGTGCTGATGTCGACGGTCGGCACCAATCCCAAGATCACGCAGAGCGGCTACAAAGGCGTGTTCCGCATCGTCGCCAGCGATTCGCAGGTGGGCGGCGCGATGGCCAGTTACGCGGCACGCGAACTGAAGCTGAAAAACGTCGGCGTCATCGACGACCGCAGCGCTTTCGGCACGGGCATCGCCACCGAATTCAAGCGCCAGGCGCAAGCGGCCGGCATGAAGATCGCGGGCCATGAATTCACCAGCGAGAAGGCCAGCGATTTCGCCGCCATCCTCACCGCGCTGCGTGCGAAAAAAGTCGACGCCATCTTCTTCGGCGGCTATGCGCCGCAAGCGGCGCCCATGGTGCGCCAGATGAAGGCGCTCGGCCTGAACGTGCCGCTGCTGGGCGGCGACACCCTGTGCAGCCCGGAGATGGCGAAACTCGGCGGCGGGGCCGTCGGCGACAACGTACGCTGCGCCCAGGCCGGCGCCATCATCGCCAGGCAGGCGGCCGGCCCAGCCTTCCTTGCCACCTACAAGGAGCGCTTCAAGCGCGAACCGGACGTTTACGCGCCCTCCTTCTACGACCAGACCATGTTCATCGCGCAGGCGATGAAGGCCGCGAACAGCCTCGATCCGGCCGCCGTCGCCGCACAGCTGCGCACCCTGACCCACCAGGGCGTGGTCGGCACCTATGGCTACGACGACAAGGGCAACCTGAAGAAGACCGCCGTCACCGTCTACACTTTTAAAAATGGCGCGCTGGCGCCACTCGCAAGCTATTAAGGTCTCCCACATGAATCACGCTTTCAAACTCGGCGCGCTCGCCGCCGCCGCCCTCATCGCCTGCGCACCAGCGCACGCCGCCGAACACGCCAGGGCGGCCGTCGCCAAACAGGCCATCGCCAATCCGCAGGCCAGCAAAAAGCTGAACCTGCTCGCCGACGAATACTACGATGCGCTGGCGCGCTTCGACCCGGTCGCGGCCAGCGAGAGCGGCGACAACCGCTTCATCGACCAGATCGGCATGTCGATCTCGCCGGCGGAACGCGCCAGGCAGTTCGCGCGCTATAAAACCTTCGTCAAGCACCTGCACACGATCAAGCGCGATCAGCTGAACAGCCGCGACCAGACCAGCTACGACATCCTCGATTACGAGCTGGGCATGGCGCTGCGCTTCGAGCCCTTCCCCGAGCACCTGCTGCCGCTGAGCCAGATGGACAGCATGCCGGTCACGCTGGCGAACTACGCCAGCGGCGAAGGCGCGCAGCCGCTCGCCACCGTGCAGGATTACCGCGCCTATGCCAGCCGCCTGGCGCAGCTCGGCCCCTGGGTCGACCAGGCGATCGCGAACATGCGCGAGGGGATCAAGCGCGGCATCGTGCATCCGCGTTCGGTGATGAACTCTGCCCTGCCCCAGTTCAAGCAGCTGGTGTCCACGACGCCCGAAGCGAGCATCTATTACGCGCCCGTGAAAAAATTCCCGGCTGGTTTTTCGGATGCGGACAAACGCGCGCTCACCAAACTGTACGCGGACACGATCGGCGCCAAACTGAACCCGGCCCTGGTTCGTCTCGCGACCTTCATCGAGAAGGACTACCTGCCGGCCGCGCGCACCAGCACCGGCTGGAACGCGCTGCCGAACGGCGCCGCCTGGTACCAGGTGCGCGTCGCCAGCCAGACCACGACCGATCTGCAGCCGGCAGCGATCCACGAGATCGGCCTGAAGGAAGTGGCGCGCATCCAGGGAGAATATGGCCGCATCGGCCCGAAGATGGGCTATACGGGCCCCGCGGCCGGCCTGCCGGCCTGGGTGGCGCAGCAGGCGAAGTTCAAGCCTTTTAAAACCGAGCAGGAAGTCATCGACGTCTACCGCAAGCTCGACGCCCAGCTGCGCACCAAGCTGCCGTCGATGTTCAACCTGCGCCCGAAGTCGCCGCTGGACCTGCGCCTCGAGCCTGAACTCAGCCGCGCCACGGCCTCGGATCACTACACGCCGCCGGCGGTGGACGGTACGCGGCCGGGCGTGTTCTGGTCGGTCGTGAACGACCCGACGCAATACGGCAGCACCGGCATGGTCACGCTGTTCCTGCACGAAGGCCAGCCGGGCCACCATTTCCACATCGCGCTGGTGCAGGAACTGGGCCTGCCGAACTTCCGCAAATTCGGCGGCAACAACGCCTTCACCGAGGGCTGGGCGCTGTACGCCGAAACCCTGGGCAAGGACATGGGCCTGTTCGACAAGCCGGAAGATTATTTCGGCCACCTGAACGACGAAATGCTGCGCGCCGCGCGGCTGGTCGTCGATACCGGCATCCACACCAAGGGCTGGTCGCGCGAGCAGGCGATCACCTATTTCAGCGAGACGCTGGGTTACAGCGAGCTTGAATCGCGCGCCCAGATCGAGCGCTACATGGTGTGGCCGGGCCAGGCGCTGGGTTACAAGATCGGCTCCTTGAAGATCCTGGAACTGCGCCACCGCGCGGAAGCCGCGCTCGGCTCGAAGTTCAATTTGCCGGCCTTCCACGACCTTGTGCTGGGTGAAGGAACGCTGCCGCTGGCGCTGCTGGAGAAGAAGGTCGATCGCTGGATCGCCGCGTCGAAATAAATACTGGGGTCAGGTCTGACAATCGGACACGAGCTCAGCTTTAATCGCCGTTGCGCAGCCAATAGCGGGATTGGCCGGATATAAGGCTGAGGTCGTGTCTGAATGTCAGACCTGACCCTAGCCTGTTCCCTTACTTCACATTGATGAACGGGACCGCGCCACCGGACACGTTCGGCAGCTTGCCGTCCCACTTCTCGATGGCCAGTCTCTGGTTCTCCATCTCGCGCAGGCGGATCAATTCGGGCGTGACCTGCTGGCGCTGGATCGCCAGCGATTCGGCTTCGGCGCGCGCCTGGGCCACGCGCTGGCGCGCTTCGACCTCGATGCGCAGCAGGTCGCGCTCGGCCTTCAATTTGAGCTGCTCGGCCGTGGTCTTGGCCTCGATCGCTTCGTTGAACGATTTCGAAAAATTGAAGTTCACGATCGAGAACTCGTCCACCACGATTCCGTGGCGCGCGAGGCGTTCGCGCAACTGGGCGACGATCTGGTCGCGCACGTCGGTGCGCTTGGCGATCAGTTCCTCGGCCGTGAAGCGCGCGGTCACCGCTTTGACGGCTTCCTGTACCGAGGGGATGATCATCCGCACGCCCGGCTCGTTGCCCAGGTCGCGGAACACGGAGACCGCCCCTTCGGGCTTGACATGATAGTTCAGCGCCACCCGCGTGTGCACGATCTGCAGGTCGCGCGATGCGGCATCGCCCTCGCCCTCGCCCTTCTGGATCGATACGTTGACCAGGTTGATCTTTTGCGCGAGCGGCCAGCGGAAGTGGATGCCCTCGCTCAGCACCTCGCTGCTCGGATTGCCGAAGGTCGTCTTCACGCCGCGGTGGCCTGCCGGTACGGTGCCGAACGGCGCCAGCGCGAACAAGACAGCCAGCACGATGACGGCGACAACGAGTTTCGATGCGAGTCCCCTCATGATTTCCCTTTCCAGTCAGTTGCGCCGGTCGATTCGACGCGTTCGCAGCACATCACGGCTGTGATGTGTGCATGATCCGCGTGGGCAGCGGCGCTGCCCACGCTACGGCATGCGTTCCGGGTCGTGGGGCCTTACTTCTGCGGCGTAATCCGCCACACGATGCCGCCGCCATCGTCGACCACCAGCAGCGCGCCGTCAAGCGCCACCTCGACTGCCGCCGGACGCCCCCATACATCGCGGTCGCTGAGCACCATGCCGGTCATGAAGTCCTGGTACTGCCCGGTCGGCACGCCCCCTTTCATCATCACACGCACGACCTTGTAGCCGGTGCGGGTGGCGCGGTTCCAGGAGCCGTGCAGAGCCAGGAAGATGTCGCCCTCGTAGGCTTTCGGGAAGGCGTTCTTCGCGCCCTTCGGCGCCTGGTAGACGACCATGCCGAGCGGCGCGGAGTGCGACTGGATCAGCGTGTCGGGGACGATCACCTTGTTCTTCAGGTCGGGGCGGATGCCCTTCAGGCGCGGCTCTTCGTTGGCGCCGATGTAGTACCACGGCCAGCCGTAGAAGCCGCCCTTCCTGACGCGCGTGAGGTAGTCGGGCACCAGGTTGTCGCCCAGTTCGTCGCGCTCGTTCACGCTGCAGAACAGGTCGCCCGTCGACGGGTGCACCAGCATGCCGACGCAGTTGCGCAGGCCGTTGGCATACGGACGGCGGTTGCGGCCGTCGATGTCGAAGGCCAGCACCGAGGCGCGCTCAAGCTCTTCGCCCCAGGCGGCGCCGACGCCATACTTGGCTTCCCACTGCGCCAGCGGCTGCGGCGGCGTGGCGCCGATCTTGGCGCCGATGTTCGTCGCCGAGCCGACCGACAGCAACATCGTCTTGCCGTCCTTCGAGAACGCCAGCGTGCGCGTGACATGATTGCCGCTGGTCTCGCTGATGTGATCGACGATGACCTCCGGCTCGCCTTTCGCTTTCAGGTCGCCGACGCTGTAGGGGAAGCGCACGACCGCGTCGACGTTGGCGACGTACAGGTATTTCGGGTTGGCGCCGGCTGGCCACAGGGCCATGCCGTAGGGGCGCGCCAGGCCGGTGGCGAACACGGTCGTCGTGTCGGCCTTGTCGCCGCCGCGCGAACGCAGGAGCGTGATCTGGCCCTTCGCCGCGTCGGACAGGAAAATGTCGCCGTTCGGCGCGCGCAGCGGCAGGCGTGGCTTGCCGAGATTGTCGGCGTAGATGCCGACTTTAAAACCTTTGGGGACGGCGGGCATGGCGCCGTCGGGACGGGGGGCGAGCTTGGGGCCGTTGCCGGCGCTTTCGCTGGCGAAGGGGGCGGCCAGGTCGGCGGCTTTGATGTGGTGCAGGTCGCCCGGTTTATCCATGGTCCAGGCGGCGGCATCGAGCGCGGCGTTGGTGGCGCTGTTCGCTGTCGGCGCGGTGCTCTTGCCGGTCCGGGTGGCGAGGTAGTCGATCAGGGCGGCGCGGGCCTTGGCGTCGGCGACGCCGATCGGCATCGCGGTGCCGGGAACGTCCTTGCTCGGGTCGCGCAGGAAGACGTCGAGTTCTTCGCGGGTCCAGGTTTTACCCCCAGCGCCGGCCTTGGCGAGGGCGTCGCTGTAGTTGAAGTTGGGGACGCCGGCGGCTTTGCGATTGATGACGTTGAAGAGGCCGGGGCCGGCGCGCGAGGTCAGGGCCGGGTCGACGGTGTGGCAGCTGGCGCAGTTCTGGTCAAAGTAGGTTTGGCCGGCGGGGGCGGCGGCGATAGCGGTGGCCGAGAGCGCGAGGCAGGCGGCGATAGCGGTTTGGATGGCGGTTTTCATGTGTCGTCGTTTTCTTGTAGTGGATCGCTTATTCGACCATGAACACCGGGTAGCGGCGCCATTCGGGTTCGCGGTATCTGTCGCAGTTGGCGAAGATGAAGTCGAGGACGGCTTCCTGGTTCGCTAGCTGCGCCGGATTGGCGGCTTTCCAGTCGGCGAACCTGGCGGCCAGCACGGGCTCGTCGCGCAGCATTTGCTCGGCCTCGTCTTCGAACACATAGTCCGAATAGGCTTCCTTCTTTTCCAGCACGCTGTTGAAGAAGCCCCAGCGGAAGAAGCTGTCGTGGGCGAGCGGCTCGAGGGTTTCGACGACGTACCTGGCCTTGTCCTGGTCGAGCGGGACGATGACGTCGCCCGCACGCAGCTGGACGCTGGCGCGGCGTTTGTCGAGCTGGACGTCGTCGTGGAACATGTGGCCCTCGTAGGCCGTCGGACGCGAGGCGACCGAGACGATGTGGTAGTACGCGACCTCCTGCAGGCGGTCCTCTTGAACGCGATCGAACTGCACGCCATTCAGTTCCAGGCGTTCGATCGCTTCACGCCAGGCTTGCGGGATGATGTAGGCCTTGGGCGCCGCCACCGTCACATCCGCATTGAAACGGTTGTAGTAGGCGATGTCGCGCTCCCACGGGCTGGAACGGTCGTAGTGCAGGCGAGCGTAATCGCCCAGCACGCTCGGCTTGTACTTGGCCTCGTAGCCCTTGAAGCGGAAGGTCGCCGTGTTCTCTTCGTCCATCACCCAGTGGATCGGCCACGCGGCGCGGGTACGGCCCGCATCCCTGGCGGCGCGGCGCAATGCCTGGATCCGGGCGCCATGCCGCACCGTGAACGCGAGCGCCGTTTCGACCAGGGCGCGCATCGACTCGTAGCGATCCTTGAACGGTTTGAGCATGTGCGTCTCGGGCATGAAGCCGATCGTGTGGTGCAGGGCCGCGTAGCCGGTCGAGAAGCGCGCCGTTTCCAGGAATTCGGCGATGCCGTGGTCCGGGCTGTCCTTGACCGGGTTCACGTAGGGGCAGGTCGGCCAGCCGCGCGCGTCCATCTCGGCGTAGATCGCCGGCAGCATGGTCTCGCGCAGGAAGCCGCCCAGTTCCGCGCCCAGCTTGTCGGCCTGGGTGTGGATCAGGGTCATGGTGTAGCTGTAGTCGGCGCCGTTCGAGGTGTGCGTGTCGACCATCACGTCCGGATCCCAGCTGGTGAACAGTTTATTGAATACCTGGGCGGTGAGGGTGTCGCACTTGACGAAGTCGCGGTTCAGGTCGAGGTGGCGGCTGTTGCCGCGGAAGCCGAACTGCTCCGGGCCGTCCTGGTTCACGCGCGAGGTGTTCGCGCGATTCAGGCTGCCGTCGACGTTGTACAGCGGGACGAACAGGAACACGGTGCGGCCCAGCGCGGCCAGGCGCTCGGGCTGGGTGCAGAAATCGCGCACCAGCGCCATGCAGCCGTCGACGCCTTCCGGCTCGCCCGGGTGGATGCCGTTATTGTTGAAGAAGACCGGACGCCCGCTGTTCTTGATCGCTTCCCGGTCGAACACGCCATCGCTGCTGACCACGCCCGCGTGGATCGGCACGCCGGCGTCCGAGGTGCCGACGACGCCGAAGCGCAGCACGTTCGGGTATTGACGGGCGAGGTTTTCGTACCAGGCGATGCAGTCGGCGTGGGTCGTGGTCTGGTTCTGGTTGCCCGATTCGTAGGGCGTGTTCAATGCGTTCGACATGGCGATGGCGGGGTAATTAAATCAAGCCGCTACGATACCGCAGAAGCACCCGATAGTGGCAGCGAGATCGTCAGCGTGGTGCCGCGTTCGGGCGCGGAGCGCATGCCGATCGTACCCCGCAGCGCATACACGCGCTCGCGCATGCCGATGATGCCGATGCCCTCGGAACCGGAGGCCGGATCGAAACCCTGGCCATTGTCCTCGACCTCGATGCGCAGCACGTCGGCGGCGGCGTCGAGCACCAGCGTCACCTCGGCGGCAGTCGCTCCCGCGTGCTTCATGATGTTCGACAGCGCTTCCTGCACGATGCGGTAGGCGGAAATCGCCAGCTCGTTGCCGAGCTTCGAGAAATCCCCTTCCGAGTGGAAGGCGAAGCGGCAGCCGGAACTGTCGTAATGGCGCAGCATCTCCTCCACCGCGCCGTGCAGGCCGAGCATGTCGAGCACCTCGGGGCGCAGGCGGCGCACCAGGCGGCGGCCGTTGGCGTACAGGTCGAGCGCGAGCTTCGTGATTGCCTGGGCCTTGTTGCGGATCTCGGCCAGCTCCGGCCCCGGCTGGGCTTTGGCGGCCAGCATGCCGATGCTCTGCGCTTCCAGGCGCACCGCGATCAGGGAGGCATTCAGTTCGTCGTGGATCTCGACGGCGATGGTTTTGCGCTCGTCCTCGATGATGTTGTTCACCTTCTGGATCAGCTTTCTCTTGTCGGCGTCGGCGCGCAGCGCCTCGTTGCGCGATTCCAGCAGGTCGCGCGTGCGCTCGGCCACCTTGTTTTCCAGGTCCTGGGTCGACTGCTCGAGCGCGACCGACATTTCCCCGATCGAGGCTTGCAGCTCCCCTACTTCGCCGCCGGTCGTCACGGGCAGCTCGACCCGGTAGGTGCCGCCGCGGATCTTGCGCAGCGCTTGAATCGCTTCTTTCAACGGCAGCGTCAGCGAACGCGCCAGGATCCAGGCCAGGATGCCGCTGGCGAGCAGCGCCAGCGCCGCCATGGCCAGCTCGATGCGAAAGCGTTTGCTTTGCTTGGCCAGCATGTTCGAGGGCGACATGCGCACCTGCACCGCGCCGACGATTTCGGTGGTGAGCGTGGGCGGGCGCGCGTCGCTCGAGGCCGAGACGTGGGGCGTGCCGTTGTCGGTGAACAGGTTGATCCACACGACCTGCTTGCGGATCGGCGCTTCGTAATAATGCGGCTCGGCGTCCTGCGCCGATTCGGAGGTGACGCGCACCGCGCGCTTGCCGCTGGCGTCGACGACGTCGACCCGGTAGATGCTTTTATCCGACTGGACCAGGCCGTTGATCGTCAGGCGCAAGTCCGTCAGGTTGCCGGAGATGACGTTGTATTCGCTGGTCTCGGCCAGCGCGCGCGCCAGGATGCGGCCGCGCTCAGCCAGTTCTTCGGCCACCTGCGCCCGGTGCGCGTACCAGGAATACCAGACGAAGGCGGTGAACAGGAAGACCACCGGCAGCATGGTAATGAAGGCCATGCGCAGGCCGATGCTCCAGCTGCGCCAGAAGCGGAGTGTCATGGCCGCGCGCGCGCGAAGCTGCGCGCCTCGTTCGTGACCGCGATGTCGAGCGAACGGGCGACGCCCTCGTTGATCGCGGTGCGGAAGTAATGCGGGAACTGCGGCGCCGGCAGCTCGCCGCTGGCGACAAAGCCCGCGGCCATCTCGGCCACTTGCGCGTTGATGTCTTCGATTTCCGAATAGGTCGTGGCCAATGCGCCGACCTTCACCATGTCGGCGGAGAAGCCGATCACGGCCTGCTTGCGGCGGTAGGTCGAGAGCAGGATGTTGCGGATGTTCTCAGGGTTGTAGATGGCGCTGTCGGGCAGCGCCAGCAGCACTTCGCTGCGTTTGACACGCGCCAGGACGTCGCCCATGTCGTCGCCGCGCGCCGCCTGCAAGACCTCGGCCTGGCCGGCCAGCGAGGGCAGGAGAAACGCAGTGTCCGGCCCGAGGATCGCCGCCACCCGCACCGGACGCCGGTACAGCAACGCGGCCAGGCGCACCTGGTCATCCGGGGCCGGCTCGGCGTACACCGCCGTCATCGATTTCACACGCGCGGGCGGCAAGGCGTCCACCACCGAGCGCCAGACCTGGCTCGCCGTGAACGCGGCGATGACGACGCAGTCGCAATGGCGCGCGGCGGCCTCGCGCAAGGCCACCGGGCCGATCGCGACCAGTACCAGGCGCCGGCGCTGCGCCAGTTCCGTGCGAAAGGCGGCGAAGGTCGGCACCAGGCGTTTATACAGGTCTTCGGCGATGCGCACGGTGAGGCTGCTGTCGTCGCCGGTGACGATCTGGAAGCGGTAGCCGGACGTTGGCGCCGGCGCGGCGCCGGCTGCGCCGGCCGCCAGTACCAGGCCGGCCAACAGCGCACGCAATCGCATCAAGGCTGGATCAGGCCATATTTCACGGCCAGCTTGGTGATGTGCGCCTGGCGGTCGACGCCCAGCTTTTCCTTGATCGACTGGCTGGTATTGCTGATGGTCTTGGTCGACAGGTTCAGCTTCTC
>Ga0213836_100764_pt1 | contig 23631 bp, 19 predicted proteins | sample SWPATP03_FD_160578 | JGI IMG/M metagenome (GOLD analysis project Ga0213836, IMG submission 160578) | Coastal seawater microbial communities from Marineland, Florida, United States - SWPA TP0 #3 | ecosystem: Environmental > Aquatic > Marine > Coastal | place: USA: Florida | collected 2016-08-05
AGGGCAGCGAGCTGCGCCTCCTCGTCGGCCTGGATGCACGAGTCGATCACCGGCTGCAGCGCGCCGTCGAGCACGGCGTCGAGGTTGTACGCCTTGTAGCCCGTGCGGTGGTCGGCGATGCGGTTCTCGGGGAAGTTGTAGGTGCGGATGCGCTCCGACCGGTCCATCCCGCGGATCTGGCTGCGCCGCGCGTCGGACGCAGCGGCATCCCGCTCCTCCTGCTGCCGAGCGAGCAGGCGGGCGCGCAGCACGCGCATGCCGGCCTCGCGGTTCTGCAGCTGGCTCTTCTCGTTCTGCATCGACACCGTGATGCCGGTCGGGATGTGCGTGATGCGCACCGCCGAGTCGGTCGTGTTCACGCTCTGGCCGCCCGGGCCCGACGAGCGGTAGACGTCGATCTTGAGGTCGTTCTGATCGATCGCGACCTCCTCGGGCTCGTCGACCTCGGGGAAGACGAGCACGCCGGTGGTGGAGGTGTGGATGCGGCCCTGCGTCTCGGTCGCCGGCACGCGCTGCACGCGGTGCACGCCGCCCTCGTACTTCAGCGACGCCCAGACGCCCTCGGACGGGTCGCTCGACGAGCCCTTGAACGCGATCTGCACGTCCTTGAATCCGCCCATGTCGCTCGCGGTCGACTCGAGCATCTCGATCTTCCAGCCGCGGGCGGAGGCGTAGTGCGAGTACATCCGCACGAGGTCGGCCGCGAACAGCGCCGACTCCTCGCCGCCCTCGCCGCCCTTGACCTCCATGATCACGTCGCGGCCGTCATCCGGGTCGCGCGGGATGAGCAGCCGGCGGAGCCGCTCCTCGGTCTCGTGCGCCGCCGCCTCGAGCGACGGCACCTCCTCGGCGAACGCCTCGTCCTCGCGCGCGAGCTCCCGCGCGGCGGCGAGGTCGTCGACCGCCGCGCGCCAGCGCTCGTGCGCGACCTTGATCTGGCTCAGCTCGGCGTACCGCCGGTTCACCCGGCGCGCACGACCAGCGTCGGCGTGCAGCGCCGGGTCGGCGAGCTGCAGCTCGAGGTCGGCGTGCTCGGCAAGCAGGCCCGAGACCGACTCGAACATGTCAGTCCTTGTCGTGCTGGCCGGGCACCGACTTCGAGACCTTCATGAGGAACTCGACGTTCGACTGCGTCTCCTTGAGCTGCTTGAGCACGAGCTCGAGCGCCTGCTGGGTGTCGAGGCCCGCGAGCGCCCTGCGGAGCTTCCACATGACCTTCGTCTCCTCGACGCCCATGAGCATCTCCTCGCGGCGCGTGCCGGAGGCGTTGACGTCGACGGCGGGGAAGATCCGCTTGTCGGCCATGTTGCGCGACAGGCGCAGCTCCATGTTGCCCGTGCCCTTGAACTCCTCGAAGATGACCTCGTCCATCTTGGAGCCGGTCTCGACGAGCGCGGTCGCGAGGATCGTCAGCGAGCCGCCGTGCTCGATGTTGCGCGCCGCGCCGAAGAACTTCTTCGGCGGGTAGAGCGCGCTCGAGTCGACGCCGCCCGAGAGGATGCGGCCCGACGGCGGTGCCGACAGGTTGTAGGCGCGGCCGAGGCGGGTGATGCCGTCGAGCAGCACGACGACGTCGTGGCCGAGCTCGACGAGGCGCTTCGCACGCTCGATCGCGAGCTCCGCGACGATCGTGTGGTCCTCGGCGGGCCGGTCGAAGGTCGACGCGATGACCTCGCCCTTGACGGTGCGCTGGAAGTCGGTGACCTCCTCAGGGCGCTCGTCGACGAGCACGATCATGAGGTGGACCTCGGGGTTGTTCTCGGCGATCGCGTTGGCGATGGCCTGCATCACGAGCGTCTTGCCGGCCTTCGGCGGCGAGACGATGAGGCCGCGCTGGCCCTTGCCGATCGGCGACACGAGGTCGATGACGCGGGTCGAGAGCTTGTTCGGCGTCGTCTCGAGGCGGAGGCGCTCCTGCGGGTAGAGCGGCGTGAGCTTCGAGAACTCGACGCGCGTGAGCGCGTCCTCGACCGACTGGCCGTTCACCGAGTCGACGCGCACGAGCGCGTTGAACTTCTGGCGGTTCGACTGCTGCTGCTCGCCCTCGCGCGGCTGCTTGATCGCGCCGACGACGGCGTCGCCCTTGCGGAGGCCATGCTTCTTGACCTGCGCGAGCGAGACGTAGACGTCGTTCGAGCCGGGCAGGTAGCCGGAGGTGCGCACGAAGGCGTAGTTGTCGAGCAGGTCGAGGATGCCGGCGACGGGCAGCAGCACGTCGTCCTCGTGCACCTCGAACTCGTCGCCCTGCACGCGCCCGCGGGTGCGGTCACGACCGCGGCTGCGGCGCGAGCCGTCGGCGTCGGCCTGCGGCTGCTGCTGGGGCTGGTTGCCCGGCTGGCCCTGCTGACCGCGGCCGCGGCCACGGCCGCGGCGGTTCTCGTCGTCGTCCTGCTGCGGCTGGTCGTCCTGACCCTGCTGACTGCCCTTGCCGCGGCTGCGGCGGCGGCGCGAGCCGCCCTCGCGCTGGTTCTCGCCCTGGGCGTCGCCCTGGTCCTGGCCGCGCTCGTCGGCGCCGTCGCGGTCGTCGGCGGTGACCTCGACGACGGCGGCGCGCGCACGGGCGGCGCGGTCGTCGGAGGCGCGGTCATCGGAGGTGCGGTCGCCGGTGCGGTCGGCGTCGGCGCGGTCGCCGTCGCGCGCATCCGTCGCCTCTGCGCCGGTCGTCTCGGCGACCGGGGCGTCGGGCTGCGGTGCCGGCTGGTCGTCGGACGGCGCGCCCGACTTGGCGCGCGAGCGGCTCGAGCGGGCGCGGGGCGCGCGCTTGGCGGGCGCCTCGGCGGCGGGCGCCTCGTCGGTCGCCGCGGCCTCGGTCTGCGTGGCGTCGGCCTGCGTGGCGTCGGTCTCCGCGGGCGCCTCGGTCGCCTCGGCGGCGGGCGCCTCAGCAGCAGGTGCCTCGGCAGCGGCGGCGGTCTTCGACCGGCGCGGTGCGCGGCGCTTGGGGGCGGCCTCCTCGACCGGGGCCGCGGCGGGCGCGTCGGCCGGAGCCTGCTCGGCCTGCGCGGGCTCGGCCTGCGTCGGCTCGGCCTGGGCGGGCGCCTCGGCCTGCTCGGCCACGGACGACGACGTCGCGCGGCGCGAGCGGCGCTTCGGCGCGGTCTGCGCGGGCGCCTCGGCCTGTGCGGACGTCGAGGCGTCGGGGCTGGTGGTCTGCGCGACAGCGGCGTCGTCAGACGTCGGGATGCTGTCGATGATCTCGCTCGTCATGGGCGAGTGCTCCTTCGATGTCGGCCCGCGCGCGATGCTCGCGGGCGTGGGACCACGTCTCCCGCTGCGCTCACGGCCGCGGTGCGGACGTCGGGCGCATTCAGAATGCGGAGAGAGGAGTCAGAATGTCCCCTCGCGCGGCTAGGCCGCAGCGGTGCTGGGGACGGGCTCCACTGTACCACCGCGGATGTCGACGGCCAGCAGGCGCGCGTGCCACGCCTCGGGCCGATCCTCGACGATGCGGGCGGCCTCCAGCCGGGCGGCCGGATCGCTCGCGAGCACGAGCACCGAGGGCCCCGCGCCCGACACGACGGCCGCGTGGCCGGCCGCCCGCAGCGCCGCGACGAGGGCGCTCGTCTCGGGCATCGCGCTCGCCCGGTAGATCTGGTGCAGCCGGTCCTCGGTGGCGTCGAGCAGCAGCTCGGGGCTCTGCGTCAGCGCCGCCACGAGCAGCGCGGATCGCGACAGGTTGAAGACGGCGTCGGCGTGCGGCACCTCGGTCGGCTGCAGGCTGCGCGCGAGGGTGGTCGACATCGTCGCCTCGGGCACCGCGACGAGCAGCGAGACGCCGCGGTGCACGGCGAGCTGCTTGTGGCGCGGGCCCGTCTCGTCGACCCACGCGATGGTGAGGCCGCCGAAGATCGCGGGGGCGACGTTGTCGGGATGGCCCTCGAGCTCGGTCGCGTAGCGCAGCACGTCCTCGTCGCTGACGTCGACGACGCCCTCGAGCAGGCCCTTCGCCGCGAGCACGCCCTCGACGATCGCCGCGCCGGAGGAGCCCATGCCGCGGCCGTGGGGGATGCTGTTCGTCGCCGTGATGGCGATGCCCGGAGGCACGACGCCCACCCGGTCGAAGACGTGCAGGAGCGCGCGCGCGACGAGGTTCGTCTCATCCGTCGGTACGCTGTGCTCAGCCCCGGCGGCGCCGACGCCGGTGACGTCGACCCGCACGCCCGACTCGGTCGCCTCGACCTCGAGCTCGTCGTGCACGTTGAGCGCGAGGCCCAGCGTGTCGAAGCCCGGGCCGAGGTTCGCGCTCGTCGCCGGCACGCGCACGTGCACGCGGCGACCGACCGGCACGCCGGCCGGAGGGGTGACGCCGGTCGCGTCGGCGGCCGTCACGCGAGGCCCAGCATCTGCGCGACCTGCGCGGTGTCGGCGTCGGCCGACTCGGGCGTGGCGTCCGAGCCGTCCTCGAGCCGCAGCCCCCATGCCGCATCCTTCAGGCCGTGGCCCGTGACGGTCAGCGTCACGGTCGAGCCCGCGGGGATCTCGCCGGCGGCGTGCCGCTCGAGCAGGCCGGCGACCGAGATCGCCGAGGCCGGCTCGACGAAGACGCCCGTGGAGGATGCGAGCAGCCGCTGGGCGCGCAGGATGTCGGCGTCCTCGATGGCGCCGATGTAGCCGCCGGACTCGTCGCGGGCGGCCAGCGCCTGCTGCCACGAGGCCGGGTTGCCGATGCGGATGGCGGTCGCGACGGTGTCGGGCTCGCGCACGACCTCGCCGCGCACGATCGGCGCGGCGCCGGCGGCCTGGAAGCCGATCATGCGCGGGCGCCTCGTGGCGGTGCCGGCCGTCTCGGCCTCCGAGAAGCCGCGCCAGTAGCTCGTGATGTTGCCGGCGTTGCCGACCGGCATGATGTGGATGTCGGGCGCGTCGCCGAGCACGTCGATGATCTCGAGCGCCGCCGTCTTCTGCCCCTCGATGCGGTCGTCGTTCACCGAGTTGACGAGGTGCACCGGGTAGCGGTCGGCGAGCTCCTTCGAGATCTCGAGGCAGTCGTCGAAGTTGCCGCGGATCTGCACGATGCGCGCGCCGTGCACGACCGACTGGGCGAGCTTGCCCATCGAGATGCGGCCCTCCGGCACGAGCACGATCGCCTGGATGCCGGCCGCGGCCGCGTAGGCGGCAGCCGCCGCCGAGGTGTTGCCGGTCGACGCGCACGCGACGGCCTTCGCGCCGCGCTCGACCGCGCGGGAGACCGCGACCGTCATGCCGCGGTCCTTGAAGGAGCCGGTCGGGTTGAGCCCCTCGAACTTCACGAGCACGCGGGCGTCGGTCATGGTCGACAGCGCCTTCGACTCGATGAGCGGGGTGCCGCCCTCGCCGAGCGTCACGACCGTCGACGCATCCGTCACGCCGAGCGTGTCGGCCCACTCGCGGAGCACGCCCTGCCACTGGTTCGCCATGTCTGCCTCCTAGTCGATGAGTCGGATCACGCTGTCGATCCGCTCCACGTCGGTGTGCGCCTCGAGCGCGTCGAGCACGGACGCGATGCGCGCCTCGCTCGCGGTATGGGTGCCGAGCACGAGCGAGGCGTGCGCCTCGCGCGCGTCCTGCCGCACGGACTCGACCGAGACGCCGTGCTCGGCGAAGAGCCCCGCCACCGCGGCGAGCACGCCCGGCCGGTCGGCGACGGTGAGCGCGAGCTCGTGGCGCGCCAGCACGTCGCCGAAGGGGGCGATCGGCAGATCGGCGTGCGTCGACGACGCCGCGCCCGGTCCGCCCAGCACGTGGCGGCGGGCGATCGAGACGAGGTCGCCGAGCACGGCGGAGGCCGTCTCGGGCCCGCCGGCGCCCGCGCCGTAGAACATGAGGTCGCCGGCGGCCTCCGCGGTGACGAAGATCGCGTTCTTCGCCTCGCGCACGGCGGCGAGCGGATGCGTCGCGGGCAGCGAGACGGGATGCACGCGGGCCGACACGCGGTCGCCGCCCTCGCCGGGCAGTCGCTCGCAGATGGCGACGAGCTTGAGCACCCGGCCGGTGCGCTCCGCCTGCGCGACCATCGCATCCGTGATGCCGGTGATGCCCTCGCGGTGCACGAGCGCACCCGGCACGGCGGTGTGGAAGGCGAGCGACGCCAGGATCGTCGCCTTCGACGCGGCGTCGAAGCCCTCGATGTCGGCGGTCGGGTCGGCCTCGGCGTAGCCGAGCTCGGTCGCGACCCGGAGCGCGTCGGCGAGCGACGAGCCCTCCGTGTGCATCCGGTCGAGGATGAAGTTCGTGGTGCCGTTGACGATGCCCATGACGCGCGTCACGCGGTCGCCCGCGAGCGACTGCTCGAGCGGGCGGATGATCGGGATCGCCCCGCCGACCGCCGCTTCGTAGGCGACCTGCGCGCCGAGGATCTCGGCGGCGTGGAAGAGCTCGGGGCCGTGCGCGGCGACGAGCGCCTTGTTCGCGGTGACGACGTCGGCGCCGGAGCCGAGCGCATCGAGGAGCAGGGTGCGGGCCGGCTCGATGCCGCCGAGCAGCTCGACCACGATGTCGGCGCTCGCGACGAGCGTGCCGAGGTCGCTCGTCATGAGCTCGCGCGGCAGGTCGACGTCGCGCTGGGCGTCGACGTCGCGCACGCCGATGCCGACGAGCTCGAGCGGCGCGCCCACGCGGGCCGCCAGCTCGTCGGCGTGCTCGAGCAGCAGGCGGGCGACCTGCGACCCGACGCTGCCGGCGCCGAGCAGCGCGATGCGGAGGCTGCGGTACGAGTTCATGCGTCTCCTGGGGTCGCTGCGTCGAGTCCCGCGTCGCGGGCGAGCAGGTCGTCGATCGACTCGCGGCGCACGAGCACGCGCACGGCGCCGTCCCGCACGGCGAGCACCGGCGGGCGGGGCGTGGCGTTGTAGTTGGAGGCGAGCGAGTGGCAGTAGGCGCCGGTCGCGGCGACGGCGAGCAGGTCGCCGGGCGCGACGTCGGCGGGCAGCCACTCGGCGTCGACGACGATGTCGCCCGACTCGCAGTGGTGGCCGGCGACGCGGGTGAGCGCCGGGGCGGCGTCGGAGGCGCGATCCGCGATCCGCGCCGAGTAGTGCGCGCCGTAGAGCGCGGGCCGCGGGTTGTCGCCCATCCCGCCGTCGACCGAGACGTACGTGCGGACGCCGCCGTCGAGGTGCACCGGCTTGACGGTGCCGACGGTGTAGACGGTGATGCCCGCGGGGCCGACGATCCAGCGGCCCGGCTCGATGGCGACGCGCGGCACCGCCACGCCGAGCTCGTCGGCGGCGGCGCGCACGGCATTCGCGAGCGACTGCGCGATCTGCTCGATCGGCTCCGGGCGGTCGGCGCCCGTGTAGGCGATGCCGAAGCCGCCGCCGAGGTTGAGCTCGGGCAGCGGCGCGTCCGCGCCCAGCTCGGCGTGCAGCGCGAGCATGCGGCGCGCCGACTCGGCGAAGCCGCTCGCGTCGAAGATCTGCGAGCCGATGTGCGTGTGCGGGCCGACGAGCTCGAGGCTCGGCAGCTCGCGGATGCGCGCGACGAGCGCCGGCGCCTCGCCCACGGGCACGCCGAACTTCTGGTCCTCGTGGCTCGTGGCGAGGAACTCGTGGGTCGAGGCGTGCACGCCGACGGAGATCCGCAGCCGCACGCGCTGCACGCGGCCCGCCCGCTCGGCGGCGGCCGCGACCCGCTCCGCCTCGATCGCGGAGTCGAGCACGAAGGTGCCGACACCCGCGGCGACGCCCGCCTCGATCTCGGCGAGGCCCTTGTTGTTGCCGTGGAAGCCGATTGCCTCGGGCTCGACGCCGGCGCGCAGCGCGATCGCGAGCTCGCCGCCCGTGCAGACGTCGATGCGCAGCCCCTCGGCGCGCATCCAGCGGGCGACGTCGGCCGTCAGCAGCGCCTTGCCGGCGTAGTAGACGTCGACGCCCTGCTGGTCGAACGCGGCCTCGAACGCCTCGCGGATGCGCCGTGCGCGCCCGCGCGCGACGGCCTCGTCGACGAGCAGGAACGGGGTGCCGTGCGCCTGCGCCACCTCGCGGAGGTCGGCCCCGCCGATCCGCACGGCGCCGTCGACGCGCTCCGCGCCGGCGGGCCAGACACCGTCGGCGAGCGCGTTCGGGTCGCCCGCGTCGAGCAGCTGGGGGGCGAGCGGATGCGGCACGGGACTCCGTCCGTGTGTGGTTCATGGGGCTCGCGCTCCGGTGGGCTCGGAGCGCTGGCGGCGACGGCGCTTGTGGCGCTGCTCCCCATCCTATGAGGCTGCGCATGGCGGCTCCGCCGCCGCGGCCGGCCTGTCCGCACCCCGGGCCGGCCTGTGAGCGCCGTGCCCTACCGTGGCGTGCGTGCCGACTCCTCCCCCGTCGTGGTTCGAGCGCGACCCGCTCGAGCTCGCGCCGCTGCTGCTCGGCGGCGTGCTTCGCCGCGCGGATGCCGCGGGAGCGGTGGCGCTGCGCGTCACCGAGGTCGAGGCCTACCGCGGTGCCGACGATCCCGGTGCGCACAGCTTCCGCGGGATGACGCAGCGGAACGCGACGATGTTCGGGCCGGGCGGGCACGTCTACTGCTACTTCACCTACGGCATGCACCACGCCGTGAACATCGTGGCCGGGCCCGCAGGCTCCGGCTGGGGTGTGCTCGTCCGTGCCGGGGAGGTCGTCGAGGGGCGCGAGCTCGCCCTCGAGCGGCGCTCGGCGCGGCGCGCGTCGCCGCCGACGGGCGAGCTCGCCCGCGGTCCCGGCAACGTCGCGCAGGCGCTCGGCGCCACGCTCGCCGACGACGGCGCGCTGCTCTCGGATGCGCTGCTCCTGGATCCGACGCCAAGCGAGGCGAGCGCGGCGAGCGTGGGTCGGCCCGCCGAGCGTGGCGCGTGGTCCTTCGTGCCCGCCACGGCATCCGTGCCGCATGCCACCGGACCGCGCGTCGGCGTCAGCGGGCCGGGCGGCGACGCGATCGCCCACCCGTGGCGCTACTGGATGCCGGGCGAGCCGAGCGTCTCGGCGTACCGCCCGGCGACGCCGCGAAGGCGCGCGTAGCGCCGCAAGCCATGCCTTGAGGGGCCACGAGCGCCGGGGCTATGCTCGCCGCGAGGCGGCCCGGCCGCCGCGCGCGAGCGGATCCCGAGGAGCGCCCATGGAGGCCAGCCCGTCCAGCCCGTCGACCGCGATCCTGGTCGTCGCCGCCGATGATGACGTGCGCGAGGCGCTCCTCGAACCGCTCGAGCGGCGCTACGCGCAGGACTACCTGATCGTGAGCGCGGAGGGGCCGGCGGACGGCGCCGCGGCGCTCGACGAGCTGCGCGCAGCCGGGGGCGACCTCGCGCTCGTGCTCGCCGACGACGCATCGCCGGTGGGCGACCACGACAACGTCTTCGCGGCGGCGAGGCGCGCGTTCCCCGACGTGCGCCGCGGCTACGTGATCGAGTGGGGCTCGTGGGCCGACCGGCGCACCGCAGATGCGGTGCTGCAGCTCATGACGCACCTGCAGATCGACTACTACGTCGTGCGGCCCACGCACTCCCCCGACGAGTCGTTCCACCGCGCGGTCACCGACTTCCTGCGCGAGTGGGAGGCGTCGGTCGGCAAGCGCCACCGCGCCTTCACGGTCATCGGCGACGGCGCGAGGCCCCGCACGCACGAGCTGCGCCGCCTGCTCCACCGCAGCGGCGTGCCGGCCGACCACCTCGCCGCCGACTCTCCCGACGCGGTCGCGCTGCTGGCGGAGGCGGGCATGGAGGCCACGGCGCCCGGCACCGCCGGCGTGCCGCTCGTGCGCACCCCGGCGGGGCACATCCTCGTCGATCCGAGCGACGCCGAGCTCGCTCGCGCGCACGGGCTCACCACGGCGCTGCCGTCGGGCGTCGTCGACGTGGCCGTCATCGGCGCCGGTCCCGCCGGGCTCGCGGCCGCCGTCTACGCCGCCTCCGAGGGGCTCGAGACGCTCGTGCTCGAGGTCGAGTCGATCGGCGGGCAGTCCGGGTCGAGCTCGCTGATCCGCAACTACCTCGGCTTCTCGCGCGGCGTCTCGGGCGCCGAGCTCGCCCAGCGGGCCTACCAGCAGGCGTGGGTGTTCGGTGCGCGGTTCGGCCACACCCGGCGCGTGACGGGGATGCGCGTCGGCGAGGTCTTCGAGCTCGACGTCGCGCCCGACGAGACCGTGCGCGCGCGGTCGGTCGTGCTCGCCACCGGCGTCACGTACCGACGGCTCGCGGCGCCGCGGCTCGAGCCGTTCGTCGGCGCCTCCGTCTTCTACGGCGCCTCGTCGGTGGAGGCGCGCGCGCAGGCGGGCCGCGACGTGCTGGTCGTGGGCGGCGGCAACTCCGCGGGCCAGGCGGCGCTGCACCTCGCTCGCTACGCGGGCTCGGTGTCGATCGTCGTGCGCGGCGAGGGGCTCGCGGCGAGCATGTCGCGCTACCTCATCGACCAGCTCGAGGCTGCCGGCGTGCGGCTCGTCACCGGTGCGCGCGTGGTCGACGCCAGCGCCGCCTCCGCGGACCGGCTCGAGCGCGTGGTGCTCGAGCGGACCGGGTCGCGCGAGCGGTTCGAGGTGCCGGCGCACGCGGTGTTCATCACCATCGGCGCCAGGCCGCACACCGAGTGGCTGCCGCCCGAGGTGCTGCGCGATCAGTGGGGCTCCGTGATCACCGGGCCGGAGGTGCTCGCCGAGGGCGGCCGGCGCGCGTGGCTCGGGGCGCCGGGCACAGAGCCGGCGCTGCTCGAGACGTCGGTGCCGGGCTGCTTCGCCGTCGGGGATGCGCGGCGCGGCTCGGTGAAGCGGGTCGCCTCGGCGGTCGGCGAGGGCTCGGTGGTCATCTCGTCGGTGCACAAGCACCTCGGCCCGATCGCGGGCGGCTGAACGCCGCTGCCGCTTCGCGGTGGTGCTCGATCAGCGTGGAGAGGGGCGGTGCTCCTCGATCGGCAGAGGAGGGGGCGGCTACATCCGCTCCGGGGCCGAGACGCCCACCGTCGTGAGCGCCGTGCGCAGCACCTGGCCGGTCGCGTCGTTCAGCCACAGGCGGGTGCGGTTCAGCGCACCGACCGGCTCGTCGCCCTGCGGCGCGACGCGGCACGCGTCGTACCAGCGGTGGTACAGCCCGGCGAGCTCCTCGGCGAACCGCGCGACGCGGTGCGGCTCGCGCAGCTCCGCCGCCTGCGCGAGCACGCGCGGGAAGTCGGCGAGCGCGCCGAGCAGCGCCGACTCCGTCTCGTGCGACAGCAGCGACGGGTCGAACTCGCTCCGGTCGACACCGGCAGCCTCGGCGTTCCGCGCCACCGCCGACATCCGGGCGTGCGCGTACTGCACGTAGTAGACGGGGTTGTCGTTCGTCCGCTGCGTCAGCAGCTCGAGGTCGATGTCGAGCGGCGTGTCCGCGCTCGAGCGCACGAGCGAATACCGCGCGGCGTCGACGCCCACGGCCTCCACCAGGTCCTCCATCGTGACGATGGTGCCCGCGCGCTTCGACATCCGCACCGGCTGCCCGCCGCGGATGAGGTTGACCATCTGGCCGATCATCAGCTCGAGGTGCACGTGCGGGGTGTCGCCGAACGCGGCGCACATCGCCATCATGCGGCCGACGTAGCCGTGGTGGTCGGCGCCGAGCATGATGATGCACTCGTCGAAGCCGCGGTCGCGCTTGTTCTGGTAGTAGCCGAGGTCGCCGGAGAAGTAGGCGGGCTGGCCGTTCGAGCGGATCACGACGCGGTCGCGGTCGTCGCCGAAGGTCGTCGTGCGCAGCCAGATCGCGCCGTCCTCCTCGAAGACGTGGCCGCGCTCGCGGAGCACCTCGATCGCGCGGTCGACGGAGCCGTCGGACTGCACCTGGTGCTCGTGGAAGTAGACGTCGAAGTCGACCCCGAACTCGTGCAGGTCGCGGCGGATCTCGTCGAACATCAGCTTCACGCCGTGCTCGCGGAACGTCTCCTGCAGGGTCTGGTCGTCGAGGTCGAGCAGGTCGCCGTCGTAGGAGTCGTCGACGCGGCGGGCGATGTCGGCGATGTAGGCGCCGCCGTAGCCGTCCTCCGGCGTCGGCTCGCCCTTGAACGCGGCGACGAGGCTTTTCGCGAAGCGGTCGATCTGCGCGCCGTGGTCGTTGAAGTAGTACTCGCGGGTGACCTCGGCGCCCTGGCGCTCGAGCACGCGGCCGAGGCTGTCGCCCACCGCGGCCCAGCGGGTGCCCCCCATGTGGATGGGGCCGGTCGGGTTCGCCGAGACGAACTCGAGGTTGATGCGCACGCCCGCGAGCGCGGTGCCGGCGCCGTAGGCGTCGCCCGCCTCGACGATCGTGCGGGCGAGCTCGCCGGCGGCGCCCGCCGAGATCGTCAGGTTGATGAAGCCCGGTCCGGCGACCTCGGCGCGCTCGATGCCGTCGACCTCGGCGAGCGCCGCGGCGACGTCGTCGGCGAGCTCGCGGGGCGCGACGCCGACGCGCTTCGCGAAGCGCATCGCCGCGTTCGTCGCCCAGTCGCCGTGGTCGCGGTTGCGGGGGCGCTCGAGCACGATGTCGCCCTCGCTGACCTCCACGTCGGCCGTGCGTCGAGCGACCGCGGAGCGGACGGCGGCGAGCACGGCGAGCGAGAGATCGGAAGGCTGCATGGGGTCGATCGTAGTCCGCGCGGCGTCGCCACGACGCCGGTGGCGGCCCGTACCCTGGGCCCATGTCGAGCTCCAGCCTGCGCTTCCGCCGTCTCCTTCCGGTCGCCCTGGTGGCGGCGGCGACGGCCCTCGCGCTCACCGGCTGCCAGCCCGGCGCGCTCGCCCCGACCGAGTCCTCCGACGCCCCAGAGCCGTCGTCGAGCGCCTCCGAGCAGCCGCAGCCGCAGCCGACGCCGAGCGCGTCCGAGACGACGCCCGGGTCCGAGCCCGAGTCGCCGACCCCGACGCCCGCGCCCACCGGCACCGCGCTGCCGACCACGCCGCCGGTCGCCGGCGATCTCGACTGCAGCGAGGTCTACACGGCCGACCAGCTGTACGAGTTCAATCCGAACTTCGCGCCGTCGAGCGACGAGGGCTCGCTGCCCGGCGCGATCGACGACGTCGCGGATGCCGGCGGCACCGTGTGCGCCTACCAGCACGTGACCGGCATGGACCGGCTGCTCATCGGCGTGCTCACCGACGCCGCGGGCTTCGCGGCCCCGGCCTTCGAGGCGGTCGGCGACATGGGCGTCGCGACCTCGCCGCAGGGCGGCGCGATCGTCGCCGTGGCCTCGCAGTACTTCGACCAGGCGCAGGACGCGCAGCCCGTCATCGACCAGGTCGCCGACAACCTCGACTGACCTGCGCCTCCCCGCTCGACGGGCGGGGCGCGGGTGGTCACGACACGCCGCGCCGGCCCCCTCGCTCCCGGCGCGTCGTGACCACCCCGGCCATCGGCCGCGGCACGTCGTGACCACCCCGCGCGAGCGGGGCGGGGGCTAGGCGATCCGGATGCGCTGCGTCGGGTCGTCGACCGCGTCCGGCGCCAGGTCGTCGTCGGCCGCCTCGACCGTGAGCGACTGCAGCAGCACGGGGTTGCCGCTCGTCGTCGCCCACGCCGTCTCGAGCGCATCCGCGCCCGTCGCGATGCGGATGAGGCTGCCGCGCGGCGCGAGGCCCGTCGCGTCGACGACCCACCACTGCCCGTCGATGTGCACCTCGGCCACCGCGTGGAAGTCCGGCGGCCGCAGCCCCGGCGCGTAGACGCCGACGTAGCGCGCGGGGATGCCGGCCGCGCGCGCGAGCGCGATCATGACGTGCGCGTAGTCGCGGCACATGCCGCCGCGCTTCTCGAGCGTCGTGACGGCGGAGTCGTCCATCGCCGACAGCGCGGGCGAGTAGGTGAAGCCGCGCGCGATCCACTGCCGCATGGCGGCGATCGCGTCGAACCCGGTGGCGCGGCCGAACCGCTCCTCGACGAAGCCGCGCAGCGCGCTCGCCTCGACGTAGCGCGAGTCCTCGAGGTAGCGCGCGGCATCGCCCTCGTCGACCGCGCGCTGCGAGCCATCGACGCCCGTCTGCACGTCGACGGCGAGCGTGCCCGCCGGCGCGGTGAAGACGAGCTCCCTCGTGTCGTGGGCGGCGGGCAGGATGCGCCAGTCGACGGGCGCCCCGTCGACCGTGACCGAGATGCGATCGTCGGACGCGTAGTCGGCGGCCGGCAGCACGAGGAGGATGACGTCGGTGTCGCCCACGAGGTTCATCGTGAAGGCTGCATGGGCGGTGCGCATTTGGTTCGATCCTCCCACAGTCCGTCCCCCGGCTACGGCGTCAGCGCCTCCGGCTGGAGCACGTAGAGGTAGCCGCTGATCTCCGACGTCCAGGGCTCGGGCTCGACCCCCGCGGCGAAGGTCGCCGAGCTCACGGAGACGAGCCGCGTGCCCAGCTGCAACCGCTGCAGGAAGGCCTGCAGCTCGGCCGGGCCGACGCCCGTCGTCGAGATGGTGATGGGCACCGCCGCGAGGTTCTCCGGTCCGATGAGCGGGTCGGTGTAGGGCATCGGCACGTCGGGCGCTGTCCCCTCGGCGGCAGCGGCTGCGGGATCCGCTGCTGCCGGCTCCTCCGACTCGGTCGATCCGTCCGTCTCGGCCGCGGCCTCCTCCGCCGGCGCCGGTTCGACCACGCCCTCCGGCTCGACCGGCGGGAGGTAGGCGACGGCCTCTGCCGCCGTGACGCCGACGATGGTGACCCCGGTCTCGAGCGCGAGCGCGTCGAGCTGGCGGATGAACTCCGCGTACTGCAGCTCGCCCGGCACGCCCTGCGACAGCTCGTCGCGCGACGCCTCGTACTCGCTCATCCGCGCGGCCGCCTCCTCGAGCTCGAGGATGCGCAGCTCGTGCAGCTGGTTCTGCTGCTCGACCACCTCGAGGTCGTCGCGAGCGGTCGACGCCGCGGTCAGGTCGGGCGAGATGGAGCCGAACCACGCGCCGGCGGCGACGCCGACGGCGATGAGCCCGGCGCCGAGGCTCCACAGGCGGTCCTTGGCGTTCATCGGCTCTCCTCCCCTTCGGCGTCGGCGTCGGCGGGCTGCTCGTCCGTCGGTGCCTGCTCGTCCGACGTCGCCGGGTCGGCCGGGTAGCGGCCCGAGTACGCGCCTTCATCGAGGTGGACGATGAACGTGGTCTCGAAGACGCCCTCCTGGTCGACGGCCGAGCTCGGCACCTGCACGTCGACGAAGCCGGGCACGCTCGCGAGCTGGTCCTCGATGCCGGGCACCGAGAGCAGCGCAGGGCTGCGCACGGTGAAGGTGACCGTCGCCACGCGAGCTCCCTGCAGCGGCACGACGGGCTGCGCGTAGGCGAGCATCGGCGAGCTGCCCTCGACAGCGACGCTCGCGAGCGTCGCATCCGCCGGCAGCGTGCCGGTGATCGCCGCGAGCGTCGACTGCCAGTCGATCTCGGTGCTGGCGATCACCTGGCGGGCCGCCTCGCGCTCCTCGATCTCGGCCTGCACGGCCAGCACACCGGCGAACTCCGCCTGCCGATCGATGAGTGCCGCGGTGCGGTCCTGCTCGATGAGCAGCTCCACCTCTGCGGCGATCGCCTGCACCTTCGCGCCCGCGCCACCGGCGACGACGCCCACGACGACCAGCACCGCGATCGCGACGACGCCGCGTCGGATGCCCCGGCTTCGCCGCGCGAGGCCCACCTCCGGGGGCAGGAGGTCGACGGCGGGATGCGCGCCGAGCTCGAGCGGGGCGCTGTCGGTGCTGCCGCCGACCGTGATCCCGAAGACCTTCATGCCGCCCTCCGCATCGCCAGGCCGACGGCCACGACCGCTCGGTTGCCCTCGGTGGAGGCGCGCTCGCGCTCGCGCGGCCGCACCGTCACGGTGCCGAAGGGGTCGCCCCACTCGACGGGCAGCCGCAGCACCTCGCTCAGCGCGCCCGAGAGGCCGCCGAGGGTCGCGCCGTCACCGGTGAGCAGCACGCGCCGCACCGGCAGGTCGGGCCTCGAGGTCTCGAAGTAGGTCACCGTGTTGCGCACGCCGGTGACGAGCTCGCCCGTCACCTCGCGGATGATCTCGATGATGGGCTCGTCGTTCGTCGGGAAGCCGCCGAAGCCGAGCCCGAGCGCGCGCTTGGCGTCCTCGGCGACGTGCCGCTCGATGCCGAGCCGAGAGTGCAGCGTGTGGGTGATCTCGTCGCCGCCCGACGGGATGATGCGCACGAAGTGCGGCACCCCCTCCCAGGCGATCACGACCGTGGTGGTGTGCGCGCCGACGTCGACGACCGCGGTCGCGCCCTGCTCCTGACCACGTCGCAGCAGCGCGCGGCTGAGGGCGAACGGGATGAAGTCGACCGTGATGGGCTCGAGCCGCGCCTTGCGCACGGCGTCGATGGTCGCGAGCACGCCCTCCTTGACGGCGGCGACCAGCAGCCCCTGCACCTGGCCGTGCCCGGCGTCGGAGACGGGGTAGAAGTCGAGGATCGCCTCGGGCGTGGGCACCGGGAGCATGTCGTGCACCTGGAACGGCAGCGCCTCGCGGATCATCGCGAGCGGCGCGTTCGGCACGGTCAGCTCGCGCGCCAGCACGCGGTCGTTGCCGATGCCGAGCACGACCTTGCGGGTCGAGAACCGTCCACGCTTCCACAGCGTCTTCAGCGCCGCCGTCACGTGATGCGGCTCGACGACCTCGCCGCGCTGCATCGCGCCGGGCGGCAGCGCGACCGAGTGGTACCGCGTGAGGGTCGTGCCCTTGCGGGTGACGATCACCTCGGCGGCCCGCACGGCGGTCGCGCCGATGTCCAGTCCCACGATGCTTGCCATCAGTCGATCCTCACTCCAGTCCCACGAGGCGCAGGTAGCTGTGCCAGATGGGTTCGCCGGCGAGCACGGCGAGCGCCGCGCCCCCGAGCATCCAGGGGCCGAACGGGATGCCGCTGCCCCGTCCTGCGCGCCGCGCGACCACGAGCGCGACCGCGAAGAGTCCGCCGAGCAGGAAGGCGCCGAACGCGCCGACGGCGAGCTCGCCCCAGCCCAGCCAGCCGAGCACCATGCCGAGCACCCCGGCGAGCTTGACGTCGCCGAGGCCCATGCCCTGCGGGTAGGCGAAGGCCATCGCGAAGTACGCGGCGAAGAGGATGGCGCCGCCGGCTGCGGCGCGCAGCAGCGATCCCCACTCCCCCGTCGTCGCCGCCGCGACGAGCAGCAGCGCGCCGACGACCGGGTAGGCCGGCAGCACGATCGCGTCGGGCAGCCGCTGCGTGTCGAGGTCGATCCACGCGAGCGCCACGCCCACGGCGGCGAGCACGAGGAAGGCGACGGTCTCTGCGAGGGCGCCGACCATCTGCGGCAGCGAGCCGTCGAGCGCCTCCCACGGCGCGAAGCGCAGCACGATGGCGGCGAAGACGACGCCGGTCAGCAGCTCGACGAATGGGTAGCGCGCCGAGATCGGCGACTTGCAGTCGCGGCACCGGCCGCCGAGCCACAGCCAGCTGAGCACCGGCACGTTGTCGATCGGGCGGATGCGCGCGCCGCAGCCGCCGCACGCGCTCGGCGGGCTGACGATCGAGCGCCCGGCCGGCACCCGGAAGATGACCACGTTGAGGAACGAGCCGATGAGCAGCCCGAAGCCGCCGACGAGCGATCCGGCGACCGCGGCCATCATCGGTAGCTCCCGTCGGCGTCGATCGCGGGCGCCGCCTCGATCCAGGTGGTGATGCCGTATGCGATGGTCACGGGGTTGAGGAAGTGCGGAGGAGAGCGCACCAGCAGCCGCGGATCGTACTGGTACGACTTGATGTAGCCGCTGCCCGGGCTGCGGAAGACGATGCCTCGGAAGCGCTGCGCGATGGAGCCGCGCACGGTCAGGGTCGGCGACGAGTAGCCGCTCGCGTTCTCGATCGTCGTGTTCTGCACGGTGAAGCTGCGGAGCGACAGGATCGCGGCCTCGATCGTTCGGGACGCGGGCCTGGTCAGGCCGCCGATGTTGGGGTTGTGCACCCACACCATGTTGTTGCCGATCAGGCCGAGGAGGTCGCGGTCGCGGTCGGCGTAGACGACGTTGCCCGTGACGTACACGTAGTTCTCGGCCGCGAGCGTGAGCTCGCCGCGCAGCGTGCCCTGCACGAAGATGTCGCCGTTGCGGCAGCCGTAGGCAGCGACCCCGTCGATCGCGGCCGGCACCGTCTCGTTGTTGGCGGGGTAGCCGACGCCGTTCCCCGCGCTCGTGCCGTTCGCGCCCTTGCAGGTGGTGGGGTCGGCCTCACCCGCGCGCCTGCCGTTCGGATCGGTCGCCGTGGCCGGCACGTTCTGGACGAACACGGCCTGCTGCGTCGGCACGTCGATCGTGACGCCTGCCGCCGACCCGAGGCCCCCGGCGCCAGGGGTGCCGCACATCGCGGGGTTGGGGTTCGCAGCACCGGGCCGCGTCTGCTTCGTCCACGGTGAGCGGATCGTCATCCTGCCGTTCGAGAGCAGTGTGATGGTCGTCGGTCCGGTGTAGATGCAGCCGCCGTCGAGCGCGTCGGCGCGGATCTCGGAGTTCGTCTCCGGCATCCCGAGGACGCCCATGTGCGACGGCGAGTTGCCGCGCGCGGGGTCCTGCACCTGGAAGGCGGGGGTCGAGCCGCAGCCGCTCGGCTGCTTGTAGCGCGGACCCGTCGCCGGGTTGTAGGGCGTCGTCACCCGTCCGCGGAAGGTCGCCTGGCACGCGTAGATGGTGTCGTTCGAGTGCACCTGGCCGTTGATCTCGTCGCCGCCGCTGAACGCGATCGCCGGGGCGCAGCCCGAGGTCGGCCTGCCCGCCCACGCGTAGCGCACGCAGCTGCTCGAGACCCGGCTGACCGCGGGGTCCTCGATCTCGTAGTCGGTGAAGTAGAGGTAGGCGAGGAAGTCCGACTGCCGCAGGTCGGCGACGATCGTGCGCGTCTCCTGTCCGACCCGGCCGGTCGAGCGCAGCCGCAGCGTGCCGTCCACCAGGAAGGTGCGGCGGTCGACCTCGTATCGGAAGGTCGCGGTGCCGCCGCTGCCGGGCACCGCGCCCCAGGTGCCGCCGATGCCGAACGCGGGGTTCGCGGCGTCGGCGATGACCGAGCTGCCGCTCGTGAACGGCGCCGACGGGTTGCCGTACTGCGTGTACGACGGGTCCGCGGCCAGCCGGCTCTGGTACTCCTCGATGCCGGCGTAGGCGGCGGCGAGCGCGCCCTGCCAGTCGACGTCGTCCCGCGCCTGCCGCGCGCCGGAGACCGCGATGACGACCGCCGTCGTGAGCAGCGCGGTCACGAGCGCGCCGATGCCGATCACCACGATGAGGGCCGCGCCGCGGTCGCGCTCGGCGATCATGGCCCGCAGGTGCTTGCGCATCACAGCCCCGTCCTGGTCAGTCCGAGGCTCGGCAGCGCGACCGTGCTGACGAGCTGCGTCGGAGCGGCGTCGCCCCCCGAGGCGGTCTGCACCACCAGCGACACGCGCACCGCCACGATCTCGCGCCGCTGGGCCTCCGCCATCGTGCCGCTGGTGGGGATGGCGATCTCGGAGCCGTCGGCCCGCAGGTAGGCGAACATCGCGGGCGAGACGCCCTGGGCGAGCGCGGTGCCGCGAGGAGCGACATCGCGGACGACGACGTGCGTGCGCGCCGGGGTCGTGCGGTAGACCCAGTCGCCCCCGGTGCGCTGCGCGGTCCAGCGCGTCTCGATCAGCTCGCCGGCCGCCGAGACGGCGAGCTGGATGCGCGTCGGCCCGTTCGTCGTCGTCTCGGTGTCGAGATAGGTGTTGAGGATGAGCGAGTCGGCGCGCGCCGACTCGAAGGCCGGCAGTGCCTGCCAGACGGAGGTCCTCGGCACCTCGACGCCGGCGCGGATGATGCGGGTCACCTGCTGCATGCCGAGCGCGGCGGTGCGGGAGCTGTCCTGCTCCGACTCCTCGCGGGAGAACGTCTGCGAGACCGCGACCACGAGCATCGTGACGAGCGTCGAGACGATCGCGAAGAGCGAGATCGCGACGAGCAGCTCGATGAGCGTGAAGCCGCGGTCGCGCACGGCGACGGCGCTCACTGCGCGGCCTGTCGCGGGTCGAGGCGCGCCACGCCGAGGGCGTAGCTGCCGGGAGAGGTCACGGTGGCCAGGACGGCACCGGAGGTGCTCGTCAGCTGCCAGGAGCCGTACGGCAGCGCGATCGTCGTGCCGGCGGCGACGTTGCCGAAGCTGTGCACGAGGGTCGCGGCGCACGTCGGATCGCCGATGCCCGCCGGAGCGGGCCTGGCCTGCAGGGCGTTCGCGGTCCGGTCGATGCGGACGAGCCCCATCGGGATGTCGAGCGCGACCGTGCTGCTCGGAGCGGCGCTGAGCTCCGGAGCGACGCCCTCGGCGAGCCCGATGCCGAGCACCGTCGCCTCCGGCCAGGCCGTCGGGTCGGGCGCGGTGCACTCCGCCCCGGTGTCGCGGCCGTAGTTGCCCGCGAGCAGGCGGTAGGTGACGCGCGGATGCACCTGGATCGTGAAGCGCGTGGGCGTCGATGTCGTCGACGTGGTGAGGCCCGTGGTGGTCGTGAGCGGCTGGGTGGCCACGCCGTAGGTGCTGATGAAGGTCAGCGGGAGATTGTTGGGCAGGCGCACGCCGCGCTGCCCCTGCGCGATGGTCGCGGTGAGCGTCGCCTGGCGGTCGTACTGGAAGCCGATGCTCGAGGTCGTGCCGGCCTGCACGCTGACGTCGCGCTTCCTGGGCGACGTCTCGAGCGCGACGCCGATGTAGCTCGTCTTGGCGATCGTCACGTCGTAGACGCCGCGCGAGACCTGGAGGAAGTAGGCGCAGCCCTGCGCGTCGGTCGTGGAGCTCGGCACGGGCGCGCCCTCGGACGTCGCGGTCAGCGTGACGGTCGTGCCGGCGACGCCGACGCCTGAGGCGTCGATGACCGAGACGAGGATGGTGCCCTTCGCGGGGTCGTTGAGGCGCTCGGCGGGGTCGACCACCGTGTCGGCGCGCACCGGGGCCATCCGCTCGGGCATGCCGTCCCACGTGACGGTGACGTTGACGCGCTTGAACCGCAGGTTGCCGCCGCCCGTGCCGCACGCGGCGTCGGCAGCGGTGTCGCTCACCCATTCCGTCTCACGCGAGACGCGGAAGGTGACGCCGTTGACGACCTGCGTGCGCGTGGCGTCGAGCAGGGTGAAGAGGTCCGGGGAGTCGTGGGCGAGATCGATCTCGCTCGCCGCCAGGTTCGCGGCCACGTGCTGCGACTGCGAGGCCCTGTTGAGCGAGACGACCTGGAGGAGGGTGGAGAGCACCATGGTCGAGAGGATCGCGAAGACGAACATCGCGACCATGACCTCGACGAGCGTCATGCCTTCGTCGCCGCTGGCGACGCGAAGTCGCGCGCGGATGCTGCGCATGATGCTCTCCTCTCTGCTCGAACGGGACGTGGCCGCGGCGGCGGACCGCCGCGGCCACGTTGAGCGCGTTGGCCGCAGACCTACGCGTGGCTTACGGCCAGACGATGTCGCTGGTCGAGCTCGTGTACGTCGCGTTGTCGTCCAGGTCCGGGTGGTTCGCCACGATGGTGAAGTTACGGCTGTCCGTGACGTCGACCGTGAACGTGGTGGCTGCGTTCGAGGCGCGGAATGCGGGCGCGACGAGGTCGTCCTCGAAGTCGGTGGAGTAGGCGCCACCATTCTCGATAGCCGCCGTCTCGATCGCGAGGGCCGCGTTCTTCAGGTCCGTCTCGACCTCGGCACGCCAGGCGGCCTGTCGCTGGTTGAGGAAGACCGGGATGGCGATGCCAGCGAGGATGCCGATGATGATGACGACGACGAGCAGCTCGACGAGCGTGAAGCCTCGCTGCGACTGCTTGCCATCCTGGAGCGCGATGCGGCGGTCGCCGAGTGCGCGGAGCATGTTCTGCATGATGTGTCCTTCTGGGGTTGGAGTTGGGGCAAGGGATACGTGCGGGGCGACGAGCGATCAGCGGATCTCTTCGAAGATGGAGAAGACGGGCATGTACAGCGCGATGATCATGGCGCCGATAAGCGCGCCGACGCCGGCGATAAGGATCGGCTCGATGATCGAGGTCATCTGCGCGGTGGTCGCCTCCACCTCGGCGTCGTAGGCGTCGGCGATCTTCGCGAGCATCGTCTCCATCGAGCCGGCGTCCTCCCCGACCGCGATCATCTGCACGACCATCGGCGGGAACACCGGCTCCTGCGCGAGCTGCTCCGCGACGGGTCGGCCCTCGCGAACGGCGGTGGCGATGCGGGCGCTCGCCCGCTGGATGACGCTGTTGCCCGAGACCTCGCCGACGACGTTGAGCGCAAGCACGATGGGCACGCCGGCGCCGAGCAGAGCCGCAAGGTTGCGGGTGAAGCGCGCGAGCGCAATCTTGCTCACGATCTCGCCGAAGATCGGCAGCTTGAGCAGCAGCGGGTCGAGGAACCCGCGCACCTCGGGGGTGTTCTTGTTGCGCCGCCACCAGACGGAGAACAGGACACAGGCGACGATGAGCAGCGGCCCGAGCCAGATCATGTTGCCCGAGATCGTCACCAGGATCTGGGTGGGAAGCGGGAGCTCACCTCCGAGGTCGGCGAACATGCCCTGGAAGATCGGGACGATGAACCAGACCATGCCGACGACGGCGAGCAGCGCCATGCCGACCACGACGACGGGGTAGGCCATCGCCGACTGCACGGTGCCCCGCAGCTTGACCTCCTTCTCGAAGGAGTCGGCCACCGCGTTGAGCGCACCGTCGAGGAAGCCGCCGGTCTCGCCCGCACCGATGAGGTGGATCATGAGCGGCGGGAAGACCGTCGTGTGGCGGCCGAACGAGCTGGAGAGCGAACCGCCGCCCTCGATCTCGATGCGCACCTCGTCGAGCGTCTTGCGCAGCGTGGAGTTCTCGGTCTGCTCGGCGAGGATCTTGAGCGTTCGAAGGATCGAGAGGCCGGCGCCGATCATGGTCGCCATCTGGCGGCTCATCATCGCCAGGTCCTTGAGCTTCACGCCCTTGTTGAACGGCAGCTCGATCTCGCGCTGCAGGCCCGTGCCGGTGCCGGTCTCGGCGACGCTCACCGGTGAGAGGCCCAGCTCGCGCATCCGCGAGACGACCGCGACCTGGCTCGCGGCGTCGAGCTTGCCCTTGACGACCTTGCCGGTCGTGTCGCGGCCCTTGTACGCCCACGTCTTCGTGCTCGTCATGCGCGCTGCCCCTTCGAGAAGGTGTCGCCGAAGTCGACGCCGGCATCGAGCTTGGGGGCTCCGGAGGTGACGAGCATGCCGCGGAAGTCGTCGACGTTCTGCGCCTTGTCGCGCGCCGCATCTTCACGGATCAGGCCGCGGTTCACGAGCTCGGCGAGGTGCTGGTCGAGCGTGCGCATGCCCTGCGAGGCGCCCGACTGCAGCGCGCTCGCGATCTGGTGCGTCTGACCCTCACGGATGAGGTTCGAGATGGCAGAGGTCGCCACGAGCACCTCGCTCGCAGCGACGCGGCCGCGGCCGCCCGCTCGGGGCACGAGGGTCTGGCAGACGACGCCCTGCAGGGTCGCCGCGAGCTGCGCGCGCACCTGGCTCTGCTGGTAGGGCGGGTAGACGTCGATGATGCGGTCGATCGTCTGTGCCGCGCTCTGCGTGTGGAGCGTCGCGAAGACGAGGTGGCCGGTCTCGGCAGCGGTGAGGGCGACCGAGATCGTCTCGAGGTCGCGCATCTCGCCGACGAGGATGACGTCGGGGTCCTGGCGCAGCACGTGCTTGAGCGCCTTCGAGAAGCTGTGCGTGTCGTGGCCGACCTCGCGCTGGTTGATGACCGCCTTCTTGCAAGG
>Ga0213836_100768_pt1 | contig 23446 bp, 22 predicted proteins | sample SWPATP03_FD_160578 | JGI IMG/M metagenome (GOLD analysis project Ga0213836, IMG submission 160578) | Coastal seawater microbial communities from Marineland, Florida, United States - SWPA TP0 #3 | ecosystem: Environmental > Aquatic > Marine > Coastal | place: USA: Florida | collected 2016-08-05
GGTCAATCATCATTCCCAGCGGGGTTTTGGTAAACCCGCCCTAACCCACCGGGAAATTATTGTAGGGGCGGGTTCTGCGGTCAATCATCATTCCCAGCGGGGTTTTGGTAAACCCGCCCTAACCCACTATTACTGATGAAAAATGGACTATAAAACTGCCCGTAGTTTCTTAATTGACCAAGGTATGGCTTTGGAAATACAAAATAACCCCGATGCCTTTTTAATTCGTCTGAAAGAAGGTAAGCCCCCAGTCCCTGGTCAAGTGACATCGATTTTGTTAGCAATTAAAATGGTGTATGACTCCCTCAAAGAAACCGATAACTTCGATCGCCCTCTGGTGTTGGCTTTGTATCAATTAGCCATGGAAAGCCATCAGCAATTTCTCCTCAAGTCTAAACAAGGTGTTGCATGGCCTCCCCTACTCCAAGAAGATCTTAATCGGATATCTCTGGGGGTAAAAAGCATTTTTTCCGGTCAATGGTATTGACAAAAACCAGATAGTATGCTTAAAATGGTGGGGTGCATGGCAGAAAATCTGGTGTATGCCAGCTTGGATGCCGCCAAGTTTGCTTTAACTTTTTGAGGAAACTAAACCAATGGAGATTCCTGGTAGTAGTAGTTTCATAACTACACATCAAGAGTCCGATTCGTCTAAAGAAGACCCTGACCCTAGCCCTAGGTGTGGCTGGCAGTTGATTGGTTTGATGAATTTGCCCCGATCGCTTTATTAAAGATTAGTGGGTTCATCTCCGGTCACTGCTGGGCATAGTGACTGGGAAGGAAGGAGGTAAACCCCCTAGACTATTACTGAATATTTGAATCAATTTCGAGCTGGTTTTTTCTTGGTATTGCAAGAAAAAGCCCGGTTGTTTCGTGATGTTTGATTAGTGAATAAATAGTGCAGCCAGTGGACTGGTTGACAGGTTGAATCTTTGAGGATTTATTCAGCCTGAAACTGTGTTTTGTCTACTTTTGCCACTTACAAAATCACCTTTTGTGAGTCGATTTATGCTGGCAAATATCCTCAAAAAATTAAGGCAATAAACATGGTTTGATGCTGACAATTATCCTGTATTTAGTGAGAGGTGAAAAATGCGTGGCAATGTTTTGAACGATTTACTACAACCTTTTGCATTAGAAGCGGCGAAAAAAGAGGCGAATAGTTTACCGGCTTCGGAACTGGTACAACTGCTGATGCAAATTGAACCCCATAAGCGAGTTATAGCGTTTCGATTACTAGAAAAAAACAGAGCGATCGCCGTTTTTGAATATTTACGCCCGGAGGAACAAGCCGATCTAATTCAAGATATGGAAAATCCCGAAGTAATGACGCTTCTGGAAGCACTTGATCCTGATGATCGTGTGCAGCTATTTGAGGAACTTCCGGCTAAAGTGACTAAGCGACTGATAGGGAAACTCAGTCCCCAAGCCAGGGAAACGGTTAACTTACTACTGGGATATCCCGAAAATAGTGCGGGAAGAATTATGAATCTGCGGTTGGTTACCGTCCGCAGTCACATGACCGTTGCTGATACCCTAACGACTATCCGCCAATCGGAATTAGACCCGAATCAACTGGCAGTTGTGTTTATCATTGATGCCGAAAGATATTATCGGGGATTTGTTCCTACCGTTAACCTGATTAGAGCTAATCCTGATCAAATTATTGGTGAATTAGCCGAGGGTGAAACCATTGCCGTCCGCGCGAGCGATCGCGATTTAAAAGCGGCTCAACTCCTGAAAAATAACGACCTTCCCGCCATTCCTGTAGTTGATAACGAAGGGCGATTAATTGGAGATATCACCTTTGATGATGTGATTGATTTAGTGGAAGAAGAAGCCACCGAGACAATTTTAGGCCAAGCCGGAGTCGGGAATTTATTAACCCGTGATCAAGGTTGGAGTGAAAAACTGGTGCGTGGTCCTTCTTTCTATGCCATTAGACTGCGGATAATGTTCTTAATTGTTACCCTGATTGGTGGTTTTTTAGTCGGTGGCGTGATCGAAACTTTTGAAGATACCCTAGAGGCGATCGTGGCGGCGGCGGTATTTATTCCCCTAGTCATGGATATGGGGGGAAATGTCGGCACTCAATCAAGCACTATTTTCGCCCGTGGTTTAGCCTGGAGTCAAATTCACCCTAGCCAGTTTACTGCTTATCTATTCCGAGAAATTCGCATTGGCTTCATTATGGGGGTAATTTTAGGCACTGTGGCGGGAATAGCCGCCTACTTCTGGCAAGGATTACCTAACGATATCCCCCAACTGGGTTTAGCGGTGGGAATTTCCTTAACTTGTGTAATTACTTTGGGAGCAATTTTAGGAGCAATGTTGCCGATGATTATGCTAAGACTCGGCTTTGATCACGGTCCTGGTGCTGATCCATTTATCACCACAATTAAAGACTTTTCGGGTCTGTGGATTTATTTTTCTCTAGTGGGGTTGCTGGTTGGTGTTAGTTAACTGAGATTCAACCCACTACTATCTGAGTCAAGGAATTACCCTAAGTTGGCAAAAACATTGTAAAAACTAAGGAGATAAGAACATGATCATGAGTCAAGCTATCACTGCCCGCCCTAGTGTTATTTCTACCCTGAAACAAATTTGTTTGCGGAAACAGGAAATTGCACAAATTTACAAAGCTATGGCAAAACGGGAATCTTCGGAATCCCGTCGGGAGACTTTACGCAAGATGGCGACTTCCTCGGAGCAATCTATTCTATCTCCAGCTCGCACATTGAAACAGTTAGGGGAATCAGTACCTAGCCTCAAATATTCATGGTGGCAGCGGTCACGGGACTATTTAATTGCCGAAGTTAATCTTCCCTTGATTTTGCATTTGATTGAGAAGTTAGAGGCCCAGGATAACTATTATTTGAATCAAATTTTGGCTGAATATGGAGAAAAAACTACTGATGCTATCAATGATCCGAGGGAAGCTCGGCTGGTTTTGCAAGAAATGTTATCTCCCTATTGTCGCTATCGCGGACAGCTTACCTCAGAAAATCTCCGTTTTAACCAAGTTTTTCAGGAGTTTTCTAATCAAGTGGCGATCGCCTGTGCTTTAGAAACCAGTGGTAAAATCTCACCGAAACAAGCAATGGAGCGTCTGGAACAGTTGTGGCAGGAGTTGCAAGACTCCCACCCCGAATCATAACCGCTCCCGAATAGGGCAATATGGGGAGGTTGAACCCCTCCCCATCACTTATTTTTCCGCTGAATGCTGCCGAAAATATCCTAAAATCAGTAGGTTCTTGGCATAGTTAACTCAACTGTGTACAAAGTCCATCAAAGCAGAATCAGAAGAAGAGGTGAGCCATGGAGTGGACAGAAACATTGCTGAGACTGACGGTGGCATTTTTGCTAGGTTCGGCTTTGGGAATTGAACGTCAGTGGCGGCAGCGCATGGCTGGGTTACGGACTAATACATTGGTGGCGACGGGAGCCTCTATGTTTGTTATTCTTTCCGTGATGACTCCCGGAGAGGGTAGCCCTACCCGCATTGCGGCTCAAGTTGTGTCTGGAATCGGTTTTTTGGCTGGGGGTGTGATTTTAAAAGAAGGCCTCACGGTTAAGGGGTTGAATACGGCGGCGACTATTTGGTGCGCTGCTGCCATTGGGACTTTATCGGGGGCTGGTTTTTTTTCCCAAGCATTTATGGGAGCCTGTGCGGTTTTGATTGCTAACACGGTTTTGCGTCCCTTGAGTCTTCGCATTAACCAGCAACCCACAGAATGGACTGAATTAGAGTTTTATTATCTGTGTTCCCTAGTTTGTCGGGGTGATGAAGAAGCTCATATAAGGGTTTTATTACTCGATGCTCTGGGTAAAATGAATAAAATTAAGCTGCGCTCTTTGCGGAGTCAAGATTTAGATGACTTTAATAATTTGGTTGAGGTTGAAGCTCAAATAATAGCCCAGAATCGTGATGATAATTTGTTGGAGCAAATTATTAGCCGATTAAGTTTAGAACCTTCGGTTAAATCTGTGAGTTGGCGGATTCTTGAGCAAGACTATGATGAATAATTAATGGTTGATTATCAATTATTCATGAACCAGTAGAGGCGGGTTACACTGTAAATTACCCGCCTCCCCATCGATAAACCTTTAGACTACAACCTCTAAGAGTTGCCGTAAGGGAATATCAATTAGTTGTTGACTGCGATGGTAGTGGAAGTCTAAACTTTGGATAATTCGCTCTAGTAGGTAGCTGTCCAGTAATACCTGTAATTCCTGGTTGGTCTTGGGTAAAAATCCATCCTCTTTAGCTACTTCTAAATAACTGCCCAAAAATTTAGCACCTACCCAATTATACCAGATGTTCGCCCATTGTTCCATTTCTGGTAGATTTTCGGGTCGAATCATGCCATTTTCTACCTCGTTGAGTAAAGCAATACGGGTGGCATAATTGAGGGATTGTAACATGGCGGCGACATCCCGCAAAGGCGATCGCTTCATCCGTCTTTCGTTCAAAGTTCGGTAGGTTTCTCCCTCAAAGTCAATTACCCAAAAATCCTTACCTGTATAGAGAATTTCTTCTAAGGAATAGTCCCCATGACAACGGGTTCGCAGTCCGGTAATTTTGAGGTTGAGTAGGGATTGAAAACGCGCTAAAATATACTCATGTTTACTCAGAACCTTTTTGGCTAAGTCCTTGGTTTCCGGTCCCATGGAATCGAGCCCTTTTCTCAGCTTCAGCATTACCTGTCCGGTCAGGTTTCGGGAATATTGATAAATCGATCGCTGATATAAAGATGAAAAGGGTTCTGGGGTAAAATTCGGGTCGTCCGTATCGCTGGATAAGGCAATATGTAACTCGGCTGTGCGTTGACCTAGTAGTTGAATATTACTCAGATATGATCCGATCGCGATCGCTACTTCTTCGGGAATTTCCTGATTTTTTAAGGTTAGCAGAGATTCTGAGGGAACCTCCACCGGAGTTTCCGTCGTTGGTAAAGTTATGCGATCGAAAAAGTCTCGGAGATTATCTAAAGTATAATTCCAAGCCTTAATACCATCGGGAATATATACCTGTAAAACCCCTAAAGTTGTAGAGTCTCCGCGACGGGGTTTATATTTTAACCCTCCCATTACTGGCGCAATGTGTTCTAATTGTTGTTTCTGTCCTAAAAAACTGCGAATTTCTAATTCGGGATTAATACCCGGTTCGACTCGGCGGAAGAATTTAAAAATTAGGCGATCGCCATAAACAACTAAGGCATTTTTATCCGTTTTTCCCATTAGCTGAGGATTCATTTTCTCTTCACTCATATCTACCCCAGCCAGCGCGTCCGTAGTCATCGCCGTTAAAGTGCCATGTTTACCTTTATACTGTTGGCGGTTCCGAATCATATCTAGGGGGAGAGTTAAGAAGTCTTGATCAGCACTTGCTTCAAATAAAATCCCCTCTTGATCATCGATTTTTACTGAAGCCAACACCGCACTAGGAAAATTAGCACTAACTTCTTTTGATTGTTCACCAATAGCACAAGATAACAGCACTACATAGGTTTCTGCAAACCCTTCTGTATAGTCTACATTTAGCATGACAATAGCTGCTTCCTGTTTGGGGAAAGGAATCGGAATAAAATCAGCAATTGTCACGGACTGCATAACCCTAGATTTACTAATAAACCACGAGGATCGATGTAGATATTCAGGGAACAAAGACTCTAAACGTTCGCGGGTATCCGACTGAGAAAAGATTTGATGCCAACTTTTCGCAACCTCTAAAGCTGGTAGTTGGTGGCGGGGACGAGGTAGCAGGCTGGTGGCTGGATCAAACTGAAGCATAAACCAGTAAAATCCATAGGGCGCAATACTCAGAAAATAGCTCGATTCTCCAATTTTTGGGAAGTGATTTCGCCCGAAAATTTCCACGGGAACCATTCCCTGAAATGGGGTTAAATCTAATTCTACACTCTGCACAAATCGCGACAGGTTTGCCACTACTAAAATATGTTCCCCAGAGTAGGTGCGGACAAATGCTAAGACTTTCCTGTTTTCGGGATGTAACAGTTCAAAAGTTCCACGTCCAAAGGCTTGAAAACGTTTCCGCATGGCAATTAAACGTTTCATCCATGACAGGAGGGAATTAGGATTAGCGCTTTGCGCTTCCACGTTGATGGCTTCGTAGTGATATTCAGAGTCTAAAATAACTGGTTGATACAGTTTCTGAGGGTTGGCACGACTAAAGCCAGCGTTACGATCAGGACTCCACTGCATGGGGGTACGGACTCCGTTGCGATCGCCTATATATATATTATCTCCCATGCCAATTTCATCACCATAGTACAGCACAGGAGTTCCTGGTAAAGAAAGCAGCAAACTATTCATTAGTTCAATTTGGCGGCGATCGTTCCCCAGTAGTGGCGCGAGACGGCGACGAATCCCTAAATTTAGTCGCGCTTGGGTATCTTCTGCATAGACCCGATACATATAATCTCGGTCTTCGTCTGTCACCATTTCTAGGGTTAATTCGTCATGGTTACGCAGAAATAATGCCCACTGACAATTATTAGGAATAGACGGAGTTTGGTTGAGAATATCCACAATCGGAAAACTATCTTCCATTCGTAATGCCATAAACAAACGTGGCATTAACGGAAAGTGAAAATTCATCTGACATTCATCACCTTCCCCATAGTAAGCGGCAGCATCTTCCGGCCATTGATTGGCTTCCGCTAATAGCATCCGATCCTCATATTTGCTATCAATATAAGCCCGTAATCTTTTCAAAAAGGCATGGGTTTGCGGGAGGTTTTCGCAGTTTGTTCCTTCCTGCACACACAGATAGGGAACCGCATCTAAGCGCATCCCATCTACTCCCATTCCTAACCAAAAATCCGCAAGTTCTAACACGGCTTGCTGCAATTCGGGACTCTCATAATTTAAGTCCGGTTGATGGGAGTAAAAACGATGCCAATAATAGGCTTTTGCTACCGGGTCCCACGCCCAGTTAGAGGTCTCAAAATCCTGGAAAATAATCCTCACTTCTGGGTATTTGTCTGGGGTATCACTCCATACATAAAATTCCCGTTCTTTACTGCCTTTGGGGAGTCTCCTCGCCCGCTGAAACCACGGGTGCTGGTCGGAAGTGTGGTTAACTACTAACTCGATGATTACCCTAATTCCCCTTTCATGGGCGGCATAAAGAAAGGTTTTAAAATCCTCTAAATTACCATAGATAGAGTTAACATCTCGGTAATCGGAAATATCATAGCCATCATCTCGCAATGGAGATGGGAAAAATGGTAAAATCCAGATGGCAGTGATGCCGAGTTCTTCGAGATAATCTAATTTTTCCGTGAGTCCAGCAAAGTCGCCAATACCATCGCCATTACTATCACAATAGGCGCGGACTGGCACTTCGTAAATAATCGCATCTTTGAACCAAAGCGGATCATTATTGAGTTTTGATTGTGCCATAGGTTTAATTTCTGTTCGTCAATATTTGCAAATTTTTAGGGCTTTTACTGATGGTCAAATGTCAAGGCTTTGCCTCTTACTTCTAAGTTAAGTTTGCCATGGTCATATACTACTTGACCTCCGACAATAGTAACCACTGGCCACCCGGTTAACTGCCAGCCTTCAAAGGGACTCCAACCACACTTAGTTTGCAATTCTGAGGCTAAAACTGGGCGATAATTGTTTAAATCAACTAACACTAAGTCAGCATCATAACCAGGGGCGATCGCTCCTTTATTAGGGATATTATAACCTTTCGCTACGGCTGTTGACATCCAGTTAGATACCTGAGCAACACTACAACGTCCGGCGATCGCCTGAGTTAGCATCACCGGTAAGGATGTCTCAACTCCCGGCATTCCTGAAGGACTATTTGGGTATGGTTTAGCTTTTTCTTCTAGGGTGTGGGGGGCGTGATCAGTAGCAATAAAGTCGATAACTCCATCTAACAACGCTCGCCAGAGAACATCATTATTTTCAGGCGATCGCAAAGGCGGATTCATTTGAGCTTTGGTTCCAATTTTACCATAATCGGTGATATTTAGCACCAAATGTTGGGGGGTAACTTCTGCAGTTACCCAGGCGGGTTTATCCTGTCGCAGTAATTCCGCTTCTATACCCGTAGATAGATGCAAAATGTGCAATCTTCGTTGATATTTTTTAGAGAGCTTCAGGGCGAGTTGGGTGGCTTCTAGGGCGGCTTGTTCATCTTGGATCTGGGAGTGAATCGCTGGATCTGTTTGTCCCGCAAATTCCTCGCGACGACGATTAATCCGGTCTTGGTTTTCCGCGTGTACCGCAATTAGGCGATCGCCTTTAGCAAAAATCGGCTCTAAAATTTCTTCGTGATCGACCAACAAAGGTCCGTGCATTGACCCCATAAAAATTTTAATCCCAGGAGTCGGGTTAGCCTCTAATAAATCAGGTAAATTCTCAGGAGTCGCCCCCATAAAAAAGCCATAATTTACTAAACACTTTTGCGCCGCCCTTTCTAGTTTATCCGCCAGCGCTTCTTTAGTGCTAGTTAAAGGGCGAGTATTCGGCATCTCTAAAAACGAGGTAACGCCACCTTTAGCGCAGGCGCGACTGGCTGTTGATAAATCTTCTTTATATTCTAATCCCGGTTCCCGAAAGTGAACCTGGGGGTCAATTACTCCCGGTAACAGAGTTAACCCCTCTGCATTTAGGTCGGTTTCCGACTCTCCAGCGGCGGGAAGTTCTGAACTAATTTCCAGAATTTTCCCCCCGCCAAGTTTAACATCTCCTAAGCTGAAATTGCCATCCGGTAGCAGAATGTTCGCGCGACGGATATAGATAATTGGGGTAGTAGACATGATTAATTGGTGACCGTATATTTACACAACCATTACCATTTTACCATCAACTGGCTACAAGTTATCATCATTTACCTGGGATTAGTTTCTGGGGCGATCGCCTCTTGTAAAATCTCCGGGATTTTTTCCCCACCATCTCTAATAATACTCTCGAATATATCTTGCACAACTTCCCGAATAAAGTCGCTGGTCAGAATTTCTTCAAAGTCATCTGATGATACATTAGTTAAGCGCAGATTAGGGAGTTGAAAATCAAGGACTTGGACAAATCCCAAAGGTGCTAAAGTCACATTAACTTTAGTATTCTGAACATCGATAACATCAAAGTTCAGCTTGAGCTTAGTTTGCGATTTTTCCTCTGGGGTTTCCGACGGTGTTCGCGGTTCCGACCGTTGGGTAGATTTCAGATTATTGAGAATCGCCAGGATATTGTTTTTTAGTAATCTCTGTTCAATGTTGACATCAATATGGTTAATCGCGAAATTATTGATTTCCACCACATCAGTTAACAGGCTTCTCGGAGTCACATCAATATCCACCTGATAAATCTTGATCACATGGGGAGTGCTAAAATTATCAGGATTGTTAATCGTCAGATTATTAACCCGCAAATCACCCCGAAATTTATCCAAACTCAAGGATTGAATTTCGGTCGGTACTCCTAGGGTTGAACTCACTATATTTTCTAGGTAATTTTGCAATTCGCCATCCACCCTAGATAAAGTCACATTGATGATAGCAGCCAGGACAATCAGCACACCTCCCACAATCCCAGCAATAGTCAACCAATTTTTCCGTTTTTTAGTCATGGTTTCACTCCAGATTTAGCCCGTGATTTTGACATATTATAGACCAGAAAATTTAACAGTTGATTGGTTTCCGGTCAATTGTTTGCTATAATTATTATAGCCTTCTTCTCTAACTGCTTACCTAGATTTTACATAAATTGCTGACCATGACTATTTCTCCGTTGCTAATTGAAACCGCCCAAAAAACCCAAGCAGCAGCCCGCCAATTGGCTGTTTTATCTACAGATGCCAAAAATCAGGCGATCGCATCCATAGCCCCAGCCCTAGAAAATGCCGCCCCAGACATTCTCGCCGCCAACCAGATGGACTGTCAACAAGCCCAAGCTGATGGTATCGCCAAACCTCTTTATAACCGATTAAAACTCGATGAAGCCAAATTAAAAGGCGCGATTTCCGGCTTGCGAGATGTCGAAAAATTAGCCGATCCAGTAGGTGAAATTCAAATTTATAGGGAACTAGACCAAGGCTTAAATTTGCGCCGGATAACCTGTCCTTTAGGAGTCTTAGGAGTAGTCTTCGAGGCGCGACCAGATGCCGTTATTCAAATTTCCGCCTTAGCCATCAAGTCTGGAAATGCCGTAATATTAAAAGGTGGAAAAGAGGCGATTCATTCCTGTCGAGAACTTGTGAAAGCCATCCGCCAGGGACTAGCAACAACCCCAGTCAATCCCGAAGTCGTACAGTTATTAACTACTCGCTCCGAAATTATTGAGTTATTACAGTTAGATAAATATGTGGATTTAATTATCCCCAGGGGTTCTAATTCTTTTGTGCAATTCGTCCAGGAAAATACCCGGATTCCCGTTTTAGGTCATGCTGATGGTATTTGTCACCTCTATATAGACCGGGAGGCGGATATATCCAAAGCCCTACCCATAGTCATTGACTCCAAAATCCAATATCCGGCCGCTTGTAATGCCTTAGAAACCCTGTTAGTCCATCAAGATATAGCACCCAAATTTTTACCCCAAATCGCCGCAGAACTCCAACAAAAAGGAGTAGAATTAAGGGGAGATAATCACAGCCAAAAAATCCTGGATATACCCCCAGCCACAGACGCAGATTGGCAGACAGAATATACTGATTTAATTCTCTCAATTAAAGTCGTCGAAAATTTAGAAGCAGCCATTTCTCATATTAATACCTACGGTTCAGGTCATACAGATGGCATCATTACCGAAGACCCAGAAGCCGCCCAAACCTTTATGTCTATTGTAGATTCAGCCGGAGTATTTCATAACTGTTCCACCCGTTTTGCTGATGGTTTTCGCTATGGTTTTGGGGCGGAAGTCGGTATCAGTACCCAAAAAATGCCCCCCAGGGGTCCCGTAGGTTTAGAAGGGTTAGTTACCTATAAATATCAATTAATTGGGGATGGTCATATAGTCGCCACTTACGCCGGAAATAATCCCCAACCATTTACCCATATAAACTTGCTCTAACAATAGCCACCCACAGCCATTTAAACTGGGAAAGGCGGGAGCAATTGTTCAGGTTCATAATTTCACCCGCAACATTGCTTAACCCGCCTAACTGATTATGGTTAACTAGATTACACCAAGTTACTAGAATTATTATTTAGCATAAATTTTCCTAAAATCACCAAAATATAATCATTTCTTAATACTTGACGATCGCCCCAAAACCGTCCATAATGTAAGGTAAGGTCTCAAAGGCTTAGAAAATGCAAAACAATACAACTGTGCAACTAGCAACTGTAGCCGCCATTGCCTTGGGAAGTTTCGCCGTATTTCAGCCACCTGATGTCGCCCAAGCGCAAGTAACATCCTTTTACTGCGACATGAACTCCCCCATAGGCTATCCCACCGTCTACGCTCGCACACCCGCCGGAAATAAACCCATAGTTAGCTTATATTCTGAATATTTCAGCGCCTCTGGCTATTCCCCAGAACGCCGCTGTCAGGAAATCGCCCAAAGGTTTACCAACTTTTCCCATACTGGACAACTGAGATATCTAACCGCCGGATATGTCAACAATTTACCAGTAATTTGCGTAGTTTCCGATCATGGAATGCCCTGTGCTAGTAACACCATATTATTTACCATGAAAGCGGACGACCCCGAACCCGCCGAAAGTAAACTTCAGCGACTGTTCAACATCCGCCGAGGAGCCAGTGATATCCTATTTGAAAGCGAAGATGATGCAGGTGTCTACATCAACTTTGATCAATTTTTAGGGGGAGTTCCCGCCGAAGCCGCTACCCCCACACCCACCACACCATCAACCCCCCCCAGTTCTCAACCTGGGACGGCATGGTGAGCCCTAAAATATCTACCAAGTATCTAAGGTGCAGCAATTACTCAAATTTTTAGCCAGGGCGATCGCCATTGGTTTTCCCCTGTTAGGATTAAGCTGTCAAGCACAAGTGCTGACAGAAGAAGAAACCAGACAATTGCAGCCGGAACCAACCCTAGCCGCCAACACCAATCTACCAATTCCCGCAACAGCCGCCCTGCACCAAAAAGCTAGACAGATTACTGTCCGCGTTTACTCAGGAAGGATGTGGGGAACCGGGGTAATTATTGACCATCAGGGTGGCATTTATACAGTCGTCACCAATGATCATGTTTTGCTACCAGGGGGAGGGCAAAATTATCGAGTCCAGACCTACGATAACCGCATCCATACCGCCGAAATAGTTAACTCTATATCTTGGTTTCACAATGATTTAGGGATTGTGCAATTTCGCAGTGTAGATCACTCCTATAATGTAGCAGCGATCGCCCCCACACCAGTAGCCCTAGGAGAAACCGTAATCGCCGCCGGATTTCCCTTAGAACCCGACCCATCAGCCCCCCAAGGGTTTGTGATTACACAAGGTCAAGTCTCCCGGTGGATGCCACAGCCATTTATCGGAGGTTATCAGGTAGGATACACCAACGACATTTTTTCAGGAATGAGTGGCGGACCCCTATTAAATCGCCGAGGAGAACTTGTCGCCATTAATGGAATGCACAAATATCCACTGTGGGGAAATGCCTATCAATTTGTAGACGGTTCATCCCCCGACCCCGCCGAAGCCGCCAAATTAGTTGAGTACAGTTGGGCGGTTCCCATTCACACCGTGTTACAACTCGCCCCCAATTTCACATCAGCAAACACCATCAACCCCAAACCCTCACCCCCCGTTGAACCCGTTTCTCCCGTATCCTCACCCTCCGAATGGTTTTGGTAAACCAGAATAAATATTAGGTTAGGAACAATGATCAAAATGCGATCGCTTACTCAAAATCTACTACTGTTAGCCGGAGTCTCCCTATTAGCGACTCTAGCCCCCGCCGCCATGGCTGCACTTTCCCCCGCAGAAATCAACTCCATCGCCAGCCAAACCACCGTATTAATTGCGCCAGAACTTCGACCCGAACTCATCGAAGCCCTAGAAAATAACTACAGAAATCCCCAAGCGGGCCAAAACAACCCCGATGGCGTATGGCATCCCGGTTCCGGGGTCATTATCGCCCGCGAAGGTAATCGCCACTATGTTCTCACTGTTAGCCACAACTTCCGACAGCGAGACCTAAATGCTGGGATATCTTACGGTATCCGCACCAGTGACGGTAAAGTTCATATAGTCCAACAACCCAACGATGGGCGAGGCTGTCCCCTCAACGGTTCTCCCACCCCAGGAAATTTAATCAGATTTGGCTGTTATTCCATCACCCTACCCACCAGAGTAGACGGACCAGATCTAGCCGTAGTAGTATTTGAAAGCGATCGTCACTATCCCGTAGCCCCTTCCGCCACAGAAAACTCCCTCAATGTCGGCGACCCCATTTATGTTTCCGGCTGGCCTGACCCCGAAAAAGAAAGAGATGCCACCACCGGACGCTGTACCGGGAGAGCCACCCGTCGCCAAAGACGATTTACCTGGGGACCCGTCACCGGAGTAGTTAACCCCGCCAGTAGCGAAAACGGTTATAGCATTTTTTACTTAGACAATACCCGTCCCGGAATGAGTGGCGGTCCTGTATTTGACAACCAAGGTCGCGTCGTCGGCGTTCACGGTCGGGGTTCCGGCGGTAAAGCCCAACTGGTTAATCAATTCTGTTCCGTTAGTAATGCCCCCAACGCCCAAGCCTTTGAGTCTGGGGATTTTGCCATCGAAGGTCAAGGAAGCGGACGCGCTGACCCAGCCACCCTACGAACCCGATTTAGTAGCGCTCAAGCCTTTAATAATTTTATCGGCTTAATTCGGCGCACGGGGTTAAATCTATCATTTAATACTAATCCCCCACAGCCCCAAATCATTCAAGCCGCCCTTACCGCCATTCCCGCCAGAAGTAGCACCGGAACCGTCGATTTTGCGATCGGATCTGTTCCTGTGGGCAGCTTTGATGACCCTCAAGATGTAATTCCTAACATTTATGATAGTTACAGTTCTTTTGAGGGATTAGGTTCTCGACTGCGAGATACACCGTCTGGCGGTTGCGATAGTCTACTTTTGGGAGAGCCTTGTTGGTAAATGTATGTTATAATAGCCCAAATTCCACTTGTTGCTGTGTCTTGGTAGTTGCGGCAACTACTTGGATCTCATCTGAAAAGTTAACTATGACATCTTCTTTAACATCTATTTTGATTGTAGATGATGACCCCGATAATTTTGATGTAATTGAAACTTTATTATCAGACCAAAATTATCAGTTGCATTATACATCTAATGGGACTCGGGCGATCGCCTCCTTGGATATACTGCAACCCAATTTAATTTTACTCGATGTCATGATGCCCGACATGGATGGCCAGCAAGTTTGTCGCGCTATTAAAGACATTCGCAAATGGCAAACTTTACCCATTATTATGGTCACCGCCTTAGACAGTAAAGAAGACCTCGCCCGCTGCTTACAAACCGGGGCTGATGATTTTATTAGCAAACCCATTAATCGGGTGGAACTCGTTGCTAGAGTTAACTCTATGTTGCGGATAAAGTCTCAATATGATGACCTGGAAGCTATTCTAAAATCCCGCGAAGATATGGTTAATATGATAGTTCATGATCTGCGGAATCCTTTAATGAGTTTATTATTTAGCCTATATCTTTTACAGAGGACAGAACTTCCCCATAAAATTGAAGATAAAATTGGTAAATGCTTAATCTCCGCCCAACGTTTACAAGCCTTAATTAACGACTTGGTAATCATGGGTAAAATGGAAAACCGACACCTTGAGTTAAATTTGACCGAGGTTGATTTGTCTACTACTATTCAATCCACTGTGGAAAATTTCCAGGTTATCGCCACTCAAAAAAATATCCAACTTATTTGTAAACTTCCCGCGCCTGGTGGTAGAATTAAGGTTGATGAGGCACTATTTACACGAGTTTTGGATAACTTACTTTCCAACGCCACTAAATTCTCACCCCGTCATAGTGAAATTATTATTAATGCTGATTATCTTACCCCCAAAGGTGCTAGGGTCCAAGTAGTTGATTTTGGTCCGGGAGTACCGGAGGAATTTAGAGCGAGTATTTTTAATAAATATGACATCGGGAAACTGGTAAAAAATGTATCTCAAATTGGTTTGGGATTGGCTTTTTGTAAAATGGTTGTGGAAGCCCATGGCGGACACATTAGAGTTATCCCCAACCAACCACAAGGCAGTATTTTTGAGATTACTATATAATGGTTATTTCCGAATCTCGAAAAACAAGGGCAGCCCCTAAGACCGCCCCCAGATATTAACAGTTGCTAATTCTAGCGAACCTGCATATAAACCGCATCGGAGATGGTCGGAATTTCTGCATACTGTCCCCGGATAGATTGGACAATACCATAACTAACAGAGGCTAAAACACCCAAGAAAATCATATTGAAGAGAGTTTCTTGGATAAACCCTTGCAATGGTATAATCCCCAAAATCAGACTAAAGCCAAGCACGATAATATTCAACAAAATCGACTGCATGGCATTAAATCTGATAAAGTGGGGGATATTTTCGTTACGCACCACCAGCAGATACATCAAGAAAAAGACAATGATCCCCGCAAAAGGAATGGACTGAAAAATTGCCATTAGGGGAGCTATGGGAATCAAGATAATCTGTAGTATGGGAAATTGAGTTAATAAAAATACGCCGAACTGTATTCCATACATCAAGGGTAGCATATAGGGCAAACAAGCAAAAATGCGATCGCGAACGGTCGTTGTCCCGCGCCAATTCATAGTCAGCTCTCCTGTTAACCAAAACAAGTCCACACTCCCAGCATAACGCAGTGACAAGGGAATATTGCTGAACTACGAATTAGATTTCACAGAGACACCCCCCGTTATAGCGTTAGCTTAATGGGGGAGCAGCAGCAGCAGAACGTCACAGCTAAATATTAGCAATGCGGAATCCCATCTGACACTCATACTGACCGGGTTGATTGTCTCCGGGTTTACGGATAAGATGACCACAACTAAGATGGCCACCACGCCAGCGAGGTTGACCGCTATGGTCGGCGAGTAAACACCCCTGACACACTTGATGGGTCTCAATAATTTGGTTTTCCATGACCATGACTAACATAATCTTCTCTCCCCGCGATTGCTGAAGCCCTATCCCCATTATATTTTGAGATTAGTCAAGACCCCAGGATTGATGCACAACTTAACATGGCCATTAATATCAGGTTGTGTCACGGGATACATCCGATGATCAGATTTTGTTGGCTGGGGTGGAAATATCAACTGGCGGCGGCTATATTTTTCGGGGTTAAATGTATCTGGGGGCAGTAAGCGGGTTATGATGGTGAATTTGGGGCGCACTTTCAAGCGATCGCTCCATAGTACCAAAACCTAAGAACTCTGAAAGGGGAATTTATACAGTGAGTGACACCAACCTAGACATCCTAGCCCAAAGTGATCCAACCGTAACAGAATTCATCGGACAAGAGCTACAGCGTCAACGGGAACACCTGGAACTAATCGCCAGCGAAAACTTTACCTCCGCCGCTGTCTTAGCCGCCCAAGGGTCAGTCCTCACCAACAAATATGCGGAAGGACTCCCCAAAAAACGCTACTATGGCGGCTGTGAATTTATCGATAAAATCGAGCAAATAGCTATCGATCGCGCCTGTGAACTCTTTGATGCCACCCATGCGAACGTTCAACCCCATTCAGGCGCTCAAGCTAATTTTGCCGTGTTCCTGGCTCTCCTACAGCCCGGAGATACAATCATGGGAATGGATCTATCCCACGGCGGACACTTAACCCACGGTTCCCCGGTCAACGTGTCGGGTAAATGGTTTAATGTTTGCCACTATGGAGTCAGTCCAGAAACGGAAACCCTGGACTATGACAAGATTTTGGAACTGGCTAAACAACATCAACCCAAACTGATGATTTGTGGTTATTCCGCCTACCCCCGGATTATTGAATTTGACAAATTCCGAGCGATCGCCGATGAAGTGGGAGCATACCTCCTAGCGGACATCGCCCATATTGCGGGACTGGTCGCCACAGGTCATCACCCGAACCCCTTACCCCATTGTCACGTCGTCACCACCACCACCCATAAAACTCTGCGCGGACCTAGGGGGGGGTTAATCCTTACCCGTGACCCAGAATTGGGCAAAAAACTAGATAAAGCCGTTTTTCCCGGTACTCAAGGCGGACCCCTGGAGCACGTCATTGCTGGTAAAGCGGTCGCCTTTGGGGAAGCACTAAAACCGGAATTTAAAACCTACTCAAGCCAAGTGATCGCCAATGCTCAAGCCTTAGCTAACTGCTTACAGCAACGGGGCTTAAAAATTGTTTCTGGTGGTACAGACAACCATCTGATGTTGGTGGATTTGCGATCGGTGAAAATGACCGGAAAAATTGCCGATCGCTTGATGAGTGAAATCAACATCACCGCCAATAAAAACACAGTCCCCTTTGACCCAGAATCACCCTTTGTCACCAGTGGTCTGCGGTTAGGTTCTCCAGCCATGACCACCAGAGGGATGGGAACTTCAGAATTTATCGAAATCGGTAATATTATCGCCGATCGCCTATTAAATCCTGATGATGACACAGTGACAGCCGACTGTCGCGCGCGGGTCGCCCAACTTTGCGATCGCTTCCCCCTATATCCCCATTTACAAATCAAAGTTCCCGCACTAACTTAATCAGTTTCTGGGTCTGATTCTGGGTCTGATGGGTGCAAAAATAACCAACAATACCCCCATCTTTTAAGGGGAGACTGTGATCAGGCGGTTCAAAATATAGTAGACTCACCCTGAACTAGCTTTTAGCACCCATCCCAAAAAACTTTGATCAGATGCCCTATCCTTTTTATCATCTGCTGGCTTTTGTAATTTCTACCGTCGTTGTCCTCTGGAGTACACCGATAGTCAAAAATATCGGCCTGAGAAGCGGACGAGTAGATTTACCCTGCGATCGCAAAGTTCATCAGCGTCCCATGGTTCGCTTGGGGGGAGTTTCTATCTTCATCGGTACACTCATCGCACTAATATTAGTTTGGTGCTTTGGTGGCTTTATCGGCGCAGATGGTCAACCCCTCCCCCCTAAACAAGAATTTGAAATCTTAGGAGTCGCTATAGGCGCTATAGCATTCTTTCTCATTGGTTTGGCAGACGATTTATTTGGTCTGTCTCCCCTAACTCGATTAATCTTACAAACAGCGATCGCCAGTTTAGTCTGGTGGGTCGGAGTCCGCATTGAATTCCTGAGTATCCCCTACTTTGGCGGCTTAATACATATCGGCTGGTTAAGTTTACCCGTCACCGTCCTTTGGTTAGTGGGAATGACTAATGCTATAAATTGGATTGACGGCCTCGACGGTCTCGCTGCTGGGGTTTCCGGTATTGCGGCCGTCGTTATGTTAATCGCATCTCTATATATGAATCAACCCGCCGCCGCCCTAATTGCTGCTGCCCTAGCTGGCGGTTGTCTGGGATTTCTCCGATATAATTTTAACCCCGCTCAGATTTTTATGGGCGATGGCGGTTCCTATTTTATGGGATTTACCTTAGCTGGTGTCGGAGTTATTGGTTTAGTTAAAACTACCGCCGTAACCTCTGTTTTACTACCTTATATAATTCTAGCTGTGCCGATTTTGGATATGTCAGCAGTTATTATTGAACGATTACGACATGGAAAATCTCCCTTTGCTGCTGATAACCGTCATTTGCATCACCGACTACTAAAAGCTGGTTTATCTCAAAGGTTAACTGTTCTATTTATCTATACTCTCACCTTATGGGTGGGGAGTTTAGCTCTAGCTTTCTCCGGTTTTCCCAGTGGTTTGGTCTATGCTTGGGCAACTACCGGATTGTTAGGTTATACCAGTTGGAAAGCTGTAAAGCGAGCCAAATCATCAAGTTAATAGTCTCATCTATTGTCAATTAATCAAATCTATGACAGCCGAAATTATTTGTGTGGGGACAGAATTACTCCTGGGTAACATTACCAATACTAATGCCCAATTTATTGGAGAACAATTAGCCGAACTTGGTATTCCTCACTATTATCAAACTGTGGTAGGAGATAATCCAGAACGTCTCAAAAAAGCGATCCGGATCGCCTCAGAAAGATCACAACTCCTCATCTTTACCGGAGGCTTAGGACCGACTCCCGACGACCTGACTGTAGAAACCATTGCCGACTTTTTCCAGACCCCCCTCATCGAAAAACCCGAAATCATCCAAGATATTGCCCAAAAATTCGCCAGTCGTGGGCGGGAAATGTCTCCCAGTAACCGCAAACAAGCCCTAATTCCCCAAGGGGCAGACATCCTCTACAATCGCATTGGTAGCGCTCCGGGAATTATTTGGCAACCCAGAGGCGATCGCCTTACCCTCCTAACATTTCCCGGAGTCCCCTCCGAAATGAAACAAATGTGGGTAGAAATAGCCATTCCCTACCTACGTCAACAAGGCTGGTGTTCTCAGACCATCTACAGCCGCACCCTCAGATTTTGGGGCATTACCGAATCAGCATTAGCCGAAAAAGTAGCCCCCTTCCTAGAGCTACAAAATCCCACAGTAGCCCCCTATGCTAATTATGGAGAAGTTAAATTGCGGATTTCTGCCTGTGCCGAATCCGCCGCCCGCGCCGCCGCTCTCATTGAACCAATCGTAACCCAATTAAGACAAATTGCCGGATTAAACTGTTATGGCGCAGATGATGACACCCTCGCCTCCGTCGTTGGTCAGCATTTACGACAAACACAACAAACCCTAAGTGTAGCTGAATCCTGCACCGGCGGCGGTTTGGGTAAAATGATTACCGAAATTTCTGGCAGTTCCCAATATTTTTTAGGTGGAGTCATCGCATACGATAACCGCATCAAAAATCAACTCCTCGGAGTTAATAGCACCGACTTAGACCAATTGGGGGCAGTATCCGCTACAGTTGCCGAACAAATGGCTCTGGGAGTGCGATCGCTCCTCCAAACCCACTGGGGACTATCCATAACCGGCATTGCTGGACCATCAGGAGGTACGGACAGTAAACCCGTCGGATTAGTATACATCGGACTAGCCAAACCCGACGGAACCGCCACATCACAAGAATTCCGTTTTGGTAACCAGCGAGAACGCTCCTGGATTCAACGAGCCAGTGCCTGTAGCGCCCTAGACCTGCTCCGCCGCCAATTTTAACCTGATCACCTTGCCAAATTCTATGAAGATTTGTTATGATTAAATCAGTGCTGGGCAACTAGCTAATCTTAGGGTATGTCAATTTTGCTAACAGTAGGCACTGAAGGCATGAGGTCTACCCGTTCCGTGTAGAAGCAATTCCGAAATTGCTGCTACCCTAAAATCAAAGAAATTGCGGGTTTGAGTTAGATTAGCCTGCGAATTTGTAAAAAGGAGCCATTTTTGCAATGGAATACATTGAAAAGGTACTGGAGAAACTCCGGGAATGGGCGCGGGAGCTAATCGAAGCATTATTAGGTCCAGAACCACAACCGGAAGCTGAACCAGTCCCGGTGCCAGTCAGAGATTTTCCTCGCTCAAGATAGTAGTCAACTCAGTTTCTAGTAAACTGCTGAGGTATTAAGAAATTGTTAAGTATTCTGGTGCTGCATGGTCCTAACCTAAACCTCTTAGGTCAGCGCGAACCGGGTATCTATGGCAAGGCTACCTTAGATGACATTAACCAACTGCTAACACAGGAGGCAGCGTCATTGGGGGCTGAGGTTGTGGCTAGGCAGTCTAATCATGAAGGGGTCTTGGTGGATGCCATTCACTCTGCATTAGACCACCATCATGGCTTGCTGATTAATGCGGGAGCCTATACCCATACCAGCGTTGCTATTAGGGACGCTATATCAGCAGTCAAAATTCCCACTGTTGAGGTTCACCTAAGTAATATTTACACCCGCGAACCCTTTAGGCATCATTCCTATATCGCCCCGGTCGCGATCGGTCAGATTAGCGGCTTTGGGGCTGATAGTTATTGTTTAGGTTTAAAAGCATTGGTAAACTATTTGCGATCGCCCTAAAACCCAAACCTTCCACATGGAACACCCATTATTAGCAAAGTTCCAAGGCGCTTTGCTAGGCGCGGCTTGCGGTAGTTATCTCAGTCATCACCCACCCGAACCCGACTGGGTGGGATTAATTATGGCTTTCACCGGCAGTCTCATTGAGCATCAAGGCTTGGATTTAGACCATTGGGGTCAAATTTGGCAAAAAAGCTGCCAGCGCCACCCAGAGAGCCCACCAAACCCCGATGAAGCCGCTTTAATTGCCTTCCCTATGGCTCTATTTTTCCATGAAAACAGATCCCTACAGCAACAGCAATTACAACAATTAGCCGAAATATGGCCTGATAGCGATCGCAGTCTGGAAAGGGAAGCCACAATGTTAGTGATGGGTGAAATCATAGCCCAAATCATGGCAACAGCAAGGGATAATCGCCCCATAATACCGACCATATTAGAAAACCTATCCACCAACAACACCACCGTTGAGCAGCAACTGTCTCAGGTCCAAATAGCCCTAGCTGAATCAATGACCCTGATAGAAACACAGGCGCATTTGTCTAGTTTTCCTCATTCCAGCCTAGCCCTAGGATTGTACTGTTTTATGAGTACACCTGAGCAACCCATATTAACCCTAAAGCGTTCATGCCAAATTAATTCAACCTCTGCACTGACAACCATCATCAGTGGTATATTTTCGGGAGCCTATAATACTGTTTTGGGCATTCCTGTGGCTTGGAGAATGAACCTGATAACTGCCAACCCCACAGCGGAAATCTCTATCCTTAACCTAGGAGAAACATTATTTAAAATTTGGTCTGGCGTTGATCCATGGGTCTTGGACGGTGCTTTAAAGAAGGCGTGACCAAGTTTGCCTTATTGTGAATTAACGATCGCCAAGCCTCCGGTAACTTCAGCGAAGACCGCTAGTTGAGATGACTCATGGGAAATGATGATGTTTTGCGGATCGTCGTGTTTTCATTGGCGGCGATGCTCCCCAGGTTAGGTTCCGTCAGAGTGTGTTAACTATAAACCCTTATCCTGACAGCGATAGCGAGCTATTACTCAACCCGATAACTATGCCTAGTTACTCAAATGTTACTCACAATCTAGTCCTAGCACAGGAAAATAATTCTGTCAATAGGTTGATTACTCAGTCAATAAGCACAACTTAATCAATCTGTCAAATGCCTACTATCTCCCCCCAACCAAACACCGATAGGGTAACTCCCTTGTGATAGCAGTCAATGGCAAGCCTATCGGTTCGTTCCTCACCATTGACTGCTATCACATCGTTCGTTTCCCCAATAGTGCTTGTTTCGGTTAGGGGGAGGGTATGGGTTCAATTTTGCAGGATATTGCCTAAAGCTACCAGTGCTAACCATAGAAAGGTATGAGTGCGATCGCAGTGGGATTTATCTATGGCTTAAAGTCAACACGATAGCCGTAGGTAGCCGTAGGGGGAACCCACTAGGTTATCAATGTACAACGATACCCCTATCAATGTACAAAGATATTAGGCTGCCTATCCGGTTATCTATGGGAGTCAGATTATTAGTGAAATATTGAGGAGCCTACTCGCTACCAACAAAATGCGATCGCATAATCTAAACTATCTCCTACCGGAACCAACCCGATACCCCTAAACAACTTTTCACCTGGTGACTTGTTTCGTTATCTCTCGCTGATACCTACATAATCCTAGACAATTGCTTTACCAGCGAAACCGATACCTACATACCGCTAGACAAGTCTCCAATTTATAGGGGTACTGAGTTCCGCACGGGATGATTACCCCTAATAAAGCACTAAGCCAAAATCTTAACCCGTCTATTGTAGGTAAACTAGGGGTGAGCATTCATATAAATGATTTACAGGCCTGTTGCAACAGGCCTGTAAACAAAAAATACACGCATCCCCTACAGTCAGAAACCATAGGGGGCCATTTAAGTTATTGGGTTAGGTGTTAGGTGTTAGGGTTTAGGGTTTTCTCCAACCATCATCATCAATATCATCTCTGTTAATTGGAAGAGGGGGTGATTGCTTTTTATCTTCTAACTGTTTTTTACAAACTGTTGATGGCATAAAATCATTAACATATCTAATCAAATAATTTAGGCTATTTTGGATACCGTCTAACCTATTCTCAATAAGTAAGTTTCCTGTATGCGTAACGAACATACTGATAATAATCGCGACAATAATTAACCCTAATTCAACTATTACCAAGTTCATTTATATTAATTTCCAAAAATGAAGTGTAAACCATTTAATCCTTTCTAGTGGAGAAAATGAAGCGTAAAAATTGCTGTACGGCGGTGATTCAATTATTTGATATTCATTAAGCCATATAGTCTCTTTTTTAACCATCATATTCTGCTTCACATCATTGTAGGCATAGA
>Ga0213836_100772_pt1 | contig 23367 bp, 9 predicted proteins | sample SWPATP03_FD_160578 | JGI IMG/M metagenome (GOLD analysis project Ga0213836, IMG submission 160578) | Coastal seawater microbial communities from Marineland, Florida, United States - SWPA TP0 #3 | ecosystem: Environmental > Aquatic > Marine > Coastal | place: USA: Florida | collected 2016-08-05
GACGGAAGCTGTTGCGGTTCGAACGCCCGACGAGGCGGAAACTCGGGGTGCTGTTGCTGTTGATGGTGCGCCGGGCAGCGGGCTTGCGAGCCGTGGTGCGGGTGGTGTTGGCGGTGGTGGTGCGGCGCGCGGCGGGCTTGCGGGCCGGGCTCTTGCGAGCGGCGGTGGTGCGGGTCGCGGTGCGACGGGCCGCCGTGCGGGTGTTGGTGCGCCGGGTGGTGGCGGAGGTGGTGGTGCGACGGCTGGTGGCGGTGCGAGCCGTGCTGGTGCGCCGTGCGGCGGGCTTGCGAGCGGTGGTGCTCTTACGAGCGGTGCTCTTGCGGGCCGAGGTGGCGCGGGTGCGGCTGGTGGACGCGGTGGTGGTGCGCTTGGCGGCGGGACGACGGGTCGTCTTGCGAGCCGAGGCGGTGGTGGTGGTGCGCTTGGCGGTGGTCCGCTTCGCGGTGGTGCGCTTGGTGGCGGTCCGCTTCGCGGGGGTCCTCTTTGTGGCGGTTTTGTTGGTCGCGGTGCGCTTGGTGGCGGTGCGCTTGGCGGGCGTGCGCTTGGTGGTGGTGCGCTTGGCGGTGGTGCGGGTGGTGGTGCGACGGGTGCTGGGCCGCGAGGTGGTGCGGCTGTTGGTCCTGGTGGGCATCGGATGAAACTCCATGACTGGGGGACTTGCTCGCATCGGCGGTGCGCCGTCCGAACGTGGGCGGTGCGATCCGTTGATTCCGACCTGGCGTTTTGGCCGACGCGGCCGAGCGCTTGGTCGTGGCCCGCGTCCGTGCGGGCCTGTCGCCGAGGCGATCCGCGCCACCCGCCCCCAGCGGGTTCGATGCACGGATGCACCGCTCACATCGGACCCGTCAGGTTCCCGAATGAGCATTTCCCCGGAAAAATCGCGCGAGACGGACCATGCGCAGCAAATGCCGAATCCCGGCCTACGCTCGTGTGCGGCTCGCGACGATGGGCGCGGGCGTGCGCTCGGGTGAGCGCTCCAGGTGTGGAGAGGACCGGATTGTGAGCGCGAGCGAGCCGACGATTTCGAGCGTGCCCAACACCGGCGGCACAAGCGGCGCGTCGCCCGATTCGCCCGTGGCGCGGGCGGATTCGCCGATCGGTTCATCGGGCGGCGCGAGCGGCTGGACGCCCGAGGGGTGGCGTTCGCGTCCCGGGGCGCACCAGTACCGGTACGCCGACGGCTCGGCGCTGGCGCGGGCGGTGGCGAAGCTGCGGAGCCTGCCGCCGCTGGTGACGAGCTGGGAAATCGAGCGTCTGAAGAGCGAGCTCGGCGAGGCGCAGCGTGGCGAGCGATTTGTCCTGCAGGGGGGGGATTGCGCGGAGACGCTGGCCGACTGTCGCCCGGAAACGATCACGAACAAGCTGAAGATCCTGCTCCAGATGAGCCTGGTGCTGGTGCACGGTGGTCAGAAGCCGGTGGTGCGGATCGGGCGTCTGGCGGGTCAGTACGCCAAGCCGCGGTCGAGCCCGACGGAAACGCGGGATCTGGGCGAGGGCCCGGTGACGCTGCCGAGCTATTTCGGGGATCTGGTGAACGCGGCCCCGTTCGATCCGTCGGCTCGCGAGCCGGACCCGCACATGCTGGTCCGGGGGTATCAGCACGCGGCGATGACGATCAACTTCATCCGGAGCCTGGCTCGGGGCGGGTTCGCCGACCTGCACCACCCGGAGCAGTGGGACCTGAGTTTCTTTCACCACGCGGATCTGCCGGTTCATCGCAAGGGCGAGTACCACCAGATGATGGAGCATCTGGCGGATGGGCTGCGGTTTATGGAGGCGCTGGGCGAGAAGCGGATCGACGAGCTGACGCAGGTGGAGTTCTTCACGAGCCACGAGGCGCTGAGCCTGGACTACGAATCGGCGCAGACGCGGACGGTGCCGCGTCGGCAGGGGCACTACCTGCTGACGACGCACCTGCCCTGGATCGGGGAGCGGACGCGCGGGCTGGACGGGGCTCATGTTGAGTTTCTCCGCGGCGTGCGGAACCCGGTGGGCGTGAAGCTCGGCGCGGGCGTGCGCGGCGAGGAGGCGGTCCGGCTCGCGGAGGTGCTGAACCCCGAGGACGAGCCCGGGAAGCTGGTGTTCATCACGCGGATGGGCGCGGGGCGGGTGCGGGAGGCGCTGCCGGGGCTGCTGGAGGCGGTGCAACGGAGCGGGCGGCGCGTGCTGTGGCTCTGCGACCCGATGCACGGGAACGGGATGACCACGGCTTCGGGGATCAAAACGCGGAGCTTTGACGACATCGCGACGGAACTGGAGGGCACGTTCGCGGCTCACAAAACGGTGGGAACCGTCATGGGCGGGGTGCACTTCGAGCTGACGGGCGAGGACGTGACCGAGTGCATCGGCGGAGCCGCGGGCGTGACCGAGGACGCGCTGCATGTGAACTACGCGAGCCCGTGCGACCCGCGTCTGAACTATCAGCAGGCGCTGGAACTGGCGTTCCGCGTCGCCGGGTGGCTGCGAGCCGAACGTCCGAATGGGGCGTTCGGTCGGCGTGGGTGATCCCGGCACGAAGCCTTCCTTCATTGAGTTCGATCCGCGTGACGCTTGGCGAAGCGGCGATTGACCCTCCCCTGTCCAGGGCAGGGTTGATTGATGCTCGCGCAAAGGTTTTTCCTGAGCAGGGTTTGTACTCAAGTTTGTGGTGGTGGGGGTCGAGGTTGTTGGGTGCGTTCTGGAGGGGACGCTCCGAATCTGGAGGCGTGCATGCCCCGTCCCAAGCCGCAGCAGACGAGCCGGAAAGAAGCGGACCGAGTCGCGGATCGTATCGCGTCGTCTTCGGAAGGCGTGGCGGGTTTCGTGGGCGAGGTGGAGCCGAAGGAGGCGGTGGCGCCGTCGCCGCTGCGTCTGGAGCGTCGCCGGACGCACCGTGAGCCGGTTGACGGGGCGGCCGTCGCGGCATTCCGCACTCGGGAGCGTTCCTGCCTGCTCGCGGGCGTGACGGTGTGCGACGTGAGCGCGACGGGGCTGGGCGTGCTCTCGCCGGTGGAGGTGTCTGTGGGGACGCGGGTGAGTTTGTTCCCGCACGAGGGCCGCGTGCCGACGGCTGTGGGTGTGGTGGTGCGTTGCGAGGCGACCGATCGGGGGTATCGCCTGGGTGTGGAGCGCCCGCCGACGGCTTTGGCGGCGTAGGGAAGGCATTAGGCACTAGGCATTAGGCATTGGGCCTTAGGAATAAGGCACATGGATAAGCCGTCGCTTGGGCGACGGCTTGTTGTTTTTTGGCACGGTTCGGGCGGGGGCTGCGCTTCCTGGGTATGTTGGCGGGTGTGCTGAAGGGCGAAACCGACGGAGCGGTGTGGCGCTCGCGTGCGGCTGGATGGGCCCGGCACCTGGAGAGCGCAGCGATGGAACGGCACGGTTCGGGACGGGCGCGGTCGGCTTGGACGGGCGCGCTGATGGGGATCGGTCTGGGGTTGAGCGTCATCACCGGGGTCGCCGGGCTGCCCGCGCCGGCTTCGGCAGCGATGCTGGAAGATGGGAACGGCGGCGCGTCCGCGTTTGAAAGCGCGACCTCCGGCTTCGCGGTCATCAACAACAACCAGGACCGGAACGAGCCGACCCTGTTCAAGGTCTATCACAAGGACCACCGCGTGCTGGCGTCGATCCCCGGGGGGATGCTGGATCGATTGTGGCTGCTGGGGGCGAGCGTCGCGTCGGGCCCGTTCGGGACCGGTGAGCAGCTCGGGCAGGCGGGGCTGGAGTGGCGCCGGCGAGGCGACGTGCTGGACCTGTTCGAGCCGGAGCTTCGGTATTCGTCCGACAGCAAGCCGACGCTGAGCGAGGGCGTGCGCCGCGTGTTCACGGATCGGCATATCGCGTCGGTGCCGATTCTCGCCGACAGCCCGGACGGCGGGGTGCTTGTGGACCTGACGGGGTTTCTGAGCGAATCCATGCCGGACCTTGTGGGGAGCTTTTTTGGCTCGGTGAACGCGAGCGTGCTGCGGGTGGAGCGTGTGAAGGCGTTTGCGCAGAACGTGGAGCTTGCGGTGTCGGTGCCGATCCGCCTGCCGTTCCGCGCGTGGTGGATGCCGGTGCAGGACGGGCAGATGCAGACGCTGCACTTCTCGTTCAGCGCGCTGGCGGACAGCCCGAGCTTCGAGCAGCGTGCGGCCGACCCGCGGGTGGGCTACTGGGTGCACGCGCGCCGGGACATGGGTCGTCGCGAGCCGCTGGGGACGGATTTTGTGCGCACGATCGAGCGTTGGAACCTCCGGAAGGCGGACCCGGACGCGCCGCTGAGCCCGCCGGCCGAGCCGATCGTGTTTTACATCGAGAAGACGGTGCCGCACGCGTACCGGGTGCACGTGCGCCGGGGCGTGGAGGCGTGGAACGAGGCGTTCCGCGCGATCGGGATCGAGAACGCGATCGAGGTTCGGCAGCAGACCGAGACGCAGTACGCGAACATCGATCCTGAGGACGTTCGTTACAACTTCATCCGGTGGGTGCCGACGGGGTTCGGGTACGCGATCGCGCTGCACCGGACGGACCCGCGGACGGGCGAGATCCTGGACGCGGACGTGGTGATCGACGACGCGTGGATCAACGCGTGGGCGAACGAGTTGCCGCTGCTGACGCAGACGTCGGCCCGGGCGCGCCTCGAGGCGATGGGGCGCCATCACCCGGAGCTGGAGGGCGTGGTTCACCAGCTCACCAAGCGGGCGGGCGCGCGGGGGCTGATCGCGCCGGAGCTGGACGTGGCGTCGCTGCGTGAGCAGCCGGAGCGGGCGGCTTCGCTCTCGCCGCGTCAGCGCGGGGATCTGCTGCGCCGGATGCTGCAGGAGGCGGAGCCGGGCGTCTTGAGCCCGCGTCAGAACACGCTCTGCCGGTGCGCGTTCACGGAGCGCCTTGGGCACAGCGTCGCGATGGCGCGCCTGTGCTACATGATCGACCCGGCGTTGCACAAGGGCGCGGACGGCGAGAAGGGGTTCCTGATCGACGGCGTGCCGGAGGATCTGATCGCGCACAACCTGGTCGCGCTGGTGGCGCACGAGGTGGGTCACGTGCTCGGGCTTCGGCACAACTTCGCGGGCTCGACGTGGAAGCCGGCGTCGGCGATCGATCAGTACACCGACCCCGCGCAGGAGCCGCCGGCGACGAGCGTGATGGACTACATCGGGACGTTTATCGCCGAGCCCGGGCAGCAGCAGGGTATGTACAACATGGTCCGCGTCGGGAAGTACGACCGCTGGGCGATCGCCTACGGCTACATGGAGGGCGACGAGGAAGCGCTCAAGGCGCACCTCGCCAAGTCGGTTCTCCCCGAGCACCGGTACATGACCGACGAGGATGTGTACTCGGTCGATCCGACGGCGATGCGGTACGACTTCGGCTCGGACCCCGTCGAGGGGCGCAAGCGCGAGCTGCGCCGGATCGATTACCTCCGCGGGCGCCTGGTGGACCGTCTGGAGCAGGAGGGCGAGAACTGGACGAAGCTCAACGCGGCGTTCAACACGCTGTGGGTGCAGGAGCTGTTCGCGCTGTGGGACACGACAGGCTGGGTCGGCGGGACGTACCTCTCGCGGGATTTCAACACGCCGAACGCGCGCCTGCCGCGTCAGAACGTCGAGGCGTCGCGCCAGCGTGGCGTGCTGGACCTGCTGATCGACCGCCTGTTCAGCGAGCACAGCCTGCCGCTGGATCGGGATCTGGTGAACCGCTTGCAGACGGTGACGTGGTACGACTCGAACTTCAACACGTTCATCTGGGGCGGCTCGGGCGATGTGGATCTGCTGGGTCGGATGAGCCGGATGCAGTACGCTGTGCTGACGGACCTGTTGTTCTGGTGCACGCCGCGGCTTGCGAACCAGGAGCTGCGGACCGACCCGTCGGAGGATGCGCTGACGGTGCCGGAGCTGCACAAGCGGCTGACGGACGCGATCTGGTCGGAGTTCGGCGCGGCGCCGCCGCGTCAGGCTCGGCACACGAACCTCTCGCCGAAGGTGAGCGCGATGCGCCGCGGGGTGCAGCGTGAGCACGTGGAGCAACTCGTGGACCTGGCGTACCGGTTCCGCTCGATGCCGCCGACGCTGCAATCGGCGCAGCTCGTCGCGATCGATCAGCTCCGCGAGATCCGCGAGCGACTCGCCCGCTGGGCGCCGAACGGGCGCGCGGTGGCGGGTCTTGATGACTACACGCGGGTGCATATCACCGAGTTGCTGCGACTGATCGACGCGACGCTGGCGGCGCAGGTGACGCGCGAGCCGTGATCTGCCGGGCTCGATCGCGTGTGATCCGGGTTTGACTTGACAACGGGCGGATCGGCGCGTCGCAGGGCTCGCCGATCCGCCCGTTTTGCTGTGTGGGTGTGCGTTTTACGGGGAGATGTGCCGGATGGCGTGGCGTGAGGCGGGGGCGAGCAGTTCCAGCGCGCCCGCGCTGAGCAGGATCGCGGTCAGGAGGGCGGCGTCGGTACGCACGCCGGGATCGAGCGTGTTCGTCGCGAGCAGGACGGCGGCGAGGGCGGCCGACCCTGTGCCCGCGCCGACGACGCCCTCGTAGGCGCGCAGCCCGGCTTGGTGCTGCTGCGCAGCCGAGCCGAAGACCTTGTACCCGAGCGTGATGCCGATGTGGGCCCCGTCGCCGGTGAGGAAGATCAGGAGCAGGATGAAGATCGCGACGCGCCAGCCCTCGGTGAGGGTCGCCGCCGGGTCGATGCGGGCGAAGGCGAGCGCGACGAGCGTGGGGAGCGCGACGGTGAGCAGGGCCGACCGCGCGAAGCGCGAGAGCGCTCGCCTTGTGGAGCCGCCCGGCGCGGGCGCGACGGCTCGCAGGACCATCCCGGTCAGCGCGGCTCCCGCGAGGAGGGCGACCCAGGGTCGGGTCTCCGGGGCGGCCCACGCGATCGCCGCCGCGCTCGCGCCCAGGCAGGCCGCCTGCGCGACGCCCGTGCACGCGCCGCGTCCGAGGCTCGGGATCCATCGCGTCGCGACGCCGGGGAGGAGGCTCCCCCCCGCGGCGGCCGCGCCGAGGGCGATCGCGTCGCCCCGCGGGAGCCCGACGATCCATGCGCCGAGCGCGCCGATGCCGAGGGCTGTGAACGCGAAGCCGAGCACGCCGCCGATCGCCCCCGGGGCTGGGGGCTCGTCCGCGAGGGTGCGCCCGCGGGCCGAGCCGAGCCCGGCGAGCAGCGATAGCCCGGCGATCAGGGCGGTGATGGGCAGGAGCACGTCCCGCGCCCGCTCGCGTTGGGCGGCGTCGCGCGCGTCGCGGAGAGGGGCGAGCTCGGCGTGGTGCTGCTGGTCGAGTTCGAGGACGGCTTCTGGGCTGACGCCGATGGTTTCGAGGGCCTGACGCTCGATCGCCTGCTCGGCGAGGCGTTCGTTCAGGGCGTGTTGCTGGGTGAGCGAGCCGAGGAGGAGGTCGTGGTGGAGGTCGGGCTGGGCGAAGCCGAGGACGCGCGGGCCGAGGATGAGCCCGGCGAGGAGCCCGGCGACGATCGCGGCAGCCGGCCTGCCCCCGGCTATCCTGCTGCGCTGGAGCAGCACGCACAGCGGCGTCGCGAGCGTTCCCGACGCCAGCACGCCCGCCCAGATCGACGCGTCCGTCCATGCCGAGAGCATCGACGGACTCTAGCCGACGGAGACCACGCCCATGACCAACGACCCGCACCAGCAACCCGCGCCCGGGAGCGCCGACATCGGGCTGATCGGGCTCGGCGTGATGGGGCAGAACCTCGTCTTGAACATGGCCGACCACGGGTTCAAGGTCGCCGTCTGGAACCGGACGTACGACAAGGCGCTGGAGTTCGCCGCCGCCAACCCGGCAGAAAAGCTCGGCCCGGGCGGTGCGGTGCTCCCGGCGAAAGAGTTGAAGGACTTCGTGCGCGCGCTGCAGCGACCGCGGAAAGCCGTGATCCTGCTCCCCGCGGGCGCGGTGACCGACAGCGCGATCGACGCGCTCGCCGAGCTGTTCGAGCCGGGCGACATCGTGATCGACGGCGGGAACGCGCACTGGGTCGATAGCGAGCGGCGCGAGCAGACTCTGGCGCAGCATGGCATCCGGTTCATCGGCTCCGGCGTCTCCGGCGGGGAACTCGGCGCACGCTTCGGCCCCAGCCTGATGCCCGGCGGCGACCGCGAGGCGTACAAGGCGCTCGAGCCGATCTGGAACGCGATCGCCGCGAAGGTGGACCGCGCCACGGGCAAGCCGATCGAGGGCGCGTCCGCCGGCAAGCCGGTGATCGCGCCGGACGCGGACTCGTGCGCGACGTACATCGGGCCGGCCGGGAGCGGGCACTTCGTGAAGATGGTGCACAACGGGATCGAGTACGCCGACATGCAACTGATCGCCGAGGCGTACCAGCTGCTGCGCACGGTGACGCGGCTGCCGGTGCCCGAGATCGCCGAGGTCTTCGCAGCTTGGAACACGGGGGAACTGGACAGCTATCTCATCGAAATCACGGCTGACATTCTGCAGCAGACCGACCCCGCGACCGGCGCGCCGTTCGTGGACGTCGTGCTGGACGCGGCGGGGCAGAAGGGGACGGGCAAGTGGACGTCGGTGGTGGCGCTGGACCGCGGCGTGCCGGCGCCGACGATCGCCGAAGCGGTGTTCGCGCGGTACGTCTCGGCGCTGCGCGAGGAGCGCGAGCACGCGGCGAAGGCGCTGCCCGGGCCGGACGAGCCGTTCGAGCCGCTCGCGGGCGAGGATCGGCATTTCATCGAGCGCGTGCGGAACGCGCTGCTGTGCGCGAAGATTCTGGCGTACGCGCAGGGCTTTGCGCTGATCCGCGACGCGTCAGACGCTGGCGGGTGGAACACGGATCTTGCGAGCCTCGCGCGCATCTGGCGCGGCGGGTGCATCATCCGCGCCCGTCTGCTGGAGCCGATCGCCCAGGCGTTCGCGCGCAACCCCAAGCTCGCGAACCTGGCGCTGGATCGTGAACTCGGCGATCTGCTCGTGCAGCGCATCGGCGACCTGCGCGCGATGGTCGGCGTCGCGGCGGCGCGCGGCGTGCCCGCGCCCGCGATGATGAGCAGCCTCGCGTACTACGACGCTTACCGCTCCGACCGACTCCCCGCGAGCCTGATCCAGGCCCAGCGCGATTACTTCGGCGCCCACACCTACGAGCGCACCGACCGCCCGCGCGGTCAGTTCTTCCACCTAGATTGGCCGGCCGAGCCGCGGGTGGAAGCGCCGGCTTGAGGCGCGGGGTTGCGAGTTACGTTCCCGGCGGCGGGTCTTCGGGCGGGTCTTCGTCCTGATCGGTTTCGCCCGCGGGCTCGCCGCGCTCCATGCCGGGCAGGGGTTCGAAATCCCCGTCACGCGCCACGCGGAGCTGCCCTGTCTGCAGCAGGTAGTTCAGGACGGCGTTGCGCAGGTCGGTCCGCGCCTGGTCGCGCTGGTTCTCGGCGTTCAGCAACGCGGCTTCGGTATCGACGATCTGCTGCGCGGTCACCTGATCGGCGCGGAGCTCCTGCTCCTCCAGGCGTCGCTGGTTGATGAGCACCTGGCGCTCGGCGAGTTCGAGGCGGAAGCGTGCCAGCTCGACGTTGCGCACGCTGGCGCGCGAGTTGATGATAATGTTGTCGCGGAACTGGCGGTAACTGCGTTCGCGGCGTTCGAGCGTGATCGCGGACTGGCGCACGCCGAGGCGTTCGATCTCGCGGTCCAGCGGGAGCCCGAAGGTGACGCCGGCCTGGTATCGGAAGTCGCTCGCGTCGAACCCGGCGCGGTACTCGGGGTTCTGGAAGATGCTCTCGGTGGGCCCGTCGGTGCCGAAGACGCCGAGACCGGCTTCGCCGAAGAAGTTGAGATCCGGCAGCAGACGGTTGCGCGCGTTGGCGACGCCGCGGCGTGCATCATCCACGTTGTCCCGAAGGTTCTGGAGGTCCAGGCGGTAATCGAGCGCGGCGCGGGACGCATCGGCGAGCGAGACGTCCGGCTCCGGGATCGCTAGCTCGAACGGACGCACGACCACCGGCGTCGAGAGCGGGATGCCCAGGCGCGTCTTGAACCGATCGAGCTGCAGGCGGTAATCCTCACGCCGCGTCTCCAGGTTGCCCCGCGCTTCGAGCACCTGGTTCGCGACGATGTTCAGTTCGAACGGACGCAGACGCCCGGACTCGACCCACCCGCGCACGCGGGCTTCGGTGCGCAGGAAGCCCTCGAGCTGGCGTTCCTGGTTGCGGATCTGCGCGAGCGTGTTCAGGAGCTGGAAGTAGTCCCGCGCGACGTTGACCAGAAGCTCGCGCCGGAACTGCTCGAACGTGCGTGCGGCGTAGACCAGATCGCGCTCGGCCTGGATCAGGTCCTCCCGTGCGACCTGCCCCGCGCCGCGGAGCAGCGGGACGTTCGCGCTCAGCACGATCTCCGAGGACTGGCGGTAGCGACCGGCGGCGGTGGCGCGGAGCTGCTCGGTCGCTTCGGTGACCCAGCGTGCCGCCGCCTCGCCGCCGAAGGGCAGGCGCTGCGTGACGCGCAGGTCGTTGATGACTCGCATTGCGGAGCGATACTTATCCTCGGCATCGGCGCCGGAGACGCTGAAGCTCGTGTCGTTGAACAGGCGCGGGCTCCAGCGGTGCTGCTCGATGAGCAGGCGGATCGCGGCGAGGAGGTATTCCTCTTCCGCGGTCAGGAACTCGCGGGCCGAGAGCTGGCTGAGTCGGAAGACCGCCGGCAGGTCGAGTTGGACCACGCCCTCGGGGTCGGCGAAGCGGGCGGGCTCGAACCCGTGGAGGCGGGCCTCGCGCACCAGGTCGTTCTCGTCCGATCGTCCGTGGATCGCTTCGTCGTAGAGTAACTCGGGGTCGGGCAGATCGTCGGCGAAGGATTCCAGGCGTGCGGCGACGTCGCGGTCGATGGGGGCGGGGACGAAGCGCAGGGCCGAGGCCGGCGGGTTCGTCGTCATCGGGTCGGTGTCGAGGCTGGCGCTGCGTCGGCGTTCGGCGGCGTCCCGGTCGAGCGGGCGTGCCGGGGCGGGGGTGCTCGGGTCGAGTTGGGCCGATCGGCTCTCGATCAGGCGCGTGAGGCGGCGGTCGGTCGAGAGCGACGGCGCGCACGCCGAGCCCGAGAGCAGCGCCAGCGCGAGCAACGCCCCCAAGGTTCCCGAAGCCCCCGCACGATGCCGGTCGGCCCCCGAGTCTCGTCTCAACCCAGCACTCCTCCGCGCCACGCGCGGTCGTGGGCGGTAAGGACCACCCGGTTCAGGGATTGTGTCGCCCAGACGCCGATCGTTTCGCGCCCCGCGATCTTCAATCTAGAGATTCAGCACGCGGCCCGGAGTCTAGCCGTGGACCTCGAACGGGTTGCAGCAGGGGGTTTTGCAGATCAGAACTCCCCTGATTATGGTGATGATTTGTCGTGCTTCCGGCGTCGATCCCCGGCCTGAAGTTTGCCAATCGCGGGGGCGCGACCTATCGTTGCGGCTCCGCGCACATGCCGTCAAAACCCAGGGTTTTTGCCGGGTCTTGCGGGATTGGCGTGGTTTCCAGGGGTGAGCACGGACGCGCACGGGTTGGGGATGGGTGCAGGGAGGCGCGCGACGGCCAGGGATGGTCGGGGCGATGGTGGGACGGTGGGTGCTGGTCTGGTGGGGTCGGGATGCGCCCGGTTGGGCGTGACTGGCTGGACACCTCAGCGGGAAGGGTCCCCTGCATATGGCATCGATCACCTACGACGGGCGCAGCTTCATGCTGGACGGTCGTCGGATCTGGCTGGTCAGCGGCTCGGTTCAGTACACGCAGGTCCCGAGCGACCAGTGGGCGGACCGGATCCACGCGGCGAAGCTCGCGGGGCTGAACACGATTGAGACGTCGGTGGTCTGGTCGCGTCACGAGCCGCGTCCGGGTCATTTTGACTTCAAGGGCGACGCGGACCTTCGCCGGTTCGTGGAGCTTGTGGGCAAGGCCGGTCTGTACTGCGTGCTCAGTGTGGGCCCGTTCGTGGACGGCGGGCTGGACATGGGCGGCTTGCCGGCGTGGCTGCGCGAGACGCCCGGCGTCGAGCTGCGCACCGCGAACCAGCCGTTCCTCGAAGCGTCGAGCCGGTTCCTGACCGCGGTCGCGGAGCAGGTGCGGGACTTGCAGGTGACGGCTCCCGGCGCGGGCGGGCCGATCGTGCTCATCCAGAAAGAGTTCGGCTGGACGTGCGGCCATGACGATCTCGCGTCGGGCTACCTGGGCGAACTGGCGCGGTACCTGCGCGAGGCCGGGCTGCACGTGCCGGTGCTGAACAACAACAACCTCTGGCAGGAGCGCGAGGGGGAGATCGACACGTGGTCGGGCGGGGACGAGCTGCTGGCCGTGCTGCGCCAGCTCGGCGACGTCTCGCCCGAGTCGCCCAAGATCGTGCTGCACCTGGCGACGCGGGGTTCGCCGCTGTGGGGGCACGAGAGCGAGGGCGCGAGCCCGGCTCGGCTGCAGCGCCGGATCGCCGAGTGCCTCGCCGGCGGGGGTCAGTTCAATCTTGTGCCGTTCCTGGGCGCGTCGCCGCTGGGTTTTGGCGGCGGTCGCGCGGGGGAGTCGCGTGAGGATTACTTCGCGACCGGTGCCGAGCAGGGCGCGCCGCTGGGCGAAGCCGGCGGTCCCGGTGCGTCGTTCCACTTCACACGCCGGATCTGCACCTTCGCGTCGAGCTTTGCGCGGGTGTTCGCGAACCTGGATCCGTCCTACCGCCCGGTGATCGCGGACCCGGAGGCGCTGCCGGAGTCCGGCTCGTCGCGGAGCAAGGGCTCGCCGGCGCTCAGCGTGGTGCACGCGCAGGGCTCGCAGGGCGGCGTGGCGTTCGTGTTCGGGCCCGAGCCCGGGGCGGGCGCGCTCACGGGCAGCGGGGGCTCGACGCGCCTGCTGCTGCCGGACGGCTCGACGGTGCCGGTGGAGCTGGGCACGCAGAGCGTCGCGTGGTGCCTGTTCGACGTGCACCTGGGCGGGCGTCAGCGGCTGGACGTCTGCACGCTCAACGCGTTCTACGCGTCGGGCTCGCTCTTGGTCTGCTACGGGCCCGAGGGCGGGCGCGGGGTGGTGTCGGTCAACGGCTCGTCGATTGATGTCGAAGTCCCGACGGGCAAGGACGCGACGGTGCTCCGCCTTGAGGGCATGACGGTGGTGGTCTGCAACGAGGCGCAGATCGACACGTGCTTCGTGTGGCAGGACGTGTGCTACCTCGGCGCGGTGGGCGTGAAGGCGGACGGTTCGCCCGTGCTCCCGGCCGGCGGGCGCTCGTGCGAGATGATCCGCGCCAACGGCGAGCGGGAAACCGTCGAGGGCTCGACGCGCCCTGCTGCCCGTTCGGGCAAGCGCCCGCTCGGTCCGTGGACCTCCGCCGCCGCGAGCGACTATGTGGACGGATCAAGCCCGCGGTACGCCGCGATCGACGGGCCGAAGGATCTGACGGCGCTCGGCTCGCCCTACGGGTACGGGTGGTACCGCGTCACGCTGAAGGCGGCGGCCGCGAAGAAGCACAAGCTCCTGATGCCCGAGGGTGGCGACCGTCTGCACATGTTCGTCTCGGGCGAGGCGTGCGGCGTGTTCGGCTCCGGGCCCGGGGCGATGGACCCGCTCGTGCTGTCGCTCAAGAAGGGGCAGCAGCACGTGGTCGCGCTCGCCGACAACCTGGGGCGGTTCAGCAGCGGGCACATGCTGACCGAGCGGAAGGGGCTGGCCGGTCACCTTTGGGAGACGGCCGCGGTCAAGACGGGGAAGATGACGATCGCGCAGGGCGCGCCGCTCTCGCTGCTGGACGCGGTGCGTCCCTTGTGGGAGGTGCGCGTCGGTGACGTGACGCACCCGGACCGCCCGACGTGGTCGTTCATGCACCGGCGGAAGACGCCGATCATCGTGCGTTTCGGCGCGATGCCGGCCCGCGGGCTGGTGGTGCTGAACGACCAGGTGATCGGGTACGTGGACGCGTCGGGCCCGCGTTGCCTGCTGCTGGACAGCGAATCGCTGAGCCGGGGCAAGAACGTGGTGCAGCTCGCGCTCTTGCAGGAGCACCACGCGGACGCCGAGGGCGCGCACGAGCGGGCGGTCGAGGCGATCGGGTCGTCGACTTCGTTCTACGAGGGCGTGAACGCGATCACGGACAAGGGCGAGTGGGCGTTCGCGAAGTGGGAGGCGCCGCCGGCTTCGGCGTTCGAGCCGACGGGCAAGGGCGCCAAGGTGACCGGGCTCCCGACGTGGCACCGCACAACCTTCACCGCGCGCAGCGAGAGCCCGTTCTTCCTGGATCTGACCGGGCTGACCAAGGGTCAGGTTTACCTGAACGGGCAGCACGTGGGGCGGTACTTCGTCGCCAAGCCCGACGGCACGCCGATCCCGCCGCAGCGGTCGCTGCTGCTCCCGACGAGCTGGCTCCGCTCGGGCACGAACGAGGAGAACGAGCTGCTGCTCTTCGACGAGCACGGCGCTTCGCCGAGCAAGACGTGCCTGATCCAGGACGGGTCGGCCGCGCCGTTCACGGCTCAGTAAGCCGTCGGGCAAGGTCGAGCGATCGAGGGATCGCGCACGCCCGACGCAGAGATCGGTGCGCAGGGTGTCGGGCGAGCATCAGGGCTCGACGAGCGGCGGCTCTCCGCGGAGCTCGCGCTGGCGGGTCTCGACCTCGCGCAGGCGGGCCTGGATGTTCAGGATCGCGTCGTCGAGCATCCGGATCCGGGCTTCGAGCTCGGCTTCGCCTGGCGCGCCGCGTCGGATCAGGTCCACCATGCGCTCCTGCTCGCCCGCGATGTTCTCGATCTGGCGCAGCATCCCGATGCGCTCGCGCTCGAGCGATTGCAGAAGCCGCTCGCGCTGCACGGCGGCTTCGAGCTCCACGGCTCCTGCGAGTTCGTTCGGCGCGATGCCCCCGCGTGGGCCGACACGGGCCTCGGCTCGCTCGGGCATCAGGACGCCCGGGCGGTTCTGGACAAGCCCTCGCCCGCGGATCGTGGAGATCTCGTGCCAGCCGAGGTCGCTGCCGAGCACGGCGATCGTGGGGGCGCGCGTGCCGAGACGTGTGGGGATGAAAGCCGCGGGCTGATCACTCCAGGGCGTGTCGGGCGCGAGGGCGGCTCCGGGCGGGGCGGAGGCGTCGAGCGTGCGTGCGTGCTCCGCGGGCCCGTCGCGGAGAGCGGGGAGCAGCCCTTCCCGCTCGGCCCGGCGGCGCCAGGCGTCGAGCACGATCTCCTCCATCGGCCCGGTGGCGGCGTTCAGCAGCGCCCACCGCCCGAACGTGCAGGGGATGTCCAGGCGTTCGCCCTGACGCAGGACCGTCAGCGTGACCTGCTCGCCCGGGAGGCGGCTGATGATCTCGACCTGGAACTGGCGCGTCGCCGTCCATTGCCCGCCCGGGTCGGCGAGGATCGGTCGCCCGTCGATCGCCTCGATGATGTCGCCGGGGCGGAGCACGCGGGCCGCCGGGAAGCCGGCTGTGGGCGCGACGACGTGGATCATCCCGTTGATGTCGTTGAACTGGACCCCGAGGGCGGCTCGCTCGTGCCGGTAGAACAGGCGGGCCGCGAGGGTGGTGAGGCGCTGGCGCTGCTCCGGCGTCCAGTCCGGCTTGCGCAGCAGGGCGACGCTCGCATCGAGGTTGAACCCCTCGGCCCCGATCAGCGATCGCTCGGCCTCCAGGCGGCGCACTGGATCGGCATGGTCCAGACGCCCGATCAGCTCGCGCAGCTCTGCCGAGAGCTGGAATGCCGATTCGACCGGCTCGCCCGGGGCATGGCCGGATGCGGGAAGCGCGACCAGTGCGAGCGCCGCGACGCCCGCGAGCCAGCGCCGCCCGGCGCGGGGGGGCGGGCGTCGGGGCTTGTCGGCTCGGGTCGGCATGCGGCTCGTCCAGCTCTCGCCCAGGGTCATCGTTCGGCGGCTTCAGCACGCCCGTGTTCAGCGTCAACCGGCGGGCGCAGCGAGGGTTGCCGATTCGGCGTGCCCGTTCCGTGTCGCCGCAAACAGTCTCGCCCGCCAGACGCCCGGCGTCAACCGTGCGGGCACGGATGAGCGGGGTGATCGGGAGATTGGGCGTTAAAAATGCCCAGATATGGGGATATCATAGCCCACTATGGCGGTTCGGCGGGTGGGTCGCGAAGGTGTGGTGCAGAAATCTTGAGATTTTCTGCGGGGTGGGGGGTGGCAATCGGCGTGCCAGCCGTCTACTGTGCCGGGTTCAGCACAGTGCGGGTGCCACCATACATCAGATGATCTGACAGCTCAACCCGGCGGGTTCGGCCAAACCCGCGAGGACCGTCTCGATCGGCTTACCAACCGACCGGGCTCGGCTGTCGGTATGAAGTGAGGGTATCGATGCCAGAGAAGGCGATTCGAGACTTCTCCAAGCGCGGCGACTTCCTGCAGGTCGGTGACCTGACGGAGGTTCAGCGCGACGCTTACCAGCGTTTCCTCCAGCGCGAGAAAGGGCCCGAAGAGCGCGACCAGCGTTTCGGGCTCGAGGCGTTGCTGCGTGAGATCTTCCCGATCGAGAGCTACGACGGGACGATGCACCTGGAGTACGTCCATTACGAGCTGGACGAGCCCCGGTACACGCCGGACGAATGCCGAGAGCTGCGCCTGACCTACGGGCTGCCGTTCAAGCTGACGGTGCGCCTGCGTCGGGAGACCCACCCGGACCTTCCCGAGGAGGGAATCTACCTGGGTGAGTTCCCGGTGATGATGGGCGGCGGCGAGTTCATCGTGAACGGTGCCGAGCGCGTGATCGTCAGCCAGCTCCACCGCTCGCCGGGCGTGGACTTCTCGATTGTCTCCAGCGAGGGCGACCGCCCGCTGCACTCGGCTCGGGTGATCCCCGAGCGCGGGTCGTGGATCGAGCTGGAGGTGACCAAGAAGGACGTGCTGGCGATGCGGATCGACCAGTCGACCAAGCTCGCGGCGACGACGTTCCTGCGCTGCCTCGACGAGAGCGTCGCGACGACGGACGCGATCATCAGCCTGTTCTACGAGGTGACGGAGATCAAGGTCGCGGACGTGAAGCCCGAGCACTGGGCCGCCGCGAGCATCATTGATACGGAGTCGGGCGAGGAGCTCGTCCACGTCGGTCGTCAGATCGGCGACGCGGCCGAGGCGATCATGGCCTCGAGCCTGAAGACGATCCGCGTGATCGAGAACCCCTCGGACGCGCTGATCCTCAACACGATCGCTGAAGAGAAGCTCGACCAGTTCGACCACGTCGATACGGACTTCGAGAAGGCGCTGCTGAAGGTGTACACCAAGCTGCGCCCCGGCAACCCGCCGCAGGTGGAGAAGGCGAAGCAGCTCTTCCACGAGAAGTTCTTCGACGACAACCGGTACCGCCTGGGGCGCGTGGGTCGCTTCCGGATCAACCGGAAGTTCAACCTGTCGACGCCCGAGGATCAGATGTTCATCTCGGGCGAGGACTTCCTGCGCGTGATCCAGTACGTGCTGGACCTGCGGAGCAACCGGATCGACGCGGACACGGGGCGCCCGGTGGCGCAGGTGGACGACATCGACCACCTGGGCAACCGTCGTCTGCGGACGCTGGACGAGCTCGCGGTGGAGGAGCTGCGCAAGGGTCTGCTCAAGCTGCGCCGGACGGTGCAGGAGCGGATGAGCGTGAAGGACCCGGACGAGGTCGCGAAGATCGCCGACCTGGTCAACAGCAAGAGCGTGTCCAGCGCGATCGACTTCTTCTTCGGGCGGAGCGAGCTGAGCCAGGTTGTGGACCAGACCAACCCGCTGAGCTCGCTGGTGCACGAGCGTCGCCTGTCGGCCCTGGGGCCGGGCGGTCTGAACCGCAAACGCGCGGGCTTTGAAGTGCGCGACGTGCACATCAGCCACTACGGTCGCATCTGCCCGATCGAGACTCCGGAAGGCACGAACATCGGCCTGATCGCGAGCCTGGGTCTGTACTCGCAGATCGACGAGTACGGGTTCCTGCGCACGCCCTACCGCAAGGTGGAGAAGGGCAAGGTCGCGAAGGAGGCGACGTACCTGCGCGCCGACGAGGAGATCCGCGCGGTGCTGGCGCCGACGGACGCGCTCAACCCCGACGGCACGCTGAAGGAGGGGATGATCCTTGCGCGTGACGACGGTGAGCTGAAGGAAGTGCCGCACGAGGACGTGCACTACGTCGACGTGAGCCCGAAGCAGATCGTGGGCATCTCGGCGGCGTTGATCCCGTTCCTGGAGCACGACGACGCGAACCGGGCGCTGATGGGCTCGAACATGCAGCGTCAGGCGGTGCCGCTGATCAAGGTGGACCCGCCGTGCATCGCGACGGGTCTGGAGAAATCGATCGGCGTGAACTCGGGCATGGTGGTCAAGGCGCGTCGCGGCGGGACGGTGACGCACGCGGACGCCGAGCGGATCATCATCGACAACGCCGACGAGTACGTGCTCCGGAAGTACGTCGGCTTGAACGAGCGGACGTGCCTGAACCAGAAGCCGATCGTGGAGCCGGGCGACGTGGTGGAGACCGGTCAGGTCATCGCCGACGGCGCGAGCACGCTGCACGGCGAGCTGGCGATCGGCAAGAACGTGATGGTCGCGTTCAACACCTTCGACGGGTACAACTTCGAGGACGCGATCGTGATCAGCGAGCAGCTGGTCAAGGACGACACGTTCACGAGCATCCACATCGACGCGTTCGACGTGGAGATCCGCGAGACCAAGCTCGGCAAGGAAGAGTTCACGCGGGACATCCCCAACGTGAGCGAGAAGATGCTGCGGAACCTCGATGACAACGGGGTCATCCGCATCGGCGCCCGCGTGGGCCCGGGGGACATCCTGGTCGGCAAGGTCAGCCCCAAGAGCAAGACCGAGCTGACGCCGGAAGAGAAGCTGCTGCACGCGATCTTCGGTCGCGCGGGCGAGGACGTGAAGAACGACTCGCTGGAAGTCCCGGCGGGCGTCAGCGGCGTGGTCATCGGGGCGAACCGGTTCAGCCGTCGCCTGCACATGACCGAGTCGCAGAAGAAGGAACTCAAAGCCGAGATCGCGGCGTACGAGCGCGAGCAGGACGCGAAGGCGATCGAGCTGTTCCGCCAGATGACGGCCGCGATCAACCAGATCGTCGGCAGCGAGATGGTCGACCCGATGACCCGCCAGAAGGTGGGCGCGAGCGACATCGACGAGGTCATCCTCGAGCAGATCAAGACCTTTGACCTCAAGTGGGCCAAGGGGAGCAAGGAAGCCCGCGAGGCGGCGGCGGTGGTGCACGGGCAGTTCTGGCCGCGCATCCAGGCGATCGAGACCGAGAAGCAGCGCAAGGTCGCGCACATGAAGCGCGGCGACGAGCTGCCCTCCGGTGTGCTGGAGATGGTCAAGGTCTACCTCGCGACCAAGCGTCAGCTCTCGGTGGGCGATAAGTTCGCCGGTCGTCACGGGAACAAGGGCGTCGTCGCCCGCATCGTGCCGGAAGAGGACATGCCGTTCATGGAAGACGGCACGCCGGTCCAGGTCATGCTCAACCCGCTCGGCGTGCCGAGCCGCATGAACGTCGGGCAGATCCTCGAGACCCACCTCGGGTGGGCGGCTCAGGTGCTGGGGTTCCAGGCGATCACGCCCGTCTTTGATGGCGCGACCGAGGACGAAGTCCATCACGCGATCGACGAGGCGAACGCGCACGTCGCGAAACGCCTCGCCGACGACCAGGCCAACGGCACCTTCCCCCACCCGCGCGAACTGCTCGCCCACATGCCTCGTGGCGGCAAGATCCAGCTCTACGACGGGCGCACGGGCGAGGCGTTCCACCAGAAGACGACCGTGGGCTTCATGTACCTGCTGAAGCTGCACCACCTGGTGGACGACAAGATCCACGCCCGCGCGACCGGGCCCTACAGCCTCATCACCCAGCAGCCCCTCGGCGGCAAGGCCCGCACCGGCGGGCAGCGCTTCGGCGAGATGGAAGTCTGGGCGCTCGAAGCCTACGGCGCCAGCTACATCCTGCAGGAACTCCTCACCGTCAAGTCCGACGACGTCGAAGGGCGGACCAAGATCTACGAGAGCATGGTCAAGGGCACCAACACCCTCGAAGCGGGCATGCCCGTCGCGTTCGATGTGCTCTGCAACGAGCTGAAGGGCCTGGGCATGAACATCACGCTCGAGAAGAAGCGCCTGGAGACGGGGAGCCTGCTGTAAGCCCTGAGACAGTCGGCGCACGTCGCCGACGCGAACCGCCCGGACGCTCGCGGAGCGTCCGGGCCCGTCGCCCGTCGCGTGCGGGCGCCACGATCCGAAGCATCCGGGGCTGATGGCTCCGCCAGCAACCGACGAGGAGACGCAACAACATGGCCGAGACCGTGTACGACCGCGTCAATGACTTCACCGCTGTCAAGGTGACGCTCGCGTCGCCCAACGACATCCGCGCCTGGTCCTACGGCGAGGTGAAGAAGCCTGAGACCATCAACTACCGCACGTACCGCCCCGAGAAGGACGGGCTCTTCTGCGAGCGCATCTTCGGGCCGGAGCGTGACTACGAGTGCGCCTGCGGCAAGTACCGCGGGACCAAGTACAAGGGCATCATCTGCGACCGCTGCGGCGTCAAGGTGACGCACTCCCGCGTGCGGCGCAAGCGCATGGGGCACATCAACCTCGCCGCGCCCGTCGTGCACATCTGGTTCTTCAAGAGCATGCCCAGCCGCCTCGGCACCCTGCTCGGGATGAAGACCAGCGACATCGAGAAGGTCGTCTACTACCAGGACTACGTCGTCGTCGATCCGGGCGACACCGAGCTCAAGGCTCAGCAGCTCCTGACCGAGGACGAGTACCGCGAAGCCGTCGATCAGTACGGCAACGCCTTTCGCGCCCTCATGGGCGCGGACGCGATCCGCGAGCTCATCGAGCGGACGGACCTGCACGAGCTGGCCGCGACGATCCGTGCTGAGCTCAAGGAAACCCGCAGCAAGCAGAAGATCAAGGACTACGCCAAACGCCTGAAGCTGGTCGAGAGCGTGCGGGGTTCGGAGAACGATCCGACGTGGCTCATCATGGACGTGATCCCCGTGATCCCGCCGGACCTGCGCCCGCTGGTCCTGCTGGAGTCGGGCAACTTCGCGACCAGCGACCTGAACGATCTGTACCGGCGCATCATCAACCGGAACAACCGGCTCAAAAAGCTGATGGACCTGAACGCGCCGGAGGTCATCATCCGCAACGAGAAGCGGATGCTGCAGCAGGCGGTGGACGCGCTGTTTGACAACAACCGCTGCCGCCGCCCGGTGCTGGGTTCGAGCAACCGCCCGCTGAAGTCACTGACGGACATGATCAAGGGCAAGCAGGGCCGGTTCCGCGAGAACCTGCTCGGCAAGCGCGTGGACTACTCGGCGCGTTCGGTGATCGTGGTCGGGCCGGAGCTGAAGATCTGGCAGTGCGGCTTGCCGAAGAAGATCGCGCTGGAGCTCTACCAGCCGTTCATCATCCGCAAGCTCAAAGAGCACGGCCTGGCCGACACGATCAAGAGCGCCAAGCGGATGCTCGAGCGTCGCGACCCCGAGGTGTGGGACATTCTTGAAGAGGTCATCGACCAGCACCCGGTGCTGCTGAACCGCGCGCCGACGCTGCACCGGATGGGTATCCAGGCGTTCGAGCCCGTGCTGGTGGAAGGCAACGCGATCCGGATCCACCCGCTGGTCTGCGGCGGGTTCAACGCGGACTTCGACGGCGACCAGATGGCGGTGCACCTCCCGCTGAGCGTGGAGGCGCAGGCCGAGGCGCACGTGCTGATGCTCAGCACGCACAACATCTTCAGCCCCGCGAACGGCAAGCCGGTCATCAGCGCGAGCCAGGACATCGTGATGGGCGTCTACTTCCTGACCACGACCAAGCCCGACGAGCGGGAGGAGCGGGAGCTTCGCCGGTTCAAGGACCGTCAGGAGGCGCTGCTCGCCTACGACATGGGCACGATCGACCTGCACGAGCGGATCGTGGTCCGTCTCGACGGGTTCACGGAGATCGTCAACGAGTCGCAGACGGCGGCCCCGGCACCCCTGCCCGCTAACCGGCGCGTGGTGACCACGCCCGGACGCCTGCTGTTCAGCGAGATCCTCGCGCCGGGCATGCCGTTCTACAACGCGGCGATCGGCAAGAAGGGGTGCGCGCGCGTCATCGACGACACGTTCGCCTACTGCGGCAAGCCCGCGACGATCGACCTGCTGGACCGGATGAAGGAGATCGGGTTCAAGCAGTCCACGGTCGCCGGGCTCAGCTTCGGCATCACCGACCTGCGCATCCCGGTTGAGAAGGAGGCCCTGCTCGACGAGGCCCAACAGAAGGTCAACCGCGTCGAGAAGAACTACAACCGCGGCATCATCACCGAGCGCGAGCGCTACAACCAGTTGCTCGACATCTGGGCCCACTGCCGCGAGGCGCTGACCAAGAAGCTGGTCGAGACCCTCAAGCACGACCGCCGCCACGCGAACGACGAGTACGCCGACATCGTGAAGAAGGAAGGCGCGTACTACCTCAACCCGGTCTACCTGATGAGCGACTCGGGCGCACGCGGCAACGTGAGCCAGATGCAGCAGCTCGCGGGCATGCGCGGCTTGATGGCCAAGCCCTCGGGCGAGATCATCGAGACGCCCATCCGCGCCAACTTCCGCGAGGGGCTGAACATCCTGGAGTACTTCAGCTCGACCCACGGCGCCCGCAAGGGTCTCGCCGACACCGCGCTGAAGACGGCCGACTCGGGCTACCTGACCCGCAAGCTCTGCGACATCGCCCAGAGCGTGATCGTGGGCGAGCACGAGTCCGGCGCACGACGAGGCATCGTCAAGCGCGCCATCTACAAGGGCGAGACCGTTGACGTCCCCCTCCGCGACCAGGTTTACGGGCGCGTCAGCGTGCACGCGATCGTGAACCCGATCACCGACGAGGTCATCTGCAACGCCAACGAGATGGTCACGATGGAGATGGCCGAGAAGATCGAGGCGATCGGCATCGACTCCATCGAGGTGCGCAGCCCGCTGACCAGCGAGAGCCCGACCGGGTGCAGCGTGCTGGACTACGGCATGGACATGTCCACCGGGCTGCTCGTTGAGGAGGGGCTGGCGGTCGGGATCATCGCGGCTCAGTCCATCGGCGAGCCGGGCACGCAGCTCACCATGCGGACGTTCCACACCGGCGGCATCGGCACGCGCAACGTCGCGGACAACGAGTACCGCGCGGGCAACGCCGGGCGGCTCGAGCTCCGCGAGTGCAACGAGGTCAAGGTTCAGGACGACGACGGGCACGAGGTCTGGGTCACCCTGAAGCGCAACGGCGAGCTGGCGATCCTGGATGACAAGGGACGCGAGTTGGAGAAGTTCAAGCTCCCCTACGGCGCGTACGTCTACGCCGAGCCGGGCACCCAGCTCAAGAAGGGGCAGTCGGTCGTCAAGTGGGACCCGCACCGCACGCCGATCCTCGCCGAGAAGGCGGGCATCGTGCAGTACGTGGACATCCAGGTCGGCGAGACGGCCCGCGAGGAGGA
>Ga0213836_100773_pt1 | contig 23348 bp, 18 predicted proteins | sample SWPATP03_FD_160578 | JGI IMG/M metagenome (GOLD analysis project Ga0213836, IMG submission 160578) | Coastal seawater microbial communities from Marineland, Florida, United States - SWPA TP0 #3 | ecosystem: Environmental > Aquatic > Marine > Coastal | place: USA: Florida | collected 2016-08-05
ACTGTCCGATTACAACAACCCTCAAAGGTAAAGGGAGTTAAGAGTTGTTGATAACACCATGCGGCCATATAGCTCACCCTGCCCTGCCTCTTCCCTGATTTGAGGGTATGGAAGCGTTGTCCTTCCTCGCAGTAACCATAAGGATAATCCGAGTCTTGACTATTCATGCCAGCTTCATCGAGGTAAACCAACCCTTCCGGCTCCATATGTTGAATCTGAGCAATAAACGCCTCTCGCTGTTGCTGATCACGTTCTTGGTAGCCGTAAGTTTTTTTTCTGGTGAAGCCAATTTTCTTCAAGGCTCTGGATATGGTGCGAGGAGAGATGTCGTCATCCCAAAGTTGAGCCATTTGAGCGGAGGTTTTGTCGCCATGCTCTTGGGCAAAAGCCTTGAATTTATGCCAGTCGGTAATTTTGTGGTTATTGCCAGGTCGGTGATTAGGTTTAGGGAGGAAGTCGCCGGTGTGTTCTTTTCTTTGCAGCCAGAGATTGATGGTGTTCCGGCTGACATGGAAAAATTGACTGGCTTTGGTTTTGGACATACCGTATAGTTCAATTGCATTGATAACTTTTTGTCTAAGGTCGTAACTGTAGGGGGCTGGCCTTTTGGGTCTTATGTAGATATCCTTGCCATTATACGTCCTAACTTTTCTGTCTTGTGCTATAACTTCCCTGTTTGATACTTAGGTATATTCTGGCTATTGCATCTTGGGCAGACCGTCCGGGACGGAACCCGTAGCTTGTGCCTTCAAATCTCGATTCCCATTCAGGTTCGAGTGCCGACTTAACCAAAGCTTGCCTAGCTCTATCTTGGATAGTGGGTATTCCCATTCCCGCTTTTTTCATCCCTTCCAGGTTTGGGAATCCACGCCCGTGTAGGGTGCGTTACATTGAGAGACTTGGCAGAGAAACGAAAAACTTTCTGGTAACGCACCATGTAGGGTTTTGCTTTGAGATTTCCCTTAATATTCTCAGCTAAGATTAACCTTTGTTTTGGCGATATTACTATCATTCTATCGACACCGGCTGTCTTTTTGCCTTGACCCGCTTGGGGGGCGGGTTCATTAAGCTGACTGTTGGGAAGCATGGCTGACCGTGGAACCCGCCCCTACAGCCGCACTGCTAGGAGCCGGGCATAATATGATTTCACCAGTAGACGTTGCCACCTTCTTGCCTTCGCATCCTGTCCCGATTTAGCTGCTTGAAATATCCTCTTTTGGATCTTAAAAACTTTCCGCTGGACCTGAGACCAAGGGATAGCTTTCCATACGTTATTCGTAGTCTTGATTGGCTTTGATTTCTCAAAACCTTTCTTTCAACTCGCTTGCGTCATTTGTAAACCTACTAGACTCTATTCTTACAATCAAACCGTGACCTGTTAGCATTTCCCGTCCATTACAGCCGGGCGTTGGCTTCTGGTCACATCTCACATCCTCTAGGACTTGCGCTTACATTTGTCACTACTAACTACCTCGACCAGATAGTTAGAGTCCGGGAGGACTTAAAACGTTCCGTTTATACGGGCATTCCATCGTTAGATTTGTCCTTTCCACCGGGGTACTTTTAAAGGTCTGTGTAGGTAGTAATGGTAACCTCCTACTTTTTCTCCTTACTCTTTTGATCGCAGCGTGTCAACCTATTTCGCTACTCTGTATTTACGATGGTTCAAGCCGGACATTTGGTTTCCCTAATCATGGATGGTTGGCAGTGGTCTCGATTCCGGTGTTGGGTTACACCTCGGAGCCTTCCGTTCCCCGCTTCAATCCTGGGGTTATGATTCCCAAAACTGGGGGTGGCTTTCGCCGTTACTCTCTACTCCCTGATTTCTCAGTTGGTTTATGACCTTGAGTTCCCTGCCTTGCTATAATAGTTATCTACCATAGCGTCGGGACATATAAACAGTTATGAGGATGGTCAGGAGTGCGCTCCTTATATCCAACCGAGGGGTTGGAGTCCCCACCAGGCGGTTATTTTGGGTATTACAACCCTATTTCATGCCTGAACGTCTCGCACATAGTATATATAGTATCACAGGAGATCAGCTTGAATTCAACAGTAATCATGACAATTGTACTGCTGGTTATGATGTTTGGAGCGGGTATCTTCAGTTCTTCGACAGGATATAAACTCGGTCGTGATGCACTCAAGGAAATCACTCAGCCAGACGTGCGACCCAGCAACATTACCGATCGCATTAATAACTCATCTTCCCGTCAAGAAGGAGTTAAACTACTCAGAGAAGAAGATATTATCGCTCAAGTCAAAAAACGCATAGCAGCAGGGGGTGTTGATCCAGATCCCCCAGATCAACCCCAAGCCCAGGAGAAACCCGAAGAAGAGAATCAGGCGCAACCGGAAACCACTAACCAAGTTGTATTTCCTATTGTTAGCCGTGATGGGGGTGTAACTCTGGAAATCACCTCTACCCAACGCCGCAGTAATTCTTTACAGCTAAATGTCAATCTCAAAAATGAAGGTGATCAATCAGTGCGGTTTCTTTACAGCTTCCTGAATGTAACTGATAACCAGGGACGAGCTTTAAGTGCTAGTGTAGATTCTCTACCTGGTCAACTACCACCAGGAAGTCAAACTTATACTGGAACTATTGCCATCTCTACCGCTTTGCTAGATAATGTTCAGGAACTCGCTATCAGTTTAACTGACTATCCAGATCAAAAATTGCAATTACAAATGTCGGGTATTCCTGTTGTTCAATAAACAAGTTAATCATCTTGTATATGGGAACATCTCCCGGTGTTCCCTATCAACAATAATATGAAATTTAGTAATCTTTGCTACAGCGTATACCCCGTAAGTCTCGGTAAAAAAGGAGAGGATATCTGGCAGATATTTAATGGTTTGATGTCGGTCAATAAAAAGCGCACTTAATGCTAGAAATGGAGATGGTTTTTGGTCAATTTAGCGAGACAAGTGCCTTGGCTGACCTATCGGGATTAACACTGACGGCTCAAGATATTTTTGGGCGATTATTATCGGTGTTTTTGCTGATTGCTATTAATGCCTTTTTTGTGACGGCTGAATTTTCGATGGTGTCCGTAAGACGATCGCGAATTAGCCAATTAGTTGATGAAGGAGATCTACCAGCCCTCACGGTTCAACATTTACAAAGACGCATCGATTTACTGCTGTCTACTACCCAATTTGGGATTACTCTGTCGAGTCTGGCTTTAGGTTGGATTGGTGAATCGACAATGGCGGTGTTGATTCGCCAGATACTTACTAAAATTCCTCTACACCAATTCCAAGTGGCGATCGCTCATTCCCTGGCGATTCCAATTGTCACCTTTTTTATGCTGGCTTATCTGCAAATTGTTCTGGGGGAATTAGTTCCCAAATCTCTGGCGCTATTATATCCCGAACAAATCGCGAGAATGTTGGCTCCTTCCTCTTTGGCGATCGCTCGATTTTTTAAGCCATTTGTCTGGTGTTTAAATCAGTCTACCCGGTTTTTATTACGTCTGTGTGGGATTAACTACACCGGACAACCTTACACCCGCGTAACCCCTGAAGAATTACAACTAATTATCACTACATCTAGTGAATCTATGGGTTTGGAAGCCGAGGAAAGACAGTTACTTAATAATGTGTTTGAATTTGGGGATGTACTAGCTGAAGAAATTATGATTCCCCGAACCAGTATTGTCTCCCTTCCTAGCACCGCCACCTTTCAACACCTCCTGGAAGAAATGGCAGTTTGTAATCATTCTCGTTACCCTATTACCGGGGAATCCTTAGATGATATTTTGGGGATTTTAGATTTTCGGGACTTAGCCAAACCTTTAGCCGAAAGACAGCTTTCTGAGGAGACACCCATCCTAACTTGGATTCGGGCTGCTAGGTTTATTTCTGAGCAAATGTTACTCAGTGAATTATTACCCCTAATGCAGCGATCGCAACAGGAAATGGCTATTGTTGTAGATGAGTTTGGCGGTACAGCCGGACTGGTAACCATTAACGATTTAATCTCCGAAATTATTGGGGATGGCTCCGAATTAGCCGAACATGAAGATGTGAATATTCAGTTTGTCGATGACCAGACCTTTTTAGTACAGGCGCAGTTGAGTGTTGAAGAAATTAACGAACTGTTGAATTTGGATTTACCCCTCAATGAGGAGTATCAAACTTTGGGAGGTTTTCTCACCTATTACCTGCAAAAAATCCCCGCCGTTGGCGAAGTCTTCACCTACAAAAATATCCAATTTAAAGTAGTTTTAGTAGTCGGTCCCCGTTTGGAACAAATCCAAATTTATCAGTCGGAAACTGAAACCACATCAGATGCTGATCAGACCATTGCGGAACTGTTAGAGTCGGGAGACTCTGACGACACCGGAACCGATAGTTTAACCGCTATTGATGAAATCTCACCCCCACCGGATAATCATACCTCCGACAGCTCCGATAATTCCGCATCAGAAAAAACCGAGACTGATTATACCATTGCGGAACTGTTAGAGTCGGGAAACTCTGACGACACCGGAACCGATAGTTTAACCGCCATTGATGAAATCTCACCCCCACCGGATAATCATACCTCCGACAGCTCCGATAATTCCCCCTCCGAAAAAACCGAGGCTGATCATAACCGCAACCCTTAAACCCTTCCCCCTCTTAGAAGGAAGCCGACGAGGGGGAAAAACTGTTAACTATCAGCCTCTGCTAAAGTTTCTGGTTCCTGGTTATTGGTTTGAGGAATCACCGTCGGCGCGAGAATCTTTAAACCGTTGGGAATACATTTAATTTCCAGGGGTGTGGTGCCGATAATTTCACCATCTAGGACAACTTTTTGAGGGGGTTCAGTTTTCACCTTAACCTTACTGGCGCGTAACCCAATCATATTATCCCGCTGGGTTCCAGTTTTCAGCAAAGCCGACCCAAACAGTTCTACCATACCAGCGATCGCCCTAACCTTAGTAAATTTCTGATTGTCGTTTTCGTTAGTAGCAAAAATCAACACCTCTAACTTCCCATCGTTAGGGATAACCTCTCCCAAACCTTGAGCTAAAATTGACGTGGGGGGAGCCGCATTAGCAACAGTCACAGCACCCGAACGAACCCGACTGGTAGTTCCATCAATCTCAATTTCCGTGTCAAAAACGACTTGTTCATCGAGTTGTTGTAATCCCGCCATTATATAAGCCAGAGCCCCCCAACGCTGCTTAGTTTCTCGATCAGCCTTATCAATGGTTTCGGCTTCATAACCAATTCCAGCCAATAGAATCATAGGGCGATCGTTACAAGTAGCCATGTCAACCGTGCGAGTTACCCCAGCGATAATATTATTACAAGCCCCCCGAATATTCCCAGGAATCCCCATAGCCATACAAAAAGCATTAGCTGTTCCGCGCGGAATGATACCCAGAGAGATATCTGTTCCCATCACCGCACCAGCCACCGCTGAGACCGTCCCATCCCCTCCAGAAGCAATAACCATATCCACCCCGGAATCAACCGCTTCCTGAGCCAACTGTTGGGCGCTAATGGTAGGAGTCGTGAAGGATACCTTGAGATAAATATGGGGTTCTAACAATTGTCGAATTAAAACCAGGTCCTGTTGAGAGTTACCCGTCCCCGAAACCGGGTTAAAAATCAGATGAGCCGACCGACTACGGGTGAGACCGCTTAACATAGCCCTAGCAGTAGCGCGGTTGGTGGCGAGCGGTACATTTTGCAGGTTACAAGCGCGAATCAATACTTGAATTTCTGGGGAGGATAAGTTAAAACCAGGATCGAGGAAGAAAATTACAGCCGCGATTTCCGTTTCCTGTAGGATGCGATAGGCTAGTTCAATATCTCCTCCGTGATGGAGAGACGATAGCACCTGCACCTCTACTCCGGTTCCCTGTAGGAGGTATTGGGCGGTTCTTTCTGGGGCGATTAGTTCGTAGAAGGACAAAGCCACAGTATTCTCTTCTACAAAGCTGACCAGTTGCTCCCGTTGGCTGTCATGGGCGATTAAGGCGATGGTTGTAGACATGGGGGGTTAATAGTTGACAATTGAAAGTTGATGGTTGACAGTGAACAATTATCAATTATTTGGAGATCAATTTCACAAATTCCCGTAAATGTTTCTGTCCTCACTGTTCTGGGGGCTGTTTCTCCCCAAATATCCATCATTGGCTGATATCTAAGGTATCCATTCTATGCAATTAAATCCCCAAACTATATCAGAGCAGCAGTTAACCTCAACTACCCTACCTACCCAGACGATTATTTTGGATGTTGGGGGAATGAAATGTGCTGGTTGTGTGATGGCGGTAGAACGCCAATTAAACCAGCAGCCAGGGGTGATTGCTGTCCGGGTTAATTTAGCCACAGAAGTGGCGACGGTTGAATGTGAACCCGGTACAGTCGATCCACAAAAACTAGCTGATATTCTAACAGAAACGGGATTTAATAGTCAACTGCGTTATGGGTCTGCTGCTAACCAAAAGCTAACTTTTAAGGAACGTCACCGCCAAGAAATGCGCGACCAAATTGGGCGGGTGGTTATTTGTGGTGTGCTGATTTTTCTGTCGGGAATTGGTCACTTTCATCAAATGGGTTGGGGACCGATTCCGGTAGTGAGTAATATTTGGTTTCACTGGGGATTAGCAACTTTAGCTTTAATGTTTCCCGGTCGATCGCTTATTGTGGATGGGGTGCGTAGTCTGGCGCGAAATGCTCCTAATATGAATACCCTCGTGGGACTGGGTACTATTAGCGCCTATACTGCTAGTTTGGTGGCTCTGTTATTTCCCCGGTTGGGTTGGCAATGTTTTTTTGATGAACCTGTGATGCTGTTGGGGTTTATTTTACTGGGAAAAACCCTCGAACAACAAGCGAGATTTAGGGCGGCTCAGGCTTTTGAGTCTTTGTGGGCTTTGCAACCGACAACGGCTCAGGTGATTCTGTCAACACAACTGCAGGAAACCACTCAGGAAAATTCGGCGATCGCCTGGTCATCTCCGACGGTGGAGGTTCCGGCTGAACAGGTGCTGGTGGGGGATTTGGTTAAGGTTTTTCCGGGTGATAAAATCCCCGTTGATGGTAGGGTGATTATGGGGAGTAGTACCGTCGATGAGTCGATGCTAACCGGAGAGTCTTTCCCGGTGACTAAACAACCGGATTTGATGGTTTGTGCGGGAACTTTAAACCAGTCGGGGGCGCTGATAATTGCCACGACTCGCACGGGAGAAGAAACTACGGTTTCCCAAATTATTAGTTTGGTAGAAACTGCTCAAACTCGGAAAGCACCGATTCAATTTTTGGCGGATAAGGTGGCGGGATATTTTACTTATCTGGTCATGGGTTTGGCGGCGCTGACTCTGATTTTTTGGTACACAATTGGCACTTATATTTGGCCGGAGGTGATGACCTCGGGAGGGGTGAATTTGGCGGTTGATGCGCCTTTGCTATTGAGTCTAAAATTGGCGATCGCTGTTTTGGTGATTGCTTGTCCCTGTGCTTTGGGACTGGCTACCCCCACCGCCATTTTAGTGGGTTCTGCTATCGGTGCGGAACGGGGTTTATTGATTAAAGGTGGTGATATCTTGGAGAGGGTTCACCAATTGGATACTGTAGTTTTTGATAAGACCGGAACTTTGACGACCGCTTCTCCCCAGGTGACTACCTGCGTCAGTTTGTCTCACGGCTTTAGTGATGACCGGATTTTACAATTGGCGGCGGCGGTCGAACAGGGAACCCATCACCCGATCGCTACCGCCATCTGTAGAGCCGTAGAAGGGCGTAACCTGCCTACCATAGATGCCGAGGGTTTTGTGACTCAGACGGGGCTTGGTGCGGCTGCTATGGTCGATGGAGAGAGAATTTGGGTGGGTAGTGCAGAAGGTTTGATCCGCTGCGGGGTGACTTTAGGGGAGTCGGTGTTATCGATAATTCCACCAGGACAAACGGTGGTCTATGTGACTGTGGCTGAGGAGTTGGTGGGGGTGATTGGTATTTGCGATCGCCTCAAGTCTGATGCTAAAATGACGGTGGAACGACTCCAACAAATGGGGTTAAATGTAGTTTTACTCACAGGCGATCGCTTTTCGGTAGCCGAGGCGATCGCTTCTGAGTTAGAATTATCTCCTGAGTCTGTGCGGGCAGAAGTGCGACCGGAAGATAAAGCTAAGGCGATCGCTTCTTACCAACAGCAGGGACACCGGGTGGCTATGGTGGGAGACGGCATTAATGATGCTCCGGCTTTGGCTCAGGCTGATGTGGCGATCGCTTTGGGAAGCGGAACTGATGTGGCGATCGAAACTGCTGATATTGTACTCATAGGAGACGCACTCATGGACGTGGTGGAGTCTATTCGCTTGAGTCAACAAACATTCAATAAAATTCGCCAAAACCTCTTCTGGGCTTTTGCTTATAATACCATCGGTTTACCCATGGCGGCTGGTGTCCTCCTACCAGGTTTTGGCATAGTTCTCAGTCCGGCGGTAGCAGCCGCTTTTATGGCTTTTAGTTCCGTGAGTGTAGTCACCAATTCCCTACTGTTACGCCGCCAGTTTCATTAGGCAGATTTTACCCCATCAATAAAATCCTAGCCGGAATAGCTGGTTATATAACCGCTGAAATTATCGCCGCCACCGGAATGGTAAGATCAGGAAAAGCCAGGGGCGAAACTTCTCCAGAAGTCAGGGTTATTTTAGAACCATATTCCCGTCCCCTCGGTTCCCGGTTAATAATTAACTCCCCCGTTTGTAAATTCACCAGCCAATATTCCGGGATACCAGCCTCAGCATAGAGATGATATTTCACTGTTTTATCTTTCTGTAGGCTGCTGTTCGCATATTCAATCACCCAGAAAATATTTTCCGGGTAGGGGTGATGACTCAGATATTCTCGACCCAGAGGCGCGACAATAGCGATATCCGGTTCCGGTTCCGAGTCGTTGAGGAGGGTAATGGGTTTGGCTGGACTGACTAGAGCGCGATCGCCTAAAATACGAGTAAGATAAGATCCAGCCGCGCGACTAAAAAAGGCATGGGATTCACCTTCTGGGGACATTTCGACAATTTCTCCGGCTAGTAATTCCACAGGACGACCTACCAGCAACCCCGTTTTAATCATGTGATGATAATCGTCTAAACTCCATTTTAGCGTTGAGAGAACCATATTTTTTGTATTGATAGGCTGTATCTAGGGCGTGACGGATTATGCCACCCTATTCTAACATAATTTAACCCAAATTCCATCTTTTGTTTAACCAACTTGAGGATTCATCTCCGTATTTTCCGGGTGATATACCGGTTCGCTGGATTGGTGAGGTAATTTTCAAAGCCCCTCTCCCCTATTGGGAGAGGGGTTTGGGGTGTAGACGCGCAGCGGCTTCTCTTTGAGTGGGCTGTACCTTATGGATATGAGAAACGCTATATAATCAGACTGAGAGTTAAAATCTCACCTGTAGCTTGCACTCAATCCTAGTTATCCGCCAAAATGAGTACATCTCCTCAACCGCCTAAATACGTCAGTGATTTAATGGAACTCTATGGTAGTTCCTATGGAAAAATCGTAGATTCCGGGGTTTTTTATGATATCCTGGAGCCAGAAGTTGACCTGGAAAAGGTAGGATTCGACCATCTTAGGAAGTTTGTAGGACCTAAGTTTTTTGAACCCAATGAATTAGGCTGGCGGCGTGGCTGGCAGCTACTTTATCGCCGCCCGGAAGGGGAACCCGGCAATATTGTCAAAGAGTTTGAAGATGTTTATGATATCCTGGAAAGGGTTTTGGAAAGGTTCCTGAATCCTTTGGGGGGGAATGATTACGAAACAGCACCCCTAAAATTGGCGATCGCCTTTGATAGTCCAGAGGTTACGGATTTAAGAATTTATCAAATCCATGATGAGGATATCCTGAATGGACGCTTAATCATTAGTCGCCGCGCCAATGGTGAGACCACCACCCTAATTTTTATCTGTGACTAAACCGGACAATAAACCCAGTTTCTGGGTAGTTATATATCTGTAAAATTAAGTTTTGATTATTTCAATTATCCACAAAATTTCAAGACATTTTATGTCCACAATTAGAGCAGTAATTATCAGTAACACGCATGACATAACCACAATTATCACAATTTTTAAATTCAGTATTTTGGGATTCACTAATAAGTTTATGTATAGCAATAAATTCCCCAATGATTGTTTTTTCTTTCAGATACATGGGGTGATCATTATTGTTCCGAAACTCAGTTTTGAGTCGTTCGGCTAAAAAGTCTTGCAGTTGTTTGCCCAGTTGTTGTTTTTGGGATTCTGTTTCGGCTTGGTCGAGTAATTCATTAAGCTGTCGTTCGACTTCTTGTCTGTCTTCTCGACAATCAGGTAATTGCAGAACTTGCACTGTATCTTCCCAATTGGCTGCTACGGTTACATTATCTTCATCCAATTTAGTCATGATGCGGTAACGAATCACATCTTGTTTGGTTTTTTTGTTGATTTCCTGACGCAAAATCTCAAAAGCACGGGCAATTAAAACTAACTGTTCAATGGTGGGATCGGGGCGATGAAAATCCCAAAACACCATATCTTTTTGAATGTGGACGGGAGTGGGTAATTTAGCACTCACACCTTCGAGAATAGCACGTTCAGCTTGGATTCGTTCACCTCGCCATTTTTGGTAGGCTTTGCGGAGATTTTCGGTTCCAGCCATGCATCGCAAAGAAAAGCCAGCAATTTCATGGGTGCCTAGAATTTTATGCCGTTCTCGTTTACTCAAAGGTGCGATCGCATCTGTCTGGACAAAAAATTTCTTCAGTAGAGGAACCTGTTGCTGTGCTGCTGTTTCCGGGGTATTTTCCCCTCCGACAATTCCCGCGAGATGAAATTGAATATAGTTAAATCCACCCTCTTGAGGGATAGCTGTATCCAAACGAATTAACGGTTTAGAAAGATTAAATAAACGTTCAATCTCTCGTTCCTGCTCTTGAGTTTTAGGATACAGTCGCATAAAACGGGTGCAAGCATCCATTTCGGTGTAAAGTTTGCTGTTTGCCGGTGCCTCCTGAATTGTCCGTCGGGTGAATTGTTCAACTACATCCTCAAACTGGGGATATTGAAGCTCATCAATGCGAGCCACATCCAAAAGATGAAATTCTTGTTGACCATAGGCAGATTGAGTCCAGAATTTGCTGTTTTGGCTGGCGACTTTTATATCCTGAGTGAGTTGGCTAAAAAGGATATCCAGCCCTTGAGACTTGCTAATAAAATCATCGTAAAGTTCTTTCAACTCTCGTCGTTCAAACAGTTTGATTCCAACTAATTCCAATTGTTCAATGTAATTCTCAGATTGAGCGATCGAGTCACGATACTTACTTTCTGAACCTGAAATTCGCCCAGTCCATCGATCAACTTCATTTTCAACCTCTTGAATGACATCAAGAAAGCGGTTTTGAATGTTAACAGCCATCAGACGAGACTGGCGTTGTAATGTGGCTTGAAAACTTTTTTCAATTCCTCCAATTGCTTGATCGCACCATTCTTTCATTTTATTTTCCTTGGTTGCCATCCAGCGATCGCTAAATTCATCAATTTGAGAACTCGCTTGGTTGTATTCTGCCAAAGCAGCCTTTTCAAGACCTTCCCAAGTTCTTTCGGCTTCCCGTTGCAATTTTTCAATTTCTGTTTGTAAGCTGGTTCGCATTTGCTCTAGGAGTGCCTTGATAGCGCGAGCTCCTTGGCTCTTATCTTCTAAATAGTCGTAGATTTTTTCTTTAAAAGTTCGTGCTGTTTCCTGAAACAGTTTTTCCCCATTGTCCTGCATTCTTTGAAGGAAGTCACCGCGTCTTCTTTGGTCATCTCGGAGATGATCTAAGCGATATTCTTCAACAGTTGGATTAAGGTAACGGCTCACAAACTCCAAAACTTTACCTGTTTCTTTGGCAAAAGGATTGGGAAGTTGGGCGGTACATTTCAATCGTTGTTCAACGTTGATATTATTCTCTAGTTGCTTAGTCCATTGTTCGATAACGACTACATAATTCTTCCCCTCTGGATTAAGTAAAATCTCATTCCGCAGTTCTTCACTAGACAACTTCAGTTCTTTGAGTTCAGCTTCTGCCTCTTGTTGAACATCACTAGGAAGTTGAACATTCGCATTCAGCCACCACTGATATAAGTCAGCGGCTAACTTTACAGCAAGCGCTTTCCGAATGGCATGAACTGGAATCTCAATACTAGCAATACCAAAACTAAAAAAGTTGCAAGGGTAACTTCTGTAAATGGCTTGTGCTTGAGAGTTTCTAGCTTGATCTAAAGATGTTCCAATCTGCCTGTTTATATTATCTCTAATACTTCTTTTGTAGCTAGAAAAATCTGAAACTAAATCCAGAAAAATTTGTTGAGCCATCATTTCCTGAATAGTTTCAATTTTTAAACTCACCTCTTGGTTGCTAGTTCCTGTTAGATATAAATAATCATAGGGAGGGCGATTTTCTATGATTCGAGTATTTTCTGATAAACCATACTTAACATTATATGTGTTGTTCCGATCGGAAAAATAGTTTAACTCCATGAGAGCAGCATAACCATTTTCCTGAATGTTAATATTGCCACCAATTCCTAAAAAAGCATCGGGGGTGGGAATAATAGCTGTAGTTTCCAATCTCTGCCCTTGAAACCAATTTCGCAAGCAATAACCTAAATCAATCAGCATTCCACTACCCGTTCCTCCAGAGATAGAACCAACGACAAAAATATTCAATTTAGGTTCTACGGTCAAAACATCACCATCAATCGTTAGTTGATCTAGCTCTTGAGGTATTCTACCTTTAGCTTTTCTACACTTATTTTGAATTTGTTGATGGTTATAAAAAAATGCAAAACGACCGCAGGCTCTAATCTGACCTGCGCCTTGTTCTGAAACTAAGTTTTGCGGAGTCAGTTCCGGGGGAAGCCAGTCATAATACCAAGAATAGGTCGTGGGATTGTCCTTGACTCTTTTAGCTTCGTCAAAAGTTACACTAGCCCAGAACTTTTCGTAATCTTCCAGTGGAGGGCCAGCCATTTCTGGTTTTCTGACTCGATAGAGTTCATCGGTATCGATATGTAAAAAAGCAACAACAGGAAGTTTTTCTAAACTACCGTAGGATTCCACAATCAGACGGCGAACACGACTTATAACTTCTAAACCTGTCCCACCGACACCAATAATTAATGTAGGAACAATGGTTCCTATATCGCTTTTTTTATCAAGTGCAGTAAGATTTTGATAAGACGACTGTTGAGATTGAGTTTCAGCTTCAATGAAATTTAAAATTTCCGTGGGAATGTTAAGAGTAATACCGGCAATTGATAATGAATTACCTTGGATTGACAATTGCGAAATTTGTTTTTTTGCTTCCTCAAACTTCTTGCGTCGATAATGCCCCATTGCCCTGGCAAAAATTCGCAGGCGGTCAAACTCTTTGAGATTCGGTTGATAAATCATCTCCGTCAGCGTCGAAAGTCGCATCAAATCCCTAGGATTTTCTTCATACGCCCGCCGGAAAGCCTCCGCCAATAACTCCACTGATTTCTGAGGTTCGGCATAAGCCCAAGCCGCCCAACTTTGCGACTCGGCAAACTCCCGGTCATAACTATCCTGACTGTCTAAATCTTTCTGCACATACTGCAATAAAAAACACGCCACTTCCTTCAGGCGTTTCTCTGTAAATCGAGGATTAGCTTTCAACTGGTCTAACAATTCTTGGCGGACTGTCGCATCCATTTCATACAATTCATGCCCCACCTCATCACACAAACTCGATAGAATTAAATCCGAAACCGCAATCCAAGGAATCTCGATAAATTCCCCCTGAATATCCCGCCGAAAATTCGTCCAAATCTGATACAGCAAATCGGGAGTTATCGCCAAAGGTAACGCCGCATGATAAGCTAAAAAAAGGTGAGGCTCCTTAAACCTTTTCTTAAAAGCATTAATCCGACGTATAGCAGCTTCTAGTTCCATGAGTGGGAGTCCATTTTAATCGTTTACTGATTGCCAAAATCTGACAAACTAATCGCCTCTGCTATAACTTTTTCCCGAATAAAATAATGTAATGATTTAGTCGTGACTACATCAACTTTGCGATTTAAGAGTTGTTCTAAATCTTGAATCAGTCCCACCGGAAACCAAGAGGATATTTTAGCTAAATCATAATCAATCAAAAAATCAATATCACTATCCTCCCGTTCTTCCCCCCTCGCCACCGACCCAAATATCCGCACATTGAACGCCCCATGCTGTTGTGCAAGGGCTAAAATTTCATCTCGTCTTTGTTGCAATTGTTCTTTAATTTTCATGATGAAGTGCCGATAAGATTACTAATATTTTTTGTTTCAATTCGGGTAAATTCTGTTCAACAACATTCCAAACTTCTTCTAAATTAATATCGTCGTAGTCGTGAATCAGCACATCTCGCAATCCCGCCATTCTGCGCCAAGGAATCTCTGGATAACTTTGCCTCAACTCTGGAGAAAGTCGCTTAACTGCTTCTCCAATCACTTCAAAACTACGAATCACCCCATCCTGAATCAAAAGAGATTGCATAAATTCTATTCTCCCTCCCTCTGAATAAGTCTCAATCCGACAGATGCGATCGTAAATATCTTGTAAATATATTTCATCATCTGTCATAGCGGAATCGCCTGATTGATAATCCGTTCTCTAAAATACTCCCGTAAGTTTTTAACCGTCGTGACATCAACTTTTCGGTTTAACAAGTCCTCTAAATCTTGGATTAAGGCAATTCTATCCAATAAACTGCAATTACTGTTCATTTCCACCAAAAAATCAATATCACTATCCTCCCGTTCTTCCCCCCTCGCCACGGAACCAAATATCCGCACATTGAACGCCCCATGTTGTTGTGCAACCGCTAAAATTTCATCTCGTCTTTGTTGTAATTCATCTTTGAGTTTCATCGCGTCATCCCATCCTCCGTAACCAGTCGAATCATACGGGGATGCAATTCCTCATCGGGAAAATGGCAACGCACCGCGTCTCTAACTTCTAATTTGAGCCTATCTAAATTATCAGCTTGAGTGATAATTGATTCTCCTAATGCTTGAGCTACATATCCTTCTTCTGCATCACATTCCACCCAAAAAATAATTTCATTCATGCCTAGACAACCTCTTAAACAATTAATCATAACTACCCAGTTAATCCCGTTCAGTTATCCCTTGACAGTCTGCCTAATTAAGATTTATAATGGGAATGGTTGCTCTAATTTTATGACCAACTCACTGGATTTCCCCGTAACACCTTAACGGCATTTTGTAACCCAAGGCGATCGCATTCAAACATCGGGATTAACTTACCGATTTCCCCAGCCGTAGACATTGCCCACCGTTCCCTCGGTACAGGATTCACCCACACCAGATAACGTAAGTGTTGCTGACACTGCCCCAGGAATCTCTCAGTCAATTGTAACCTATCCTCACTATATCCCCCCCGTGCCGCGCCAGCATCGCTAAAAATCAGCAGACAAGCGCGATTGGGAGATAATCCCCTTAACATCTCCTCCACCCTCACCGCCTCAGAATATCCCGGCTTCCCATAAACATAATCCACCGGACAATTATGGAAATAATAAACCCGCGATGCGCCTAACTTTCCCCCCCGCGTCGCAGTTTCTTTAAGTCTATCCCCCAAAAGATGAAAAGCCACCATTGAACCATCAACATCCAACAACAAAACCAACTCAACCCGATTCCTTCGTTGCGGCACCAACACCGGTTCTAAGAAAAACCCATCCCGGATAATCTTTTCTATGGTTGCCGTCACATCTAATTCAACTAATGGACCCTCCCGAATCGGACGGCGTAAATAACGCCAAGTTTGTTTCATTTTCCTTTTCGTTAACGGCAAATAATCCGAATATAACAAAAACTGTTTACTGGTTATGGTTTTCAGTAACTGTACATCATCATCTATTTCTACCGCCACCTCTTGCGGCATAAATTCAGATTCAGCCGGTTCTGATTTTTCAGCTTCCGAAGATGGCTGAGTTTGTGGCTGTGGGGGTTGGTCACGGCGTGGTTCAGGCGGCGGTAATTTATCCGGTGATACCCTCTCATCATTTCGAGGTAATGTGGGTGTCGTTTTTACCTGTTTTACCTGTGGCTGTGCTGTCGGAATTGGGGGCTGTTGGGCGGTAGGTTGCTCGACTGTTACCAATGGATTCTCAAGGGATTTAGACATCACCTCATTAAAATAAGAATTGAAATTTTTTTCATCTTCAACCGACTTCACCCACAAAGTTTTACAGAGTCTTTTTAACGCCGCTTCATCCTCAATGCCAAACCCTTTCATCAACGCTTCTAACAGCAGTTCATATTCATCAATCCCCAACACCCAACCCGCTTGACGCAGCTTATCAAACAACTCTCGCAGGGGTAAATCATTAACTTTCATCCTTCCCCCTACAATTTGCTTAAATAAAGTCGGTGGTCATCCCAACTTTTCAGTAAAACCCCCAAATAGGGAAGTTTACCCTGTAACTGTTTCAGGACCTCATCATGAGGATATCGACGCAGGACATCAAACCAATCAATCAACTCACTGGTACTGATATTTTTACCCCTTTGTCCTTTTTCCTTATCCAACAACTCCCGCAATTCCGAGAACTTCGCCACCACTTCTTGAATCAACTGATTTTCGTCGGGGTCGGGAATCGTTGATTTATCTTCGGTAACCCCAAAAAAGCGAGCAATAATAATCTCAATTAACCGTTCTTTATTGGGAAACTCAATATAATGAAATAAACAGCGCCTTAAAAAAGCATCCGGTAAATCTCGTTCCTGATTACTGGTAATCAAAATAATCGGAGGATGTTTAGCAGTCTTTTCCTTTTTCATTTCGGGGATAGTAAAGCGTTTTTCGTCTAACTCCAATAATAAATCATTGGGGAAATCAATATCCGCCTTGTCAATTTCATCAATCAATAAAACCGTGGTTTTATCGCTGAGAAAAGCCTCCCCAAGTTTACCCAATTCTACATAGGTTTTAGGGTCTTTAATCCGCCGGATTTCTTCCGGGTCAGTAATTTGACCTAAAGCCAGTAATTGAGAGTCCCGCAGTCTGGCTAAATTATTATAGGTATAGAGTCCATCTTGGGCGCGACTGGTGGATTTAATCGTCCAGCAGAGATAGGGTAAGCCCAACTCATAGGCGACAGCTTGGGCTAATTTCGTTTTACCACAACCGGGTTCACCTTGCAGCAGCAAAGGACGCTGTAAAATAATGGCTAAATTAACGGCTTCCACAAGTTCATCACTGGGTAAATAGGGATAAACTCGCTGTCCATTCTCCTTATGGTCTGTAGGAGGGTGAACTTTTCCGGTATAGCGTTGATTAGACATTGGTTGATTCACTCTGTTATCCATATCAAATACTTCCATGATAAGTTATCGGTTTTATATCCAGTTAATGTCAATTTCAAAAAGCTTGCAAATTTGATAAAACACCTTTTCTTGATATATATTATTATGGTATGAAATAAGATCCAACATTTTCTCAATTAATTGGTCTTTATTATGTTTTAATATTGGATTATTGATTAACCTTGGATCATTCAATAGATGGGTGCGAAACCATTGTCTTAATTGCTCTCGTGGAATCGGTTGGATTTCAGTTAACCTAATGGGGATTTCGGGTATTTGTTCTGATAAAATATCTTCCGTAAAGTTAATTTCCCAGTTGTTTGTACATCCATGCACATCGACTAAAAATAGCATCAAACTATAATTATAAATATTATAATGTTTCTGCCTTAACTCATAAGCTAATTTCGCTAGAGGCTTCCATAGTTTGTTAATAAACTCCTCAACAATTTCCGGGTCTACTCCCTTTTTAATCTCAGCCAATATAACGACACTTTTCGTCTGCCAACGAATACAAATTTGTTCTATAATATAAGTTAATTTTTCCCGCAAAACATATTCTTCATAGTTATCAAGTTGTTGCTCAATATTGCCTTTTTTTGAAACTGTTGGGTTTTCTATTTGAAATGCTTTACTAATACTATCGATAATGTTGTCTAAGCAATGACTTTGAGTGTTGCCAACAAAACTAAGAGACACAACACGACTTGATGTGTTACTTGTCTCTATTTTAACATTGAGGACATTTTCTATGAGAGAAGTGACTAACCAATGGGGTTCAGATTGATTGGAACCATAAATCCAAAACGCTCCGACTATTCTATCTTGATCTAAAAAATCCTCCAATGAACGAACTTGCTCACGATAATCTAAATGCAAAAGTTTATCCTTAATACTTTGCTCACTTAGGTTTAATGTTTGTATTAATTTCTGTATTGATTGATCAATTCTTTTGGTTCTCTCGTTAATCTCATTCAGTGATTCTTGGATTGTTTGCAGGTTTTGGTTAATGTTGGTCTCAAAAAGTCCAAATTCGTGGCAAAGTTTCTCAAACCCGGTTTCCATCATCCGGTTAGAAATATCGATCAATAATTGCTGGATCTGCTGTTGGGTTCCGGCTAACTGCTGTTCTATATCATTCAGTTTTGCCAAGGAAATTGGGGCAATTTCACCCAGTTGGGCTACTTGTTGCCAAATTCCTGTTATAAGTTGAATCATTAACCCAGCAAAGGCTTTACCATCGGCTTTAAAGTCCTGTTTTAAGGCTTCTCGTAAGACTCGCGGAAATTCTTTCTGGAGTAATTCCGCAACATATTGGCGCACATAATCCGGCAAATCAACGCCTTTCTGTGACTCTACCGCCTTTAAATCTAATTTGGCTAAAATATTCCGCCACTCTTCAACGGTCAAAATTTCCGCTTGAGTTAACCCTTCTTCTGTGGGGGTAATAATTAAGGGAATTTCTCCCTCGGTTAACTGTTGATATTTAGATTGAGCAAATTCAAAACGCGCCAATTCTACCCATTTTTCTGTAGCTTGGGCGGCTATCATTTTTAGATGTTCGGAATATTTTTTATTATAATCTTTGAAATTGCGGTTATTATACTGTTGGGCAGCCAGTAAAATAATTTGAGCGATCGCCTTTCCACAAACGCGAATTAAATCCTCATTCTCTAACGGAACGTGATCAGAACCCCTTGGGTCAAAATTATCAATAGCATTAGCCGTGTTACCCGCCGTCACACTGCTAATCATTTCGCCCACTTTGGTCAAGATGTCTTGGCCTTTGTCAGTCGATAAAAAAGCGACCGGGAGGGCTAACTCCGGCAATAAGACGGAAGCCCCAAAACATATTCCCCCATAAATCGCTACCCGACAAAGCGATCGCCCAATGGTCATAAGTAATTGACTAGAAAGCCCCCCCATTTTACCACAATAGGCGATCGCCTATTGAGGAAATCGACTTATTGATTAGCGATCGCATAATCAATCAACTGTGCCATTCGGAGGCGGAGAGTTTCCAAACCCAGCGCATTAGCAGCAGAAATAAACACAGCTTGGGGGTATTCTTCCTGGGCAAAACGGAGAGTTTCCCCATCCACAGAATCGATTTTATTAAAAGCCAATAAAGCCGGACCCGGAGTAATCGGCATTTGAGTTAAAATCTCCATAACCGATTGAATTTGTGCCTGCCAAGCCGGGTGAGATAAATCTACCAAATGCAGCAGCACATCAGCATCAGTCACCTCCTCTAAAGTAGCCCGAAAAGCATCAATTAAAGCCGGGGGTAATTCATGAATAAACCCCACCGTATCAGTAATTACAATATTTTGGGGTTCTTCCGTCACCGCATCCGGGATAGTTAGGCGGCGGCTAGTCGGGTCGAGAGTAGCAAACAATTGGTCAGCCGCGTAAATTTCCGAAGCCGTGAGAACATTAAGCAAAGTAGACTTACCCGCATTCGTATAGCCCACAATAGCCAATGTAGGAACCTCCTGGCGTTGGCGACGTTGGCGGAGACGGGCACGATGGGCCTGTAGTTGGTTAACCTCCTGCTGAAGGCGGGCGATGCGCCGCTGAATGGCTCGTCTTTCCGTTTCTAGTTTAGTTTCCCCAGGTCCACGAGTACCAATACCGCCACCTAACCGAGACATAGCCTGACCCCTTCCCGTGAGACGCGGTAGACTGTATTCTAGCTGCGCCAGTTCAACCTGTAATTTTCCCGCCCCAGACTGGGCGCGTTGGGCGAAAATATCTAAGATAACTTCCGTGCGATCGACTACTCGGACTCCAATGCGGGTTTCCAAATTACGGACTTGCGCGGGAGATAAACTGCGATCGAAAACAATTAACGTCGCCCCCAGAGTTTGCGCCGCCAGGGCAATTTCCTGAGTTTTTCCCTCTCCGACTACGGTTTGGGGATGGGGACGCGATCGCTTTTGGCGCAGAGTTTGCAGGACAATACCCCCCGCAGTATCCACCAGCCGCCCTAATTCCGCTAACCCTTCTTCAAATCTCTGGGTGGAAATTTTGTCAGTTTGTACCCCCACCAATAGCACCCTATCTTGGTCAGAGTTGACATCAAGGGCGACAAATTCCCGCTGAAATTCCGCTTCTAGTCCATCTACCAAATCCAGGAAATCTTGGTTAGAGAGAACATCAAGACTCATGGGGGATGAAACATAATAGGGTACTGGAGCCAGAGGACTATCAAGTTGGGTCTGGTTTTCCCCTTCCCCTTGGGGCAATAAATGGGCGAGATAGGCTTCTTTCACATAACCTGTGCCACCCCCCCCTCGACGTTCAAACCCGCTTCCGGTCAGGGTCAAAATTGCCAAAACATCTAACCGTTGCATAGCCATGGCCGTTAAGACTGACTCCCTAGGTAGATCAGATTTTAACTGGGTGGCTATACACCGAATACCACTGAGGCGACCGTTACCGTAGCGGGGCAATTCTAGGGCAGGAATGCGGGTCTGACTGACAGTGCCTACTCCCACCCTAATCACCTGCCCACGGCGGTTTATATAGGCGCAGACGGGCTCCTTGATGTCTGTACTTACCCCCGCTAGTCGCTGGGCAAATTCTGAAGTGGTAATGCGATCGCCTGGGAGTTTTTGATGGTACAGGCGTTGCAGTTGTTTAAGCTGACTCGGTTTGAGACCTTGCAGGTTTCCGTGTATGGTTTCGATTGGATCTCCTTTTTGTTGGCTAACTTTTCCCTAAGATATAACAAAAAAATGAGTTTTGAGAACCGATATGGGGTCGCTCAAAACTCAAGGCGCTAACATCTGAATGGAACCGGGCTTAGAACTGGAATGTCGTTCTCAGGGTTCCCACGAAAATGGTCGCATTGCGATCGTTATGACCAGGATTGGTGATAAAGTATCCTCCCGGAGTAATCGAAATATACTCGCTGAAGGGGAAGTGATAGAAGGCTTCAATGTGCAGCGAAGTATCACTATTTTCTAGGCTTGGTCTGTCATGGTTCGTAACTTTAGGAGGCATTCCCACAATTAATGCGCCTGTGTCGCCTTCTCGGAGTAAATCGGGGAAACCAAGAGTTACCGCCCAGTTGAGAATAGTCGCGCTATCACTGCCATTATTCTGTTGGTTAGCCCAGGTAGCACCGAACCAACCCCCTAACTGGAAGCTGTTAGCCAGCCGCCAATTAAATTGCAAACCTAGGTTATCACTGGTGGTGGCGTTATCACCAAAGGGGCGATCGGCAATCCAGCTACCAGTCCCGCCAGCTACCTCTACACCGCCGTTAGTGAAATACTTGCGGGCATATTCTACCGCAAATCCCAGTTTTTCCGTCGGTTCAAACACAAACTGAGCCGATGCTGTATTACTACCGTTAAATAAGCCATTACCAGCAGTAGCATCCGATGCGTTACCAGCTAAATAACTCAGATTCAATCGGTAACGGTCTCGATCGCCAAAGGCAAAGTTAGCCCCTACCCCGGCTCCTTCTGGACCTCGGAAAATCGCCGGGTTGCGCTGTCCAAACATGGAAATTGAACCCGTACCGTCACTATTAAAGGGGGTGAGAATTTCCATGGTGTCATCTAAATCGAGGCTGTTAGCACCGATAAAGATTTGCGCCCGGTTATTGAAAGCTGGGAAACGGTAGTATAAATCATCCAGCTCTACCCCGTTGGAAGTCCCATCAAAGGGAGTCCGAGCCATCAGGCTATTGGTTAGGTCGAAGTCGCTCAGGTTCGGATTGTCGTAAACCTGTAAACGGGTTTTTAACAGATCCCGCCCGGTGAAGCTAGTATCGAAGTCTAAGCGAACTCGATAGCCAAGATAGGTTTGGGTCGGGTCACTATTGCGGCGGCTAAAGGGACCTCCAGCCACGTTATGTCTAGCGCGATCGCCAAAGCTATCACCCGGCCAAAAGACGACTTCCCCATGCAGCTTGGTTGTCGTGGAGAATTGGTTAGCTTCTAATTCCGCAGTACGAGCTTCTAACACCGTTACCCGTCCGCGAATGCTGGCTAATTCCGCCGCGAACTCTTCCATCAGTCGCTGCATTTTTGCCAGGTCTTCCCGAGTCACTAGGTCCGCTGTGGCGGCGTTAATTAATTCGTTAACCCTTTCCAAACAGGCGTTAACCCCCGCTGCAAATTCAAAACGGGTTAAGGCACGGTTTCCTCGGAATGTCCCATCTGGATAACCTGCAATACAACCATAGCGCTCAACCAAGGACTGGAGTGCTTGGAATGCCCAATCTGTAGGCTGTACGTCCGACAACTGGGAAACTGAAGTCACCTGAGACTGTCTCCGGCTTTGTCCTTCTCGACCGTATTGATTGAGCTGATTTAGGGTATTCCCATTGGCGTTGGGAGCATCTAGGTCAGCGAGGGGAATTTCTTGGTACGCTTTGCCCACGACTGAGTTAGCCTGGGAAAATGCACCGCCAGCATGGGGGTTCACTGGAACTTGAGCTAGTTGCTGCGGTAAGTCTGCTGTCACATCCTCGATAGATGCGATCGTGATAGCGTTGTTTGTCGTTAATTCTGTTTCTCCTGTCTCAGTAGCCGAAATTTCCGCCACCGCAGGTAGAGAGGCTAATAGACTAGCTCCCAATACTGCTGGACTGAGCAGCCAAAGATTTAATGATCGTTTCGACACTCTCTCTCTCCTCACACGGATAACTTGGTTGATAAGGTTTCGCAACGAGGAGATCAAAACCTCCCCTCGCTATTTTATACACCCTAGATTCGCCTTCCGGAAGCCCAGGTCTATAATATAACCAATTTACGCGCTACACCCTCCCGTCATCGAATCCAAGATTACGATGAGGGCTTCCCTACCTGATACATTTACGCGACATTTTTCGGGTTGTTCCCGGACAATGCGACGATAGCACTATTACCCGTTAAGGTAACAGAGGCGGTATCCCGCAAAGCTTTTAGAAAGATTCCAAAAGCACCGTTCCAGTCCCGTGGTAGAGTGAACCCGCACTC
>Ga0213836_100775_pt1 | contig 23333 bp, 21 predicted proteins | sample SWPATP03_FD_160578 | JGI IMG/M metagenome (GOLD analysis project Ga0213836, IMG submission 160578) | Coastal seawater microbial communities from Marineland, Florida, United States - SWPA TP0 #3 | ecosystem: Environmental > Aquatic > Marine > Coastal | place: USA: Florida | collected 2016-08-05
ACTTCCCGGGCGCCGCCATTGTGATCTCTCACGATCGGTGGTTCCTGGACCGCGTCGCGACGCACATCCTGGCGTACGAAGACGACTCGCAAGCCGTGTTCTTCGAAGGCAACTACACCGAGTACGAAGCCGATCGCAAGAAGCGCCTGGGTGAAGCTGCAGCCCAACCGCACCGCGTGCGTCACAAGAAGCTGGCCTGATTCAGGTCTGCCTCATGAAAAACGGAGCCTTGGGGCTCCGTTTTTCATTTCAGGTAACACCCCTGCAGCAGCGCGGTTTGCCGACGGCGGCGACTGTTGGGGCGCCACCGCCGGCAAGCCGCGCTGCTACAGAAACGATGTGAGACGAACTCAACGATCTGCCTCGATCAGCACCACCTCGATCACCTGATCCCCCGCCGGGCGCCTCCATGTCACCTCATCGCCCACCTGTGCACCCAATAACGCCTTGCCCAGTGGCGAGCCCCAGTTGATCAGCCCGATCGCTGCGTCAGCCTGATCTTCGCCCACCAGTTGCACGCGCTGCTGATGGTCATCCTCATCGGCGAAGGTCACCCGACTGCCGATCTGCACCTTGTCGGTGGAAGTCGCAGGGGGCACCACTTGAGCACTGTGCAGGCGTTGATTGAAGTAGCGCAGGTCGCGCTCGATATCGGCCAGGCGCTGTTTGTCGGCGTTGTCGCCGTGCGCCGATTGCTCGCTGTGTTGCGCCTGCAACGTCGCCACCTGAGCCTGCAACTGCGCAAGCCCGCTGGCGGTGACGTAATTGGGTTGTGCGCTGACCTGCCGCTCCACCGGCTGACTGGCCTGCGCGGCGGCATGGTCTTCGTTCACGAAGGCCCGACTCATGGCGTGCTCCCTGTTCATGGACATAGGGTTTGGGCCATGTTGGCGCATCAGAAGTTTCCCCGGATGTCCCGCCGCGACCTGTTGTTGGGCGAAAGCGCTGGATTGGCTCAAGCCATCGCTCAATGAGAGCGATAGGCCTTGGCCGCGTCCTGAGTCTTTTGCTGTTCCCAGGCGCGGTCACGATCGTTCCAGATGCTGTCGCGGCCCTGGTCCTGAACATTCTGGTTTTGCAGTTGCGCCTGACATTGGCGGAAACCGTCGCTCCAGCCCTGCGCATAAATCGTATCGCGCAAATAACGCGGCACATCTTTCTTGTACTGCCCTTTCATCACATCGATCGATTGCCGGCCACTGCCGCAGCCATCCTGAAAACCGTCGGCAAATGCCGGTGGGTAACCTTCGGCCAATAACTGGTCGTGGGTAGACTGGCATCCGGCGACCACCAAACAGCACCACAGCACAACCCAACGCGTATTCATTTCCGATTTCCTCGACTTATGAGAAAAGTCTAGAAGCGGATCTGTAAGTTATTTGTAAAAGACGTGTGAGAAATCCATTAACCGATGCCCGGTCGTGAAGGAATAGTTCCGGAATTCCGCCTGACGGCGATAATTTCCTGAAAAATCTTTTAGTAATTTTCCGCTCGACGTCCTGAGAACATTCAAGGTTGTTAAACTATCGGGCTGCGCGAAACAGCTTAGGAAAATGAATGAACCTGCGAACGATCCTGATTCTTGGCGCCCTTAGCGCTTTCGGCCCCTTGGCCATCGACTTCTATTTACCAGGCTTCCCGGCTATCGCGCTGGCGTTTGGCACGGACGAGAAGCACGTGCAGATGACGCTGGCGTCCTACTTTCTGGGCTTGAGCATCGGCCAACTGGCGTATGGCCCGATTGCTGACCGCTTTGGCCGACGCATCCCGCTGCTGTTCGGCGTTGGGCTGTTCACCTTGGCATCGCTGGTCTGTGCGTTCGCTCCTAGCCTGCAATGGCTGATCGTCGCGCGCTTCGTTCAGGCCTTGGGCGGTTGTGCCGGCATGGTGTTGTCGCGTGCGATCGTCAGTGACAAATGCTCGCCGGTCGAGTCAGCGAAAGTGTTTTCCCAACTCATGCTGGTCATGGGCCTGGCGCCCATTCTGGCGCCAATGCTCGGCGGGCTGTTGGTCAATGTCTGGGGATGGCAGACCATTTTCATGACCTTGACCCTGTTCAGCGCGGTCACCGCCGTGGCGGTCTTCATGGGGCTGCCGGAAAGCATGCCGGCTGGTCATCCGCGCCCGCCGCTGTCCGGGGCGCTGGGGTCGTACTTGAAACTGTTTGGTGACCGGATCTTCCTGGGCCATGCGCTGACCGGCGGGATCGCCATGGCCGGGATGTTCTCCTACATCGCGGGCTCGCCTTTCGTATTCATCAAGCTGTACGGCGTCCCGGCCGAGCACTATGGCTGGCTGTTCGGCACCAACGCGGCGGGGTTCATTCTGGTGGCGCAGGTCAACGCGCGGCTGGTCGGTCGCTTCGGCCCGGCGTGGCTGCTGTCCCGTGCAGTGTGGTTGTACCTGAGCGCTGCGGTAGTGCTGTTGGGCATCGCTTCGCTGCACACCGAAAAACTCTGGCCGCTGCTGATCCCGCTGTTCGTCTATATCGCCAGCCTGGGCTGCATCATCCCCAACGCATCGGCCTGTGCGATGACCGGCCAGGGCAAACGCGCAGGGAGTGCATCGGCGTTGCTGGGTTGTTTGCAGTTCAGTGTTGCGGCGGGCGCGGCGGCGCTGGTGGGCGTGCTCCACGATGGCACCGCAGTGCCCATGGCGACGGTCATCACCCTCTGCGGCGTACTGGCTGCCGGGCTTGCCACCCTTACGCGTCGCGCGCAGAAGAAGCGCGACGCGCAAGCCCCCCATGCGGATGTGCGTATCTGACGCCTGAATACGCTGCGCTCAACCGGGCGCAGCGGTACAAGGCTGTTCAGTGAATCGAACTATTGAGCCCTAACGTTATTGTTTACTACTTGAAAAACAGACTTTTCTTACAGCAAGTTCTTGCGTGTGGATGCTGCAAAGACTTTGCTTCGCCTCGAAGTCCACTGACCGGCATTGCACCGGAGATTTTTTTCTTGAGAGTTTTTGGAGCTTTCGTTGTAGGCAATTGCCTTGGGAGTATGAAAGTTTACGTTCTCTAATCCGTCGGCGGGCCCGCTAGTCAGCGCTTCCTCCGCGCTCATCGATAAACGCTGCGAAGTTGTAACAGCGGCGACCTTTGCTCACTGTTTTACAAAACAGGCTGACAGCGCGCTACCTGGAGTCGCGGGAAGTAGGCTCGGTAATGGTGTGCAGCGCTTATACTAGGCGGTCTGGGTCTAGCGAATTAACGGCACGGCGTTGGAACTGTCATGGCTGCGCAATCTGATCTGTATTGCCCCATGACTTTCGTTACATAGATTTTCCATGAAGTGATGTAGATCAAGGCCATCGCAGGTTCATGGCAACAATGTTGGCTGCATGCCGTTTATGGCGGCCCGTTATCGTATTTGACGAATGTTTCAACAGGGAGTGAAAGCATGGAACAGGCACCTTGCATCAGTCAGATTGCGGCGCTGTTGGCCGATCCCAAACGCAGCGCAATGATGTGGGCGTTGATGGATGGCGCCTCTCGGGCGGCCGATGAATTGGCCTTGCTGGTGGGGTTGTCGACGTCTTCGGCAGGGGCGCATCTGGGGCGACTCGCCGGTGGCGGTTTGCTCAGGCTGGAAACCCGTGGCAAAAAGCGCTTCTTCCGGCTGGCGGCACCCGAGGTGGGTGAGGCGGTTCGGGCCTTGGCCAGTGCGTCGATGGTCAGCGCCGAAGTGATCAATCGCAGCGTCGCGCAGCCGTTGCCGCCCTTGCCGCTGCTGCGCGCCAGCGTGTGTTCCGATCATTTGGGCGGAGAGCTGGGCACCGAGTTGTATCAACGAATGCTGGGTGCGGGCTGGATCGAGCAGTCCGATCAGCGTCTTGAAGTCACCAGCGTGGGCATTTCTCGATTCGCCGAGCGCGGCATTTTCGTTCCGGCGCTGGCTCATCGACAGCGCGAAACCGTCTGCGCCTGTGCCGAATGCGCTGATGCCAATCCGCATCTGGGTGGGGCGTTGGGGGCGGGATTGTTGCAGCTGTTCATGCAGCTGGGCTGGCTGCGCGCCACGGAGGAAGCCAGCACCTTGCAGGTGTCGTCCAACGGGCAGCGGGAGATCAGCAAGATCGCGTCAGCGGCGTGAACAATTATGATCCGGTAGCAGTCCGGTTTGCCGGCGGTCGCGCCCCTGGGGTCGGTACCGCCGGCAAACCGGTTACAGGCCGGAATCAGAAACGGTCAGGGCTTGACCAGTCGTGCATCCAGGCTGTTCTGGGCCAGGCGCCTGGCCTGGTCCTGAGTCATCCCCAGATGCTCGTGCAGCGCGTGGAAGTTCTCGGTCACGTAACCGCCGAAGTACGCCGGGTCATCGGAGTTCACGGTCACCTTCACGCCACGTTCGAGCATGTCGAGGATGTTGTGCTGGCCCATGTGATCGAACACGCACAGCTTGGTGTTGGACAGCGGGCAGACGGTCAGCGGGATCTGTTCGTCGATGATGCGCTGCATCAGACGCTCGTCCTCGATGGCGCGCACGCCATGGTCGATGCGCTGGATCTTGAGCAGGTCCAGGGCTTCCCAGATGTACTCCGGAGGGCCTTCTTCGCCAGCGTGAGCGACGGTCAGGAAGCCTTCGCTGCGCGCACGGTCGAACACGCGCTGGAACTTGCTTGGCGGGTGACCCATTTCCGAACTGTCCAGACCCACCGCCACAAAGGTGTCGCGATAGGGCAGGGCCATGTCGAGGGTCTTCTGCGCTTCGTCTTCGCTCAGGTGGCGCAGGAAGCTCAGGATCAGGCCGCTGCCGATGCCCAGCTGTTCCTTGCCATCTTTCAATGCCTTGGAGATGCCGTTGAGCACCACCTCAAAAGGGATGCCGCGATCGGTATGGGTCTGCGGGTCGAAGAACGGTTCGGTGTGAATCACGTTCTGCGCCTTGCAGCGTTGCAGGTAGGCCCAGGTCAGGTCGTAGAAGTCCTGCTCGGTGCGCAGCACGTCCGCGCCCTGATAGTAGAGGTCGAGAAACTCCTGAAGATTGTTGAAGGCGTAAGCCTTGCGCAGGGTCTCGACGTCGTTCCAGGGCAGGGCGATCTTGTTGCGTTCAGCCAGGGCGAACAGCAATTCGGGCTCCAGCGAGCCCTCCAGATGCAGGTGTAATTCGGCCTTGGGCAGGGCGTTCAACCAGTCGTACATGTGCTTTTCTCATCAGGTGCAATGGCGGGCATTCTACAGAGTCATGGGCGCCGGCTGGTTAAAAACCTGACCGAAAGGTTCAGACCTCGGTTTCAGGCAGTCGTCGGTAGGCGTAAGTATCGGCAAAGCGTGACAGCAGAAACTCGGCGCAGGTGGTCGGCGGATACAGCGGCGGGTGCTCGGCGTCGGTGCAACCGGGCAGGCATTCGACGCGGGTGTCCGGGTGTGGCTCGGCGAAAAACGGCATCGAATAGCGGTCAACGCCCAGCGGACTGATCACCCGATGGGGCGTCGACACGTACCGGTCATTGCTCCAGCGCGCCATCATGTCGCCCAGATTGACCACGAACGTCCCTTCGATGGGCGGCGCGTCGATCCACTGACCGCGCACGTCGCGCACTTGCAGACCCCCGGCAACGTCCTGATACAGCAAGGTCACGCAGCCGTAATCGGTGTGCGCGCCCGCACCCTGTTGTTGCGCGCTGCTGGCCGTGTGGCGCGGCGGGTAGTGAATCATCCGCAGCACGCTGACCGGCTGCTCGAAACGCTGATCGAAAAAGTCGCGCTCGATGCCCAGTGCTGGCGTCATGGCGCGCAATAGCGTCTGGGCCAGCGCCTGCATGTCCAGATAATGCTGTTCCATCAGCGCCTGCCAACCGGGCAGATCAGGATGACGATTGGGGCCGCGCAACGGCTTGCCTGCCAGCACCTCCGGGTGATCGGCGGGCAGGTGCAGGCCCATGTCGAAGGTTTCTTTCAGATCGCTCGGCAGGCTGGGGTCCAGTTGCTCGGTGGCGATGGCGCCGTAGCCGCGATGGTGCCGGCTCTGGGTGATGTCGATCTTGAGTTTTTCTGCCAAAGGTTGGGCGAAGAAATGCTGCGCACAGGCAACGACCTGCTCGATGCGTTCAGCACCGATCGGGTGGCCCTTGATATAGAAGAAACCCCATTGGCGGCACGCCGCGTCGATCTGGCGGGCGACGTCGTGCCAGGCCAGATCGTCGTTGGCGTACAGCGGAGCGATGTCGATGACGGGAAGCGGATTCATGAGGGCTCCATGGATTGAGCATCGGTCGGAAATTTCCGGCCGATGCGGCTTTCTGCGGGTCAGGTATGGCTCAGAAGTTACTTCGGCAACTCAGCCTTCACGCCCTCAACGTAATAGTTCATCGAGGCCAACTCGGCGTTGGTCGCGACGCTGCCTTCAGGAATCTTCACTGCGCCGGTCTGATCCTTGATCGGGCCGGTGAACGGGTGGAACGCGCCGCTTTCGATGTCGGCGATGATCTTCTGCGCTTCGCCCTTCACGTCAGCCGGCACCAGATCGCTGATCGGCAATTCAACCGTGCCTTCCTTCAAGCCGCCCCAGTAATCCTGGGATTTCCAGGTGCCGTCGATCACGGCCTGCGTCGCCTGAATGTAATGCGGCCCCCAATTGTTGACGATCGAGGTCAGCACGGCCTTGGGCCCGAAGTGCGCCATGTCCGAGGCATAACCCACGGCATACACACCGCGACGCTCAGCTGCCTGAATCGGTGCCGGGCTGTCGGTGTGCTGGAAGATCACGTCGGCGCCCTGATCGATCAGCGCGTTGGCGGCGTCCGCTTCCTTGCCCGGATCGAACCAGGAGTTGACCCACACCACCTTGATCTCGGTGCCGGGGTTGTATTTGTTCAGTGCCAGCTGAATCGCGTTGATGTCGCGCAGCACTTCGGGAATCGGGAACGAGGCCACATAGCCGATCTTCTTGCTCTTGGTCATCTTCGCCGCAAGGAAGCCGCCGACGTAACGGCCTTCATAGGTGCGGGCCAGATACGTGCCCATGTTCTTGTCCTGCTTGTAGCCGGTCGCGTGTTCGAAGGTCACTTTCGGGAATTGCCTGGCCACTTTCAGCGTCGGGTTCATGTAGCCGAACGAGGTGGTGAAGACCAGATCGTAGCCACCCTTGGCCATGTTGCGGATCACCCGCTCGGCGTCCGCACCTTCCGGCACGTTCTCGACAAAACTGGTGGTCACTTTGTCGCCCAGCGCCTTGTCCATGGCCTGACGACCCTGCTCATGCTGATAGGTCCAGCCGTGGTCGCCAATCGGGCCGATATAGACGAAGCCGACTTTCAGCGGATCGGCCGCAACGGCCATCAGACTTGAACTCAGCCCTACAACAGCGGCCATGGCGCACATCAGTTTTTTCAGCGGACGACGTGAGTGAAGGGTGGAAAGCATGCAGGTCGAGCTCCTTTGGTCTTGAGGGCCGGGCCGTTTGGGCGGGGCGTTCGACTCAATGCAAAAAGCTGACCAATAAGACAGGTCTGCGTCTGCTACGACCTTTGGCAGGTTGCACGAATGCGGCAGGTGGCCTGCATGATCACAGAAGGTGCCCGGCAGCCAACAAGCGCCGCGAATTGGTGCAGCAGAAACAGAATCCCTGTGGAATTGAGCTTGCTCACGAAGACTGATTCCCAAGCCCTGCATCTGTTGTGAATGTACCGTCCTTTTCGTGAGCAAGCTCACTCCCACAGAGACAGGCGGCCACGCTATGACAGGCATGTTTTGAAACCTTTACTTACAACACGCACTCTCAACGCCTTGAGCACCAAACACTTCATGGATGTGCGGCTTCTGTCGCAAGGATAAAAGGCAGCGATGGGCACGATTCTCAAGCAAGAAAAGTTTCTTCTGTTGGCGGTCATTGCGACCTGCTTCGCGTACCCCTTCGAGCATCAGTTGCTCAGCCACGGCAACGCCGTCGCACTGATCGCAGGCATTGCCCTGGTGGGGTTTATCGTCTGCGCCTCGATGCGGGTGGCGCATCACGCCGAGCTGCTGGCGGAAAAGGTCGGCGACCCCTACGGCACGATGATCCTGACCCTTTCGGCGGTGCTGGTGGAAGTGGTCATCCTGGCGATCATGATGAGCAACGAGCCCTCGCCGACACTGGTGCGCGACACCATCTATTCGGCGGTGATGCTCGACGTCAACGGCATCCTCGGCCTCGCGGCCCTGATGGGCGGCCTCAAGCATGGCGAACAGTCCTACAACGATGACTCTGCCCGTTCCTACAGCGTGATGATCCTCACTGCGATGGCCGTTTCGATGGTCGTGCCCGAGTTCATTCCCGAGGCCAACTGGAAGGTCTATTCGTGCTTCACCATCGGCGCGATGATCCTGCTCTACGGCCTGTTTCTGCGCATGCAGGTCGGGCCGCACAGCTACTTCTTCAGCTACAGCTACCCTGACAAGAAGCGCCGCAAGGATCAGCCCGAGCACCTCGAGGAAGAAGTGAACCTGCCGCTGTCCATCGGCACACTGGTGTTTGGTGTGGTGATCATCGGTGCATTGGCGGAGGTGATGTCCAAGACCATCGACTTGGGTCTGGAAGGCAGTGGCGCGCCGCCGGTGATGACGGCAATTCTGGTAGCGGCGATTTCTGCCGCGCCCGAAATTCTCACGGCGTTGCGCGCGGCACTGGCCAATCGCATGCAGTCGGTAGTCAACATTGCGCTGGGTGCGTCGCTGTCGACCGTGATCCTGACCGTGCCAGTGATGGAAGCCATGGCGCTGTACACCGGGCAGCCGTTTCAGATGGCGATGACCCCGGTGCAAACAGTGATGATCTTCGTCACCTTGCTGGTCAGCGCCATCAACCTCAACGATGGCGAGACCAACGCCATCGAAGGCATGACCCACTTCGTGCTGTTCGCGACGTTCGTGATGCTGTCGTTGTTGGGGCTGTGAATCAGCCTTTGATCAACTCTGCCGCCGCCTGACGGTGATCGGCGATCAACCCCTTCAGATCCAGACCCTCGACTTGCCCGTCGATCACTCGCCAGTGGCCGCCGATCATCACTCGATCCGCTCGATCCGCGCCGCACAGCAGCAGCGCCGACAGCGGGTCGTGACTGCCGGAAAAGCGCAGTTCATCGAGCTTGAACATCGCCAGGTCCGCTTGCTTGCCCACGGCCAGTTCACCCATGTCGCTGCGCCCCAACAGCTTGGCCGAGCCTTGAGTGGCCCAACCCAGCGCGACTTCAGGGGTGATCTTCTCAGCGCCATAGCGCAGCCGTTGCAGATAAAGCGCCTGCTTGGCTTCGAGGATCATGTTCGAGCCATCGTTGGACGCCGAGCCATCCACGCCCAGGCCAATCGGCGCGCCGGCAGCAGTCAGGTCCAGCGTCGGGCAAATGCCGGACGCCAGGCGCATGTTCGAGCTTGGGCAGTGACAGATCCCGGTCCCTGCCTCACCGAGACGTGCGATTTCCTGTTCGTTGAAATGAATACCGTGAGCCAGCCAGGTGCGCGGCCCCAGCCAGCCGACGCTGTCCAGATAATCCACCGTACGCAGGCCGAAACGCTGCAGGCAGAAGTCTTCTTCATCCAGGGTTTCGGCCAGGTGAGTGTGCAGGCGCACATCGAGTTTTTCAGCCAGAGCAGCGCTTTCGGACATGATCTCGGTGGTCACCGAAAACGGCGAGCAGGGTGCCAGGGCGATCTGGATCTGCGCGCCGTCGCCGCGCTCGTGATAACGCTCGATCAGGCGCTGGCTGTCGTCGAGAATCACTTGGCCCTGCTGCACCGTCTGCTGCGGCGGCAGGCCCCCATCGGCCTCGCCCAGGCTCATCGAACCCCGCGTCAGCATCGCCCGCATGCCCAGCTCGCGCACGCTTTCGACCTGTACATCGATGGCGTTTTCCAGGCCATCCGGAAACAGGTAATGGTGATCCGCGGCAGTGGTGCAGCCCGACAGCAGCAACTCGGTCAACGCCACCTTGGTCGCCAGCGCCAGTTTTTCCGGTGTCAACCGCGCCCACACCGGGTACAGCGTCTTCAGCCACGGAAACAACGGCTGATTGACCACCGGCGCCCAGGCCCGCGTGAGGGTTTGATAGAAGTGATGATGGGTGTTGATCAGCCCCGGCAGCAGTACGTGCTCACGGGCATCGAAGACCTGATCGCAAGGCTGCGCAGGCGCTTGGCCCGGTGCGAGCATTTCGACGATCACGCCGTTCTCGACCACCAGACCGCCTCGGGCATCGAGGGCGTTGGCGGTGAATACAGCAAGGGGATTTTTCAACCAGATACGGATCGCAGGCATTGGCCGGCTCCTCTGAAAAGTGGGTTCAGGTAGCCAGCTCAGTTTTGCCCTGTCTGCTGATCCAGGGTCGCCGTGAGGCGAGGGGAGGAGTTTAGGGGCGAGGCGGTACTGGGATCAAGTACCGCTCGGGCTCAGGCGGCAGCCAGATGCATCGAAACCACAAGGCCTGCGGCCGCCGCCAGATCGACTAACGCGTCCAGACTGAACAGGTCGACTCGTCCCGATTTCAGATTGGAAAAACGAGGTTTGGTTATCCCTAACTTCTGTGCCTTTTCCGTGTCAGTCCCAGGCCAGTTCTTGATACGTTCGTTGAGCTCGATCATCAGACCCGATCGCACTTTGAGGTGCGCCGCTTCCTGTTCCGTGTCCGCGAGCGCATCCCACACACTGGCAAATACCTGTTCTTCGTTCATGCCTCACCTCTCATCAAATCGCGCAATCGGGCAGTCGCAAGCTCAAGATCACGTTTTTCGGTTTTCTGCGTCGTTTTACGGAACGCGTGCAACACGTAAACCGCTTTGGGGAGCGTTGCCAGATAGATGATTCGGAAGGCGCCCGAGGTCTCTCTCACTCTGATTTCTCGAACCCCGGGACCTACCGATTTCATGGGTTTCCAGTCTTCAGCTTCAATTCCTCGCTGAATCCGGTCCAACTGATAACCGACGATGGTTTGCGCAGGGTTTGGAAACGCTCGTATCTGCTCCAACGAATCGCCCAAAAATTTTACGGGTTTCATATTTTGCATCCAGGCTCGATATGCACAAGTGTTATCAGCTTCGATAACAGGTACAACCGACGCCTGGCTGTTCTACGACCCGGAAATATGGACGAGATACGTAGGAATTCGGTGAGCAGCCGAAAAAGACCGAGGCCTCATTCTCAAAGCATCAGGTAACCGGCTCAGCAGATCACCAAGGAATCGTCTCACCCTTGTAATTCACAAAATGATGTCCGCCTTCCCCGGCGAACCGCTCCAGCTGTTCGACCATGCCCCGCACGCTGGTTTCGACGTCGATGTCCGCGCCTTCGCCGCCCATGTCGGTCTTCACCCAGCCGGGGTGCATCGACAGGACGGTGGGTTTGTTGTCGCCCAGTTGGGTGACGAAGGTGTTGGTCATGGAGTTGAGGGCGGCTTTACTGGCTTTGTAGAGCGCCATTTCCGGGGCGTCGGGTACGGTGATGCTGCCGAGTCCCGAGCTCATGAAGGCGATGACGCCGGTGTTGGGGCGGATCTGGTCGACGAAACGTTTAGCCAGGCGGATCGGGGCGACCGCGTTGGTCAGGAACAGCTGGCCCAGTTCGCCCGCCGTCGCGTCGGTCGGGTTGGGATGCAGCGGACCCATGATGCCAGCGTTGACGAAAAGCACGTCGTACACCTGGCCTTTCAGGTTGTGGGTGAGGACTTCCAGCGAGGATTGCTCGTCCATGTCCAGCGTTTGGATCTTCACGCCGGGAATAGCTTTCAGCTCTTCGGCCTTGTGTGCGTCGCGAACGGTGGCGGTGACGTCCCAGCCCTGGCCGGTCAGGCGTTTCACCAGCCCCAGGCCCAGGCCGCGAGAAGCGCCGATGATCAGTGCGGTTTTGTTGGCAGACATGAAATGTCACTCCTTGGAAAATGAAACGAGGCAGCGTAAGAGAGGTTGACCGCGCGCGGTGCGAGGAATTGTTTTTTCCGGCGCAGCGGTCACCTTCGCCTGCTGATCAGTGCCCCGACTGCCAGGGTTGTCCGAGGGACACCGGTGCGTATAGTCGGGTGCGCAAAGCGTTGCGCGACAGTAACACCAGCACCACGATGGTTGCGACATACGGCAGCATCGCCAACAGGTTGGACGGGATCGCCAGGCCAATCCCCTGCGCCACCAGATACAAGATGCTGGCGAAGCCAAAAAGGTACGCGCCCAGCAGCAAACGCCACACCCGCCAGCTGGCGAACACCACCAGCGCCAGGGCGATCCAGCCTCGGCCGGCGCTCATGTTTTCCGCCCACATCGGCGTGTACGCCAGCGACAGATACGCCCCGGCCAGCCCGGCCATGGCACCGCCGAACAACACTGCCAGCGCGCGCACGAGCAACACGGGCAGCCCCATCGCACTGGCGGCGTTGGGGTTTTCGCCTACAGCTTGAATGACCAAACCCACACGACTTTTCAGAAGCGTCCACGCCACCACGGCGAATAGCGCGAAGGAGAGGTACACCAGAATGTCCTGCGCGAAGAGCATCCGGCCGATCAGCGGGATGTCGCTCAAACCCGGGATCACGATCGGCTCGAAACCGATCAGCGGCTTGCCGACCCAGGCGGCGCCGACAAAACTGGAAAGACCCACGCCGAAGATCGTCAGCGCCAGGCCGGTCGCCACCTGATTGGCGTTGAACACCAGCGCCACCAGGGCGAACAGCGACGACAGCAACATGCCCGCGACAATCGCCAGCAGCACACCAAGCCACAGGCTGCCGGTGCTCAAGGCCACGATGAAACCGATCACCGCGCCAAACAGCATCATGCCTTCCTGACCCAGATTCAGCACGCCGGTCTTCTCGCAGACCAGTTCACCCAAGGCCACCAGCAGCAGCGGGGTGCCGCAACGAACGGTGGCAAAAAAGATGTTACTCAACAGGTCGATATCCATCACACGGCTCCCGGCACAGCGGCCATCTGGCGGCGGGCCCAGCGCAGCTTGAGGCGCGGGCGGTAGAGAATCAGCACATCGCAGGCGAGCAGGAAGAACAGCATCATCCCCTGAAACAATTGCGTAATGGCTTGTGGCAAATTCAGGGTCATCTGCGCGCTCTCGCCACCCAGATACAGCAGCGCCATGAGCAGGCTGGAAAACAGAATCCCCAGCGGATTCAGGCGCCCGAGAAACGCGACGGTAATGGCCGCGTAGCCGTAACCCGGTGAAACCTGCGGCACCAGTTGGCCGATAGGGCCGGTCACTTCACACACGCCTGCCAAGCCAGCGAGGCCGCCGCTGATCAAAAGCGCCAGCCAGATCAGCCCTTTTTCACGAAAGCCGACGAATCCGGCGGCACGCTTGTCCAGACCCAGCACCTTGATCTGAAAACCGACGAAACTGCGCTGCAACAACACCCACACCGCCACCAGAGCCAGCAGCGCGAAATACACCCCGGCGTGCACGCGGCCGTCGTCGGTGAGCAGCGGCAAGCGGCTCGCGTCGCCGAACATGGCGGACTCCGGGAAGTTCATGCCGGCAGGGTCCTTCAGCGGGCCGTGTACGAAATACAGCAGCAGGTTGAGGGCGATGTAATTCAGCATGATGCTGGTGAGGATTTCATTGGCGTTGAAATGTGTTCGCAGCCAGGCCGTTAATCCTGCCCAGGCTGCTCCAGCAGCAGCGCCGACCAACAGGATCAAAACCAGCATCCAGCGGCTGTCGACATCGATGACGTTCACGGCGACAGCACTGCCGCCCAGTGCGCCCATCAGCAACTGCCCTTCGGCGCCGATGTTCCAGATGCGCGCCTGATAGGCCACGGCCAGACCCAATGCGCAGAGCAGAATAGGCAGAGTCTTGACCATCAATTCGGACACGCCATACAGGTCGCTGACCGGTGCGATCAGCAGGGTGTGCAAGGTCAGCAGCGGGTCGAGGCCCAAGGCAACAAATAGCAACGATCCCGACACCAGCGTCAGCACAGCGGCCAACAGCGGGGAAAACCACAACATCGCGCGGGATTCCTGGCCGCGGGGTTCCAGTGAAAGCAACATGGGCGTCTCCGTCAGATGATTGGGGCGGCGTCGAATTGACCCGCCATCCAGCCGCCGACCTGCACCTGGCTGGTCTGGGCGGTGGGCGCGAGGCTTGAAAGGCGACCGGCTGACAGCGCAGCCACGCGATCGCTGATCTGAAACAGTTCGTCGAGGTCTTCGGAAATCACCAGGATCGCTGCGCCCGCGTCACGCAGGACAATCAACGCGCGGTGAATCGCTGCTGCAGCGCCTACGTCGACGCCCCAGGTTGGGTGGGCAGCGACCAGCAACCTCGGGTTCTGCAGGATTTCCCGACCCAGAATGAATTTCTGCAAATTGCCGCCAGAGAGGCTGCGAGCGCGGGTTTGCGCGTCGGGCGTTTTCACGGCGAAACGCTGGATGATGGTTTCTGCCAGCGCCTGGACCTTGCCGCGCTGAATCAGCCCCTTGCTGACCAGCCCTTGCTGAAAAGCGGTGAGCAGCGCGTTGTCGGTCAAGCTCATTTCTGGCACTGCGCCATGTCCCAGCCGTTCGGCAGGGACGAACGCCAAACCCAGCTTGCGACGTGCATCCGGGCGCAGATGACCGACCACCTGATTGGCAAAACGGATATGTTGCGCGTCGGCTTTGCTCAGCGTCTGTTCACCGCTGAGCAGGGCCAACAGTTCGTCCTGACCGTTGCCGGCAACGCCTGCGATGCCGACGATCTCGCCGCTGCGCACCTCAAGATCGACCTCTTTCAGTGAGCAACCAAAGGGGTCAGGGTTGTGCCAGGACAGCTTGTCCACTCGCAGAAAAGGGGTAGCGCCGGAGGCTTTCGGATACTGCGCCACCAGTCCTTCGGCGTCGCCGACCATCAACTGCGCCAGTTGCAGATCGCTGCACTCGGCAGGCACGCAATGCCCGGACACCCTGCCGCCGCGTAGCACGGTAGCGCTGTGGCACAGCGCGCGAACTTCGCCCAGCTTGTGGCTGATGAACAGAATGCTGCAGCCCTCGCTGGCCAGGCGGCGCAGGGTGACGAACAGGTCGTCGGCTTCCTGCGGGGTCAGCACTGAGGTGGGTTCGTCGAGAATCAGCAGGCGGATGTCCTGCATCAGGCAGCGAATGATCTCGACTTTCTGGCGCTCGCCAATTGAGAGGCTGTGCACCAGCCTTTGCGGCTCCAGCGCCATACCATAACGTTGCGAGACCTCGCGAATTCTGGGTTCCAGCTGCTTGGGCGTACCCGCCGCAGCGCCCATCGCCAACGCGATGTTCTGCGCCACGGTCAGGGTTTCGAACAAGGAAAAATGCTGAAACACCATGCCAATGCCCAGCTCGCGGGCCTGAGCAGGATTACGCATGGTCAGCGGCTTGCCGTGCCAGACGATCTGCCCGGCATCCGGCTGAACCACGCCATAGATGATCTTCATCAAGGTGCTTTTGCCCGCGCCGTTCTCGCCGAGCAGCGCGTGGATTTCACCCGGCTCGATGCTCAGGTCGATCGCATCGTTGGCAAGACAACCGGGGTATCGCTTGGTGATGTGGCGCAGCTGCAAGCGCGCAGGATTCGCTGAATGAGGCATGACGGGCTCGGGAAAAATGGATCGCCCCTGCACATAGCAATTTCTTGGCCAGCTGGTCAGGTTTTAGGATTTTGCCATTGGGTAGGAGCGCGCTTGCCCGCGATTACTTCCTTTCTGTTCCTGGCAATCCCATGCTCATCCGCTTCCAGAGGCTTGCGAGCTGGTATTTCCGGCACTACATCGGGGCGGGATCTTTTACGGCCGATTCAATTTGGTTCAATTTTTTTGTACGAAAAATGACCAATTGACGGCAGGCGAGAGATCCCCGGCCCTGTGGACAGCCTTGCACGCGTTATCCACAGGTTGCTCCACAGTTTATGTGCGCAAGCGCAGATGTGCGATCTAAGCCCACAGTGGGTAGGTCCGAAGAGAGATAAGGCACTCTAACATCCTGTTTTTCGGTCGGTTTATGCGGTGGATAAATGTTTTGATCAAAAACTGATCATTCGGCTGAAACCCATGTGTTTCAAGGCTTGCGAGGGAATGTGCTCAGGTTGTCCACAGGCAGGTGCACAGTAGATGTGGGAAACCTGCATCGCACAGGAGGAGCCAGAATGAGGCGCTCAGACGGCGTCTTCGCGCTTGAGCACGATACGCCCGCGGCTGATGTCCGAGAGTTGGCGCTGAAACGTCTCGATCTGCTCCGGGCCCAGGGCAATCGACAGGTCCACGCCAACGGCCGTGAAGGTTTCTTCCAGAACCAGACCGTTGAGTTCGGCCAGGCGCAACTTGACCAGCGCCAGTTCGCTGAAGCTGCAGTCAAAATTCAGGGAAACGCGATTGATCAGTGCTCGACGCTCTGCCTGTTGCAGGCATTTGTTCGCGCCGCCGCCATAGGCCCTTGCCAGTCCACCGGTCCCCAATTGAATGCCGCCGTACCAGCGAATGACCAACACAACGACTTGATCAAAATCCTGCGCTTCGATAGCCGCGAGAATCGGCCGGCCCGCCGTGCCACCGGGCTCGCCGTCGTCGGTGCTGCGGTATTGCGCGCCGAGCTTCCAGGCCCAGCAGTTGTGCGTGGCGTTGAGGTCGCTGTTCTGCTCGATGAACGCCTGAGCTTCTGCGGGGCTGCTGATGGGGGCGGCGAGGGTGATGAAGCGGCTCTTGCGAATCTCTTCGCGAAATTCGCAAGGGCCGACGAGGGTAGAGGGCATGACGTTTCCAGCCGAAAATCAGGAAGAGTCGTACATTCAGATCGCGGGCACGAGGCCGCAACCCTTGAGAATGATGCGAATCAGATTATTGCCGGCTTCTTCCATGTCCTGCTTGGTCAGGCGCGAGCGGCCGGTGACCTGGCAAATCTGGGTGGCGAAGTCGGCGTAATGCTGGGTGCTGCCCCAGAGCAGAAAGATCAGGTGCACGGGGTCGACGGGGTCCATCTTGCCGGCGTCGATCCAAGCCTGAAATACCGAAGCGCGCCCTTGGAACCACGCCCGGTAATCCTGGCTGAAATATTCGTTCAAACATTCGCCGCCGCTGATGATCTCCATCGCGAATATGCGCGAGGCCTGCGGGTGGCGGCGAGAGAACTCCATCTTCGCGCGAATGTAGTGAGTCAGCGCCTGGGCTGGATCGTCCTCGACCTTCAGATTGTTGAAGGTGCTGTCCCACAGCTGAATGATGTTGCTCAGCACCGCGATGTACAGCCCCAACTTGTTGGTGAAGTAGTAGTGCAGGTTGGCCTTGGGCAGCCCGGCATTCTGCGCGATGGTGTTCATGCTGGTGCCTTTGAACCCGTGACGGGCGAACTCGTCCTCGGCAGCCTTCATGATCGCTTCTTCATTCTTTTGACGAATTCGGCTCGCCGGTTTGGTGGCGCTGACGCTGTGAGCAGGGACTTCGAGGGTCATGTGCGGTTCCAGACGGATCATTGGGTGCGACGGGTGAACAGATAACGCACCCGTGACGATCCGACAAGCGTTGGCAATGGAAATTAATGCTCAAGGGCCTCTATTTCCTGCTTTTTTTCGGATAGAGCCTCCTTGGCTTCCGGCAAAAGCAGGGACATCGCGATCGCCGTGAGGCCGCCGCTGGTAATCGCCGAATCGAACAGGTTCTGCACCAGTTGCGGCAAATGATGCAGCAACGTCGGTTGCGCCGCGATCCCCAGGCCTACGCCGAACGAGGTGGCGATGATCAACATGCTGCGTCGGTCCAGCGACGACTGCGCAAGGATGCGAACCCCTGCCGCCGCCACGCTGCCAAACATCACCAGCGTCGCGCCACCCAGGACCGGTTTGGGAATCTGCTGAAGAATCGCACCGATGATTGGGAAAAGTCCGAGCAAAAACAGGATCGCTCCGATATAGAGGCCGACGTAGCGGCTGGCCACGCCGGTGAGCTGGATCACGCCGTTGTTCTGGGCGAACGTGGTGTTGGGAAATGCGCTGAAGGTGGCGGCGATCATGCAGCTCACGCCATCACCCAGCACGCCTCCCTTGAGGCGAGCGATGTAGCTCGGGCCTTTGATCGGCTCGCGGGACAGCATGCAGTTGGCAGTCAGATCGCCCACGGTCTCGATGCTGCTGATTAGATAAATCAGCGCGACGGGTAGGAAAGCTGCCCAATCGAAGTTGAAACCGAACCGGAAAGGCGTAGGAACGCTCATCAGCGCCACATCGCTGATCGAATGCGGGATCAGCTTGCCGCTGAACCAGGCCGCGACGCTGCCCACCGCCAGGCCAATGATGATTGCCGACAGGCGCAGCCAGGGCGTGTTGGAACGGTTGAGCAGGATGATCACCAGCAGCACGAACACGCCGAGAATCAGGTTGATGGGCTCGCCAAAATCAGGGGCGTTGAAGCCGCCCCCCAGATCGGTGACGCCGACCTTGATCAGGCTCACGCCAATCAGCGTGATGACGATGCCAGTGACCAGCGGGGTGATCACGCGACGCAGTTGGCCAATGAAGCGGCTTAGCACGATCTGCACGACAGCGCCGAAAAAACACACGCCAAACACCATCGCCATGATGTCTTCAGGGCTGCCGCCCCGTTGCTTGACCATGAAGCCCGCCGACAGCACGGCACCCAGAAAGGCGAAGCTGGTGCCTTGCAGGCAGATCATTCCGGCGCCGATACCAAACGGACGACGCGCCTGGATGAAAGTGCCTACACCAGAAACCATCAACGCCATGCTGATCAGGTAAGGCAGGTAGGCGCCGAGCCCCAATGCCGAACCAATGATCAGCGGCGGCGTGATGATGCCCACGAACGCTGCGAGCACATGCTGAACCGCGGCCAGAATGGCAGGCGCAGGTTTGGGGCGATCATTCAAGCCGTAGATAAGGTCGTTATTGTCTGGCGCTTCAGGCTGCATGCTGGACTCTCGGTTTTTGTGTTTGGCCAAGCCGGTGTGCACTTGAACGATAGCGCTGTTTCACTGGTCTTTAGGCTGCACTGCAAAAACCTGTCCAATCGATCAGGTAGTGTTCTGGTTATTTTGTTAATTTCTATTTAAAACAATGATTTATTTTATTTAAAAGATTTCCCGAGAGCGGGGGGTAAGGGGCTCGCTCATTGGCCCAGGCCTCATCGTGTGGCAGCCAGGCTTTCCAGAAAACTCTCCAGCACCAAATGAGGGCGACGACCTTTGCGGGTCACCGTCACCAGACTCAGATCGTAAAACCGCGCCTGCGGTGTCAGTGCGCGCAGCCGACCCTGCTGCACCCAGAACGTCGCATAGTGATCCGGCAGATAGCCGATGTAGCGGCCGGTCAGAATCAGGAACGCCATGCCTTCGCGGTCCGATGCGCTCGCCGTGCATTTGAGCGCCTGATAGTGCGCCTGAATGTCTGCCGGCAAGCGGAACGTCGGGGCAATGGCCTCCTGCTCTGCCAGGCGCTCATCACCCAGTTGCGCATCGTCGGCATAAAAGAGCGGGTGACCTACTGCGCAATACAGCAATGAGCGCTCACTGTAGAGCGGTTGATATTCAAGGCCTGACAAGGCGTTGGCCTGTGGCACGACGCCGACATGCAGGCTGCCGTCGAGTACGCCTTGCTCCACTTCATTGGGCGCGATCATGCGAATGTTGATATGCACGTCCGGCCCGCGTTCTTTCAGCTGGGAAAGCGCGTGGGTGATACGCATGTGGGGCAGGGTGACCAAATTGTCGGTCAGGCCGATGTTCAGCTCGCCACGAAGGTGTCGGTGAAGGCCGTTCACTTCTGTACGAAAACTCTCCAGCGCACTCAACAGTTGCAGCGATGACTGATACACCTCGCGGCCTTCTTCTGTCAGCGAAAAGCCCGCGCGGCCACGCTGACACAGGCGCAATCCCAAGCGTTGCTCCAGATCGCTCATCTGCTGGCTGATTGCCGACCGGCCAATGCCCAGGGCGCTTTCTGCGGCCGAGAACCCTCCTGACTCGACTACGCTTCGAAAGATGCGCAACAGACGGATATCGAAGTCGCTGACTTGTGCCAACGGGTCGGAACGGCGTGTGCTCATTGTTTAGTGGTCCGCTAAGTAAAGATCATAAAAGCAGGATTTTAGCGACTTTATGCCCGTGGCAAGTTAGCTGCAACCGGCCCTGCTTCCTTTCATGGGGATGAAGACAGGCCACCCACACCCTTGTGAGGTTATTCCAATGAACATGCCCGAATTGTCCGATATGTCGCTGGCCAGTCAGCTCAAGCTCGATGCTCACTGGATGCCCTACACCGCGAACCGCAATTTCCAGCGCGACCCGCGACTGATCGTGGCGGCAGAGGGGAGTTATCTGACAGACGACAAGGGCCGTAAGATCTACGATGGTCTTTCGGGTTTGTGGACCTGTGGCGCTGGCCATACTCGCAAGGAAATTCAGGAAGCCGTCTCCAAACAACTGGGCACACTGGATTACTCGCCAGGGTTTCAGTTCGGTCATCCGCTGTCGTTCCAGCTCGCCGAAAAGATCACCGAGCTGACGCCGGGCAGCCTGAACCATGTGTTCTACACCGACTCGGGCTCCGAGTGCGCCGATACCGCCGTGAAAATGGTGCGTGCCTACTGGCGCCTGAAAGGCCAGGCGACCAAGACCAAAATGATCGGTCGTGCCCGTGGCTATCACGGCGTGAACATCGCGGGCACCAGCCTGGGCGGCGTGAACGGCAACCGTAAAATGTTCGGCCAGTTGATGGACGTCGACCACCTGCCTCATACCCTGCTGGCCAGCAACGCCTATTCTCGTGGCATGCCGGAGCAGGGCGGTATCGCGCTGGCCGATGAGATGCTTAAGCTGATCGAGCTGCACGATGCTTCGAACATCGCAGCAGTCATCGTCGAGCCAATGGCTGGCTCGGCAGGCGTGATCGTTCCACCCCATGGCTACCTCAAGCGCCTGCGTGAAATCTGCGATCAGCACAACATCCTGCTGATCTTCGACGAAGTGATCACTGGCTTCGGTCGTACCGGCTCGATGTTCGGCGCAGACAGCTTCGGCGTGACCCCGGACCTGATGTGCATCGCCAAGCAAGTCACCAACGGCGCGATTCCGATGGGCGCGGTCATTGCCAGCAGCGAGATCTATCAGACGTTCATGAACCAGCCGACGCCTGAATACGCGGTGGAATTCCCACACGGCTACACCTATTCGGCACACCCGGTGGCCTGCGCGGCTGGCCTTGCAGCGCTGGATATCCTCAAGCGCGAAAACCTGGTGCAACAAGTGGCCGAGACCGCGCCGCACTTCGAGAACTCGCTGCATGGCCTGAAAGGCAGCAAGAACGTCATCGACATCCGCAACTACGGCTTGGCCGGTGCCATCCAGATTGCCGCCCGTGACGGCGACGCGATCGTTCGTCCGTTCGAAGCCGCAATGAAACTGTGGAAAGCCGGGTTCTACGTGCGCTTTGGCGGCGATACCCTGCAGTTCGGCCCAACCTTCAACAGCAAGCCGCAGGACCTGGACCGCATGTTCGACGCAGTGGGCGAAGCGCTCAATCAGATCGACTGACCCCTCTCTTCTTTATCAACAGGCGCAACTGCGGTTGCGCCTGCGGACCACCTTTTTTCGGAGTTACCCATGAGCACCATCCAACACCTGATCCACGGCGAGCTGGTCAACGACAACGGCCGCACGGCTGACGTCTTCAACCCTTCCACGGGTCAGGCGATCCACAAGGTTCCGTTGGCCAGCCGCGAAACCGTGCAGCAGGCCATCGATTCGGCCAAAGCCGCTTTCCCGGCCTGGCGTAACACCCCACCTGCGAAACGTGCGCAGGTGATGTTCCGCTTCAAGCAACTGCTGGAGCAGAACGAAGCACGCATCGCTCAACTGATCAGCGAAGAGCACGGCAAGACCCTGGAGGACGCAGCCGGTGAACTGAAGCGCGGGATCGAGAACGTCGAGTACGCCAGCGCTGCGCCGGAAATCCTCAAGGGCGAGTACAGCCGTAACGTCGGCCCGAACATCGATGCCTGGTCTGACTTCCAGCCGCTGGGCGTTGTGGCGGGTATCACGCCGTTCAATTTCCCGGCCATGGTGCCGCTGTGGATGTACCCGTTGGCGATCGCCTGCGGTAACTGCTTCATCCTCAAACCATCCGAGCGTGATCCGAGCTCGACCCTGCTGATCGCGCAACTGCTGCACGAAGCCGGTTTGCCAAAAGGCGTGCTCAACGTGGTGCATGGCGACAAGGCGGCAGTGGACGCGCTCATCGAGGCGCCGGATGTCAAGGCGCTGAGCTTCGTGGGTTCGACCCCGATTGCCGAGTACATCTATAAAGAAGCGACGGCTCGCGGCAAACGCGTTCAAGCGCTGGGCGGGGCGAAGAACCACGCGGTGCTGATGCCAGATGCCGACCTCGATAACGCTGTCAGCGCACTCATGGGCGCAGCCTACGGTTCGTGCGGCGAGCGTTGCATGGCGATTTCGGTGGCGGTCTGTGTCGGCGATCAGGTGGCCGATGCGTTGGTGGCCAAGTTGGTCCCGCAGATCAAGGCGCTGAAAATCGGCGCGGGCACTGCTTGCGGCTTGGATATGGGGCCTCTGGTGACCGGTCAGCATCGCGACAAGGTCAGCGGCTATATAGAAGACGGCGTGGCGTCTGGCGCGAAGCTGGTGGTGGACGGTCGCGGCCTGACCGTTTCGGGCCATGAAGATGGCTTCTTCCTGGGCGGTTGCCTGTTCGACCAGGTCACCCCTGAAATGCGTATCTATAAAGAAGAGATTTTCGGGCCGGTGCTGTGCATCGTCCGCGTCAACAGCCTTGAGCAGGCCATGCAGCTGATCAACGATCACGAATACGGCAACGGCACCTGCATCTTCACCCGTGATGGTGAGGCTGCGCGTTTGTTCTGTGACGAGATCGAAGTGGGGATGGTCGGCGTCAACGTACCGCTGCCAGTGCCAGTGGCATATCACAGCTTCGGTGGCTGGAAGCGTTCGCTGTTCGGTGACCTGCACGCCTATGGCCCTGATGGTGTGCGTTTCTACACCCGTCGCAAGGCGATCACCCAGCGCTGGCCTCAGCGCGCGAGCCACGAGGCGTCGCAGTTCGCTTTCCCAAGCCTGTAACGCTGGATGAAAGGGGGCGAGCCGCAAGGCTCGCCCCCTTTTGCTGTTTGGGCTGTTTCTGACCGATGTGACAATTTAATGAAAATAGGGGTTGACGCCCCTCCGAATCTCTCTATAATTCGCCCCACTTCCGGCGCAGTCGGAACCGAAAACTTCTTGAAATTCAACGAGTTGCAGGTTCGGGATGGCGAGGAAGTGCTTCGGTCGAGAGGCTCGGATCGAAAGCGGTGAAAAAGGTGGTTGACAGCAGGTTGTAACGCTGTAGAATTCGCCTCCCGCTGACGTGAGATGAAGCATCGAACGAAGCGCAAGT
>Ga0213836_100777_pt1 | contig 23287 bp, 21 predicted proteins | sample SWPATP03_FD_160578 | JGI IMG/M metagenome (GOLD analysis project Ga0213836, IMG submission 160578) | Coastal seawater microbial communities from Marineland, Florida, United States - SWPA TP0 #3 | ecosystem: Environmental > Aquatic > Marine > Coastal | place: USA: Florida | collected 2016-08-05
CGGATATTGCGCAGGCGGGGCGTCTTGCGCAACGCAGCCCGCGTACCCATCCCGCTGGCCCCGCCCCTGAGCCGGGCGGCGGGGCGTGCTGCCCCCGATCGCGGGGGACAAGTCCGCTTCGGGCTTTTCTCGCCCCGGGCCTTGTGTATAACGCAGAAACGGGCGCCGGCCGGGAGGGGCGGCGCCACAAGGAGAAACGTGGGAGGTTCCACAATGGATCGTCGTTCATTCCTGAGGGCCGGTGCCCTCGGCGGCACTGCTGCAGCCGCCAGCACCCTGGCCGCGCCCGCCATCGCCCAGGGCAACATCACCTGGCGCATGGTCACCACCTGGCCGCGCATGTTCCCCGGGCTCGGGACCGGAGCACAGCGCCTCGCCGACCGCATCACCGCGGCCTCCGACGGCCAGCTCACCGTGCAGGTCTTTGCCGGCGGCGAGATGGTGCCGCCGCTTCAGGCCCTCGACGCGGTGCTCGACGGCGCCGCCGAGATGAGCCACGGCGCCGCCTATTACTGGCAGAACCGCTCGGTCGGGCTGTCGTTCTTCACCGGCGTGCCCTTCGGGATGACCTCGCGCGAGCTCGCCGCCTGGGTCCGCTACATGGGCGGCCAGGAGCTGTGGGACGACATCTACGACCAGTTCGGCCTGCAGGGCTTCCTGTCGGGCGACACCGGCACCCAGGCCGGCGGCTGGTTCCGCGAAGAGCTGTCGGGCATCGACGACATCCAGGGGATCCGCTTCCGCACCCCGGGCCTCGGCGGCCAGGTCTGGCAGAAGATGGGCGCCAGCGTGACCAACCTGCCGGCGGGCGAGATCTTCGCCGCGCTGCAGACCGGCACGCTGGATGCGGCCGAGTTCGTCGGCCCCTTCAACGACCGCGCGCTGGGCTTCCACCAGGTGCGCAAGCACTACTACACCTCGTCCTTCATCGAGCCGGGCCTCGCGACCGAGCTGGTGGTGGACAAGGCGAAGTACACCGCCCTGCCCCAGCATCTGCAGGACCTCGTGCGCGACGTCTGCCAGGCCGAATACGACCAGGTGCCGTCGGATTTCTATGCCAACGACCCGATCTCGCTGGCCGACATGGTGGAAAACCATGGCGTCACCGCGCACAAGAACTGGCCTGACAGCATTCTGGAGGCCGGCGCAGCCGCTTCGAGGGAGTTGCTGATCGAGATCCTGGATTCGAGCGATGCGCTGACGAAACAGACGGCCGAGAGCTTCGTGAAGTCGCTGAACATCCTGCGCACGCGGACCGAAGGGACCGACCTGACCTTCGCGCTGGCGCGCGAGAAGTACTTCGACGTCTCCGACCTCGGCTGAGCCCCGGGCACGGCGCCCACATCGACCCGGCCCGGAGCCTCGCTCCGGGCCGGTCCCGTTTCGCCGACGGCAAGGGCCGCCTCAGCGCCAGAGCAGCGACCGGCCCTCGTGAAAGAGATGGAGCTTCGCCGGGTCCGCCCCCAGCCGCACCGTCTGGCCGCGCAGGCCGGAATGGATGCCCGGCAGCTTGGCCAGGAACTCGGGCGCGCCCGCATCGCGGCGCATGTGCAGGACCGTCAGCTCTCCCAGCGCCTCGGTCAGCGCCACCTCGCCGGCAAAGAGCGGCGCCGCCTCGGTGAGGTGCAGATCCTCCGGCCGCACGCCCAGATTGACCCGCATGCCCCGGTCCGCCGCCCGCGTGGGGATCGCCGCCACCGCCTCCCCCCCGCGCGCCAGCCTGACCCGCGTGTGCTCGCCGGTCTCCACCACCTCGCCCGGCAACAGGTTCATCGCCGGCGAGCCGATGAACTGCGCCACGAACTCGGTCATCGGGCGTTCATAAAGCTCCATCGGCGGACCCACCTGCGCGATCCCGCCCCCCGCCAGCACCACGATCCGGCTGGCCAGCGTCATCGCCTCGACCTGATCATGGGTGACATAGATCATGGTCGAGTCCGGCATCGACTCCTTCAACTGCGCGATCTCGATCCGCGTCGCCACCCGGAGCGCGGCGTCGAGGTTCGAGAGCGGCTCGTCGAAGAGATAGACCTTCGGGTCGCGCACGATCGCCCGCCCGATCGCGACCCGCTGCCGCTGCCCGCCCGAGAGCTGTTTCGGCAACCGGTCCAGCAGCGTGTCGAGCTGCAGCATCTTCGCCGCCCGCCCGACCGCGGCGTCGATCTGGGCCCGGCTCCTGCCCGCGATCTTCAGCGCAAAGGCCATGTTGTCGCGCACCGTCATGTGCGGATAGAGCGCATAGGTCTGGAACACCATGGCGATGCCGCGCTGCGCGGGGGGGACGTCGTTCATCCGCACCCCGTCGATCTCCAGCGTGCCGCCGGTGATCCGCTCCAGCCCCGCGATCATTCTGAGCAGCGTGGACTTGCCGCAGCCCGACGGACCGACAAAGACCACCAGCTCGCCGGTGCGGATGTGCAGGTCGATGTCTCCCAGCACCTTCACATCGCCATAGGCCTTTTCCACGCCCGTGAGCCTCAGCTCCGCCATCGCTGTCCTCCCCCCTCAGTGCCGGATCATCAGACAGGGCTGCCACGGCCCCAGATGCACCACCCCGTCGGCCCCCGGCCCCGCGCTGTTCAGCTCGGCCCCGATGACATGCCACCGCCCCTCGGGCAGGCGCAGCTCGGCCGGCTCCTCGCTCAGGTTGAAGGCGCAGAAGAGCGTCTCGCCCGGGGCCGCGCGCAGAAAGCGCACCACGTTCCCCGCGACCTCCAGATCCTCCAGACTGCCGCGCATCAGCGCCGCATGGGCGTGGCGAAAGGCGATGGCGCGGCGATAGTGGTGAAGCAGCGCCTCGGGCGCCCGCTCCTGCGTGTCGACCGCGAGATGGACATGCGCCGAGGGGATGGGCAGCCACGGCACCCCCATGGAAAAGCCGCCGTTCACCTGATCCGCACGCCAGACCATCGGCGTGCGGGCACCGTCCCGGCCCTTGTATTCCGGCCAGAAGCGGATGCCGTAGGGGTCGCGCAGATCCTCGAAGGCGAGGTCCGCCTCGGGCAGGCCCAGCTCCTCGCCCTGATAGAGACAGACCGAACCGCGCAGACACATCATCAGCGTCGCATGCGCCCGCACCGCGGCCGGCGTGAGGTGCCAGCGGGTCAGATGCCGCGTCACGTCATGGTTGGAGAACGCCCAGCAGGCCCAGCCGTCCGGCGCCGCCTCGGCCACATCCTCGAGCACGCGGCCCACCCACCCGGCCGTCAGCGGCGCGCTGGCGAGGAACTCGAAGGCATAGCACATGTGCACCTTGTCGCCGCCGCCGGTGTATTGGCCCAGCACCTCCAGCCCGCGCTGGCTCTCGCCGACCTCGCCCACCGTGGCGGCGCCGTGCTCGTCCATCAGCGCGCGAAACCGCCTCAGGAATTCGAGGTTTTCCGGCTGGGTCTTGTCGTGGATGTGGTCCTGCCAGTTGTAGGGGTTGACCTTGGGCGCGGTGAAGTCGTTGCGCCGGTCGGGCGACAGCGGAGGATTGTCGCGCAACGCCTTGTCGTGAAAGTAGAAGTTGATGGTGTCGAGGCGAAAGCCGTCGACCCCTCGTTCGAGCCAGAAGCGCGCGGTGTCCAGCAGCGCCTCCTGCACCGCGGGGGTGTGGAAGTTCAGGTCCGGCTGGCTTTCGAGGAAGTTGTGCAGGTAATACTGGCACCGCGTCGTGTCCCAGGCCCAGGCCGAGCCGCCGAAGATCGACAGCCAGTTGTTGGGCACCGTGCCGTCGGGCTTCGCATCGGCCCAGACATACCAGTCGGCGCGCGGGTTGTCGCGCGAGGACCGGCTCTCGATGAACCAGGGGTGCTGGTCCGAGGAATGCGACAGCACGAGGTCGATCAGCACCCGCAGCCCCAGCGCATGCGCCGTCGCGATCACCGCGTCGAAATCGGCCAGCGAGCCGAACAGCGGATCGACATCGCGATAATCCGCAACGTCATAGCCGAAGTCCTTCATCGGCGAGGTGAAGAAGGGCGAGATCCAGATCGCGTCCACCCCCAGCGAGGCGACATAGGGAAGCCGCTCCACGATGCCGAGGAGGTCGCCCACCCCGTCGCCGTTGCTGTCCTGAAACGAGCGCGGATAGATCTGATAGATCACCGCGCCGCGCCACCACGCGCCCGGCTCGGCCGCGATGCGCCGCTGCGGCGCCGGATCGACGACGGTCATGCCGCTGCCCTTCGGCCTCATTTCACCGACCCCGCCAGCAGGCCGCGCACCAGATAGCGTTGCAGCGTGAAGAACACCACCAGCGGCACCGCGATGGAGACGAAGGCCGCCGCCGCCAGGATCTCCCAGTCGCCGCCGCGCGAGCCCAGCAGGTCGTCGGCGATCGTCACCGTCATCACCCGCGTGTCGGTCGCCGAGGGCAGGAACACCTTGGCCACCAGCAGGTCGTTCCACACCCACAGGAACTGAAAGATCGCAAAGGCCGCGAGCGCGGGAAAGCTGAGCGGCAGGATGATCCGGGTGAAGATCTGAAAGTCGGTCGCCCCGTCCACCCGTGCGCTCTCGATGATGTCGCGCGGCAGCCCGACCATGTAGTTGCGCAGGAGATAGATCGCGAGCGGCATGCCGAAGCCCGTGTGCGCCAGCCAGATCCCGAGAAAGCTCTGCCCGATCCCGACCTGCTGGTGAAGGCTCAGGAGCGGCACCAGCGCCAGCTGCAACGGCACCACCAGCAGCCCCACCACGGCCGCGATCAGCACCCCGCGCCCCACGAAATCCATCCAGGCCAGCGCATAGGCGGCAAAGGCCGCGATCAGGATCGGGATCACCGTGGCCGGGATCGTCACCGTCAGCGTGTTGATGAAGGCCCGCCCCATGCCGTCGGCCAGCAGCACCGTGCGATAGTTCTCCAGCGTGAAGCGCGGCGGCGTCCGGGCCTCGAAATAGAGGGTCGGGCCGCGGGGGCCGAAGGCCTCGTCCTGGGTGATGCGAAAGGCGCCGTCGGCGTCGATGGCGACGGCGCCGCCGCGGGGCAGCTCGGCCTCGGTGCCGGGGGCGAACTCGGCCGGCAGGCGGGCGCGCACGCCAAATCCCGTGACCTCGCCGCGCCCCTCGGGAAAGCGCCGCGCCGTCTCGGGCTGGGCAAAGACATTGCCCTCGAGGACGTGAAGCCCCCCCTCCTCGCGCGCGCCGTCGCCCGCAGGCCGGATGCGGAACGTCAGCTCCACCGGCAGCGGCGCCAGCCACCAGCCGGTGGCCGAGATCTGGTCGCGGTCGCGGAACGACGAGACCAACAGCCCGATGGTCGGGATCAGCCAGATCAGGACCAGCGCCGCCACCGTCAGGTTCACCGCGATGGTCAGCCCGGATTTCTTGCCCGCGATGGTGTCCATGGCCCCCTCAGCGCAGTTCCCGGCGCGCCTGCCGGATGTTCCAGATCATCACCGGCGTCACCAGCAGCATGATCACGAAGGCCACCGCCGTCGCCCGCCCGTCGTCGCGGAACATGAAGGTCATCATGTAGGAGGGCAGGATATGCGTTCCGAAATTGCCCCCTGTCATGGTGTAGACGATGTCGAAGACCTTCAGCGCGAGGATGGTGATGGTGGTCCACACCACCACGATGGTGCCCATGATCTGCGGCACCTTCACCTGAAAGAAGAGGCGGAACGGCCCCGCGCCGTCCAGGATCGCGGCCTCGATCGTCTCCTCCGGGATGCCGCGCAGCGCCGCCGACAGGATGACCATGGCGAACCCGGTCTGGATCCAGATCAGGATCACCATCAGGAAGAAGTTGTTCCAGAACGGGATCTGCACCACATCGATGGCCCGCTCGGCGCCCAAGCCCGCGCGGACGGCGTTGATGAGCCCGATGTCGGCGGTGTTGTGATAGACGAATTTCCAGATCAGCGAGGCGCCCACGAAGCTGATCGCCATGGGCATGAAGATCATGGATTTCGCGAGATTGCCCCAGCGCAGCCGGTCGGTGAGCTGCGCCGCCATCAGCCCGAAGCCGGTGGCCGCCGCCGGCACCACCAGAAGCCACAGCATGTTGTTGAAGACCGCGGTGCGGAACCCGGGCTCGGCCAGCAGGTCGGCATAGTTGCCGAAGCCGATGAATTCGGTGCCCGCGCGGTTGTAGAGCGAGCGGATGAACGAGCCCAGCACCGGCCAGGCGAGATAGAGCCCCAGCACGAAGATCGCCGGGAACAGGAAGAGCCACGGCCGCACGAGGCTCGCCCAGGCGATGTTGCGCGCGATGTTGGGCCCCCGGGCGGGAAGGATCACCCGGTCCAGCAGCCAGTTCGACACCCAGAAATAGGCCACGCAGCCGAAGACGCCGACGGCGATGGTGACCAGCCCCTGCAGCACAGGCGGCATTCAGGTTCCTCCTCCCAAAGGCCCCGCGGGTGGCCGGCCCCGCGCAGGGGGCCGGTCGATGTCTCAGCGCATGGCGTCCCAGCGCGACTGGATGGTGCGGGCCACCTCGGCGGCGTCCGCCCCGGTGGTGAAGTCCACCATCCCGGTCCAGAAGGCGCCGGCCCCGATCTCGCCCGGCATCAGGTCCGAGGCATCGAAGCGGAAGGTGGTCGCCTCCAGCAGGATCGCGTTCATCGCCCGCAGGCTGTCGTCGCCGAAGGCCTCGAGGTTGACGCCCAGATGCGGGGTCAGAAATCCCGACTGCGCCATCCAGATCTCATGCGCGATCGGGGTCTTGAGGAACTCGATCAGCCCGCGCGCCACCGGCGAGTCGCTGGTGATGGCAAAGAGCGTGCCCGCCCCCATCACCGGGCTGCCGAGGTCCTGCTCCTCGAAGGCCGGGAAATAGAAGAAGTCGAAATCCAGCCCGAATTCGGAGCCTTCGGGAAAGAAGGTCGGGATGAAGGAGGCCTGCTTGTGCATGTAGCAGCCCGGCGGGAAGGTGAAGAGCCCCGCCGGCGCGTCGCGAAAGTCGGTGGTGGCGGCGGCCTGCGGCCCGCCCATCGCCCATCCCTCGGTGCGCACGAACTGCCCGTAGATCTCGATCGCCTCGACGATGCGGTCGTCGTCGAAGGGCACCGAGTTGTCGACCCAGCCGTCATAGACCTCGGGCGGCTGGGTGCGGAGCAGGATGTCCTCCACCCAGTCGGTCGCGGGCCAGCCGGTGGCCGCGCCCGAGCCGAGCCCGATGCACCAGGGCGTGCCGCCATCCTCGACGATCCGTTCGGACAGCGCGATCAGCTCCTCCATGGTCTCGGGGATGTCGTATCCCGCCTCGTCGAAGGCCTCGGGCGAGTACCAGACCAGCGATTTCACATCGACCTTGTAGAAGAAGCCGAAGAGCGCGTCCTCGCCGTCGGGTCCGGCAAAGGTGCCGAGCTCGACCCAGCTGTCGCCGGCGGCGTAATTCTCGCGCACCCAGTCCGCCGTCTCGGGCGCGAGCGGGCTGAGGAAGCCGCGCGCGGCCATGTCGGCGGCCAGCCCCGGCTGCGGGAACACCGCGATGTTGGGCGCCGAGCCCGCCTGCGCCGCGATCACGATGTCCTGCTCGAAACTGTCCGAGCCCGAATAGGTCACCGTCGCCCCGGTGGCGGCGGCGAAATAGGCCAGCGTGGCGTTGACCATCTGCGCGTCGAGGCTGAGCCACGGGCCGGTCAGCGTGACCGTCTGGCCGGAAAAGTCATGCGCGGCGGCGAACGCGTCGAAGCTCTCCCAGTTGAACCTGTCATCCTCGCCCGGGGCGAAGAGCAGGGTCTGGGCATGGGCCGTGGCCGAAGCCAGCGCAAGCGCGGCCGCGCTCGCGAGGAGTGTGCGGTTCATCGTTTCCCTCCCGTTGGCGCGTCCTGCGCGCCGTTCCGTGAGCCTTGCGGGGCCGGCAGACGCCCGCCGCACCCGCGGATTTCGGACCCGCGTAACCCTAAGGCTTCTGTCCCGTCTGTCAACGCACAGCGCCAAACCTTTGCAAGGGCGTTGTTTTCGGCCCCATCGCCGGCCGCAGACCCGCCCCGGCTGGACCTCGCGGCCGCGCGCGCCTAGGCTTTGCCCCATCGCCCCCCACGCGAGGAGCCCCCATGTCGCCCCCCGCCGCCTTCGGCTTCGCCCGCGCCGACTTTCCGCCCGGCTTCGTCTTCGGCACCGCCACCTCGGCCTATCAGATCGAGGGCCACGCGGCCGGCGGCGCCGGCCCGACCCATTGGGACAGCTTCGCCGCCACCCCGGGCAATGTCGCGCGCGGCGAGGATGGCGCAGTCGCCTGCGACCACCTCCACCGCTGGGAGGAGGACCTCGACCTCGTCACCGGCGCCGGGCTCGACGCCTATCGCTTCTCGACCTCCTGGGCGCGGGTGCTGCCCGAGGGGCGCGGCACGCCCAACCCCGCGGGCCTCGACTTCTACGACCGGCTGGTCGACGGGCTGGCCGCCCGCGGCCTGAAACCCGCACTCACCCTCTATCACTGGGAGTTGCCCTCGGCGCTCGCGGACCGCGGCGGCTGGGCCAACCGCGACATCGCCGGCTGGTTCGCCGACTACGCCGAGACCGTCCTGCGCCGCATCGGCGACCGGCTCTGGTCGGTCGCGCCCGTCAACGAGCCCTGGTGCATCGCCTGGCTGGGTCATTTCGCCGGCGTCCACGCCCCGGGCCTGCGCGACATCCGCGCCACGGCCCGCGCGATGCACCACATCGGCCTCGCCCACGGCCGCGCCATCGCCGCCGCCCGCGCGCTGGGCCAGCCGAACCTCGGCGCCGTGGTCAACCTCGAGCGCGCGCTGCCCGCCGACGCCAGCCCCGAGGCCGCCGCCGCCGCCCGCCGATACGACGGCCTCTACAACCGCTGGTTCCTCGGCGGGCTGATGCGCGGCGACTACCCCGCGGACGTGCTCGAGGGCCTCGGGCCGCACCTGCCCCCGGGGTGGGAGGCCGACATGGCCGCCATCTCCGCCCCGCTCGACTGGCTGGGCCTCAACTACTACACCTGCAAGCGGATCGGCCCGGCGCCCGGCCCCTGGCCCGCGCTGGCCGAGCACCCCGGCCCGGGAGCGAAGACCGACCTCGGCTGGGCCATCCACCCCGAGAGCCTGGGCTATTTCCTCGACTTCGCAAACGGTTACGCGGGCGGCCTGCCGCTCTACATCACCGAGAACGGGCTCGCCTGCGCAGCCGAGCCCGACACCGCCCGCATCGCCTATCTCGACGCCCACCTCGCCGAGGCCCGCGCCGCCATCGCCCGCGGCATCCCGCTGAAGGGCTACTTCATCTGGTCGCTGATGGACAATTTCGAATGGTCCGAGGGCTATGACGGCCGCTTCGGCCTCGTCCACGTCGATTTCGCGAGCCTCCGGCGGCGCCCCCGGGCCTCGTGGCACGCGCTCGCCCGCGCCCTCGGCTGAGCCCGCGCCATGCCCTCGCCCCTCGCCCTCCTCGCCGACATCGGCGGCACCAACACCCGCCTCGCGCTCGCCCGCGACGGCCGGGCGCTGCCCGACAGTATCCGCCGCTATGCCAACGCCGGTTTCCGCGACCTCGAGGCGGTGCTCCACGCCTATCTGGCCGAGGTCGGCAGCCCCGACCTCGGCGGCGCCTGCGCCGCCGTCGCAGGCCCGGTGCAGGACGGCAGCGGCCGCCTGACCAACCTCGACTGGGAGATCGCCGAGCCCCGCCTCTCGGCCGCCATCGGCGGCGCCCCCGCGCGGCTCCTCAACGACCTCCAGGCCCAGGGCCACGCGCTCGACCGCCTCGGCCCGGAGGTGCTGCGGCCCGTGCTCGCCGCCCCCGCCCGCCCCGGCGCGCCGCGCCTCGTCATCGGCGTCGGCACCGGCTTCAACGCCGCCGCCGTGCACCGGACCCGCACGGGCCGCCTCGTCACCGCCTCGGAGTGCGGCCACATCACCCTGCCCACCCCGACCGGGCCCGACCGCCGCCTCGCCACCCACCTCGCCCGCGCCCACGGCTTCGCCTCGGTCGAAGAGGCGCTCTCGGGCCGCGGCCTCGGCGCCATCGACGCCTGGCTCGCCGAGGAGCAGGGCGGCCCGCCCCCCCGCGACGCCCGCGCCCTCCTCGACGCCCTCGCCGAGGGCGAGCCGCGCGCAAGGCTCGCCGTGGCCACCTTCGTGCGCCTCCTCGGCACCGTGGCGGGCGACCTCGCGCTGGTGCACCTGCCCCATGGCGGGGTCTTCCTGATCGGCGGCATGGCCCGCGCCATCGCCCCCCACCTCGCCCGCCTCGGCTTCGCCGATGCCTTCCACGCCAAGGGCCGCTTCGCCCCGCTGATGGAGACCTTCCCGCTGGCGGTGATCGAGGACGACTACGCCGCCCTCACCGGCTGCGCCGCCGTCCTCGCCGACGAGGCCCCCTGACCCGCCACGCCCCCCTTCATCTTTCCTCAAATATCCTCGGGGGGGTCATGCGCCAGCATGACGGGGGGCAGACAGCCCCCCTCCGACCTCCGCCCCGGGCGCCCCCGTCAGCCGGTCGCGCGCTCGACCGGCCCGGCGATCCCCTCCCAGGCGCCGGGCACGAGCGCAAGGCCCAGCACCCGGTCGGGGTTCGTGGGCGGCGGCATCGCCACCCCCTCCAGACGCCCGAAGCCGAAGCGCGCGTAATAGGGCGCATCGCCCACCAGCATCACCCGCTCCCAGCCCAGCGCGCGCGCCTGCGCGAGGCAGTCGTGGATCAGCCAGCCCCCCAGCCCCTCGCCCTGCCGCGTCGGATGCACCGCCACGGGGCCGAGCAGCAGCGCCGGCAGCCCGCCCACCCGTACCGGCCAGCAGCGGATCGCGCCCACCAGGATGCCGTCCTCGCGCAGGGTCAGGCACAGCGGCCCCACCGGCGCCACCCCGTCGCGCAGCCGATAGGACGACAGCGCCTCGCGCCCCGGCGCAAAGCAGAGGTCATAGAGCGCCTCGACCTCCCAGCCGTCCGCCGCCGTTTCCTGACAGAGCTCCACCGCCGCCCCCGAATTGCGCTGGCGGGGCCCCTAGCATGGGGCTAGGTCGGGGGCAAACCGACGCACCCCAGGAGGAGACGCCCGCGATGTTCTACCGCCCCGCCGACGGCCACGGACTGCCGCACAACCCCTTCAACGCCGTGGTCGCCCCCCGCCCCATCGGCTGGATCTCGACCCGCGGCGCGGACGGCAGCGAGAACCTCGCCCCCTATTCCTTCTTCAACGCGGTCGCCTATGTCCCCCCCCAGGTGATGTTCGCCTCGACCTCGGCCAAACCGGACCGCGGCGACACCAAGGACAGCGTGGCCAACATCCGCGACACCGGCGTCTTCTGCGTCAACATCGTCGAATACGCCGCCCGCGACGCGATGAACCGCACCTCGGGCCCCTGGCCGCGCGAGACCGACGAGTTCGCCGACGCCGCTATCGCCCGGGCCGAATGCGAGACCATCGCCTGCCCGCGCGTGGCCGATGCGCCCGCCAGCCTCGAATGCCGGCTGACCGAGATCGTCACCCTGCGCGGGCAGAGCAACTTCCTCGTGCTGGGCGAGGTCACCGGCGTGCATCTGCGCGACGACTGCCTCGTCGACGGCCGCTTCGACGTCACCCGCTTTCAGCCGCTCGCCCGGCTGGGATACTTCGACTATACCGCCGTGCGCGAGGTCTTCGCCATGCGCCGGCCGGGGCAGTAGGGCTCAGCCCGCCGGCTGGCCGCCCTCGCCCGTCTCGAGCCGGAACAGCGCCAGCGCCCAGTCGGCCAGCGGCAGCGCCCGCAGCGGCAGCGCCCGGGCGATGCGCAGCATCGGCGTGTTCTGCCTGAGGCACATCAGCCGCACATCGCTCAGGCCCCGCCGGGCCGCCTCGCACATCGCCGCCTCGGTCAGCCGCGCCCCGATGCCGCGCCCCTGCCACGCGCGCTCGACCTCGACCGCAACCTCGGCCGAGCCCGGCGCCGCGCCGGGCAGGATCTCGGCACAGCCGCGGATCTCGCCGTCGGGCTCGTGCACCACCAGCGCCAGCGGCGACCAGCCCGCCACCAGCGCACGGATGCCGCGGTCGCCGATGGGCGAAAAGAAGCGCATCTGCCGCGCCTCGGCGTCCAGCCGCAACAGATGCGCCTCGAGCCGCGGCCGCCAGCCCTCGTCGCCGCGCGCGTCGATGATGCGCAGCCGCTCGGTGGTCTCCTGCATGGGGCGCCCTCCTGCCTGACGATGCCGCAGTGCAGAACCTATGCGCCCCGCCGGCGCCGCACATCCGGGCATCGCGCAGACCTGCCATGCATGCGGCGGGAGGCGGGGGGCCAAAGACGCATCCGGTTTTCCTGTTCCGCCCGCCTGCGCGCTTGGCTATCGTCGCGGCCGGACAACGGATATCCCATGGCGGAGGCCAGATGGCGGACACCTTTATCGGAGTGATCGGCGGCTCGGGGGTCTATGAGATCGACGGGCTGGAGGGGGCGGACTGGACGGCGGTGGCGACGCCCTGGGGCGACCCGTCGGACCAGCTGCTGATCGGCCGGCTGGGGGGCGTGCGCATCGCCTTCCTGCCGCGGCACGGGCGGGGGCATGTGCACAAGCCCACCACCGTGCCCTATCGCGCCAACATCGACGCGCTGAAGCGGATCGGGGTGACCGACGTGATCGCGGTCTCGGCCTGCGGCAGCTTCCGCGAGGAGATGGCGCCGGGGGATTTCGTGCTGGTCGATCAGTTCATCGACCGCACCATCCACCGCGAAAAGAGCTTTTTCGGCCCCGGCTGCGTGGCGCATGTGAGCCTCGCGCATCCGACCTGTCCGCGGCTGGCCGAGGCGGTGTTCGAGGCCGCCACCGCCGAGGGCATCCGGGTCCACCGCGGCGGCACCTATCTGGCGATGGAGGGGCCGCAGTTCTCCACCCTCGCCGAATCGAAGCTCTACCGCGAGGTCTGGGGCTGCGACGTGATCGGGATGACCAACATGCCCGAGGCCGCGCTCGCCCGCGAGGCCGAGCTCTGCTATTGCCCGGTGGCGATGGTGACGGATTACGACAGCTGGCACCCCGACCACGGCGCGGTCGACATCACCGCCATCATCGCCACGCTGACGGGCAATGCCGACAAGGCGCGCGCCCTGATCCGGCGCTTGCCGGGCCTGCTGGGGGCCGAGCGCGCGCCCTGCCCGCACGGCTGCGACCGGGCGCTCGACCATGCGATCCTGACGGCGCCCGACCGCCGCGATCCGGCGCTGCTGGCGAAGCTCGATGCCGTGGCGGGGAGGGTTCTGGCATGAGCCGCTCGGTCCGCGACTATATCCGCACCATCGTGGATTTCCCCAAGGAGGGGATCCTCTTTCGCGACGTCACCACGCTGTTTGCGGACCCGCGCGGGTTCCGGATGGCGGTGGACCAGCTGTTGCACCCCTATGCCGGGCTGCGCATCGACCAGGTGGCGGGGCTCGAGGCGCGCGGCTTCATCCTGGGTGGTGCGGTGGCGCATCAGCTCGGCACCGGCTTCGTACCGATCCGCAAGAAAGGGAAGCTCCCCGGCGCCACCATCGCGCAGGAATACACGCTGGAATACGGCGAGGCGGTGATGGAGATCCACGACGACGCGCTGGCCGCGGGACAGCGCGTGCTGCTGGTCGACGACCTGCTCGCCACGGGAGGGACCGCCGAGGCCGGCATCCGCCTGATCGAGCGGCTGGGCGCCGAGGTGGTGGGCTGCGCCTTTGTCGTGGACCTGCCCGATCTGGGCGGGCGCCGGCGGCTGGAGGCGATGGGCATGGAGGTGCATGCGCTGTGTGCCTTCGAGGGGCACTGATGGCCTGACGGCGCGCTGGGTGGCGGTGTCGGGACCGGGGGGCCGTCTGCCCCCCGGACCCCCCGAGGATATTTTCGGAAAGATGAAAGGGGGAAAGGGGGGCGGTGGCCCCGGGGTCAGTGGATGGGGGCGGAGACGGCGTCGAGCAGGGTGCGGCCGCCGTCGACGGTGATGATCTGGCCGGTGACGAAGGAGGCGGCCTCGGAGGCGAGGTACTGCACCGCCTCGGCCACCTCGCCCGGGGCGGCGATGCGGCCGAGCGGCGTGTGGCTGCGGATGTCGGCGCGCCAGTCGGCGTTGTCGCGGATCTGGGACTGGAGGCTCGCGCTCATGACGCTGCCGAAGGCGACGGCGTTGACCCGGATGCGGTGGGGCGCGAGCGCGAGGGCGAGGCTGCGGGTCATCTGGTCCACCGCCGCGGCGGCGACGGAATAGCCCATCAGCGCCGGCTGGATGCGCTGCGCCGCGATCGAGGAGAGGTTGACGATGGCGCCGTTCGACCGGGTCTCTTCGGGCGCCTTTTCGGCCTGGGCGATCATGCGCCGCGCCACCGTCTGCGACAGCCGGAAGCCGGTGAAGAGATTCTGTTCCAGCATCTGCCGCACGCTGTCGTCGCCGGCGGCGAGCGGGTCGGTGGCCGCGCATTGGCGCGAGGCGTTGACGAGGATGTCGACGCGGTCGAAGGCGTCGATGGTGGCCGAGATGAGGTTGGCCACGGTCAGCTTTTCGCGCAGGTCGCCGCCGAAACAGCGGATGTTGGCCTCCTTGGCGGCCTCGGCGCCGATCTCGCGCTCGAGCCCTTCCTCGTCCATGTCGGCGAACATGACATTGGCGCCCTGGTCGGCGAAGTGCCGGGCGATGGCGAGGCCGAGGCCGTGGGCGGCGCCGGTCACGATGGCGGTGCGACCCTCGATGCTGTAGCTCATGGGCGGGTGTCCGATGCTGGCAGGGGGGCGCGGCAGGTCACGCCGGCGCCCGGCGTCGTGGTCGGCGCGGGCTGCCGGCGCGCGCGGCCGGGACCGGCCCACGGGCGCAGAAGAGCTTGTATCCCGCGGTGCCGGGCAATTCCTCGAGGCTGCGGAAGGCCCCGGCGAGCGCCGCCTCATAGGGCAGGTGCCGGTTGGACACCAGCCACAGCGCGCCATGGGGCGCCAGCATGCGCGCCGCGGCGGCGATGAAGGCCGCCCCCAGCGCGGGGTCGGCGCCGCGGCCGCGGTGGAAGGGCGGGTTGGTGACGACCGCATCCAGCGGGGCGGGCGGGGTGAAGCGCGTCGCATCGGCCCAGTGGAACCGCGCCCGCGGGTCGGTGACGTTGAGGCGCGCGCAGTCGAGCGCGTCGGCATCGGCCTCGACGAGGTGCAGCTCCTGCACGCCCTCGCGCGCGAGGATGGCGGCCGCGAGCCAGCCCCAGCCTGCCCCCAGCTCCGCCACCCGCGGCGGCATCCGCGCCGGCAGCGCCGCCGCAAGGAGCTGCGAGCCCGGGTCCGGACCGTCGGCCGAGAACACCCCCGGCCGGGTCACCAGCCCCGACGGCAGCCGCCGAAGCTCGGCCCGCCAGTCGGCGAAGGCGGCCGGGTCGGCGCCTTCCAGCCGGAAGAGCTTGCCATGCGCCTTCGACACCGGCTCGGGCACTGCGAGGCGCGCGCGGCAGTCGCGCAGCATCGCCTCGATCCCGTCGGTCTTCTGCCCGTCCACCAGCACCGGCCCGTCCGTCACCGCCAGCGCCTGCGCCACGAGGTCGCGCCCCGCCTCGCGCGCCCGCGGCAGGCAGACGAGCGCGAGCGCGTAACGCCCCTCGGGGTGGCGGCGCACGGTCATGCCGCGGGCGGCAAAGGCGTCGAGGTCGGGGCGGACGGCCGAGATCACCTCGCAGTCGGGCCCCAGCGCCGCGAGGTCCTCGCCCGCGCGCGGGGCGAAGGCCGCCACGCGCCCGGCCGGGGGCACGTCAAGGGCGAGCGCAAGCCGCGCCGCGCGGGGGTCCGACTGGGGCATGGCCTGATACGGGGCCCGAGCCGGCCCCTATTCCTTTTCCATGGTGCATTGCAGCGGATGCTGGTGGCGGCGGGCAAAGTCCATGACCTGCGCCACCTTGGTCTCGGCGACCTCGAACGAGAAGACGCCCACCACCGCCACGCCCTTCTTGTGCACCGTCAGCATCAGGTCGAAGGCCTGCGCATGGCTCATGCCGAAGAATCGCTCCAGCACATGCACGACGAACTCCATCGGCGTGTAGTCGTCGTTGAGCATCAGCACCTTGTAGAGCGGCGGGCGCTGCGTGCGCGCCTTCGGCCGGGTCAGCACCCCGGTCTCGTCGTCGCGCGGGGGCTCCTTGTCCGACATCGCGGCGGGTGGCGTGATCGGGCGGTGCGTCACGAAAAGGCGCTCCAACAGCAGACAGATCGATTGCGCGAGCGGGTATTATAGCGTGTGATGCCCGCGAGAAAAGGCCCCGAAAGCGACGCATGAGCATCCCTCTCGACACGGTCGGTTTCGACGCCGACGACACGCTGTGGCACAACGAGCGCTTCTTTCGCCTGACGCAGGAGCGGTTTGCCGCGCTGCTGGCCGAGCATGCCGAGGCCGCGGACCTCGATCAACGGCTGCTGGCGGCCGAGCGGCGCAACCTCGGGCGCTATGGTTTCGGGGTGAAGGGGTTCGTGCTGTCGATGATCGAGACGGCGATCGAGGTGACCGACGGGCGGGTGCCGGCCTCGGTCATCGGCGAGCTGCTGGCCGCGGGCCGCGAGATGCTCGACCACCCGATCGAGCTCTTGCCCCATGCGCGCGAGGCGGTGGAGGCGGTGGCGGGGCGCTACCGTGTCGTGCTGATCACCAAGGGCGACCTGTTGCACCAGGAGCGCAAGCTGGCGCAGTCGGGGCTGGGCGATCTGTTCGATGCGGTCGAGATCGTCAGCGACAAGACGCCCGAGGTCTATGCCCGCATCTTTGCCCGCCACGGCTCGGGCCCGGAGGCGGCGCTGATGGTCGGCAATTCGCTCAGGTCCGACGTGATTCCGCCGATTCTCGCGGGCGGCTGGGGGGTGCATGTGCCGCACGGGCTGACCTGGGCCATCGAGCATGCCGAGGCGCCGCTGGAGCATGCGCGCTTTCGGGCGCTGGCGGATCTGGGCGCCCTGCCCGACCTCGTGGCCTGGATCGACGGCGCCTGAGGCCCCCGAAAGCCGGCACTGCCACGGAATTGCCTCAAATACCTCTGAAAGAAAGCTGTTTTCGGCTGCATCGTGCCATGCTAGGTTAATGGGATGGAGCGGATCCGGGCGGACAAAGAGACCCGGACCGTGCGAGGCAGATAGAGGGGCAGGACCCGTGCAGACCCTCCAGAATGGCGGGCGCCGCAGCATTGCGGCCCTCGGTTTTCTTCTTGTGGCCCTGACCCTGCTGGCGCCGGTGGCGCTGCGCGCGGCGCCGACGGCGCAGGTGGTGATGGATGCCCGGACGGGCGAGATCCTGCACGCCCGCAACCACGACACCCGGCTGCATCCGGCGTCGCTGACCAAGATGATGACGCTCTACATCGCCTTCGAGGCGGTGCGGAACGGCGAGATCACGCTCGACACGCCGGTGCGCGTCTCGGCCAACGCGGCCGGCACGGCCTGTTCCTGTCTGGGCCTGCGGGCGGGGCAGACCATCGCGCTGCGCTATCTCCTGCGCGCGGCGGCGGTCCGGTCCTCGAACGATGCCGCCACCGCCATCGCCGAGGCCATCGGCGGCACCGAGGCGGCCTTCATCGAGCGGATGAACCGCACCGCCCGCGCGCTGGGGATGACCAACACCACCTTCCGCAACGCCCACGGCCTGACCGCGCCGGGCCATCTCAGCACCGCGCGCGACATGACCATCCTCGGCCGGCAGCTCTATTTCGACTATCCGCAGTACTGGAACCTCTGGTCGCGCCGCTCGGCCGATGCCGGCATCGCGCAGGTGGTGAACACCAACCGCGCCTTTCTCGACGGCTATGCCGGCGCCGACGGGATCAAGACCGGCTTCACCCGCGCCGCCGGCTTCAACCTGACCGCCTCGGCCGAGCGGGGCGGCCGGCGGATCATCGTCACGGTGTTCGGGGGCCAGTCGGTGCCGGACCGGACGCGCCGGGTGACCGAGCTGATGGACCTCGGCTTTCGCGAGGCGCCGGCCCGGGCGGCGGTGCGCCCCCCCGCCCCGCCCAACTATGGCAGCCAGCCGCCCGCAGCCGCCGCCCTGGCACAGGCCACCCCCACGCCCGAACGGCCGGCGGCCGGACGCAGCATCCGCCTCGCCACCGCCGTCGCCCGCAGCCCGATCCCGCCGATGCGCCCCGCCCCTGCCGCCCGCGCAAGCGGCGCGCTCATCGCCGCCATCGAACAGGAGATCGATTCGGCCGTGGCGGCCGCGCCACCGGCCGAGGTCACGCCGCCGCAGACCCGCCCCGCCGAGGCGGCGCCGGCAACGCTGCCGTTCCAGCTGGCCGGGGCCGGGTCGGCGGCCCTCCCTGCGGCCGACCCGACGCCCCCCGCCGCGCGCGACGATGCGCCCGCACGCGACGCGGCGGCCGATGCCGCCACCCTGCCCTTCGCCCTCGCCACCGCCGCCCCGCCGGAGCGCCCGGAGGAGGAGGCCCCCCTCGCCGCGACGGTCGATGCGCCGGGCGACGATGCCACCTCGCCCCTCGCGGTCGCGACCGCGCCGATCCCGCCGCAGCGGCCACAGGACCTGATCGAGGTCGACAGCCCGGAGATGGTCGCCGACGTCCCCGCCGACAGCCTGGCCGAGGATGGGCCCGAGGCTGCCGAGATCCTGCTCGCCGAGGCCGTCGCCCAGGAGCCCGTCGCCGCAGGCCTCGCTCCGGTTCCGGACGCGGCCGCCACGCCGGAGCGGGACGGCACGCTCTTGCGCGCGGCCCTGCCCCTGGCCGATGCCCCGTCTGCCCTCGCCGGCGCGGACCGTCCCGAGGGCCTGCGGACGCCGGACCCGGGCGCCGCCGCCGGGGGGGCCGACGACTTCATCGTGCTGACCTTCACCACGCCCGACAGCGCCGAGCCGCTGCGCCTCGCCTCGCTGGCCCGCACCGGCCGGGCCGAGCCCATGCCGCAGCAGGCGCCGGCGGCCGCCCTCGACGGCGAGGTGGTGCTGCGGCAGGTCTCGACGTCGGAGCCGCGGCTCTGGGCGGTCAGCCTCGGCCGCTTCGGCACACGCGACGCCGCCGAGCGCGCGCTGATGCGCGCCGCCCTGGCCGAGCTGGCCAGCTTCGACGGCGCGCTGCGCCGGGTGCAGAGCCGTCAGGGCGGTTTCGAGGCGACCTTCGTGGGGTTGAGCGAAGGTCAGGCGCTGGTCGCCTGCGACCGGCTGCGCGCCCGCGATCACGACTGCGCGACGATGGCCCCCTGACCCGAGGCGCCGGCCGCCTGGTGCGCCTGCGCAGGGACCGCATGCGCCCGGCCCCGGGCGCCTCCTCGCCCACCCGGCGCAGGATGCCCGGCGGCCGGGGTCACTCGTCGTCGCGCTTGGGACGGTCGTCGTAGTCGGAGTTCAGGATGCGGCGGCTGTCGCCCTCGGGGTCGTCGTACTGCCCCCGGCGCAGCGTCCAGAAGAACGCCCCCAGTCCGAGCAGGCCGAGAAACAGCGACACGGGGATGAGGATGGCGAGCACCTCCATCGGACGGGCCCTCCCTTATTTCAGGCGCAGCGCGTTGAGCGACACGGTGATGGAACTGACCGACATCGCGAGCGCGGCCCAGAGCGGCGTGCAGAAGCCCAGGAGCGCCACCGGCACGAAGACGGCGTTGTAGGCCCCTGACTGCCAGAAGTTCTCGCGGATGCGGCGGGTCGAGAGACGGGCGATGCGCAGCGCGTCCGCAATGGGGGCGAGGTCGCGGCCGAGCAGCACCATGTCCGAGGCCGCCCGCGCCGCATCCAGCGCCGAGGCCGGCGAGATCGAGACATCCGCCGCCGACAGCGCCACCGTGTCGTTGAGCCCGTCGCCCACCATCAGCACGCGCGCTCCCCCGGCCTGCAGGGCGGCGATCCTCGCGGCCTTGTCCTCGGGCAGCGCGCCGGCCTGCCAGTGGGCGATCCCGAGGCGGCGGGCCATGGCCTCCACCGCCGGGGCGACGTCGCCCGAGATCAGCCAGACCGCCTTGCCCTGCGCCTGCAGGCCGCGCACCACATCCTCGGCGCCGGGGCGCAGGGCATCGGTGAAGGTGAAGCTGTGCGTCTCGTCGCCGAGGCTCAGATAGGCGCCGGTGGTCGCGGCATGGGTGGCGCCGACCCAGCCGGCGCGGCCGAGGCGGACGTCCCTTCCCCCCCACCGGCCCTGCACGCCGTAGCCGGGCGCCTCGCGCAGGTCCTCCACCGCCGCCGGCGACAGGCCGCGGGCCCGCAGCGCCTCGGCCAGCGCGCGCGCGAGCGGGTGCGACGAGCCCTCGGCCAGCGCCAGCGCGACGCGCAGCGCGTCCTCGGGGTGGGCGTCCAGGTTGTCGGGCACCGGCGTGCCCATGGTCAGCGTGCCGGTCTTGTCGAAGACCACGGTGTCGACCTCGGCCAGCCGCTCCAGCGCGGTGCCGTCCTTGATCAGCAGCCCCTTGCGGAAGAGCCGCCCCGAGGCCGCCGTCACCACCGCCGGCACGGCGAGGCCGAGCGCACAGGGGCAGGTGATGATCAGCGTGGCGATGGCGATGTTGACCGAGAGCCGCAGATCGCCGCCCGAAATCCACATCCAGGCGGCAAAGGCCCCCAGCGACAACAGCGGGATGGTCGGCGCATAGGCGCGCGCGGCGCGGTCGGCCAGCGTGGTGTAGCGGGTGCGGGCGGACTCGGCCGCCGCCACCAGATCGGCCATGCGGTGCAGCGAGCTGTCGCGCCCCGCCGCCGTCACCCGCACCGTCAGCGGGCCGGTGAGGTTCACCTCGCCGGCGCTGACCAGCGCGCCCTCGGCCGTCACCACGGGCAGCGTCTCGCCCGTGAGGAGCGAGCGGTCGACCTCGGACCGGCCGGCGGTCACCACCCCGTCCACCGGCACCCGCCCGCCCGGGCGCACCCGCACGAGATCGCCCACGGCGAGGTCCGCGACCGGCACCTCGGCCTCCTCGCCGTCGCGGAGCCGGATCGCGCGGGGCACCTCCAGCGCCGCGAGCTCCTGCGCCGCCGAGCGGGCCAGCGCCCGGGCGCGGTGGTCGAGATAGCGGCCGATCAGCAGGAAGAAGGTCAGCATCACCACCGCCTCGAAATAGGCGTGATGCCCCGACTGCATCGTCTCATAGACCGAGATCGCGACCGTCAGCACCAGCGCCAGCGCGATGGGCCCGTCCATGTTCAGCCGCCCCGCCCGCAGCGCCGACCATGCCGAGCGGAAGAAGGGCTGCCCGGCGAAGGCCACGGTGGGGATCGCGATCAGCGCCGAGATCAGGTGGAAGAGATCCCGCGTCGCGTCCTCGGCCCCCGCCCAGACCGCGATCGACAGGATCATGATGTTCATCATCGCGAAGCCCGAGACACCCACCCGCATGAGCAGGTCGCGGCCCTGACGATCGGTCTCGGTCATCGACAGGACGCCGGGGTCGAGCTCGTGCGCCTCGTAGCCGAGCCGGCCCAGCCGCTCGATCAGCGCCGCGGCCGTGACCTCGGGGCCGGCATCGACGCTGACGCGCTTCAGCGTGAGGTTGACGCGGGCCGAGCGGATGCCGGGGTGCTTCGCCAGGTCGCGCTCCACCGTCGCGATGCAGCCGGCGCAGTGGATCGTGGGCAGCGACAGCAACAGGCGCGCGCCCGTCGCCGCCGTGGCCGTCTCCACCGCCGCGGGGACGACGGCACAGGCCGGACAGGCCGAGGGGGGCGGGCGCAGCGCCTCGGTCACATCAGCCCTCGCGCACGCGCAGGACCACGCGCTGACGGAACTGGGTGCCGTCGGGCGCCGTCGCGGTCAGGCGGATGTTCCAGTTGCCCGGCGCCAGCGCCACCGGCGCGGTGAAGGTGCCGCGGTAATAGGCGAAATCGGGGGTCTGGTCGTCGCGGACATGGGTGGCGCGGCCGAGCGTGGCGTCGAGCCCGGCCACCTCGACCGGCCGCCCCTCGCCGTCGGTGAAGGCGAGCACGAGGACGCCGTTTTCCACCGTTGCCCGGACCTCCCAGCCGAGGCCGAGCTGCGCCGCGAGCTCCTCGTTGAAGTTCTGCGAGGCGACATAGCTGTTGTCGACCTCCAGCCCCGGAAAGCTGCGGATCGCGTTGAAGGCGAGGGCGAGGTTTGCGGCGAGGATCACGCCGAAGGCGCCCAGCGCGATCGCCAGCACCTTGCCCCCGGTCAGCGGCCTGCCGCCGCGCCTTTCGCTGTCCATGGCTCAGTTCCCCCGTCCGTTGAAGAGTGTGTCGACCGCGACCACCTGCCCGCTGACGGGCTCGGTCGCGCGAAGGGTGATGTCGGTGCGCTGCGCGCTGGCGGCCGGGCTGTCGGCCGGCGCGATGAGATAGACGCGCTGGTTGAACATCTCGTCGGGCGCGATGGTCACGGTGAAACCGTCGGTGCCCTCGAGGTCCAGGATCATCGGCACGGGGCTCTCCAGCGTCAGGGTGAAGTCGCGCGCCTCGTGGTGCATGTTGCGGATGCGCACCTCATAGGCGTTGCGCACCGAGCCGTCCGAGAGCACGACGTTGAGCGGGTTGCGCACCTGCGCCACCGACATGTCGAGGTCGGTGCGCATCAGGAGCAGCACCACCAGCCCGATGCCGACGCCGCCCCACAGCACGGTGTAGAGGACGGTGCGCACCCGGAATACATGGCGCCAGACCGAGATCGCGGGCTTGCCCTGCTTTTCATGGATCTCGTCGGACAGCGCGAGGTAGCCCACCAGCCCGCGCGGCTTGCCGATCCGGTCCATCACCTCGTCGCAGGCGTCGATGCAGAGCCCGCAGGTGATGCAGGCGAGCTGCTGGCCGTCGCGGATGTCGATGCCCATGGGGCAGACGTTCACACAGGCCATGCAGTCGATGCAATCGCCCTGATCGGGGTCGAGCTGGCCCTTCTTCAGCTTGCCCCGCGGCTCGCCGCGCCAGTCGCGATAGGCGATGGTGAGGGTGTCCTCGTCCATCATCGCCGCCTGGATGCGCGGCCAGGGGCAGGCATAGATGCAGACCTGCTCGCGGAAGAAGCCGCCGAAGAAGAAGGTGGTGGCGGTGAGGATGGCGATGGTGGTCCAGGCGACGGGGTGCGCCTCGAGCGCGATCAGGTTGCGCAGGAGCGTCGGCGCGTCGGTGAAGTAGAACACCCAGGCACCGCCGGTGGCGAGCGCGATGAGGAGCCACACGGTCCATTTGGTCAGGTAGATCCGCGCCTTGCGAAAGCCCCAGGGCGCGTGCCAGAGGCGGACGCGGGCGTTGCGGTCGCCCTCGATCCAGCGTTCGGTCTGGATGAAGAGGTCGGTCCACACCGTCTGCGGGCAGGCATAGCCGCACCAGACCCGGCCGAGGGCGGAGGTGAAGAGAAAGAGCCCGAGGCCGGCCATGATGAGAAGCCCCGCGACGAAATAGAACTCGTGCGGCCAGATCTCGATCATGAAGAAAAAGAAGCGGCGGTTGCCGAGGTCGACCAGCACCGCCTGGTCGGGCATGTCGGGGCCGCGATCCCAGCGCAGCCATGGCGTG
>Ga0213836_100785_pt1 | contig 23124 bp, 13 predicted proteins | sample SWPATP03_FD_160578 | JGI IMG/M metagenome (GOLD analysis project Ga0213836, IMG submission 160578) | Coastal seawater microbial communities from Marineland, Florida, United States - SWPA TP0 #3 | ecosystem: Environmental > Aquatic > Marine > Coastal | place: USA: Florida | collected 2016-08-05
AATTTATGAGTATACCTCAAGCAATTACAGAAACGGTCATTCTTGCAGACGGCAGAGAGATCACAATCGAAACAGGAAAATTGGCAAAACAGGCTGATGGATCTGTAGTAGTAAAAATGGGTGGAACAATGCTTTTAGCAACTGTTGTAGCCAGCAAAGAAGCAAAAGATGGCGTAGATTTCCTGCCATTGACAGTAGATTACAGAGAAAAGTTCTACGCAGGTGGGAAGATCCCTGGAAACTTTTTCAGAAGAGAAGCTAGACCATCCGATCAGGAGATCTTGACGATGCGTTTGGTGGACAGAGTTCTAAGACCATTGTTCCCTGAAGATTTCCATGCGGAAGTACAAGTAATGATCTCTTTGATCTCTTACGATGGACAATCCATTCCAGATGATTTGGCTGGTTTTGCAGCATCTGCAGCAATCGCGATCACGGATATTCCTTTCAACGGACCAATGTCTGAAGTAAGAGTGGTAAGAATTGACGGGAAACTTTCTGTTAATCCAAAATTAGAAGACCTAAAGATCGCTGACCTTGATATTATGGTTGGTGCAACCAAAGATTCTATCGTAATGGTAGAAGGCGAGATGAAGGAGATCTCTGAAGCAGAAATGCTGGAGGCTATCAACTTCGCTCACGTTGAGATCAAAAAACAAGTTGAAGCTCAGGAGAGATTGGCTGAAAAAGTTGGTAAATCTTTCCCGAAAAGAGAATACAGCCACGAAAATCACGACGAAGCGATCCGTGAAAAAGTTTGGAAAGAAACTTACGATAAAGTATATGAAGTAGCGAAATCACCTTCTGGTAAAGAAGAGAGAAGCGATAAATTCAAAGCGGTGCGTGAAGAGTTCTTGGCTCAATATGTTGATAACGCTGAAGAATTAGAAAGAGTAACACCTTTCGTAAAAGTATATTACCACGATGTTGAGAAAGAAGCGATGCGTCAGATGATCTTGAATGATAAGATCCGTCTTGATGGCCGTGATCCTCAAACGATCCGTCCGATCTGGAGTGAGATCGATTATTTGCCTGGCGCACACGGTTCTGCAATCTTCACAAGAGGGGAAACTCAATCTTTGACAGCTGTAACTCTTGGTTCAGTGAAAGATGCGAATATGGTTGATAGCGTAATGATCAACTATGACGAGAGATTCTTCCTACACTATAACTTCCCACCATTCTCTACAGGTGAAGCTCGTCCTTTGAGAGGAACTTCAAGAAGAGAAGTTGGTCACGGAAACCTGGCTCAGAGAGCTTTGGCAAATATGATCCCGGAAGAAAACCCTTACACAATCCGTATCGTTTCTGATATCTTGGAATCCAATGGTTCATCTTCTATGGCGACTGTTTGTGCAGGAACTTTAGCATTGATGGATGCGGGTGTTCAGATCAAGAAGCCAGTTTCTGGTATCGCAATGGGATTGGTAACTGATATCAAAACAGGAAAATTCACAGTGCTTTCTGATATCTTGGGTGATGAAGATCACTTGGGAGATATGGACTTCAAAGTAACTGGAACTGCAGACGGGATCACCGCTTGCCAGATGGATATCAAAATCCAAGGATTGTCTATGGACATTATGGAGAAAGCCCTTCTACAAGCTAGAGACGGAAGATTGCATATTCTTGATAAATTAAACGAAACCATCTCTGCACCAAGAGAAGACGTGAAACCTCACGCTCCGAAAATGGTAATGCTAGAGATCTCTAAAGATTTCATTGGTGCGGTGATCGGACCTGGTGGAAAGATCATTCAGCAGATGCAAAAAGATACAGATACGGTTATCGCTATCGAGGAAGTTGGAGAGATCGGAAGAATCGAGATCTCTGGTGTGAGTAGAGAGAAGATCAACGAGGCTATCGCGAAGATCAACGAAATCACTTTTGTACCGACTGTAGGTGAAGTTTACCAAGGTAAAGTAGTGAAAGTAATGGACTTCGGAGCATTCGTAGCAATCGCTAAGGGAACTGAAGGACTTCTTCACATCTCTGAAATCGAGTGGGCGCGTCTTGACAAAGTACCTTACAATGAAGGTGACCAGGTCGAGGTTAAATTTATGGGTTATGATGACCGTAAAAAAATGAAACTTTCCAGAAAAGTTCTATTGCCAAGACCAGAAAGACCGGCACCAAAACCAAGACAAGAAAGTCAAGTGAATCCTGAAGGTAAAGACCAACCAGGAGAACACAAGCCTTTGAACGAAGCATAAGATCAGTTCTTAAATATATTGAATCCCCCGAGTTTTCGGGGGATTTTTTTGTGTGGATCTTGAGGGTGATGGTTTTGCTATCTTTAATAGGAATTATTTTTTTATTGTCCTTCGAGAGCCTCAGGATGACGGAGTTGGGGCGTACCTCCGGCACTCTTTTGTTAGTGGGTTGGGCGTTTCTATTAACAGGTTGCTCCTCTGGAGCTTTTGTGAATTGGGATTTAGTTTCCGGATAAGAGAATATTAATTACGTATGGCAGAATATTGTCTACGGATGTAAGAATATAATTTCCGGATGCAAGAATATATTTTCCGGATGCGAGAATATAACTTACGGATGCAAGAATATAATTTACGGATGTGAGAATATAATTTACGGATGCGAGAATATAATTTCAGGATGCAAGAATATAATTTACGGATGCGAGAATATAATTTACGGATGCGAGAATATAATTTCAGGATACAAGAATATAGTTTACGGATACGAGAATATAACTTACGGATGTAAGAATATAATTTCCGGATGCAAGAATATAACTTTCGGATGCGAGAATATAACTTACGGATGCAAGAATATAACTTACGGATGCGAGAATATAACTTCCGGAAGCAAGAATATAGTTTGCGGAAGCAAGAATATCATTTTAGGAAGATGTTATAGAAAAAAATCCTGTCAGAATATTCTGACAGGATTTGACATTAGAAAAATCAGACTGAGTAATAGACTATTGAATCTTCTGTGTATTATTTAGGTTCCGTAAACTTGATTGATGATACGTTGGCATATTCTGTAGAGGTAGCACCATAAAGGCCTTTGACATATTTTTTGACGTTTTGGGCGATATCATAAAGTCCGGTGCCTTGTGTGTACAGGATCTGATTTCTTTCTATGAGTTTGACGTTGAGTTCGGCTTCGGTCTGGTCTACGGGTTGGGTGGTGGCTACTAGTGATTCGTGGTAGGTGTTTAGGTTGTTTAACTGCAAATCTTCTTCGTTGGGTTTGTAGCTGGGGATGGTTGCCAGCAACTGCAAAAGAATCCCGAAATTTTCTGCCTGCTGGGTGTAGGATTGGCGAGAAGTGGAAATTCCGCCACCTGCGCCCTCCAAAGGAGGTGTTGTTTCTGTAGGTTTCTTGGTGGTGCCCTGGATGGTGCGGTTCAGGGATTTTGCTTGGTCGAGGGTTCCGTCAGGTAATCCCAAAATGTCTAACAGATTGATGATTCTGGTGCAGGTTGGTTTCAGGTTTTCGAATGCTACCTGGCGCAGGGTGATGGCGTTTTTGTTGGCGTTTCGTTTTTCTTCGACTTCGCTTAATTTGGCTGTTGCTTCAGTGTAAAGTGTTTGAAGTTTTGGAACCGTAAGATTGTCAACCGGTGGGTTGTAAAGGGTGTAAGCGGTTACTTGTTCTGTGAGTTTTTGTAGGTTGGCTACGTTTTTGGCGTGCCCTACTTCTGAGGTGCTTGACATAAATTTGTGTTTTTGAATTATTGATTCAAATATAAAAATTATTTTGAATTAAATGAGTTATGGGGTAAAAAATATTAAAAATCGAATATTTTGTTGAATAGGTAATGGGAAACCCCGGCCTGGGGGCTGGGGTTTTTTGGGTTTGTGAGGAGTGAGGATTTTAAATCCGCGCTGTCGGGAGTTCTATATTAATATGCTATTAATAAGACATAGTATCAATGTCGAAATAATATTGTATACCAAGACTTTCTACAAAATGTCTTTCTTTATTTATAATTAAATTTTTTCTGATTGTTAATATTTCATCCAAATCATTTTCTTTGTAAAGCATTCTCATGTAATCAGTGATAAATAAGTTTTCCTCTCTTCCCGTAAATTGAGTACTTAGAAGAAATTCTAAATCTTTCAGTTTAGGAGAGAAAGTATCAGAACTACCATCATATATTACAAAATCAAAAATTGTGTTTTCTGGTACCATATTATCCTTCTCATTAAGAAGCTTAAAAGCTTTATAGCTCCTCACTCTATCTGAATTTATAGGGTTATTTTCAGTTTGTAATATATTATCTAGATTATTATTATAATTAAGCATAAATAATGCTAATGTTTTAGAGCGAACACTCCCCATTGAAATTCTTTTTTCTGGAAATTTTTGAGTTTCGAACTTTTTATCTCCATCATAATAAACCGGATCAATATTTTCATCAAATATAAATGCATGAAATTGATTATATGCCAATCTTTGTTTACTTAAATTATATATTGTAAAATAATTAGAATACGACGTTATCCAAAACCATTTTTTTAATTTTTGCAAGTGAGATGATGTGGGATTTTTATTATTATTAAAGAAATCAGTAATAAAAATCAATTGATTATTGTAAGGCAACAACTTTACATCTAGTACTAACAATTCTTCGTACAAAAATTCAACTGTAGCTTTAATTGCTTCAAATGTTTTTTTTGCAATTGGAATAAAATTATCTCCAGAAACTAAGTTTTCTAATCTTTTTTTATTATTCTTTGAAAATTGATCAAAATATACTCCACCAAATGAATTTGTAATTGAATTTAGTATAACATCACGTTTTAAATTTTTAAAATTAAAGTAATCAAGTTCGTCAAGAAGTGTATCTATTTCTGAACCAAATCTAAAAGATTTATCTTTTTTAAATAAGCTTGCGTTTACAACCCAATCTGTTGTTATTGGGGCACCTTTGGAATTTAATCTCTGAAAAATTTCTATAGCTTCAGAAATTGTTCCCCCATACAAATTAATATTTGGTATTTCATAATTTTGAAAAATGAGACTTATTTCTTCATATCGCACAAGATATTTATCGAAATGTTTATTTTCTTCTTCAAACAAATTTCGTTGAAAATTATAATATTCCTTGCCGTCTACTAATTTATAAATGGGTATTTGATAATGCTTTAAGTTGTCAAAATTTTTTGATCTATTTACTTCAAAAAGTTCATCTTCAAGATTGTATACAATATTAAATTTATTGAACCACTCTTTTTCATTGCGAATAATTCCTTTCTCTTTAGCTTTTTGAGGATGTAATAGACATCCAATAAGGGTAGATAATCTTTGATATCCGTCCAGAATATAGAGTGAATTAAATTTTCTTTTAGGGATATCGTAAGCGCCAAGTTCATCACCGCTAAAGTCATCATACTCTTCTTGCGAATCAAATTCAGGCTGCCAAAGCAATATTGAACCTACCGGATAGTTACGTTTAATACTATCAAATAAATTAATTTTATCTTCATTTTCCCAAACGAAATCTCTTTGAAAAGCAGGTACTTGTAATAGTCCTTTTTCAAACTTGTTAATATACCCTGATATTTTATCTTTATCAGTTTTTATTTCAATTTGGTTATTCATATTATAATAAACTGTTTATCTTTTGTATGATTTCTCTAAATTCATTTGTGTCATTTCTACCTCCTTCTCTTTTAAGCAAAGTACCTTTATGAACATAGTGGTTATTCTCAAATAGTTTTGGGAACTCCTCTTTAAATTTCGGAGGTTGAAATCCAACATCTAGTATATTGTAATTGGCACTAGAAATTGAAGAGGTAGGATAATGGTCTTGTATTTCTTGAATTTGTTCTATCCTTTCTTTATTTACCACCCTTCCTATATCATTTTCAATAATTCTTTTTTTAGGAAATCCTTTTTGATAGCTCAAAAAATCTTTCTGTTCTGCTGAGAGTGTTTTGTATACATTAATCCATTGGATAAAAGGACTATATTTTGAATCAATTGTTGGAAGATTTTCTATAACCTCATCAGGCATATAATTTTCCATTGCCCTTTTCTTGAGTATATGTACTTTAATCCCCATTGACTCTAGTTCTGTTTTTAATTTTTCTCTTTCAAGTAATATTTGTGTGGGATAATTTTTATCACTATCCATTAACGTAAAACATCTTATAAAATTCCATTCATTTTTTCCATATAATGAACAAAATTTTTCCAATGATTTTTTTCTACCTTCTACATAGTTTTTAATATTACTCCAACCACCAGCATTTACAAATTGAATCCAATCATTATCTATAAATTCTAATAACCTGCTTTGTTTTGAATGTTCTACATCAAAAAAACGGAAGATTGATTTAAGAAAATAAGAATCATTTAAGCTATTTTCTATTATCAAAAACACTGGTGTATTAAAATATCTTATAGCTTGTTGTAAATTAAACTCTTTAGGCTCGACAGAATTTTTAATTGAAATTTTGTATGCGTAATTTGTATTTTTTCCAGAAATTACAGAAGCTTCATATTTGCTTCTAAGATATTCTCTATCAGTCTGCGAAAGTTGTTTATAATTATCAAAATTTTCCAACTTTTTAGGATTCTGATTAATGAAAAAATAATAACGATGATGTGAAGAGTTACTAGGCTTCCATTTAAGAAGTTGAATTAAAAAATTAAAATCAGAAAATTCACTTTTCTCAACTATGCTTTCATCTATATTAATCCAATTTTCACTTCTCATAAATCTTGCGAATTTTGTCCATCAATTATTTTAGATATTTCGTCAAGAGATTCTGTGAAAATTCCATTAGGCCAATCATCATTCTTTATATTTCCTAACTCATCAATTTCAATTTCTTTTAATATGCTTTCTTTTCTCTCTTGATTATAATCTACAAAATAAATAGCAAGATTATTAGCTTGCAACTTTTTATTTGCAATCAATGCTCTTAGTCTAAGGATGAAATTCTCTGAGTGAGTTTCTATAAGATATTTAATGTTCTGATTTTCAATATAAGATTCTACAAATCTTTCAGCAAGATTTCCATGAGCAGCCGGATGTAGGTGGGTCTCAGGCTCTTCAATTATATTTAATTGATCGTAAGAAGTATTTAAAAATGAACGTACAATTAAAGGTAAAACTTGTTGTATTCCTTGTCCTGTTTGTTTTAAGTTAATTGCATTAATATGTGAATTTTTAATTACTATCTCATAATCTGTAACAGTTTGTTTTTCGTTTTTAATAATATCTAATCTCCAACCTTCAAAATTATCTTCAAACCATTTACTTACTTTTTGAAGTAACTGTCCAGAATCAATAAAATCCTCAATAAGAATAGGATATGTATTTTGTCCCTTTATTCCAACATTTGTATAATGTTCTTTGTTATAAATATAATCATATTGTGGTTCTTCTCTAATCCCAGCAAGATAGTCAACATCAAAATCAAATATTTCTTTACTTGGAATTGAGGCCAAAGTTTTATAAGTTTGAAAGTTATCTATCTGGATGTTATCTTTTTTTAAATCAAGAAACCCTTCATTATCTGAATAAGAAAATTCTACAGAATTATTAAATTTTTCGAATTTTATATTTAAAGATTGTGTTTCATTCTTATTATATATTAAATCACGGAAAGCTCTACCTAATTGAACCGTATCAATATTACTATTGCTAAGCTGATAACTCCATTTTAAAGGCTCTCCTTTAAGGCTTTGTGATATAATTACAGGTAATTTTAATAATGCACTCTTTCCAGAGTTATTCTTTCCAATAAGAATTGTTATCGGTTTTAATTTTAAAGTTTGTTGAGATTTAAATAATTTATAATTACTAAAAGTAATTGAATCTATCATATAATGATTTTTTACAAATTTAATACATTAAGTTTTATAAATACTATTAGTTTTTCTATTCCTTAGCTTAGTGAAAAAAGATTACAGAAAACCGTAACCTTAAATATTATAATCAATCTGTTTAGATTCCTCTGGAATGACAAAGAGGATGTTTGCAAAGTAGAGATTACTTTACTTCGACAGGCTTAGTACAGGCTTTCTCGAAATAACATTACCCATTCCCAGCCCTCTGCTTCAAATCATCCGCCCCACGAGTTTTTCTAGCTTGTCCGGATTTTCCTGAACCGAAGTTATATGTGGAGGATTGTTGAAGGAATGAGCATACTTTCGCACATATCCTACCATTGGTCACTTTTGTAGCTGTAATGAGTTACAATTTTGGTAAAAAAATAACACTATCAGGTTTGATAGTGTAACTGATGGAGTTGAAATCTATGAAAAAATGTCACCATTTTTTTTTATATCTTTGATTATTAGCTTTATTTAGGGGATTTATTATGATTGAAAAATGTCTGAAATATGCTATTTCAAAAGTTATTTTTATTGTTCCGATTTACATTGATTTCTATTTTCAATAATTATTCTTTTTTTATCAATTAAATTTTTAGTCAAACAAAATCGAAAACTCATTGTTGATAATTTCCACTTTCCCGACAATTATTTTAATCGTGCTTGTTTTTGCTAATTTTTAGATTAAAATAATTCAAATGAAATTTTGTCTAATTTATAAAATAAAACCGTCTGCCTTATAAGCAGACGGTTTTATTATCTATTCACATACACTTTCTCCTTCCTCTTCCAAGGCGCATTCTTCCCCACATCGCCTGCCATAATACAACCGTAAGGCATCACTTCGTCCAAAACTTCGCAAAGTCCGTATTCCTCAATTTGGGCTCTTACGTTTTTGGCGCTTTTGTAGGCGCTTGGGAGTTCGGAGATGTCGATGTCGTTGGAGAAGAAACGGATGTCGAGACCTTGCGTTTCTTCGGCGAACACTTCGTCGATGGTTTTGTGGGCCAGGGATTTTTTGTGTTGCGTTCTGCTGAAATTTCTTCCCGCACCGTGTGGTGCAAAACCCAGATTTCTGCCATTGGTGTTTCCGGAGACGATCAAAACAGGTTCTGCCATATTCAGAGGAATCAACCTTGGGCCTGTGATGTCGGGCAAAAATTTGTCGTCCAATGGCGTTGCGCCCTTCGCGTGGTAAAATAGATCACCATCTCTGAATACAAAATTATGTTCGTTCCAATATCGGTCTTGTTTTTCGATATTGAGTTTTTCCAAAACAGCGTTGTGGATGGATTCGTGGTTTTCCTTCGTCCAATCTCTGATGAGTTGCAAGGCTTCCCAATATTGCTTTCCTTCCTCGGTTTCGTACGGAATCCACGCGTTTTCCTTCAGGGTTTCCGGCGAAATTTCCATTCGGAAACGGTTGGCGACCTTCATCCCTTTGTCGTACAACATTGCGCCGGGCGCTCTGGAACCGTGGTGCGTGACCAACATTGTGTTTCCCGTGTTCTTTGAAATCCCGACGAACAAAAAGTGGTTGCCGTCGCCCTGCGTTCCCATATGCGAACGGGCGATGCTGATAAGTCTCTCGTCATTCAAAAAGAAATTCTCCCGGAAGGCATCCATCAATTCCTGTGACATTGGCATTTGCGACCCTCGGTCTCTACCGCCGTAACCGAAATGCGTGATGGAATGTGCGGTGTCCAAAACCGTCTTCGGGTCTGCCTTTCCAAAATCGGTCAACATCACGGAACAGCAGATGTCCGCCGAGTGAAATCCCGGATGGATGGCATTTTTCGCTACCACCACACCGCCCACTGGGATGTGACCTTCGGGACCTGTAGGGCAAGCATCCGGCATAATGGCACCGCTGACCAAGGTTGGGGTTTTCATCAAGACCTTCATTGTGTTGATTACTTTTTCCACGTTGTTGGTTTCGCTGTCGTTTTCCGCTTTGATGTTGATGATGAACTCCTGTGGCTCGGAATGGAGTGGGATCGGGTCTGGTGCGCGGAATTGTTCCAGATAGTCCAACATTTCGGTTTCGCTTAATTGATTTTCGTTGATGTGTTCCAAGGCTTCTGCAAACCATTTTTTTGGTGTGAATCCTAATGCGATCATTTCGTTTCCTGTGATTGTAGTCATTGTTTTAGTTAGTTAGTTAGTTAGTTAGTTAGTTAGTTAGTTGTAATTGATGATGCAAAGTAAAGGGGTGAGTGCGCAATGTTTTTGCGTATCTGAAATTTTTTATACATTTAATGAAAATTTTTTAAAAAGCACAATGGAGAATTTGAATTCGGAGATCTTTCAGGCCTTTCAAAACAAGCTCAAAACCGGAAACAGGCGAGGCGTTCACCTGAATGCGATTCCCGGAAACTCGAGATACAAATTCGACCTTGCGCGGTTGTCTGAGATCAGCAAAAGTCTGCCGGAGCATTTCATCATTGATCTGTTGACGCAGAAAAATGTGAATTTCAAATTCTCCGTCCATCAAAAAAATACTGAAACGCCTAAGAATGACAGTTATCTCCTGGAGGATGAAGGAAAAACAAATGAGGAGCTGTTTCCTAATTCTGCAATCGCGGAAGTTCCTCAAGAGAAAAATCAGCTGAGCGGGCTGGATAAGCTGACGACCAGCCTGGAAAATCTGATCTTTCAAAATGAGGTGATCCAGTCTGAGAAAGGCGTTAACTCTTTGGGTTTTGGTTTCCCGATCCTGATCCGAAAAGATATGGACGGACAGATCTCGGCGTCGCCCATCCTGATCTGGTCTGTGACAATCAAAGCCGTCAATGAGATGAATACCTGGGAGATCAGCAGGACGGAAGACGACCCGATCTATGTGAATGAGGTGCTCATCAACCATTTGCAAAATGATTCTGGCATTAGCATCAAACAGATCTCGGAGGAAATGCTGGCCGATGGAAAGATTGATAAGCCAGAACTTTTGAACATCTGTCAGAGCCTGTTGGATCAATTGAAGATCGCGCAGAATCTGGATTTCATTCTCAATAATTATGAAGAGATTCCCTTCATCAAAGCCAAAGCGTTTTACGAAAACCGAGTTCCGAATAAGGGTGATGCCGTAATTATGAAGTCTGGTGTCTTTTCCATCTTCGAAGTTCAGAAGCAGAATATCATCAATGATTATGAGACTTTGAAAAAGGAATTCAAACCGCTGGATCATTTCACGAAAGCTGGTTTCCAAAGTATCACTTCCGTAGAAACCGATCCATCGCAACAAGGGATTTTGGAGTCGTTGAAATCTCAATCCAAGATCTTGATCCAAGGTCCGCCAGGAACGGGGAAAAGTCAGACCTTGACCGCTGTTTTACTGAATGCCCTGGAGAATAAACAAAAAACCATCGTGGTCTGCGAGAAGCAAACGGCGCTGGAAGTGCTTTACAATGCGTTGCAAAAGTTGGGTCTGGGACGCTATTGCATTATGATCAAAGATGCATCAACTGATAGAAAATTAGTAGTCGATTCGGTTCGGAATACAATAGATTCGGTAGATTTTAAAAAGCTGATCCAACCTTATTCTGAACAATCGTTGCAAAATCAACTGATGGAAATCTCTCAGCATAAAGATACGATCAATGCAGTCCACGAACTCTTGAATTCTGAATTGATTCCGGGGAAAAACTGGACGGAGATTGTCGGGAGTCTGTTGAATTATAAGGATTCTAAAGAAAATATCAATCTGCAAGATCTGAAGTTTTATTTTTCTGATGATGAGTTTAAAGTGATAGAGAATGTTTTGGAAAATGGGGAGGAATTATATCAGGATTTTAAGCCTTTTGAAGCTTCAACGTTCATCAATCCTGAAAAATTTATCACGGATAATTTCCATAGCAGTCAGCAGAATTTGGATTCGGCTTTTCAGAATTATGAAAATTCCTGGACGGAGATTCAGCGTTTGATCAGTGATTTCAAACCTATCTATGAGGAAAAGCGGAAGCAGGATTTTGGGAAGAATCTGCAGGAGGTTTCCAATTACATCAATGAAACCGAAGTTCTGACCTCGACTTTACATCAAAATTCGGAGGAATTGCATCCGGAAATCACGAATGGTTTTTTCTATAAATTGACGGCGCTATTTTCATCAAGCAAAAAAAATAAGATCAAGACCCAAAAGCGATTATTGGAATTGAGTTCATTGGTGAAGCAAATTAGTTTGAAGGAATTTTTTTCAGCGATTACTTTATCTGATGACCTTTGGAATAACAGAAATGAGATCATTAACTACAGGCAGAAAGTTCAGGAAATCCAGTCGGGTTTTCTTTCAAAATTAGAGACAAGTTTTGAAGAGATTGATTTTCTTAATGCCTTTGATCCCGTTATTTCTGGAAAGGAAACCGAAATAATCTCGCAGAAAATCCAGCAATTGAGGAAGACTATTTCCAATGATCAATGGCTAGGCAATCTGGATTTTGGAAATACTTATCAAAGCATCAAAACTTATATTGATCACACATTAAATCTTTATGAAACTTACAGAAACAATCCAGAAAATCCTTTGTTGAAAGAGTTTAGCTGGTTTACATTTTATTATTCGCTTTCGGATTTTCAGAAGTCGATTTTGGAGAAACTGTATCCGATAAGTAATTGGAGGCCGACGTTTTATTCGGCTTATTATCCGTTGTTGCTCAATCACTATTCGGATCCAAAACTGAATTTCAGTGAGAAAAATTATGAGGAAATCAGTAAAAAAATTAAACAATTAGGGATTTCTCAGAAGAATTTTGTGGAGTTTTTCTGGAACGTTGCCCAGCAGAATTCGGTGAAGCAGTTTGAGCAAAATAATAAAGACGTTACCGTGGCGAATCTTTATAATAAAAGAAGCAGTATCAATCATAAAAGACTTACTTTGAGACAAATCGTTCAGAAAGATATTGACCTTTTTACACATTTCTTTCCTATTATTTTGACAACGCCAGATGCTTGCAGTAATCTTTTTCAGGGAAAGAATTTTTATTTTGACAATGTCGTTTTTGATGAAGCCAGTCAGTTGAAACTGGAAGACAATCTGCCAGCGATCTTGAAAGGGAAAAATGTGATCATTGCAGGCGACGAGCATCAGATGCCACCTTCCAATTATTTCAGCAAAGTGTTTGACGGAACTATTGAAGACGAAGATGATATCGAATCTGAAACCGAAGTCATCACGTACAAAAATGCAATCTTGAACATCGAATCGCTGTTGGATTATGCGATGGAAAATAATTATGAAAAGAATCATCTGGATTTCCATTACCGTTCCAAGCATCCTTATTTGATCGACTTTTCTAACCACGCATTTTATAATTCAAGACTAAAACCACTTCCGACAAAGTCTGAAAACAAACCCATCGAGTTTTTTCAAATTGATGGTGTTTTTGATGACCATACGAATATGGAAGAAGCTGATAAAGTGTTGGAGATTTTGGAAAAGATTCAGCCTAAAAAAGACGGCAGTTATCCTTCGGTGGGAATTGCGACATTCAATATTTCACAGCGGAATTACATCAAAAGAAAAATCGTGCAGAAAGCCAGTTTGCCTGAAAATGAACATTTCAAAGAGAGAATCCAAGGATTGGAATCTGCAGGATTATTCATTAAAAATCTTGAAAATATCCAAGGTGATGAGCGTGACATTATTATAATTTCTACGACCTATGGGCGGAAAGCGAGTGGAAAATTCATTCAGAGTTTTGGACCGGTGAATCACACAAAAGGTTACAAATTGCTGAATGTGATCATTACGCGTGCCAAAGAAAAAATCTACATCTGCAACTCGATTCCGGAAGAGATTTTTTCCAATTACAAAGATGCTTTGCAACAAGAAGGTTCCAATAATCGGAAGGCGGTTTTCTATGCGTATTTGGCTTACTGCAAGGCGGTGAGCGAGGAAAATGAGAATGGACGAATTGAGATCCTGAATGTTTTGGATCAATTTGGATATTCGAAACAAGCTAATGAAAGTGGCGATTCCAATCTGTTTATTGACCAGATATTTGAGCGATTGCAAAAGGATTTTCCAGATCACAAATTGTCGAAAAATATTGACTTTGGTGGTTATCAATTTGATATTGTGATTGAAAAAGAAGGAAAGAGATCTGTGGTCGTAGAATGTATGAGCAAGGAAAAATACGCCGATGAATTGGGCTATCTGGAAGATCTGCACAAAGAAAAAGTGTTGAAGAATTCGGGGTTTGAGTACGTCAGAATTTGGAGCCAGAATGTTTGGCAGAATTTAGAAAATGAACTTCAAAAAATAAATAAAAAATTACTATGATATTTGAACAATTAGAAAAATCAGCGGACGAGATTCAATTCAAAGATGTTATCACATTCATCGATGAACATTACGATTTTACGCCAACTAAATTCACAAACGGAAACACAGTGAATGAAGCCGACCAGAACAACGGCTCGTGCAAGGTTTTCAGTTTTGCAAAGTTGAATGCACTTTCTAAAGAAGAGACTTTGGCTTTGTTCGGCGACTTTTACAGAACAGATGTTTTGCAGAATCCGGACGGTGATGACCATCAGAATATCCGAAACTTTATTGAGTTTGGTTGGGATGGGATTTCGTTTGAAGGTGAGGCTTTGAAGAGAAAGTAGATTGTTTTGAATACATTAACCACCCCGTCAAAAATTCTTTGAATTTTAGTCGCCCCTCCAATGGAGGGGAATTTTTAACTTTATTCAAATCTAAATAATTATGTCTTCTAATAAAAACGCTTTGATCCGTTATAAAACCTTAGACAAATGTCTGAAGAACAAGTACAAAAAATACACTTTGGAAGATCTGATGGAAGAATGTTCCGAAGCGTTATTTGAGTTTGAAAGCAAAGAATCTTTTGTGAGCAAACGGACCGTTCAGCTTGATCTGCAGAATATGCGAAGTGAGAAGTTCGGCTATGAAGCGCCAATTGAGGTTTATGAAAGAAGATTTTATCGCTACAGTGATCCGGAATATAGTATTCATCAGATCTCAGTCAATGAAAACGATTTGAAAGCGATGAACAATGCAGTTCAGATCCTGAAGCAATTCAAAGATTTTTCGATGTTCAAAGAGATGAATGGTGTTATTCAAAAACTGGAAGATTCAATACAGTCGACTAGTCAAAAATCCATTATTCATCTGGATAAAAATGAGCAGTTGAAAGGGTTGGAGCATATTGATATTTTGTACGAAAGTATTTTGAACAAAAAGGTTTTGAATATTAAATACAAAAGTTTCAAAGCGAGAGAATCCAATCACTACATTGTTCATCCACAACTGCTGAAAGAATATAACAACCGCTGGTTTCTGATCTGTTTTCACAAAGGCACCATTATGACATTGGCTTTGGACAGAATTGAGGAGATTCTGATTGAAGAAAAAATGGAATTTATTGATAAAGAATTCAATTCTGACCGATATTTTGGAGAAGTGATCGGCGTTACCGTTTCAGAAACACAACGTCCGCAAAATGTTATTTTCAAAGTGATTGCGAAGCACGCGCCTTATGTGAAAACCAAGCCTTTTCATCATTCTCAGGAGATTATGGAAGAAGATGAAACGGGAACAACTTTTAAAATCTGCGTTCAGCTGAATTTTGAACTGGAAAGAATGATTCTAGGATTGGGCGATTTTATAACAATTTTGGCTCCAAGAAAATTAAAACAGCGGATAATCAGCACGTTAAAAAAAGCAAGCGAAAATTACACAAACATTCATTGATTTAAACAATATTTTCTATATATCTTAGTTTTATATTGACTTTGATAATTAGATGTTAAAAATATTTGGTTTTTGTCTGCTGATTTTCTGTTTTTGCAAAATAACAGCTCAGAATAATTTGACATTTTCCAACGACAATTACAGCGGCATCAATTCTGCTGTTTTGTCGCCTACACAGCCATTTCTGAACTCCAATCCCTGGGATGTCAATCTGATTTCTGCGGATCTTTTTATCCAAAATGATTACGCTTATATTTCAAAACAGAGTATTCTTGGCTTGACCAAATCAGAAATAAAATCTGCAAATCCAAAGAAAAATATCACTGGAGAAAATACGCCCAACGTCTTTGATTTTTTTAACAAAGACAAAGCGAATCTCTTAGTTGCTTCCGATGTTTTAGGACCTTCATTTGCTATGACGGCAAAAATTAAGGAGAAAAAATATGTTTTTGGGTTGTTTAGCCGGCTAAGAACCCAAAGTGCTTTTTTGGATTTTGATAATTATCTGCGTTACACCAATGAAATGGTTTTTCAGCCTTCGGACTACAAGATGAAACCTTTTTCTACCAACCTGATGAACTGGAGCGAAATCGGATTAAATGCTTCAACAGAGATTTTCCCATACTCCGATCAGCATTGGATTCTCGGGTTCAACATGAAATATGAGATAGGTCTTGATGCCGCAAATATCATCAGTCACAATAATATAGAACTCACTTCCAGCGAGCCTGCAGTTGGCGAAAATCCGGATCTCAGGAATATTTACGCTTCCAATTACAACATCGATGCGAGCTACATCACCAATTATAATTTCGAAACTAAAACCTACGATTACAGACAGAATGGTTCTGGTTTGGGATTAGATTTGGGAATTGCAATGTTGGACAAAGAGCCGCGGGAAGACGAGTATAATTATAAATTTTCCCTTAATATTCTGGATTTGGGCTTTGTGAATTTCAAGCAGGGCATCAATCATGTTTTCAATAACGGCAATACGATCTGGCTTCAGAATAATCCGAATTTTAAAGATGTCGCGTTTGAAAGTCCGGAGCAATATCTGAAATTGCTGAGCCAGGAAGCCTACGGGAATGAGAATGCATCGTTCGCAGGTTTCGGCTTCAAAATCGGACTGCCGACGAGCATCAATATCAATTACAGCCAGCGAATCAAGGCGCATCATTTTGTGAATGTAAATTGGATTCAACGCGTTCCGGTTTTCGAAAATTCTCTCAAACGTAACAATCTTTTGAATGTGAATTATTCCATCCAGAAAGAAGCTTTTGGATACGGGATTTCAACGACTTTGTCTGAATATAAAAATGTGCAGTTTGGGGGTTATGTAAGACTCGGTCCTTTGATTTTGGGCAGTGAAAATGCCTTTCCGCTTTTATTTAAACACGATCATCTTAAAGCTGCCAATATTTATCTTGCACTCAAGTTCTATCCTTTTTGGGATAATGAAATGAAGCGGCACAGACGGCAGAAATGTGATTGTGAGAAGTAATTTCTAATAGCCGTGCAAATCAATATCTCCGGTTCTTTGTAAAGTCACTTTCTTGCCCATTTTCTTTTGAATTATACGAAAATGCTGCAGTTCGTCATCAGTCAGAATATTAATAGCTGTTCCTTTTTCACCTGCTCGACCCGTTCTTCCGATTCTGTGAATGTAATCTAACGGCGAACGCGGCAATTCGTAATTGATGACGCAAGGTAAAGCATCGATGTGGATTCCACGACCGATTAAATCTGTGGCAACCAAAATCTGAGCACCGTTCACTTTGAATTCTTCAAGATTGTTTCGGCGCGCACCTTGTGATTTCTGGCTGTGAATGGCGACGGCTTTGATTTTGTTTTTCTTTAATTTTTCTACCAGATTGTCAGCAGATTGGGTAGAAGAGACAAAGATCAAGGCTCTCTCCACTTTCTTTTCTTTGATCAAATATCTTAAAAATGGACCTTTGTTTTCTGGAGAAACATGGTAGGCGATCTGCTCGATATCATCGATTGTCACCTCTTCTTTTTTGACTTCGATCAAAGTTGGATTGATGGAAAGGCGTTCCTTCATTTCGGAAACTTTGTCGTCTAAAGTGGCTGAGAACAAAGTCGTCTGCTTCATCACAGGCATCAGACCGAAAAGCTTATTCATCTCTTCGCCGAAACCAAGCTGGAACATTTTGTCCGCTTCATCGATTACCAAATGCTGGATTCCTGAAATGCTCAAAGCATTATGATCAATCAAATCAAGCAATCTTCCTGGCGTGGCAATCAAAACTTCTACACCAAACATTCCTTTCATTTGCGGATTGATGGAAACACCGCCATATACAGCCATTGTTCGGATTTCACGCTTCAAGTTATCTGTAAAAGCCCGGAAAACCTCATCGATCTGAATCGCCAATTCGCGCGTCGGAACCAATATCAAAACCTGAACGTTACGGTCTTTTTTAACTTCAGCATTTTGAAGTTTTTCCAAAATAGGCATAACAAAACAAGCCGTTTTTCCCGAGCCGGTTTGTGCAATTCCCATCAGATCTTTTCCCTGCAAAATCACGGGAATCGCCTGCTCCTGGATTGGAAACGGCTTCAGATATCCTAATTTTTTGACAGAACTGATGATATTGCTTGATAATCCTAACGACTCGAATGACATAAAATATTGATTTGCTGCAAAGATAAGTTTTTGAGATTGGTTTTTGCCAAGCTGGATTTGACTTAAATATTTTTTAAGTAAAAGAAAAATCGCCGTCTCCGTCTGTAAAATTAAAATCGAAATCTTTGCCCATTTTTTTTCTGAACGCTTTGTGAATCATATATTTTCGTTCCAAAGGTCGTTTGTAAAGTGCTTTCGGTGTTTTGTTTTTTGCTATTGCAGAATTGAGTGCATCGTCATAAATTGTCATCATTTTGACTTTGTACTTCCGGATGATTTTTGGCAATATCTCTGCGATAAGATTTAAATTTCCGAAATAATAAAGCACTTTCAAATGTCCATTTCTCACAGAGCAAAGCATCGCCGCCGCAATTTCCTGATTCTGATAAACCGAAACCCAAAACATGTCATACGTTTTTGAAAAGGAAGAAAAAAGATAATTTGGCTGTTCTTTTTCTGTGGAAAGCCAGGGAAAATCCAGCATCCACTGGAACTCTTGCGCACTTCTTCCAATCGGATTTTTCTGTTGTCTGGAAATGAATTTTTCCAGATTCTGATCTGTGCTTTTCGAAATTTTGTACAAGTGATTTTTATTTTTGCCCAAATAAGGGATAAAAATATTCACGAGATTATCAAATCGTTTCAGCCATCTTTTGTTCTTCTCATAAATTTCTTTTTTCGAAGGCAAAAGCTCCGCCAGATTCGATTTGAAATAATATCGGATGGCTTTCTTAGTCAACAGGTCTTCGAACATTCCTATTTTTCGGTAAAGCCTTTCTGCACTTGGGGTAAACTCTGTGACAATGAGGTTCTTGGAATAGGCTTTTTCTGCTGCAAAAAGAAGTTGAGGTGCGATATTCATTCCGCGGAAATTCTCGCTTACAAATAAGGTTGAGAGCCAGCCAAAATGAATTTTTTCGCCGTTGGCCAGTGTTAAATCATCAGGTAAGATTCCAAAATATCCGGCCAATTCATCGTCATCATAAGCCAGAAAAAGTAAAATGTCATTTTCCCCGGCGCGCGGATTATGGATGTGAGAAATTTCTCTGAAACTCGAAGTCGGAGCAAAGGGAAACTTTTGAAAATCTTCAGAAGTTGTAAATCCTTTGAGTTGCTGCTTGTTGAGTCCGACGATATTGATCACAGAAAAATAGTTTCAACAAAGATAAGCAAGACTGGACTTAAAGCATCATTTCAGCTTCTGATAATCTTATTTTTATTGAATTTCTTTAATAATTGATAGTAGAAAATCTCATTTTTAAGTATTTCTTCTGCTGAGTCATTTCCAATTTCGACTGGGATTCTCTGCAGATTTTTGGCGTAAGAATCGAGTTTGAGACCAGCTGCTCCTAATGTGAATTTTAAGTCAGGATTCTGATTGAAAATAGAATCAAAAAATTCATTAGTAACCAAATGATCTGTAAATGGGAAAGCAAAAGAATCATTAAGGAATTGATTTTCGTTCATAAAATCTAAAGATTTCTGCGTGTTTTCTAATTGTTCAGACAATGACAGCTGATTGTAAAGCGGATGATTCCAGCCGTGAGAGCTAATGCCGAAACCGTCATTTTTCAGCTTTTTTAATTGCTCTGTTGTGAGATAAACCTGATTTTTGTTGAGATAATGATCGAAATCAATTTCCAGATGTTGCGCAATTTCATTGAGCTGATCTTGATTTTTAAAATTAATTTTCAGAATTGAATTGATATTGCTTTTCAGATCTGTTCCAAAATTTTGAAACCCTGAAATTTTATTTTGAAGCGCTCTGTTTTCTTTGAGTTCAGAAACGATTAAGCTGGCTTTATTTCGCCACATCAAATCTTTGTTATCAATGAATTTCGGATTAATAAAGTTGATGGCGTAGATTCCTTTGCGTTTGAGAATGGGAACGATAACATCATAAAACTCGCTGTAGCCATCATCAAAAGTCAGAAGAATAGTTGGTTTTTTAGTTTTGACTTTTTCAATTTTATTTTTCAAAAAAGTATTCCAGTCAACAAATTCGAAATGCCTGCGAAGAAAATCCAGATCGTTTTCAAATTGTGTTGCAGAGCGGTAAGGAAATAGATGTTTGACGTGCTTCAGATCGTCATCCGAAACCAAATGATAAACCAAAATCAAATCCCGAAAAGGCAGTTTCGTAGAAAATCTCTCAAAAGAAATAGTCTTCGTGATTGGATTTAAAATCCTGAAAAATTTGGTTTTGAAACTCATTGGAAAAAAGCTTTGCCAAAGATAATCATCTTTGGCAAAGCTGTATTTATTTGAAAATTAATTTACTTCACGATCTTCATCTCGTTCAGCAGCCATTTTGAATCTGCATATTTATCGATTACGAATAAGATGTATTTGGTGTCCACCATAATATTTCTGCACAATTTTGGATCATAGTTGATGTCGCTCATTGTTCCTTCCCATTGTCTGTCGAAGTTGAGACCGATCAGGTTTCCGTAAGCGTCCAAAGCGGGACTTCCTGAATTACCGCCAGTTGTGTGGTTGGTCGCAGTGAAATTTACCGGAACATCGCCGGTTTTATCTTTATAAACACCATAATCTTTGGAGTTGTACAGGCTGATTAGTTTTGTAGGCAAATCAAATTCATAATCTCCAGGGATATATTTTTCCATCACACCGGCAAGATGCGTCTGGTAACCGTAAGAAACAGCATCTCTTGGCTCTGAACCTTTCACCTGTCCGTAGGTTACACGCAAAGTCGAATTGGCATCCGGGAAAAATTTGCGGTCTTTATCAGTTTCCATCTGCTGCGCCATAAATTTCTTTTGCAAAGCATCAATATCAGTTTGAAGCGCATTGACTTTCGCATCTGTTGTCGCCAGATAAGAACTTTTGAAAGAACCGTACATCTGAACGAATGGATCTTTTTTAAGATTTTCTACCAGCGTTTTTTGATCTGTGAAGAATTTGTTGACATCCGTAGCTTTCACGCCGCTCATATTTCCTCGTCCTGTAATGATCGATACTTTGGAAACATTTTCCATCATTCCAAGATTTTTATTGACATCTTTTAGCTGTCCAAAATCTTTCGGTAAAAACTGAGCAGGTGTTTTGTCAGCATATAAAGCCAGAACTTTAGCCGTCACTTTTGCGTCCAGTTCTGCATCGTAATCTTTGTAAAGCTCCGTCAGTCTGGCTTTCAAAGCTTCAAGATTTTTCGCGTCCATTTTTCCGGCTTCGTAGCTTTGGATGTAGTTGGAATAGATTCCTGCCAGGGTAAAAGTTTCAGAATTTCTTACAATTTCGGAATAGTAAGCTTTGTGAAGATTGTATGGCGCCTGTTCATTATATTTTTGATTCAGCTGATCAATCGTTGGTTTGATGGCTGGATTTTTTGAGATCAAAGTCTGCTCGTACTGCTTTTTCTTCTCAACCGCATTGGATTTTTTAAGACCTTCTACTTCGCCGATCCATTTTTTCCAATAGTTGGCAACTCTCGCATATTTGGAAGCATATTGAATCTTAGTTGCAGGATTGATTCTCATCTTTTCATCCAATGTTTTCAAAGCTACATCACGTACAGCGATCATTGCAGGATCTGTCTCTGTCATGATTTTTTCTACTGCGATTGCCGGAAGATATTCCGTGGTTCTTCCGGGGAAACCAAATACGAAAGTGAAATCGTCCTCTTTCTTATCTTTTACAGAAATCGGAAGGAAATGTTTCGGTGTGTACGGGATATTATCTTTGGAATATTCAGCCGGTTTGTTATTCTTGTCAGCATAAATTCTGAACATTGAGAAATCGCCGGTATGTCTTGGCCAAACCCAGTTATCCGTATCAGAACCGTATTTCCCGATCGCGGATGGCGGTGCGCCAACCAATCGAATATCTTTAAAAGTCTCGATCACGTAAGCATAAAACTTATTCCCGTAATACATAGATCTTACAGAAATCGTCTGGTAGGATTCTGTTTTCTGAGCTTTTTTATAAGCCTCAATGTTTTCATTGATTTTCTTAGTCAGATCAGCGCCGGTCAGGTTTTCTGTTCCAAGAAGGATCTGAGCCGTAACTTCTTTGATGTCTGTGATAAAATCAACTGTTACGCCTGGATTTGGCAACTCGCCAGTCATATCTTTTGCCCAGAAACCGTTGGTGAGAAGGTCATTCTCAACAGTAGAGTGCGCCTGGATGTTGTCATAACCACAATGATGATTGGTTAATAAGAGTCCTTTTGGGGAAATCACTTCAGCCGTACAGCCGCCATCAAATTGCACCACGGCATCTTTGATACTCGCTTTATCCGGATTGAAAATATCTTTTGCGGAAATTTTCATTCCCAGACTTTTCATTTCTTTTTCATTAAGTTCTGTCGGGATCCACATTCCGCCGTATTGCTGACCAAAAGCCATAACAGCAGGAAGAAACAGGGCTGATAGAAGAATTTTTCTTTTCATTATATCAAAATATCAATTTATAAACGTCACGAATTTAAAGAAAATAATCTGAACGGAATTATACTTCAGCAACTATCAAAAAAAATAGAACCTAATATTAGATTCTATAGATTTTATAATGGTTGATTTCCTTCAGATGTATTTTTAACATTCAATCTATCTTCCACATATTCGATTGTTGTTTTCCCGTGCGGTTTAGGATTTCCATCCTCGTCCAATGCTACAAAAACCAGTCTTTCGATGGTGATGATCTTTTGGTGTGTCATTTTATTTCTAACCTCGCATCTCAGCGTCAGTGATGATCTCCCGAATTCCACGGCTTCAATTCCTATTTCAATAATATCGCCTTGTTTTGCCGAACTGACGAAATTTATCTCTGAAATATATTTTGTAACTGTCCTAGAATTTTCCAATTGAATAATGGCATAAAGCGCAGCCTCTTCATCAATCCATTGAAGCAATCTCCCTCCGAAAAGCGAATGATTAGGATTAAGGTCTTCCGGTTTGATCCATTTTCTGGTGTGGTAATTCAT
>Ga0213836_100787_pt1 | contig 23098 bp, 22 predicted proteins | sample SWPATP03_FD_160578 | JGI IMG/M metagenome (GOLD analysis project Ga0213836, IMG submission 160578) | Coastal seawater microbial communities from Marineland, Florida, United States - SWPA TP0 #3 | ecosystem: Environmental > Aquatic > Marine > Coastal | place: USA: Florida | collected 2016-08-05
CGCGCATTCAGAAACACACCGCCCATATCGGTCCACGCACCTTCAACGGCACCAGCACAACCACCCCGGAGCAACTCAACCTCTTCGACGCCCTGAGCCTGCCAAAACCCGCCTGACGCCAGATGTCGTCACACAAACGCCAATCTCGTGTCAACAATATCAATCACTTGCGAGATCAGCTGTCGAACTCCGGGGGATCAGGCGTCGACCGGGATCATGGTGCCGAGGAGTTCGGCGATGGGGACGGTGCGGTCCGGGCGTTCGGCCACCACGCTTGCGCGCACCACCACCAGCCGGCGGCCGGCGCGCAGGACCTCGCCGGTGGCGACCAGACGCAGGCCGGTGGCGGGGGCGAGAAGGTTGATCTTCATCTCGACCGTCAGCACCTCGCGCCCCTCGGGCAGCAGGCTGAGCGCGGCATAGCCCGCCGCCGAGTCGCCCAGCGCGAAGGTGACGCCGGCATGGCCCGCGCCCTGCTGCTGGCGGAAGCCCTCGAGCAGCGGGGCGGCGATGACCACGCGGCCCGCGGCAACCTCGAGGAGCTCGGCCTGCAGGGTCGTCATCAGGCTCTGGCGGGCGAAGCTTTGTGCGATCCGGTCTCTCATCCCGCCCTCCTGCGCGGCATCGGCAGCGGCTGCGCCCGCGCCCCGGTGAGCACCGCCACCGCCCCCTCGGCCATCAGGCCCGAGAGCGCCGCCGCCTCGGTCGCCAGCCCGCCGGTATAGGTGCCATAGGCCGGCAGGATGACACGGGCCGCGTCGATCAGGAAGCACGGCCGCGCCACCCGCGCGCCGCCCAGCGCCAGCCGCGCCTTGGGGTGGTAGTGGCCCGAGACCTCGCCCGTCGCGCCCGGCACCGCGATGTGGCGAAACATGAGCGGGCCGAGCGCCAGTTCGCCCCGGTGGCTGCCGCCCAGCGCCAGCGGCCCCGGGTCGTGGTTGCCGGCGATCCAGTCCCAGAGCCGGCCCGCCATCAGCCGCGCCAGCCACAGCACCGCCGCCTCGGGCAGCGCCTCGGCCGCGGCGGCGTCGTCGAAACTGTCGCCCAGGCAGATCACCCGCGCCGGCGCCGTCGCCTCGATGTCGGTCTGCAGCCGCAGGAGCGTGTCCTGCGTCTCGTAGGGGGGCAGCAGCGCGCCGCCGCGCCGCGCCATCCGCTCGGCCTTGCCCAGGTGCAGGTCCGCCACCGCCAGCACCCCCGCCTCGGGCCAGTGCAGCGCGCCCGACGGCAGGGCCCGCAGGCGCGCGCCGCAGAGGGTGAAGGGATGGGCCGGGCCGGGGGTGTTCATGCTGCGTTCCTGCCCCAGGCGGCGGCGGCGCGCAAGCCCCCCTGCGGCGCCTCAGGCGAGCCCGGCCTCAGCCATCAGCCGCTGGGCCGCCTCGGCGAGGAGACGCTCGCGGCCGGCCCCGTGGACCGGGATGCGCCCGGGCTCCAGGAACAGCGGTGCCGCCAGCGGCGAGACCCGGGCCAGCCGCAGATGGTCGATGCGGCCGGCGACACGGGACAGCATCGCCTCGATGCGCCCGAAATCCACGAGGCCGCGCATCGCCTCCTCGCGGGTGATGTCGAGCAGCAGGTGCCCGGGGTCGTAGCGGCGCAGCGTGTCGTAGAGGATGTCGGAGGAGAAGGTCGCCTGCCGCCCGGTCTTGCGCCGCCCCGGCGTGTTGCGCTCGATGAGGCCGGCGACGATGGCCACGGCGCGGAAGGTCCGCTTCATCACCGCATTGCCGGCGAGCCAGCTCTCCAGCCCGTCGCGCAGGGCGTCGCGGTCGAAGAGCGGCGCGGCGTCGTGCACCGGCTCCAGCCCCCAGATCAGCGTCGCGTAATCGGTCGCGACGAAGCCCAGCGGCGCGAGGCCCGTCTCCTCCATCCGCTTGGTCAGCAACAGCCCCAGCGTCTGCTGCCCGTTGCGCCCGGCAAAACCGTAGACGCAGAGGTGCTGCCGGCCGTCATGGGGAAAGCTCTCGACCAGCAACCGGTCGGGAGAGGGCAGCCGCGAGACCTCGCGCTGGAGCGCCAGCCAGCGGGCGGTGTGGGCGGGCAGCTCCGGCCAGTCGGGATGTTGGAAAAGGTCAAGGATGCGGTCGGTCAGCAGGGTCGAGGTCGCGAATTTTGTTCCATTGAAGACAGCGACCTTGGGGTCGCGGCCGGGCTGGCGGGTCACCTCGACCACCATCTCGCGCAGGGATTCATAGCGCACCACATGCCCGCCGATCAGGAAGGTGTCGCCGGGGGTGAGGGTGGCGGCGAAGCTCTCCTCGACCTCGCCGAGCGGCGCCCCGCCGCGGCCGGATTTCAACCGCACGGGAAGGGTTTCGACGTCGATGATGGTGCCGAGGTTCATCCGGATCGCCTGCGCCGTCCGCGGATCGCGCAGGGCGAAGCGGCCGTCGGGGAGGCGTTTCAGCCGCTGCCAGCGGTCATAGGCGCGCAGCGCATAGCCCCCCGTGGCGGCGAACTCCAGACAGGCGTCGAAGGCCGGGCGCGTCAGCCTGGCATAGGGGCCCGCGGTGACGACCTCGGCGAACAGCGCGTCCGGGTCCACCGGCCCGGCGGCGGCGGTGGCGAGGATGTGCTGGCAGAGCACGTCGCGGGGGCCGGGGCCGCGCGGCTCGCCGTCCAGCGTGCCCTCGCGGACGGCCTCCAGGGCGGCGTGACACTCCACCACCTCGAAGCGGTTGGCGGGGACGAGCAGCGCCCGTGACGGCGCGTTGTAGCGGTGGTTGGCGCGGCCGATCCGCTGCACCAGCCGCTTGACGTTCTTGGGCGCGCCGACCTGGATGACGAGGTCGACATCGCCCCAGTCGATCCCGAGGTCGAGCGTGCCGGTGCAGACCACGGCGCGCAGCTCGCCCGCGGCCATGGCGGCCTCGACCCGGGCGCGGGCCTCGCGCGCGAGGCTGCCGTGGTGGATGCCGATGGGCAGCGCGTCGGTGTTGGCCATCCACAGCTCGTGAAAGAAGATTTCCGCCTGCGCCCGGGTGTTGTGGAAGATGAGCGTGGTTCGGTGGCGCCGGACCTGTTCGAGGATCGCGGGGATGGCGTGGCGGCCGCCGCCGCCGGCCCAGGGGGGCGGCGCGGTCTCAAGCATGCGGATGTCGGGCGCCGGGCCGGGGTCGGCGTTCATGATCGCGCAGGCGTCGGGGTGGCGGGCGAGGAAGCGCGCCAGCGCCGGCGGGTCCTCGACGGTCGCCGACAGGCCCACACGCCGCAGCCCCGGCGCGAGGGTCTGCAACCGCGCGAGGCCGAGCATCAGCTGATCGCCCCGCTTCGACTCCGCCAGCGCGTGGATCTCGTCCACCACCACCCGACGCAGCCCGGCAAAGATCCGCGGCGCGTCCTCGTAGCTGAGCAGCAGCGCGAGGCTCTCGGGCGTGGTCAGCAGGATGTGCGGCGGGTCGGCGCGCTGGCGCTTGCGGGCCGACTGGGGGGTGTCGCCGGTGCGGTCCTCGATGCGGACGGGCAGGCCCATCTCGGCCACCGGGGCGGTGAGGTTGCGGCGGATGTCGGCCGCCAGCGCCTTGAGCGGCGAAATGTAGAGCGTGTGCAAGCCCGGGGCGGAATCGGCCGCGATTTCGAGGAGCGACGGCAGGAAACCTGCAAGCGTCTTGCCCCCGCCCGTGGGCGCGACGAGCAGCAGCGAGGGCTCCGCCGCCCGCTCCAGCATGGCGCGCTGATGCGGGTGCAGGTGCCATCCGCGGGCGGCGAACCAGTCGGCGAAGGGGGCGGGCAGATCCATCGCCGACAGCTAGCGCCTGCGACGGGGCGCGAACAGGGGGCCCGTCGCCCCGGGGCTATTTCAGGATCGCCTCGTCGCGCACGAACATGTTGGCCCAGGCGCGGTCGATCAGCTCGGGGCTCATCTGGTTGGGGATCCCCTCGAACCGGCAGATCGAGAGCATCTGGTCGATCAGGAACACCGGCATGTAGTTGGCATAGACATTGTCGATCTCGGGGAAGCGCGCCTGCATCAGGTGCAGGAGCGCGGCCTCGTTCAGCGGCATCTTCCGCTTGCGCGCGACCATCGCGAAGATCTTGAGGAAATCCTCGCGGCTCGGCCCGTCGATCTTGATCTTGTAGAAGATCCGGCGCAGCGCGGCGCGGTCGAAGATCTCGTTCGGGTGGAAGTTGGTGGAGAAGATCACCAGCGTGTCGAAGGGGACGATGAACTTCTCGCCCGACTGCAACGACAGGATGTCATGGCCGTTTTCCAGCGGCACGATCCAGCGGTTGATCAGCGCCTGCGGCGGTTCGGCCTGGCGCCCGAGGTCGTCGACGATGAAGACGCCGCCCGTCGCCTTCAGCTGCAGGGGCGCCTGATAGGTGCGCGCGACAGGGTTGTAGGAGAGGTCCAGCATCTCGAGCGTCAGCTCGCCGCCGGTGATGACCGTGGGCCGCTCGCACAGCACATAGCGCGCGTCGAACCGGGTGGAGGTGCGGCGCAGGCAGGTGGGGTCGTCGACCGCCGCCTCGGCCTTGGAGTGCACGATGGGGTCGTAGACGGTGATGACCTGGCCGCCATGCTCGATCGCGCGGGGGACATGGATGCGGTCGCCCAGCGCGTCGCGGATGCCGTGCGAGATGGAGGATTTCCCGTTGCCCGGCGGGCCGTAGAGCAGGATGGAGCGGCCCGCGCCCACGGCCGGGCCGAGATGGTCCATCAGCCCCGGCGGCAGGATCAGATCGCCCATGGCCGCCTGAAGCTGCCCCCGGGTCAGCGCCATGTTGCGCACCGACTGCCGCTTGACCTGCGCCTCGTACTGCGTCAGGGGGACGGGAACGGCTCCATAATACTCCGACTGCGCCAGCGCATCGAGGGCGCGGGCCTTGCCCCCGTCGGTGAGCCGATAGCCCATCTCGCCGCCGCGGCCGGCCTGCAGCGTCCCGGTCGCCTCGACCAGGAGCTGGCTGCGGGCCATGTCCACCAGCTCCTGCGCGATGGGCACGCCGACGCCGCAGACGCGGGCGATGTCGCTGACCTGCTCCAGCGACATGCGGAACATGGTCTTGAGCAGGATGTCGCGCAGGATCACCGTGCCGAGGCCGAGCTCGGCCATGCTGCGCGGGCTGGGCGGCGGGACCACCGTGGCGGGCGCGTCGGAGGCGTGCGAGGCTGTCTGAACATTCATCGAGGGCTCTCCCCGTCTCGGGGCCGATGGTGCGTCGGGCCGGGTTTCAAAAGCGTGAACGTCACGGGTCTCATCGCCCCGCCGTGACCGCGAGGACGAGATACAGGGCCAGCGCGCCCCCCAGCGCGAGACCCATCGGAAAATCGCTGCGCCGCCAGGACTCCCACTCCGGCGTCAGGCCGCGCAGGGCGGGCACGGCGCGCACCCCGCGGTGGGTCGCAAAGGCCGCCAGCAGCACCAGCGAGAACATCATCAGGAACCACAGCGCATCGGCCGGGGCGACGAAGGGCGCCATGGCGGCGGCGAACTTGGCATCGCCCGCCCCCATCAGCCGCGCCATGTTCAGCACGAAGCCGACCGTCAGCACGATGGCGAACTGCGCCCAGCCCCAGGCCCATCCCGACAGCGGCAGCGCCACGAGGCCCAGCACGGCGAACCCCGCCATCAGCGTCAGCACCGCGGCATTCGGGATCCGCATCGCCGCCATGTCGGACCAGGCGACCCAGATCGCCACCGGCAGGGCCACCGGCAGGAACCACAGCGCCGCAGCGGCAGACAGCTCCAGCATCAGCCGCCCCCCGTGTCCAGCGCGCGCAGGGCGCGGACCGCGACGTCGAAATGCTGCGGATGGGTCTCCACCGCCTCTTCGAGCAGGCTGCGGCCGGTGATCACGTCGTCCTGCTTGATCGCGGCGATGGCGAGGGTGTGCAGCAGCTGCGCCCGCTCGGTCTGGGTCATCTGCACCAGCGGCAGGGTATAGTTGCGCTGCGCGCCGCGGGCCATCACGAGGTTGTTCTTGGCCGCAAAGAGATGCGGATCATAGCGCAGCGCCTCGACGAACAGCCGCTCGGCGCCGCGGGCATCGCCGCGGGTCAGCTTGGAAAAACCCCAGTTGTTCAGCACGCTGGCGGGCCGGGTGGTGAGGCCCGCGGCGGTCTCGTAAAAGCTGTCGGCGCGGTCCCACTGCTGCTTCGAATCGGCGATCATCGCCTCGAGGCGATAGCGCTCGAAGGTCTCGAAGGTGGGCGGGACGGTGGCCAGCACCGCCTCGGCCTCGCCCCACTGGTTGGTGCGGATCAGCGCATCGGCATGGGCGACCCGGTCCTCGTTGGTGGCCTCGCGCCGCGCCGCGATGCCGGCCCAGAGCCCCACCGCCTCGGTCGGCTGACCGGCCCGGATCAGCGACCGGGCGAGGCCCCGTTGCAGGTCCAGTCGGTCGGGATACTCCTCGACCGCGCGGCGGAAATAGGACACCGCCTCGGCCGGGTCGGCCACGGTCAGCATCAGGTCGTTGAGGTTGGTCTCATCCACCAGGCTCATGCTCTGGAGGGCCCGGCTGGCATCGGCGTCGCGGCCGCCGCAGGCCGATAGAAGCCCCAGCCCGGCAAGGCACAGGGCGACACGGACGGTGTGGCGCATTTCGTGCGTCCTTTTCTGCTCTCACAACGGTGTGGAAAGGAGGAGAAACCGCCCCTGCCCTCGCCGCACCAGCCTCAGATTGTTTTCGTTTTCGCCAGAATACCCCGGATCGGCCGTCTTTGCGATAGCGAGGCGCAGATTCTCGCGAATCTCGTCGGATCGGCCACTGTCGAGGGCATAGGCGGTCTGGAACACCCGCCGCGCCTCGCCGTAGCGGCCCGTCTCCATCAGGACCACGCCCAGGTTGTTCCACGCCGGCACGAAGGTCTGGTCGGCCTCCAGCGCGCGGCGCAGGAGCTGCTCGGCCTGGCCCAGCCGGCCCAGCCGCAGGTTGGCCGACCCCAGCGCCGAGAGCACGTCGCCGGTCGCCCCCTGCTGCGAGGCGCCGCGCAGATAGGCGCGCAGCGCCAGCTCGTATTCGCCCGCCGCCATCAGCCGGTGCCCGACCTCCAGCCCGTCCACCGCCTCGCGCACCTGCGGCGTGCCGGGCGGCGGCGCCAGCCCCTCCAGCTCGCCCCCCAGCGGGCGCGGTCCGCAGGCCCCGAGGGCGAGCAGCAGACACAGCGCAGCAAGGCGGACGCGGCAGGGCATGGCGCGCTCAGTTCCCCCCCATCGCCTGCATGATCCCATAGACCGACGGCGCCAGCAGGATGATCAGCAGGGGCGGCACGGTCAGCATCATCGTCCCGAGGGTCAGCTTGGTCGGCAGCACGTTCGCCTTCTCCTCGGCCCGCATCACGCGCTTGTCCCGCATCTCTTCGGCATAGACGCGCAGGGCGTCCGAGATCGAGGTGCCGAAACTGGCCGACTGCACCAGCACGGTGACGAAGGCCTGGATGTCCGGAACGCCACAGCGCTCGGCCATGTCCTTGAGGACGCTGATGCGCTCCTTGCCGGCCTTGACCTCGTGGTTGACGATCTCGAACTCCTCCGCCAGCGCCGGGTACCCCGTCCGCATCTCCTTGGACACCCGCAGGATCGACTGGTCCAGCGACTGCCCGGCCTCGACGCAGACCAGCATCAGGTCGAGCGCGTCGGGGAACCCCTCGGTGATCTGGAGCTTGCGCGCCTGCACCCGCCGCTCGATCCAGTATTTCGGAGCGTAGTAGCCGACAAAGGCCGGGCCCAGCATCCACAGCATCAGCACATGCGCCGCCGTCTCACCGTCACCGCCCTGCAACAGACCCAGGATCACCCCCAGGATCAGCAGCAGGATGCTGAGCCCGAACTGGATGGCGTGGAACGTCCGGACCGAGGATTTCGAGCGGTAGCCGGCCTGCATCATGCGCAGCCGCGCGCTGGACATCTCGCGCTCGTCCTGCGGCTCGAGGAAGGTGGCGAAGCGGTCGAGCTTCTTGATCCCGCCGGGCGCGCTGCGCAGCGCAGGCCCGCCCGAGACCGTGGCCGATCGCTGCACGCCGGTCTGGCGCCGGAGCTTTTCCAGCGGGTCCTCGCGCCGCGCCGGCATCAGCAGCAGCGTCGCCAGCATCAGCAACAGCCCGACCCCGCCCAGCGCGATCAGCGGGCCCATCGGCCCCAACGAGGTCACCAGAACGGTGTTGATCGTCTCCAGCATCGGCGAGCCCCCTGCCCAGACACCCTGTCAAACGCGAATGTTCACCATCGCCCGCATGTAGAGGACGTTGGCCACCAGAAAGCCCGCGACGACCAGCGCCATGGGGATGAAGAAGTCGGTCTCCTGCACCTCGTCGTAGTAGTTCGGGTCGAGCACCGACAGCAGCAGCAGCGCGACGATGGGAAAGCCCGACAGGAACATCCCCGACCACTTGGCCTCGGCGGTGATCGCCTTGACCCGGCGGAACAGCTTGAAGCGCGCCCGGATGACCTTGCTCAACCCCTCGAGGATCTCGGCGAGGTTGCCGCCCGAGGTCTGCTGGATCGTCACCGCGACGGCGAGAAAGCGCAGGTCCTGCATGTCCATCCGCTCGGCCAGGGCCTTGAGCGCCTCGCCCATGTCCTTGCCGTAGGCGGCCTCGTCCGCGATCACCCCGAACTCGGAGCCGAGCGGATCGGCCACCTCCTTGGCCACGATCCCCACCGCCGAGGAGAACGGGTGCCCCACCCGCAGGCTGCGCACCATCAGCTCGATCGCGTCGGGAAGCTGCTCCTCGATCAGGGTGAGCCGCTTCTTGGCCTTGCGGCTGACCCAGACATAGACGCCGCCCACGCCCATCACCACCGCCACCACCGCGCGCACCGCGGGGCTGGCCTCGGTGCCCAGCGTCAGCGCGACGAAGGCCACGCCCGACAGCACCGCCATGATCATCAGCAGTTGCGCCGGCGAAAAGGCGATGTTGGCCTTCAGCGCCTTTTCCCCCAGCATCGAATAGAGCGGGATGCGCTGCGAGCGGATGTGCTGGCTCATCTCCTTGCGGAGCTGTTCCAGCACCTGCTCGCGGCTGTTGCCCTTTTCCAGAAGGTCGAGCCGGCGGTTGACCTTGCGGTCGAGGCTGATCGACTTGCCGAAGACGGTCAGATAGATCCCCTCGACCAGCACCAGCACGCCGACGAAGATCAGGATGTAGATGAGCGGGGCGGCGCTGAACTCCATGGCTCAGAGCCCCGCGGGTTCGTAGATGGAGGCCGGCAGGTCATAGCCCCACTGGCGGAACCTCTCGGCATAATGCGAGCGCACGCCGCCGGCGGTGAAGCGGCCGATGATGGTGCCGTCGGGCTTGATGCCGAGGCGCTCGTACTTGAACACCTCCTGCATGGTGATGACCTCGCCCTCCATGCCGGTGATCTCGGTGATCGAGACCATCCGGCGCGAGCCGTCCTGAAGCCGGCTGGCCTGCACGATCAGGTTGACGGCGCTGGCGATCTGGCTGCGGATGGCGCGGATCGGCATCTCGATCCCGGCCATGGCGACCATGTTCTCCAGACGGCTGATGGCGTCGCGGGCGCTGTTGGCGTGGATCGTCGTCATCGAGCCGTCGTGGCCGGTGTTCATGGCCTGCAGCATGTCGATGACCTCCTCGCCGCGGGTCTCGCCCACGATGATGCGGTCGGGCCGCATCCTGAGCGCGTTGCGCAGACAGTCGCGCTGGGTCACGGCGCCCTTGCCCTCGACGTTGGCCGGGCGGCTCTCCATCCGGCCGACATGGGTCTGCTGGAGCTGCAGCTCGGCGGTGTCCTCGATGGTGAGGATACGCTCGGAGTTGTCGATGAAGGACGACAGCGCGTTCAGCGTGGTGGTCTTGCCCGAGCCGGTGCCGCCCGAGACGATGACGTTGAGCCGGGTGGCCACCGCCGCCTCGAGGTAAAGCGCCATCGCCTCGGAAAAGGCGCCGAAGCGCACGAGGTCGGGGACGCCCAGCTTGTCCTTCTTGAACTTTCGGATGGAGACGAGGCTGCCGTCCACCGCCACCGGCGGCACCATCGCGTTGAAGCGCGAGCCGTCGGCGAGGCGGGCGTCGACATAGGGGTTCGATTCGTCCACCCGCCGGCCCACCGCGCTCACGATCTTGTCGATGATGCGCAGGAGGTGCTTCTCGTCCTTGAAGGTGATGTCGGTCAGCTCCAGCTTGCCCGACCGCTCGACGAAGATCTGCTGCGGGCCGTTCACCAGGATGTCGTTGACCGTGTCGTCCTTCAGCAGCGGCTCCAGCGGGCCGAGGCCCATGACCTCGAAATAGAGCTCCTGATGGAGGGTGTGGCGCTCGTCCTTGTTGAGCACCACGCCCATCTCGCCCAGCGCCTCGGCCGAGATGGCGGCGATCTCGGCGCGCAGGTCGCTTTCGCTCGCGTGTTCCAGCGCGGCGAGGTTGAGGTTTTCCAACAATCGCTTGTGCAGCTCGACCTTGATGTCGCCGAGGCGCTGCTTGCGCTTGCGTTCCTTCTCCGAGACGGCGGCCTCGGCCGGACCCTTGGGCTTGGGCGCCTCGCGCGGGGTCGGCGCGGCCGGCGCCTCGGCCGAGGTGCGGGGGGCCAGCGCGTCGGCGACCGGGACGGTGGCCTGGGGCCGGGGCGAAACGGGGGCGTCGGGCTTGCGGAAACGTGCGAACATGGGTCGGCTCACTCGTGCTGCGCCACCGTGACGCGCCGGCTCAGACGCCGGCGGCCTCGGCGGCCTGGTTCAGGTCATGCAGAGACTTGGCGAGCTTCGCCAGCTCCTTGCGCAGGGGGTTCTTGGCCACGGTCTCGCACAGCGGCAGCCCGTGGTCGTTGGCCTGGGTCACGGCCTTCTGGCCGTCGGGCAGCCACAGCTCGATCTCGATGTCGAGGCTCTCGGCCAGGCGCTTGGCCCGCGCCTTGCCCGAGAGGTAGGTGAAGCCCGGCGCGCGGTTGAGCACATAGCGCAGCTTTTCCAGCGGCAGATCCTCGGCCTTCATGGCCCGGATCATCCTGAGCGCATTCTGCGCCGAGCGCATGTCGAGCTCGATCAGCGCGAAATAGACATGCGCCTGCGCCATCACCGTCTCGGTCCACTGCACGATGGTGGTGGGCATGTCGATGACGACATAGTCGAAGTTCGTCCGCGCCATGTCGATGATGCGGCCCACTTCCTCGGGGCTGACCAGATCGAGCGGCAGGATGTCGGCCGGCGCGGTCAGCACCCGCAGCCGCTCGTTGAAGGGCAGCAGCGCCTGCATGAAGGCGTCGCGGTCCATCGTCTGGGTGTTCGACCACAGCTCGTAGACCGCCTCGCGCCGCGGCAGGTCGAGATAGGTCGAGCAACTCCCGAACTGGAGGTCGAAGTCGAGCAGGCAGACCGAGGCCGGCGCCTTGCGGTCCAGCGTCGCCAGCTCCCAGGCGAGGTTCACCGCCACCGTGGTCGCCCCGACCCCGCCCGACAGCCCGTGCATGGGCAGCACCACCCCGTCGCGGCCGCCGACGACCGCCCCGGGCGCCACCGCGGCCGGCGCCACCGCCGCTGGCTGCGCCGGCCGCCGCAGCCGCGAGATCGCCTCCTGCAGCGCGCCCTCGGGCAGGGGATAGGGCACGAAGTCATCCGCCCCCAGCCGCAGGAGCTGATGCAGCACCATCGGGCTCAGCTCTTCGGCGATCAGGATCACCTTGATCTGCGCGGCCTTGGCGTTCTGGATCAGCTCGCGGATCAGCGGCAGGCTGGCGTCGTCCTCGTCGTCCATGGCGATGGCGATGAACTCCAGCGCCTGCGCGTCGGGCTGCCGCAGAAAGGTCAGCGCGTCGGCAAAGGTCAGGTCCCCCCAGCTCTCGCCCAGCTCGTTCTCCATGTCCTCGATCAGAAGGTCGAAATTCTGGACATCGCGCGACACCGTACAGGCCAGGATGGGGGCGGCCTCCGGCTTGAGTGCTGCCATGCTCGTCATGTCTGGTCGCGTCCTTCCTCGATCATGCGGCGCCGTTCTGGCGCCGTCGGGCACCGGGCGTATGGCCCCGAAGCACAGGCTGTCGCCGTCGACCCGGGCGATTCGATGCTGCCGCGGGTGTGCGTTACCGAGAGAAGATCATGGACAAGTGGGGCAACATTGCGGCCAAAAGACCCTAATTGTCCGATCCTTCCAGAATGTTAACCGCCCGGCGCCGGGGCGGTGCAAAAAGGCCCACGCCGGCCCCGCGGAGGGGCCGGCGTGGGCCGGAGCCGGCTTACCCGGGGCTCAGTTGGTGAAGGCGCCCCGCGTGCGCGAGATCCGCGGCAGCGGGCGCGTCGCGCTCTCGATGTATTCGCGCCGCACGATCAGCGCATATTGCCCGTCCATGACCATCGGATGCGACTGCACGAAGCCCGACACCTCGGTCACGGTGCGGCGGTTGCGCCGCTCGGGCTCGGGCGTCGGGATCAACGGCTGCGTCAGGCCGAAGCTCACCATCGCCTCCAGCCGCGAGCGGTCCACGCCGCGGCCGACCAGATGGTTCACCACCGCCTGCGCCCGCCGCTGCCCCAGCCGATAGTTGTAGTCGGCCGGGCCCACCAGATCGGTATGGCCGAAGACGCGGAAGCGCACCTCGGGGAACTGCCTGATCCAGTCGGCCTGACGGTCGAGGATGGCGCGCGCCTCGGCGTCCAGCACGGCGCTGTCGAAGGCGAAGTTCACCGTGTCCGGCACCTCGGCGTTGAACCGCCGCGCGAGGTCCATCATCGGCGCCAGCTGCCCGGTCTGGACCATGAAGTTGTTCATGTTGGCGTCGCCGAAGGTGCCGGGGTCGATGATGCTCCCGGCCTCGTCGTGGAACCCCGTGGCGCAGCCGGCCAGCGCGAGGGCGCAGGCGCCGCTGAGAAGACCCCGTCGTGTCACCGCCCTGTCCTCCGCCTCAGTCCATCACATAGCCATAGGGGCCGGCAAATCCCTGCCGCGCCACCTCGCCGACCGCGCCGGGCTGCTGTCGCGCCCGACCCTCGGTCCGACCGAAGAGAAAGAGATCGGCCTCGCTGGGCAGCCGCACCCGGTCGGTCGGCAGCGCCAGCGCCTCGCCGCGGGTGGGCGAGACCAGATGCGCGGTGATCACGATCACCAGCTCGCTCTGTTCGCGGCGGTATTCGGCGCTGCGGAACAGCGCGCCGATGATCGGGATGTCGCCGACCCAGGGCACCTGATTCGCGAGGCTGCGGAAATCGTCCTGCAACAGCCCGGCGATGGCGAAGCTCTCGCCGTCGCGCAGCTCGACCGTGGTGGAGGTCTCGCGCCGGTTGAAGGCGTTGAAGGGGAAGGGCCCGGGCACCGTCACGGTCGGGTCGATGCCCGACACCGCGGCGTTCAGCGCGAGGTTGATCACCCCGTCGGCCAGCACCCAGGGGGTAAAGTTCAGCTCGACCCCGAAGGCCTTGTATTCGATGACGATCCGGCCTTCCTGATCCAGCGTCGGGATGGGGTACTCGCCGCCGGCGAGGAACTGTGCCTCCTGCCCCGACAGCGCCACGAGGTTCGGCTCGGCCAGCGTGCGCACCAGCCCGCGGCTTTCGAGCGCCTCGAGCGCGGCGGCGAACTGCAGGGTGCCGCCGATGAAGTTCACCCCCACCGCGCCCAGCGCCCCGCCGAGGGCGTCGCCGGCGCGCCCGTCCACCAGCGTGCGGCTGCCGCGCTGGGCATCGAAGTTGAACCGCACGCCGAGGTCGCGGCCGATGGACCGGCTCATCTCGGCGAAGCGGACCTTGAGCATGACCTGGTGGTTGCCGCCCACGCTCATCAGGTTGGACACCCGGTCGGGGGCATAGCGGTTGGCGAGGCTCACCGCATGTTCGATCACCATCGCCGAGGACACGATGCCCGACAGCACGATGCCGTCGTTGGCGGTGCGCACCTCGATCGGCTCGCCCGGCAGGACCTGGCGCAGCCGCTCGCGGAACTCGGCCACGTCGGGGGTGACATGGACGTCGACATTGGCGATGAGCTGCGCGTCGGGCCCGAGGATCGTGAGGGTGGTGCGGCCCGGCGTCTTGCCCAGCACATAGATCGCGCGTTCGGACAGGGTGGAGATGTCGGCAATGCCCGGGTTGGCGATGGAAAGCTCGACAAAGGGCGTGTCGCTCTCGACCACCACCGCGCGGTTCATGGGCACGTTCAGCGAGGACGACACCGCGCCACCGTTCTGGACACGCAGCGTCTGCGCCCCCAGCGGCAGCGGCGCCATCACCCACAACAGGGGCGCGACCAGACACAGGCCGAAGACTCCCGCCCGACGGAGCGTCGTGAAATTCATGGGACCTGCCTCTCTTGCTCTCGCGCGTGCCGGATCTTTCGCCCGGTCTTGGTGCGCATCATGCCTGACTTGCCGATTTGGCGCAACATTCAACCCCTTGCGCGCCCTCCTTTATGTGGATAACCGGCAACAGCCGCAATCTGTGGGGGCGGCGGGCCGCGACGGCCACCCGATGTGGTGGCGCCCCAGCCCGCCCCGCCGCGTCAGTTGGTGCAGGGGATCTCGATGGTGATGAGCTCGCCGCCGCGGCGGGTGCGCACGGTGCAGACCGGCGGCGCCTCGGGGGCGGCCTCGGGCGGGGGCGCGTCCTCGATGCCGAACAGCGAACGGCGGTTGACCTCGACCATCTCGCTGACCTGATCGTCGGCCATCCCCACGAGCGCGAGCGACAGCCGCCCCGTGGTCTGCGCCAGCGCGAGCTCGGCCACCTGCTGCGGCGCGACCTCGACCGTCACCGAGCGGGCGATGCGGGCGGCCTCGGGGCGGTCCTGGTCTGCGCTCTGGTCCACCGCGATCACCAGGATGGCGGATTTCAACAGCCGGGTGATCTCGTTGTCGCGCCCGGCGGGCTGGCCGGTCCAGTATACATCGACCCGGTCGCCCGGCCGCAGGAAGCCCGCCACCCCGGTCGAGACGTTCACGTCGATGGTGAAGGCGCGCATGCCCGGGCTCAGCCGCGCGGCGATGCCGGCCTCCTGCCCGGGGCGCGTCAGCTTCACCTGCATCAGCGGCTCGCCCCGCTCCATCGCGCGCATCACCGAGCGCGGCGGCTGGCCCGGCGGGAACAGCTCGTCGACGTCGGTGAAGATGCCCTCGGGCAGCGCGTGCTTGGGCCACTGCACCAGCATCACGTCGCGCCGCTCCAGCCGCTCGCCATAGCGCAGCCCGCGCCCGGCGAGGAGGACCGGCACCATCTCGACCTGCGGGCCGGCGGCGGCCCGCGCCTCGGCCAGCTGGCGCTGCGATTCGGAGATGTAGCCCTGCGCCATCCAGACGGCCGAGCCCGCCAGGCCGATGCCCAGAACCAGTACGAAAAAGAATACGATGCGCATGGCGACGCCTTCTCCTGTGTGTCCCACCATGGGCGGCCGCTGGCGCAGTCCACCCCACCATGCACAGCGTGGCCGCCGATTGCGGCAATTTCGGGGACGCCGCGCGGACGAGATGAAGGCGGCGCAGGCGCCGGAGCGACGGAAAAGGCCCGCTCCGGTGCTCGGAGCGGGCCCTGGGGCCGGGCGGGGAGGCGCCGGTCGGCGCCGTCCCCGAACATGCGCAGGATCAGTCGAGCGAGATCGGGTTCGCGATCGAGCCCTGGAAGCCGGCGTCGCCGATGTTGCTGGCGATGGTCTGGGCGGTGTCGTTCAGGCCGTCGGTGATGAAGATGCCGATGCCGACGGCGAGGGCGACGAGGGCGGCGGTCAGCACGACCCAGTCCACGGTGACGGCGCCGGACTCGTCCTTGCGGAAACGGGCGATGAGGTTCAGAAGCTTCATGTCTCTCTCCATGGTTCTGTGGGGTTTACCCGGTTGCTCAGCCGCCCCGGTCCGCGCTCTGGTCGTCCTCTGTTCCGACCCGCTCGCCGTCTCGGCATGGGCTCATATGGCCCCCGAATCGTGGCCGGACTTGGGCGGGCATCGTGCAATTTTGCAGCCGGCGATTTTTTTCGATTCTTTGTTAACCCGCTGATGCCGAGTGCATAAAATTGTCCGGACCGGCGGGCTGTGCCCTGCGGGCCGCAACTTTGCCGCCATGCACGGCCGCAGGCTGGCGCAACACCGCCGCGCATGCGAGTCTGCGACCAAAAAACATGAGGCAGAGTGGATCGCATGCGGGCCGTTTCCGTCCCCCCCTGCGTCGCGCTGGTCGCGCTCGCGCTGGTCGCCGTGCCGGCGCCGGCGACGGCGGACGGGCGCGACTTCACCTTTCGCCGCGTCGCGGTGCCCGCCCCGGGCGCCACCGGGCCGCGGATCACGGTCCAGATCGACCCCGAGGAACAGGCCCGCCTGCTGGCCGTGGCGCCGCGGCCCAGCCGGCCGGTGACGCCCACCCCGCCGGCGCCGGGCGGGCCGAGCCCCGGATCGCTGGCGTGGTTCTGGGAGCTGGTGCCGCCCGAGGCTCCGGGCCAGCCGGGCCGCTTCCTGGCCGCGCTGGCGGCGCTGGATGCCGCACCGCAGGGCCGGCCGGTGCCGGCGCCGCGGTTGCAGACGCTGCAGGACATCGCCGCGCGGCATGGCCCCGACATCCTGCGCGCCTCGGCCGGCACCCGGGTCTCGCCGGCGCTGGCGCTGGCGGTCATCGCGGTCGAATCGGCCGGGCGGGCGGATGCGCTCAGCCACAAGGGCGCGCAGGGCCTGATGCAGCTCATCCCCGCCACGGCCGAGCGGTTCGGCGTCACCGACGCGATGCAGCCGGGCGAGAACATCCGCGGCGGCATCGCCTATCTCGACTGGCTGATCGGCCATTTCGACGGCGACGCGGTGCTGGCGCTGGCGGGCTACAACGCCGGCGAGGGGGCGGTGCGGCGCAACGGCGGCGTGCCCCCCTTTGCCGAGACGCGCGACTACGTGCCCAAGGTGCTGGCGGCCTGGCGTGTCGCCCGCGGGCTGTGCACCCGCCCGCCCGAGCTGCCCTCGGACGGCTGTGTCTTTGCCGTGGGCCGGTCGGGGTGACCGACGGGGCACCTGCTGGCGACGTTGCAGGGGGGCTCTCGAGCCCCCCGTCGCCTCCGGCGACTCCCCCCGAGGATATTTGAGGAAAGATGAAAGGGCAGGCCATCGGCCCCACAGGCGGGGCATGTCTGGACAGGGCAGGCGCAGGCGCTAGGGTGCCCCGGGTCAGATCCGGGAGCCCGCCATGACCGTCGCCACCGCCTTTGGCCGCAGCCAGACCGTCCGCCGGCTGGAGGATGTCCGCTTTCTCACCGGCCACGGCCGCTATCTGGAGGATGTCGCGCCGGCCGGCGCGCTGGTGGCGTATTTCCTGCGCGCGCAGGTGGCGCATGCCGACATCGCCGGGCTGGACCTTGCGGCCGCCCGGGCCGCGCCGGGGGTGCATCTGGTGCTGTCGGCCGAGGACCTCGCCGCCGCCGGCGTCCGGCTGGGGATGAAGACCGTGCCTGTCCGCCAGCCCGACGGCACCCCGGGCGCCACGCCCGAGCGCCCGGTGCTGGCGCGCGGCCGCGTGCGCTTCGTCGGCGAGGCGGTGGCGGTGGTGGTGGCCGAGACGCTGGCCCAGGCGCGCGACGCGGCCGAGCTGATCGGGCTGGAGCTGGAGGAGCGCGCGCCGCATCTGGACCTCGCCCCGGGGGGCGAGAGGCTGCATGACGAGGCCCCCGACAACGTCGCCTATCGCTGGGCGCTGGGCGATGCCCCGGCCACCGATGCCGCCTTTGCCGCCGCCGCCCACCGCGTCGCCCTGACCGTCCGGCACAACCGCATCATCCCCAACTCGATGGAGCCCCGCGGCGCCTTTGCCGAATGGGACGGCGCGCGGCTGCACCTCGCCTTCGGCGGGCAGTCGGTCTGGGAGCCGCGCGCGCAGCTCGCCACCGCCCTCGGCCTGCCCGAAGAGGCGGTGCGCGTGACCATTCCCGATGTCGGCGGCGGCTTCGGCACCAAGGCGTTCCTCTATCCCGAATACATCGTCGTCGCCGCCGCCGCCCGGATGCTCGGCCGCCCGGTGCGCTGGATGTCCGACCGCTCGGAGGCCATGCTGACCGACAACGCCGGGCGCGACCTGATCTCGGAGGCCGAGCTCGCCTTCGACGAAGGCCACCGCATCACCGGCTACCGCGTCCGCATCCGCTCCAACCTCGGCGCCTACAACTCGATGTTCGCGCAGAACATCCAGTCCGGCGCCTCGGCCCGCGTGCTCACCGGCGTCTATGCCATCCCCGCCGCGCATGTGGAGGTCACGGGCATCTTCACCAACACCACGCAGGTCGATGCCTATCGCGGCGCCGGCCGGCCCGAGGCCATCACCACGCTGGAGCGCACGCTCGACCACGCCGCCCGCACCCTGGGCCTGTCGCCGGCCGAGCTGCGGCGCAGAAACTTCATCCCCCCCGCCGCGATGCCCTTTCGCACCCCCTCGGGCGAGCTCTACGACACCGGCGACTTCGCCCGCGTGCTGACCCGGGTGGAGCAGGAGGCCGACATCGCCGGCTTCCCCGCCCGCCGCGCCGCCTCGGCCGCGGCCGGCCGGCTGCGCGGCCTTGGCCTCTGCACCTACATCGAGGCGATCCTCGGCGATCCCTCCGAAGGCGCCACCATCGAGTTCTGCGAGGACGGCACGGTCAACCTCTACGTCGGCACCGTCTCCAACGGGCAGGGGCACGAGACCGTCTTCGCCCAGTTCCTCGCCGACCGCACCGGCCTCCCGCTGGAGGCGATCCGCATCGTCCAGGCCGACAGCGACCGCATCGCGCGCGGCGGCGGCACCGGCGGCTCGCGCTCGGTCACGGTGCAGGGGATGGCCACGGCGGCGGCGGTGACGAAGGTCGTCGCAGGCTTCACCCCCCTCGTGGCCGAAGAGCTCGGCCTCCCCCCCGAGGCCCTGCGCTTCGAGGACGGTGTGTTCCGCGCCGAGGGCACCAACCGCACCCCCACCCTGCTGGAGGCCGCCGGGATCGCCCGCGCCCGGGCCCGCACCGACCTCCTGCGCCAGAGCGTGATCGAGACGCTGCCCGGCCGCTCCTACCCCAACGGCGCCCATGTCGCCGAGGTCGAGATCGACCCCGAGACCGGCGCCCTCACCCTCGCCCGCTACACCGTCACCGACGATTTCGGCAACCTCATCCACCCCACGCTGGCCGAGGGCCAGGTCCATGGCGGCGTCGCCCAGGGCTTCGGCCAGGCGGTCTGCGAGTTCGCGGCCCATGACGAAACCGGCCAGCTGCTCACCGCCTCCTTCATGGACTACGCCATGCCGCGGGCCGCCGACCTCCCGCCCCTGCGCTTCACCACCGAGCCGGTGCCCTCCACCGCCAACCCCCTCGGCATGAAGGGCTGCGGCGAGGCCGGCACCGTCGGCGCGCTGGCCGCGATCTGCAACGCGGTCGAGGACGCGCTGGCCGAGCGCGGCGCGGGCGGGGTGGACATGCCCTTCACCCCCCTCCGCCTCTGGTCCCGGCTGCAGGAGGCGGGCCGATGACCCGCCCCCACGCCCCTTCCTTCATCTTTCGAAAAATATCCTCGGGGGGAGTCTCCGAAGGAGACGGGGGGCAGAAAGCCCCCCTGCACCGCCCCCCGCCCGCGATGCCGTCCACCCCCGCGCGCGGCCCGCATGGCCGCACACCGGAGCCCCGCCGATGAGCACCGCCCGACCCGCCGACCCGCCCGTCCGCGACGCCGCCACCGTGGTGGTGCTGCGCGACGCCGCCACCCGCCCGCGCGTGCTGATGGGCCAGCGTGGCGCCGCCGCCGCCTTCATGCCGTCGAAATTCGTCTTTCCGGGCGGGGCGGTGGACCCCGGCGACGCCGAGGTTCCGCTGGCCGCCCCCCTCGCCCCCGCCTGCGCCGCCCGCCTCGGCACCGATGCACCGCGCCTGACGGCCGCCGCCATCCGCGAGCTGTGGGAAGAGACCGGCCTGCCGCTGGGCACGCCCGGCCGCTGGCCCGCCCCGGTGCCCCCGGATTGGCAAGGCTTCGCCGCCCGGGGCCTGACCCCCACCGCCACCGGCCTCAGCTACATCTTTCGCGCCATCACCCCGCCGGGCCGGCCGCGCCGCTTCGACGCGCGCTTCTTCCTCGTCGATGCCGACCGCCTCGCCGCCGACCTCGACGATTTCTCCGCCGCCTGCGAGGAACTCGCGCATCTGCAATGGATCCCGCTGGACGAGGCGCGCCGCTTCGACCTGCCCTTCATCACCGAGGTCGTGCTGGCCGAGGTCGCCGCCCTCGCCGCGGGCGAACCGCTCGACAGCGTGCCCTTCTTCGACAACTCGGGCGAGGACTCGGTCTTTTGCCGTATCCCCTGAGGCGCCCCGGGCTCGACAGCCGATCCCGCAAGTGATTGAATTGCCGACGTCGGCTTGGCGTTCGTGTGACGACACCCGGCGTCAGGCGGGTTCTGGCAGGCTCGGGGCGTCGAGGAGGGCGAGGTGCCCCGGGGTGGTCGTGCAGGGGCCATCGAAGCTGCGCGCGCCGATGCCGGCGGTGTTGTTCCGGATGCAGGCGAGGAGGTTTAGCGCGGTGCGGGGGCTTGCGGCGTGGCCGCTGGCCTCCAGACGCATGGGTAATGCTCCCCGTTCTGACGGGGCTCGGGCGTAGAACTTGCGCGGCCATCTTCAGCTTCATGGCAGGTGTGACCCCGCCGATGCCTGAGGTGGTCCCCATCTTCGAGACAGCGAGCTACGCTTGATCCACGAGCTGAGAAGGACGGATCGAGTGGCTGGAAAGAGGAAGCGTTACAGCGCGGCGTTCAAGGCGAAGGTGGCGCTGGAGGCCATCCGGGGCGAGGCGACGGTGGCCGAGCAGGTGAGCAGGCACGGGGCTCACCAGACGCTGATCAACACCTGGAAAAGGCAGGCCATCGAGGGCATGGCCGGCATGTTCTCCAACAGATGGCGAAGTTGGGCCTGGTGCCCGTCCATCAGAAGCCGCGGACCACCGTGCCCCAGCCGGAGCACAGGACATGGCCCAATCTGCCGAGGAACCTCGAGATCGACCGCCCCGACGAGGTCTGGTGCGCCGACATCCCCTGCATCCCGATGCGGCGGGGCTTCCTGTACCTCGTCGCCATCATGGAGCGAGCCGTCGCGGCGGTCGCCACCTTCGCGCCATCGGTCCGAGCGACGATGACGACGGTTCGAGCCCGATGGCGAGTGCGAGCCGGCGGGTCCTGGCATGGCGGCTGTCGAACAGTTCGCCATGGAGCCGCCATCGGTCCGAGGCCCATGGCGGACGGAGGCCGACTTCTGCATCGAGGCGCTGGAGGGTGAGGAGGACCAGCAAGTGATCCAGTGGATCTTTTGCCCGACGAACAATGGCCCGCCATGGCCGGCCGGAGATCCTCAACATGGAGCATGGTCGCGCCACTGGTCCGAGGCTGTGAGTGCTGGACGTAATCTCCTCAAAAGCGCTGGATGAAAAATCCCCAGTTCGGCGCTGATGCCGATGGTCAGGGGGGCATGCCCCCCTGACCATCGGCAGCGCAGAATTCCTCCTGCTGATGCCACAGGAAGGGCGCGCAGGTGGTAGGACTGAGGGAGATCGTGATGATCCTGGAGTTGAAGCGTCAGGGCCTGGGCGTCAGCGCGATAGCGCGGCAGACGGGGCTGGATCGCAAGACGGTGCGGAAATATCTCGAGCGGGGGCTGGAGGCCCCGGTCTATGGGCCGCGGGAACCGGGGGAACGACTGGCCAGCCGGTTCGGGTCGTATCTGACGGAACGGCTGTCGGCCTTCCCCGGCCTCTCGGCGCGCAGGCTGCATCGCGAGATCAAGGCGATGGGTTACCAGGGAGCCTATTCGACGCTGACGGAATACCTTCGCCTGATCCGGCCAGCGGTTCCACGACGGTTCGAGCGGCGCTTCGAGACCGGACCGGGCCAGCAGGCGCAGGTGGACTTTGCCGAGTTCCAGGTCGCGTTCACCTCGGAGCCCGGCGTCCTTCGCAAGGTCTGGCTGTTCAGCATGGTGCTGGGCCACAGCCGCTGGCTGTGGGGGCGGTTCTGTCCGAACCAGACGCTGGAAACGGTGATGCGCTGCCACATCGCGGCCTTCGACGGGATGGGCGGCGCCTGCATCGAGGTCCTCCATGACCGGATGAAGACGGCGGTCATCGGCGAGGATTCTGCGGGCGTGGTGACCTACAACGAGTCTCTCGTGGCACTGCTGGCGCATTACGGGTCCGCCCCGCGGGCCTGCCAGCCTTACCGGGCCAAAACGAAGGGCAAGGTCGAGCGGCCCTTCCGCCATGTGCGCCAGGACTTCTTCCTCGGGCGCAGCTTCCGCGACATGGACGATCTGAACGCCCAGTTCGAGGACTGGCGCGTGACCATCGCCAATCCCCGCGTGCATGCCACCACCCAACGGGTCGTGGATGAGCATTTTGCCGAGGAGCGGCCGCACCTGCTGCCCTTGCCGCTGCACCCCTACGACGCGGTGCTGACGGTGGAGCGGCGGATCAGCCAGGAAGGGATGGTCGCGGTCGGCGGCAACCAATACAGCGTGCCGGACACGACCCGGCGCCGCCTCGTCGAGGTCCAGAACCATCCAGCCGAGGTGCGGATCTTCGAGGACGGTCGACTGATCGCCAGCCATCCGGTTCTGGAGGGCAAGAACCAGCGCCGGGTCGATCCCAGCCATCGCAAGCCGGTCCCGATCGCCCGGCGGGCGGCATCCCTCCCGGCAGCGCCGGTCGATGCCCCGGTGGCCCGCCGTCCGCTCGCGTTCCATGAAGCGGTCGGGCGGCGTCTGGCCAATGCACCGGAGGATCGCCGTCCATGATCCCCGTGACCGAACGCATCCGCCAGAACCTTGTCAGCCTCCACATGGCCCGCGCCCTGGAGACGCTGGACCAGACGCTCAGCCGACTGGAACGGGGCGAGATCAGCGCCATCGAGGCCATCGACGCGCTGTTGGCCGAGGAGTTGAACCTGCGCGAAGGACGCCGCATCGGCGTGGCGCTGCGCACTGCGCGCCTGATGCCCATCAAGACGCTGGAAAGCTTCGACTTCTCGTTCCAGCCGTCACTGGACCGAAACCGCAGTGAGCCATCGAGGCGCCATCGGTTCAAGCCCGATGGCGAACGCGCTGGCCCAGCTCGAGGTCAACAAGCGGGCCGAGGTGCTGCACTTCCTTGGACCACCGGGCACCGGGAAAAGCCAGGTATCGATAGCGGGCCGGGTCCGATGCCACGGGGAAGAGCCTGTTGAGATTGCTTCGCCGATGTGATCGCGGATCGGA
>Ga0213836_100792_pt1 | contig 23008 bp, 18 predicted proteins | sample SWPATP03_FD_160578 | JGI IMG/M metagenome (GOLD analysis project Ga0213836, IMG submission 160578) | Coastal seawater microbial communities from Marineland, Florida, United States - SWPA TP0 #3 | ecosystem: Environmental > Aquatic > Marine > Coastal | place: USA: Florida | collected 2016-08-05
ACATATAAACAGTTATGAGGATGGTCAGGAGTGCGCTCCTTATATTCAACCAAGGGGTTGAAGTCCCCACCAGGCGGTTATTTCGGGTATTGCAACCCTATTTCATGCCTGAACGTCTCGCACTTATAGATAGAATTTACCAGTTACTCAAACCCACTTGAGCAGTGGCATTCTGAGACTGGTGATTCCCTTGGGCGAAATATTCAGAAGTTGTCTCCTGATTTAATACCACCCCTAACTCAGCTTCGATCGCCGCCGTAACCTCAGCACAGGAAGCACCAACAATTCCGGTGACTCGTTCCTGAACTCGGCCGTCGGGATGGATGATAAACTCTAGGGTTTCCATAGCTTAAATCGACTGCACAAAGTGGTCTAATACAATACCGACACCAGAGAAGATCTCTGATATAGGCAGGCTGTCAGCTAAATCAGATGGTTCTGACTGCACTGTTCAGACATCAGGGGTAATCAGTTGAACAAAAACCCCTGAGAACTTGACAAAAGTTATCAATGCCTGAAGCAGTAGGTTCATTATATGTTAAGTTTCGCGTAGATGCTCGGAACCGTCAAGGCATGGTACTATTGACCCGATAACATCTACTTCCGGCTCTCTGTATTTCCCCTCTGAGCCTGGGTAGGAGACGGCTGGCAGGGATTGGTCAGCTTTGCTACTATCCTTAGTTGAGTGAACTCACCAGACCAAAGGACTCGTTAGAGCTATGAATGTACAACAAGCAACTGGTAAGCTGAAGCATATGAATCTCAAGTCTCGCCTGATTGCTGGCGGTTTGGGGTTATTGGTGGCTATTTCTATTCCGCTGATTGGTCACGAAACCTTGGCTCGTACCCGCAGTAAAAGCGATTACGAACAGCGACTTTTTGATGCCGCTTTGGGATTTACTCTCTATTTTGAGGGTGGCTTTAGTGACCATCCAGCAGATATTGGCGGCCGCACCTATAGGGGTATTCTCCAAACTGAATATAATGCCTATCGTGCCAGCAGGGGTTTACCTCCCTTGGATGTGCTACAAATGTCTGATGCGGAAATGCTGGAAATTTATGATGGCTATTGGAGAGGTAGCGGCGCTCCCGCAATGCACCCGGCTTTAGCGATCGTCATGTTTGACACCGCCGTTAATTTTGGCATTCATAATTCCATTACTTTTTTACAACAAGCCTTGGGGTTGCCACAAACGGGGGTATTTGATGCTGAAACTCGCGCGGCTATGGAACAGGGTAACAATAAGTTTACCGCTCTCCAAATTGTGAATGAGCGCATCCTTTATCGTTATAAGCGAGTTCAGGAAAAGCCTAGTCAAATGGCTTTCTTTCATGGTTGGCTCAGTCGTGATTATAGTCTCTGGGGATATGTTAACCAGATTCAAAATTAATTGATATTCTGGGATTTATAGCCCTGCGATAACATGGGTTAGAGAGATATATTCCGGTGCGTCAGAGTTGCCAGTATTTCTTGTGACCAAAAAGCTGCTGGGTCTGACGCTACGGTACTATTTTGTATGTGGGGGATATCTTTAATCTATGACTGACAGCTTTTTTCAGAATAAACAATGGTTTTTTGACCGCTGGGCTCCTTTTTATGATTTCCTGCTAACAACGGTTTTCTATCAGGCTGTACATAAGCGTTTATTGGAGTTTGCGGAGTTTCCTAATTCGGCTAATATTCTTGATATTGGCTGTGGTACAGGACGACTGCTACAGCGTTTGGCTAAACAGTTTCCTGACCTTGAGGGGACGGGGTTTGACTTATCTCCTCAAATGATTAAAGAGGCTAAAAATAAAAATATCTATGGCGATCGCCTACAATTTCTACAGGGGAATGTTGAGGCTTTACCTTTTCCTGAGTCGAGTTTTGATGCCGTTTTTTGTACTATCAGTTTTCTCCATTATCCTCACCCTGAATTGGTGTTAGCAGAAATTAAACGGGTTTTGCGACCAGGGGGAGTTTTTTATCTGGCTGATTATACGGTTAATGATTGGACTGAATATCGAGAGGTTGCTGTCTCTCCTGGTAAGTTGCGGTGGTACAGCCGCAAAAAAAGGGAACAGTTGGCTAATACTGCGGGTTTGTCTTGTTTGAGTCATCACTACCTAATCGGTCCGGTTCTCCTCACTAAGTTTGTTAATTATTAACCAATGAACTCCCTCTTATTTTGACTTCCTCTCCGTCCGGGAGAGGCTGGGGAAAGCGGCTATGCACATAATCGCGTTTTTGTCAATAGGTGTAAAATCGGCTGTCCCATTTTCCTAAAAAACTCGTGCATCGCCAGCTTAATTTTTTCCTCAGAGAATAACTTTAAGCGCCATAGAATCAGGGTTGTAGCCTGTATTTTTGCATATAGACACAGTAACCCCTTGGGTGCGATTTATTTGAGTGTATCACAACCCCTATAATCTCGTCAACTATTTGCGAGCCATTAGCAATAAAATTGTAACAAATCTTAACAATCTTTGTAATATCAAATTCATCTGGCGGTATGAATTAGTTAAATTTATGTTTTTGGGGGTGAGCATGGCTGTTGGGGGTTGAACACCAAAACTAGGATCGAAGAGCGATCGCCTCCCAACGACAAAATTAATCAACTCCCCCTCTCTCTGTGAAGGTGCTATGCACATAATCGCGTTTTTGTCAATAGGTGTAAAATCGGCCGTCCCATCTTCCTAAAAAACTCGTGCATCGCCAGCTTAATTTTTTCCTCAGAGAATAACTTTAAGCGCCATAGAATCAGGGTTGTAGCCTGTATTTTTGCATATAGACACAGTAACCCCTTGGGTGCGATTTATTTGAGTGTATCACAACCCCTATAATCTCGTCAACTATTTGCGAGCTATTAGCAATAAAATTGTAACAAATCTTAATAATCTTTGTAATATCAAATTCATCTGGCGGTATGAATTAGTTAAACTTATGTTATGGGGGTGATCACGGCTGTTGGGAGTTGATGACCTAAACTTTCGCGGGGGAAACCGGATGATTATGGGGTTTAAAAGCTGGAAGATGCCAATATTCTGGGTTAAAATCTTCTAGGGAAGTCAGGACTTGATTAGCTTGTTGATAGGCGCTGTAGTCCATTTCTGGCGGTGGAATAGCCACAACACACATTCCCGCTTGTCGCGCCGCCATTACGCCAGCGAGGGAGTCTTCAAAAACTAGGCAATTTTCAGGTTTAGCGCCTAGTCGTTTAGCAGTAATTAAAAATATATCTGGTGCGGGTTTTCCTCTGGTTAATTCCGGGTCATCTCCTCTGACAATACAGCGGAATAGGGAAAACCAGGCTTGATGGGGTTGGGTTTTGGCGGTAAAGGGTCTGGTAGCAGAACTGGTGGCGACGGCTTGGGGGATATTGTGGTTGGCGAGGTGATGGGTAAGCCGAACTATTCCGGGTAAGGGGGGAACTTGGGGATAGTATTGATAGATAATTGCGTCTTTTTCCTGCAAAAATGCTTCGGCGGTTAGGGGTAATTGCAGGGTTTCTACAATTAAGGCGGCGGAGTCTTTAGACTTACGACCACAAAGTTGATATTGTAGGGTTCTATCAATGGTTTTACCATAACGGTTAGCGATCGCCTGATTGACTTTGGCATGGAGAGGTTCAGTATCTAATAGTATACCGTCAAGATCATAAATAACGTGGGTGATCGCCATAACCGATAGGGTGGTAATTGCTTTTAAGTGTTTGATATTCAGTCGAGAGACCCCCACCTCAGAAATAATTGAGGGGGGGTCAGTGACAATTAGCGAGCTACACCATGAGTGGGTTCTACATTAATGGGTTTGAGCAGATACAGGTTTAAGAACTGCCAACCATTAGAGATGTAGTGGGGTAGTTTTTGGAAGAACTTGACAAAACCAGGTGCGTTAGAATTAGCGATCGCACTTAGTTTCTCATTAGTCTTCACACAATGATCAAGACGTTGGTAGAAACTGGGGTGATTGACATTAAGGACAATGGGGAACACCCGACCAGCAGTTTCGTTAGTTTTTTCGATTACTTCGATGTCATAATCGCGAGCATTCAAGCCAATAGCTGCATAGAAGTCCGCACGCTGTAGGTCGTTTAGATACATAGTCGCGAATACAGACAGCAGGAAGAAGCGACACCATAGGCGAGCTTTCCAGTCGTTCAACAGACTAGGTTGAGACTTGAGCATGGCATCAAAGAAATCACCGTGGCGGTTTTCATCCTGACACCAGTTTTCAAAGAAACGGAAAATCGGGTAAATCCGGTCTTCTGGATGAGCTTCTAAATGGCGATAGATTTTGATGTAACGCCAGTAACCAATCTTCTCAGAAAGATAGGTAGCGTAGAAGATAAACTTGGGTTTAAAGAAGGTGTACTTACGGCTTTTAGTCAGAAAACCCAGATCCAGAGATAAGTTAAAATCGGATAGAGCTTTGTTAAGGAAACCGGCATGGCGTGCTTCATCTCGTGACATGAGCAAGAAGCACTCAGCCAATACAGGGCTTTTTTCTTTAAGGCGACGGCTGAGTTCTTTATAAAGCAGGAAGCCAGAAAATTCGGCGGTGCAGGAACGCTCTAAAAATTCTACAAAAACTTTCCGAGTTTCACCATCAATGTGGTCCCAGGACTGCTCAAATTCTTCGTCACGGACAAAGTGATGGCGATTGTAGTCAATGCGGAACTCTTCCAAGATCGCCCTGATTTCCTCTTCATTAGCAGAGATGTCCATTTTTTCCATCTCTTCAAAATCTGTGGTGTAGAAACGAGGTGTCAGGATGGTTTCCTTAGCTGGAACCTTAACTCCAGGACGTATCTCCTCAAATGTGGGTTTTTTCAGGGAATCTACCATAATGCTCGTGTTTTATTAATTATTGCCAGGGACTTGGTGTGGGCGATGGGCTACTATGGGCTGTACATCGCCCTTTAGTTAAAATGACCAACCCGTTGAGGGCTGCAATCAAAAGCGTTTAATATGCAACGTATTCCAGTCTAGCAAGTAATGGTGTCGCCTGCACAATCAATTCCGTTAAGAATTGCTACACCCACTGATCTGCACCAAAGATATTTCAGATGTGCGATCATGGTTATAGTCCCTTGATGTCAGGACTTGGAGGTTATCGTGAAAAAAATTACCACGAGTTATATATTATGGGCGATCGGCTTGATTACTCCCATCAGTGGTTTACATCGCCTGTACAATGGCCAAATTGTCACGGGTGTAATTTGGATGTGTACTTTGGGACTGTTCCGAGTTGGCCAGTTGGTGGATGTATTTTTGATTCCGAGTATGGTGGAGGAATGTAATGCTAAAGCACAGGCGAAGCTGGGAGTTGCGCCGGACGGTTCCCCACTTCCCCACAGTAACCCGGTGACGTTAAATGTGACTGGGGACTTGCAGGAACGTCTGCGAATGAGATTACTACAGGCAGCGGCGGCGCGGGGTGGTAAACTGTCAGTTACTCAGGGAGTAATGGCAACTGGGGCGGACTTTGAACGGGTGGAAAATGTTTTAAATGATATGTTCAAAAGGGGTTATGTTACTATTACCAATGACCCGGAGTCTGGTATTGTGATTTATGATTTCCACGAGTTGTAAATATGTACGGAGTTCGCGGCGCTTTTCTGGATTTTGTTGATGAGGCGTTTGTGGTGTCTCCCACGGATAGCTATCGCTATATTCAGGATGGTTTATTAATTGTTGATGATGGCAAAATTCAGGCTTTCGGTTCCTATGACAATATCCGAACCGATTATCCAGAAGTGGAGATTATCCACTATAGCCAGAGATTGATTATACCTGGATTTGTTGATACTCATGTTCACTATCCACAAACGGAGATTATTGCTTCCTATGGGGAACAGCTTTTGCAGTGGTTAGAAAAATATGCTTTCCCGGGTGAACAAAGGTTTAAAGACCCATTACACGCCCGCGAGGTGGCTGGGTTCTTTTTTGATGAATTGGCGCGGAATGGCACGACTACAGCGGTGGTAATGACAACGGTTTTCCCAGAGTCAACTCGGGTATTTTTTGAGGAGGCACAAAGTCGTAATATTCGGGCGATCGCTGGTCAGGTGATGATGGATAGGAATGCGCCTAACTCCCTGCTGGATAACCCGGAAACTGCCTATGACAATAATAAAGATTTGATTAAAGAATGGCATAATCGCGGTCGGTTGTGCTATACAATTACTCCAAGGTTTGCGATAACTTCGACCCCAGAACAGTTGGAAGTAGCCGGACAACTAAAACGAGAATTTCCTGATGTGTATGTTCATACTCATTTATCAGAAAATCCAGAAGAATTAGTGACGGTTTCCCAATTGTTTCCTAATTGTCAAGATTATTTGGAGGTATACGAAAAGGCGGGTTTAGTAGGCGATCGCTCAATTTTTGCCCATGGCATTTATCTAAGCAATTCCGAGTTTAAACGTCTGTCCGAAGCTGGTTCAGCCATAGCCTTCTGTCCAACTTCCAATATGTTCATTGGTAGTGGATTATTTAATCTGAAAGAGGCGAAATCACCGGCGCACCCAATAGCGGTAGGTTTAGGGAGTGATGTGGGTGCGGGAACCAGTTTTTCCATGCTAAAAACGATGTCAGCCGCCTATAAAGTCACCCAACTACAAAAGCAAACTCTGTCGCCATTGCAAGCCTTTTATTTAGCCACGCTAGGTGGTGCGAAAGCCATTCATTTAGACTCATATATCGGCAACTTTAAGGTAGGTAAAGAATCCGATTTTATTGTATTAAATTGGCAAGCCACACCATTAATGGCATTCCGCCACCCTCAGCATAGCATAGAATCAGTGGAAAAACTCAACGAAATCCTATTTTCTCTGATGATTTTAGGGGACGATCGCAGCATTGATGCTACCTATATTGGGGGAAACCTAGCCTATTGTAACCGTGATTATATGACCTGGTAGAATTGTCAAATTATGGAACATTTAATTGTTTTCACCCGTTACCCAGAACCCGCTCAAACCAAAACGCGACTAATTCCGGCGCTGGGTATTGAAGGCGCTGCGAAACTACATCGCCAAATGACCGAAAAGGCGATCGCCACAGTGGAAAAACTCCAGGAATTGCGTCCAATTTCCACAGAAATTAAATTCACAGGAACTACCCTAGTTAAAATGCAAGATTGGCTAGGGCATGATCTGTGTTATAATCCTCAAGTAGGAGGAGATTTAGGCGAGAGAATGTCGGAAGCATTCCAGTCAGCATTTAACCGTAAATATACCCCGGTAGTGATGATCGGAACCGACTGTCCAGCCATAACTTCCCATATACTTAGTCAAGCCTTCCAGCTACTCCAGCAGTTTGATATAGTCCTAGGACCCGCGACGGACGGCGGATATTATTTAATCGGACTATCAAGGTTTATCCCCGAAATATTTGAGGGAGTGAATTGGGGAACCGAATTAGTCTGGAAACAAACTATTTCTATCTGTCATCATCTTAACATAGCGGTTGCTAATTTAACGGTTTTGACTGATATTGACAGACCGGAAGACTTAGAAAAACTCAGCAACTGTTAATCCGGTTATAGGGGTTGTAGCCTAGGCTAATATAGTTGAGATTAACCTAAGCTAGGAAATAGGCGAAATTTGCTAGGATTGAATATAGCCGGTATCTTGCAAAAACTGTGTTAAATCTGCTAACAAATCGGATATATTTCTGTCCTCAAAAAGCGATCGCACTTTCCGCCATCCCAACTCTCCCTGACCGAGGGAATATTGATTAGCCATATAAGCCGCCAGAAGCCCGCGAATCTCCTGATTTTGGCGGTATCGCTGTTCAATATCTCGCCAAACGCGAGCGAGGCGACGGGTGACAAATTCCGGATAATTAGCAGTAACATTGTGCAATTGTCCGCCGCGATATTCCCAAACTTGTATCGGAACCTGTGATTGAGATTGTAGATTAAATTCCCGCGCAAATCGGTAATCATACCCCACAAATCTTGGTAAGCCATCATCAGTTATTTCGGTTAAATCATAGCGCCAAATACCCCAACTTTTAGGAATAATACCATATTGCCTTGCTAAGGGTCTATAATGATAAATAAGGGAGTAATAACCGCGACTTTGGAGGTCTACAATTAACTCAGGTTCCCGATCTCCATCTAAATCGATGGTGCGGATATCTAAAACTCTAATTGTATCCAAGTTACTAGATGTTAAATTTTTGAGGATATCTTCTGGGATTTTATCATCTAAAACAACCTCTCCGCGCCGGGTCATTTTCAAGCTAAATTTAGGAGTAGGACGAGGGTTAAAAGCAAATTCTGCCAGTAAATTATCAAATTCAATGTTTTTTTCAATAGGTTCTTGTGGGGGTAAGGCTTCAGCCTGTGGTTGAAATAATTGGTTTTCAGGAGGTGGAGAATCGGGTATTTGTTGAGGTTCTGGTGATGAGGTTTCGGGGGGTTTATTTAGGGTAATATCAGGGGTAATTGATGGGGTTTCGGGGGGGTCGGACTCGGTAACTGCTTCGGTTTCTGGGGTGGTCAGTGGCATTTGTGCCAAGGGTTGATCATCTACGGAAATGCGGGCAATATACTGAGAGGGGACTAAGGCATTTTCACCAAAGTTAGTGATAGTTTGACAGATGAATGTAGCGACATCAGCCCTAGTCGCCGGACGGTTAGGCTGCAATTGTCTAACATTAGGATAGTTAACGACTAACCAATTTTCGGTGGCGGCGGCGATCGCCTCTTTAGCATAATCAGGAATGGTGGCGCTATCGAGAAAAACATCTCCCAATTGTTCAGGAGATAACTGCTGGGGCTTAAATCCTAAACCATTACTAATGGCTACTAAGGCTTGCACCCTAGGAATATTAACCAGAGGATTAAAAACGCTGCCGATATATCCTGATAAAAACCCTTTTTGACTCGCCCTATTAATGGCATCATAAGCCCAAAAATCTGTGGGTATATCGACAAAATTCTGGCGGCGGCGGGTGGGTTGTACTGCCGGAAATGCTTGATTAACCAGGGCGGCGAATTCAGCGCGGGTAATGGGGTTATTAGGGCGGAAGGTATTGTCACTGTAGCCGGTGATAATTTGGCGATCGGCTAATTCCTTAATACAAGGCTGCGCCCAATGGTTTTGGACATCTGTAAAACCAGCCTCCCCGACAGGGAAAGCTGGGCTAGTTTGGGATGGGTGGGTTATCAAAACTGCGATCGCTGCGACTAAGGTAAGTATGATATGCCATCGATTGGTTTTCATAATTCGTTATTTGTTGCGTCTCTCACACCATTTACTTACCCTATTTTGTCTAACAATTGGCTGTTTGTGTGAAAAATTTTAACTTTCCGTGTTTTCGGGTATCCAACCTAGCAGTAAGTAGATGCAGCCTAAATAAAACACCGCTGGGATTAACATTCTCAGCCAGTCGAGATCAGCCATGATGATATTTCTCCTTATTGACCCTAAGTTACGTTGTTGGTACTACGGTTGAAGAATCCCCCTTTCAGTGTGGTTAAGATATTATTTATCCTGGGTCTGCTGACCCTAACCCTATATATTGACGGGCAATTCCACCTACTTCTATTATGGCTTAGTTTCAGGAATTTAGCAAAAAATTAGGGTGAAGTATGAATTATGGCGGGGGGTCGGTCCCTACTGCTGGGGGATGATTTCACCAAGTGGCCTGGTTTTTACCACCTGTTAAACGGTCAATAATTAACCGTAGTAAGGATAAACTAAAAACTATCCCAAATAGCACTAATCCAATGGTGCAGGCATAACCAATATCTAAGTTTTGAAAGGCTCTTTCATAGAGATAATAAACAATGGTTTTAGAGCTGTTTAAAGGGCCGCCCTGAGTCATGATATAAACTTCTTCAAAGACTTTGGTAGCAGAAATGGCAGAAATTATCGAGACTAAAACTATATAGGGTGTCATTAAAGGTAAGGTTATATCCCAATGACTTTGCCACCCGTCGGAACCGTCTAAACTCGCGGCTTCGTAAAGTTCGGCGGGGATAGATTGTAAGCCAGCGAGATAAATTACCATATAATAACCTAACCCTTTCCAAATGGTAACTGCCATAACTGAAAATAAGGCTAAATTAGGATCGGTTAGCCAGGGAATACGGAATTGAGTAGATGAGGGGAGCAAAAATGAGGTAAAATATTGGAGAAGTTGATTAAGTAATCCATTTTCTGCATATAACCATTTCCAAGCTAGTCCGGCTACGACCATGGAAATGATAACTGGCACATAATAGGCGGTTCTAAACCAGTGAATACCACGGAGTTTTTGATTGACTAAAATGGCTAACCCCAAGGGTGCGATCGCTAAAATAGGAACGACTACGATTATATAAAGTCCGGTGTTTTTTAGGGTTTGCCAAAATACTTGATCTTGCCAAAGTCTGTGAAAATTACCCCAGCCTACCCACCGAGGTTCTCGAATTAAGTCATAATCAAAAAAGCTGAGATAAAAGGCCTGTAAGGACGGCCAAAATACGGTAAGGCTTAAAATTAGTAATGCGGGTAATAAAAATAAATAGGGTGTGATATTAAGTCGCGATCGCATGATAATAGGTAATAGGTAAAACCGAGTTCCTGGAGAGAAACCCGGTTTGGGGGTAGGGTTCAATTATTGATGGTCAAATCATCGGGAATAATGGAAGAACCATGAGGATAATTAACTTCGGCAACCTCTGGAATATTACCAGTAGAGGAACGAACCATAGCCACTGCAGTCTGTAGAGCTTGCATTCTATCCATGACCAAATGATCGGGAGTGATAATTTCAAAAACTCCCAACTTCTGTAAGCGCTGTTTACACTGTCCAGAAGCGCCGACAATGAAAACATGACGACCGAGATCAATAGCTTCTTTAATAGCATTTTCCAAGGCGAGAGAAGAAGTTACGCCCAACAGAGGCACATCACTCAAATCTAAAATGAGAACATCATAAGCACCAATAACGGCGTGTTCACGGGCGATCGCTTTGGATACACCAAAAATCATCGGACCGCTAAGGTGGAAAAGTAGAATGCGACCATTAGCCTGCTTGAGCAATGCTTTTTCATCAGCACTCAGAACAATGTTATCATCAGCATCAGTAATAGCTTTAACATCCTTAGAACGTAAATCTGTGAGGCGCTGAATAGTGAGGATATTAGCCACAAACAGCCCCAAACCAACAGCCATAATCAAGTCAACAAAAACAGTTAAACCAATCACCCCATACATAATCAAGGCAGCTTTCACAGATACCTTGTGGGCACGTTTCAAGAAGCCCCAATCGATGATATCAACACCAACTTTTAAGGCAATACCAGCCAAAACCGCCATAGGGATACTTTGAGTTAAAGGAGCCGCCCACAGCACCACAACTAACAGAATAATTGAACGGGTGAGACCGGATAAAGCCGTGCGACCGCCAGCCTGAATATTAACGACTGTTCCCATAGTAGCTCCCGCCCCAGGAATACCTCCAAACAAGCCAGAAGCGAGGTTTCCTAATCCTTGACCAATCAATTCTTTATCAGAGTCGTGTTGATAGCGGGTGAGACTGTCAGAAATCACAGAGGTGAGGAGAGCATCAATACAGCCCAACATCCCCAATACCAAGGAATCAATGAACATGGTCTGAATTTGCCCTGCACTAAATGTAGGAACTTGCAGAGAGGGAAGACCGGTAGGAATTTCACCAATTCGACGAATATCAATATCAGGAAAAGCAATTAAGGAAAATATTGTAACCGCAACCAAGGCTAATAACTGAGGAGGAACTAAGCGTTTTAGCTTACTGGGCATAAACACCAGAATGGCTATGGTGATGAAACCCAAGATAGTTTCAGAGGGGCTAATATTAGTCAGCAGTGATGGGATATTTTGAATAGTACCAATGACACCGCCTCTGGGGGGAGCCTGCCCCAAAAAAGGCCCAATTTGCAGAACTACGAGAATTATACCAATCCCGGACATAAAGCCAGAGATAACTGTATAGGGCATGAGGGTGACATATTTACCCAGACGCAGAAAACCAAATACAATTTGGACAATTCCTGCCATCATCACCACGGTAAAAGCCATGGCCATGCCGTTCTCAGGATTAGCAGCGGTGAGGTTAGCAATAACAGCAGTCATAACCACGGTCATGGGACCGGTAGGCTCAGAAATGAGGGTTGGGGTTCCCCCAAACAGAGCGGCAAAAAAACCAACTAGGACGGCTCCATATAAGCCAGCAGCAGGACCAGCACCGGAAGCCACACCAAAGGCTAGGGCCATCGGCAGGGCGATGATGGCGGCAGTCATGCCACCAAATATATCGCCCCGAACGTTTCTAAAGTGAATATGATTCAGGAGTTGCATAATCAGGGAAAACAGTTAACAACCAGGTATTTATCGCTATTCATCTATAAACAGGCTATTATTCATAGATTGTGATGAATCATATAGCTAAAATAAATATTTGTCTACATATTTTCTTAATTTTTTCTGATACAGCTACCCCTGACTAGCTTATAGGGTGTTTCAGTGCTTTAGGCTCGGTACAGGGGGCAGGGTGTGTTGGCTTGTAGGGTGCGTCAGATACAGAAAATTGGAATTAATACCCAATAATTGATTACTGACGCACCAGAAAATTGGGTCTGACTGGCACTACAGCACCCTAGGAGTGATCGGGTTATGTGATGCTGGGCTGTTTTTGCTTAACGATCGCTAAACCTTCTTTAAGTGCTGTTAGGCGATCGCCCATCCAATAATTACCAGGAATTAACCCAGCAATTCCCAATTTTTCTAACCTGGATTTGACCTTACCAGTTGCACCAACTACAATCACATCACGACCGGCATCAATTGCCTCTTTAATGGAACTTTCAATAGCCAAAGAAGAAGTCACTCCCAAAATTGGCACTTCACTTAAATCAACAATCAACACATCATAATTATTAATAGCCTGATGTTCTCGGGAAATAGCTTTAGCCACCCCAAAAATCATCGGCCCACTCAAATGGAACAGCAAAACCCGGCCATTGGCAAAGTCTAAAATTTCCTTTTCTTGAGGAGTTAGAACAATTTTGTCATCGGCATCAGTAATGGCTTTAACAGACTGAGACTGAAACTCATTCAGGCGTTCAATGGTCAAGATATTGGCAATAAAGACACCGACAGCGACGGCTACCATTAAATCAACAAATACGGTGAGGAGAACTACACCATAAACAATGCCGGCTGCTTTCCAAGAAATTTGGTGAACCCGTTTTAAAAATCCCCAATCAATGATATTGATACCGACTTTGAGGACAATGGCTGCCAAAACTGATAAAGGAATACCAGAGGTTAAAGGTGCTGCCCATAAGACGACAATTAACAATACCACAGCGCGAGTAATGCCAGCTAAGGCGGTGCGTCCTCCGGCGTAAATACTGACGACTGTGGCTGTGGTGGCTCCTGAACCAGGAATACCACCGCACAAACCAGTAATTAAATTGGCTGTACCCTGACCGATTAATTCTTTATTGGAGTTATGTTCGGTGCGGGTGAGACTATCTGATACTAAACAAGTTAACAGACAATCAATAGAACCGACCATTCCTAAGATCATACCATTGACAAACATTAACCGCAAATCTTGTTGGGTAAATGTGGGCATTTGCGGTTGAGGGAAACCGGGGGTAATTTCACCAATGGTGGAAATTGTCCGAATTTCTACGCCACTAAATACGACCAAGGAAATGATTGTGCCAATGACTAAAGCGACGAGTTGAGGAGGTACAACTTTTTTGAGATTGGCTGGGTAAAACAACAGAATAGCTAAAGTAATTAACCCTAAAAAAGTTTCCCAAGGATTAATATTAGAAATAATCTCAGGAAAATTTCTGATGACACCAATTACGCCACCAGAAGGGGTGGCTTGACCCAGGAAGGGGGCTATTTGTAGAAAAATCAGAATCACGCCAATTCCGGTCATAAACCCGGAAATCACGTTATAGGGCAGCATGGTAATATACTTACCTAATTTTAAGACCCCAAAGATAATTTGAAAGATACCCGCGAGCATCACGACGGTAAAAGCCATAGCTAAACCGTTTTCGGGGTTCTTAGCCATTAATTCGGCTATTACTGCTGTGATAATAACGGTCATGGGGCCTGTGGGTTCAGAAATTAGGCTAGGAGTTCCGCCAAATAAGGAAGCAAAAAATCCGATTAATATTGCGCCCCATAAACCAGCGGAAGCCCCGGCACCAGAGGCGATTCCGAAGGCTAGGGCCATAGGCAAGGCGACGACGGCGGCGGTTAAACCACCAAAAAGGTCGCCTTTGAGATTACGAAAATGTATGGTATTAATAATCTGCATAAACCAAATATCCTTGTTTTTATGATGATGCTAAACCGTGAAAATTCAGCTAAATCTAAGTTAATTTAACTGAGGCAATCGTGCAATTAAAGGAACCATAAAACTGGGGTCTTGCTGCTTATCAAGATTTGGGCGCTGGTGCTACCGATGACTCCATGCTGAATGTGAGGTCAATTTTCCCCCAGATGGACCTCAGCAAAACGAGTCCCTAACCCTGGTTTACTCTGTATAATTAAATCATAATTTTCCGCACATTACTCTAAACAATCTACCCCCAATCCAGTTTTGTGAATCAAGTTAATTGGCTCTACAAGCAGCAGCTTTGCGACTTAGGTATTGAGTCCCCTTTGATAACTATTCCTGTTTGAGTTTCCTCTCACAGTCACCGGGGGATTATACCGGAGGGGGGTCAATCTTGAAAGAAGACTTAATTAATCTCAACATAAATGTTAATAAACCTATAGCCAAATCTAAAGAAAAGGCAAAAAAATATCCGACAATTTTATCATGTATAATAATCAATAAATATATCAAACATATAATCTAACTGGTAAAAAATCATGAATAACCACACCAGCAACTATATGGAAAACTCTGGAGTCACAGACCGCGAAGGGTCTGACCCGACTGTGGCAGGGGTTCCCTTTGATTTCGCTTGGGCAAACAGTATAGGGGGAAGTGGTTGGGATGGTGGTGCAGATATTGCGGTTGATCATGATGGTAATGTTTATGTTACTGGTTGGTTTCAAGGTAGCATAGACATCAATGATGACGGCAATTTTGATCTAATTTCTGAGGACGGAATTAGTGGGTTTATTGTGAAATTTAATCAGGCTGGCAGTCTAGTTTGGACGGAAACTATTGGGGGAAGTAATAGTGACTCTGCTAATGGCTATGCTATTACTGTTGATCCCAATGGCAATATCTATGCTACCGGAAGTTTTGGAGGTAGCATAGACATCAATGGTGACGGCAATTTTGACCTAGTTTCTGAGGAGGGAATCAGTAGTTTTATCATTAAATTTAATCAGGACGGGAGTTTAGTTTGGGCAGAAACTATTGGTGGGGATTATTCTCATACCTATGCGATCGCTGTTGATGTTGATGAAAATGTCCATGTTAGTGGTGTATTTAACGGCAGTGCAGACATCAATGGCGACGGTAATTTTGACCTAGTTTCGGCGGGAACTTTTGGAAATGTTGATAGCTATATAGCTAAATTCAACAGTGATGGGGGTTTAGTTTGGGCGCAAAGTATTGGCGGATCTAATTCGGATTATAACTATGGTATCGCTGTAGATAGTGATGGCAATATCTATAGTCTTGGGGATTTTCAAGGTAGCATAGACATCAACGGTGATGGTAATTTTGACCTAGTTTCTCAACCGGGTTTAGGAGGTGCTTATATTGTCAAATTTGATGGTGATGGTGGTTTAGTTTGGGCGGAAAGTCTGCCAGTAGATCAGATATTTGAATTTGGCTATGGGATGACTATAGATAGTGATAGCAATGTTTATGTTGCTGGTCACTTTTTTATCCCACTTCCCGGTTTAGATTATGGTGCTTATCTTGTTAAATTTAATAGTGATGGCGGTTTAGTTTGGGCGGAGTCTCTGGGTGGTAATTTTGGCTATGGTCTGGCTGTAGATCCCGATGATTCTGTGTATGTAGCGGGGACTTTTGTAGAAGGTTTAGACATTAATAATAATGGTATTATTGACCTAGTTTCCGAGGGTGAATTGGATGCTTATATTGCCCAATTTAATGGTGATGGGGGTTTAGTTTGGGCTACCAATATTGGCGGCATTGATAACGACTATGGAAATGGTATTGCTATTGATAATGCTGGCAATATTTATGTGATTGGTGAATTTAAGGGCGGTATTGATGTCAATGGTAATGGTAATTTTGACCTAATTTCTGGAGAAAATCATGATGTTTATGTGATCAAATTTGAGACTAATAACCCCATAGAATCTGACCCGGAACCGATTAACCCTGATGATTTGAACCCAATCACGGAACCTTTACCAGGATTCCCTAATCAGTTTTTTGGTACTGACAATGCTGATTTCATTGCCGGTAGTATGTCGGATGAAATATTGCTAGGTTTTAAAGGTGATGATTTTTTATGGGGAGAACATGGCAATAATTTCCTGTTTGGAGGTCAGGGTAATGATACCTTGGTGGCTGGTAATGGTAATAATGAGTTGTGGGGTGATAAAGGTAATGATATTCTCTATGCTGGAACACAGGGGATAGATACTCTGCGAGGGGGAGAAGGTAATGATATCTTCATGTTATTTCCAGGGGATGGCTATAGTGTGGTGGCTGACTTCCAAATTAATCAAGATTTAATTATTTTACCGGGAAATGCGAGTAATTATTATCTGGGTAATTTCCCACAGGGATTAACTAATGCTACAGCTATTTATGAAAGGGGAACTGACCAAATGGTGAGTATTTTAGAGGGGGTAACAAATGTTAATTTAGAAGATAGTAATATCTTCCGGTTTGCTTGAATGAAAAATAAAAGGCGGGTTATATGGTGTCAAATAACGACAATATACCCGCCTGCATATTTGGAGAGGTTTTGGGTTCAAAATCTCTCGCCGACAACGATACTGCGGACTTCTCCATTGCGACGAATGACGGCTTCCTGGTTAGCAACTGATGATAAACTCCAGCCGCTGGCTGCAATACTTTCACCGACATAAATACGGCGCGCTACTCCATTTACTTCAAATAAGGCGGCGGAACGATCGCCTAATTCCAAAATCCCGACTAAGGTATGAATAGCAGCAGCGGGGGAAGTAGTAGTATCTGGTGACACGGCGGCCGTTTCTTCAGGAGGCGCAGTGGGGGGGGTAGGAATTGCTGGAGGGTCAGGAATGCTGACGGGAGTAGAGGCGGTGGTTTCCTCGGTGGTGGTGGGAGCCGGAGAACTAGAGGCGGTGGTTTCAGGAACTACCCCCGATGCTTGACCCCCTGGGGTAGTAGCCTGTGGCTGTGGTGCTGGTTGTTGATTTTGCTGATTTTGGGCTTGCAGACTAGCCATGACTTGATTAGATAAGGCTGCGGTCTGATTAGAGGCTTCTTGAACTGCCTCAGCGACTCGGTTAATGGCAGCAATTAAATTATTGGTATTAGCGAGGGCGGCGGTATCAGGGGCTGGGGCTGGGGCTGGAGTGTCAGGAATTGCTAGGGTAGGGAGTTCCATCATTGGGGGAGCGCCGGGGATGCCTTGAGCCATACCTGGTTGAGTAGCGCCAGCTTTGTTGCGGCTAATGGCTTCAAGCGATCGCTGTAAATAATTGACAAATTTAGCATCTGCCTGGCTTTGTTGGCTCAATTGAGGATCTACGGCTACGGGTGCGGGGGCAAACAGTCGCCCTAGACCGCCTCTAGTTGCCATCCACAGGGACAAAGTAACAACCAGGGAAGCACAGGCGGCGGCTAATAGAATTCTATCAAAGGAATGAGAGCGATCGGCGTTGGCATCGCGCAGTTGAGTTTCTGCGGAAATAGCCACCTCACTATCAGCCTCAGTTTCCACCGAAGGCAGAATAATCTGAGGAACCTTAATAGATTGTAGAGAGACAAACTCCGGCTGTACAGGGTCTTTAGGCAGCTTAGTTATACCACTGAGACTGCGATCGATATCCTGAAAGATGTCATCAATGAACTGATCGGCATGAACATCGATCGCCAATGGTTCCATTGGTACTTGTTCTGCTAAATTGACATCAGAGTTTTGACGTTGGATTTCCTGAACCATCCCTTTATATCCTCCCGACCCATTGGATCAACCTATATCGATTAATATTATGCGATTGTTTGAACCGATCGCCGTTTCTATGATTAACAAATTTTATCTAAAATTGGGTTTTAACTGTCCTAGGGACAATTATATATCTGTCCCCTTGGGTATCTTTAGTGATTACATAAGGATACCATAATCGAAATATATGCTGCTAAGGACGATAAAGATAGCGATCGCCCAATAACATAACTACAGACCCAATTAACTTATGATGGATAACTCTAACCTAACCGCCCAGTATCAATCTGTTCAATCCTTGCCCGAAATTTGGCCAATTCTCGCCCAACAGATCCCGCAACAAGTCGCCCTATTTAACCCCCACAGTCAGCCAGAAGTGCAAATCACCTATAGCGACCTGTGGACTCAGATCCAACAATTTGCCGCCGGACTGCAACAATTAGGAGTTGAACCCGCCGAGGACTTACCTAGTCGGGTCGCCTTATTTGCTGATGATAGTCCCCGGTGGATGATTGCTGATCAAGGTATTCTCACCGCCGGGGCTGCTAATGTGGTGAGAGGTGCGACCGCCGACCCCCAAGAACTCGCCTATATTCTCCAAAATAGTGGGAGTACCGGGTTAGTGGTAGATAACCTAGCCCTACTCCACAAGTTAGAAAAGGCGATCCAAGATTTGCCGATTCGGTTTGTGGTGTTGCTGTCTGATGAAGACATAACTGCAGAGGATAGCCTCAGTATACCGATTGTCAATTTTAGTCAACTGATGACTAAGGGTGAGGATATGACTTTGTTAAATCCCCCCACTACGAAACTGGAAGATTTAGCGACTCTGCTTTATACCTCTGGGACGACGGGGAAACCCAAGGGGGTGATGTTAACTCACCGGAATTTTTTGCACCAACTGATTACTATTGCTGATGTGATTGCGCCACAACCGGGGGAAATTGTCCTGAGTATTCTGCCGACTTGGCATAGTTTGGGGCGGAGTGGACAATATTATTTTCTGTCCCGGGGAACGATGGTGATTTACACTAATATCCGCTATTTTAAGCAGGATTTGCAGGAGTTTAAGCCTCAGTACATGGTTAGTGTTCCTCGCATTTGGGAATCGATTTATGAGGCGGCGCAGAAGCAGTTTCGTGATGGACCCGCCACCCGGCAAAAGTTGGTTAATTTCTTCTTTGGAATGAGCAACCGCTATATTGAAGCCCGCCGCATTGTACAAAAATTGACAATTCCCGGACAAGAGAGTAACAATAACTCATCGACAGCTTTGGCTAAATTGCAAACTATCGTGTTAACTCCTGTTCACGCTTTGGGGGATAAATTGATTTATCAGAAGGTGCGCCAGGCTGTGGGGGGAAAACTCAAGTTTGCTATTAGTGGTGGTGGGTCCCTAGCCATGCACTTGGAAAATTTCTATGAAATTGTGGGAATTGACCTGTTAGTGGGTTATGGGTTGACGGAAACTGCTCCGGTTTTGACGGCGCGACGACCTGGCCATAATTTACGGGGTTCTGCGGGGCGACCTATCCCTGAAACGGAAATTAGGATTATTGACCCGGAGACTCGCCAAACCTATGAACCGGGACATAAGGGGTTGGTTTTGGCGCGGGGTCCCCAGGTGATGAGGGGCTATTTTCAAAATCCTGAAGCCACTGATAAGGCTATTGACCCGGAGGGGTGGTTTGATACGGGAGACCTCGGTTGGCTGACTCCTCAGAAGGATTTGGTGTTGACGGGACGGGCTAAAGATACGATTGTGTTAACTAATGGGGAGAATATCGAACCTCAACCGATTGAGGATGCTTGTGTTCGTAGTCCGTATATTGACCAAATTGTTTTGGTTGGTCAAGACCAGAAGTCCCTGGGAGCGCTAATTGTGCCTAATTTGGATGCGCTGAAACAGTGGGCTAGTGGGCAGGGTTTGGGTCTGCAAGTACCTGGGGAAGAACAACAGGGGGAGGCTGAAAATGCGATCGCTATCGATAGTCAACCTATACAAAGTCTGTTTCGTCAGGAGTTGACCCTACAGGTGAAAAACCGCCCTAGTTTCCGACCTGATGATCGCATTGGTCCGTTTAGGTTGATTTTGGAACCCTTTACTATTGATAATGGCCTACTGACTCAGACTTTGAAAATCAAGCGCCCGGTTGTAATGGAACGTTACCGCGATATGATTGACGAGATGTATTAAACGGGGTCAGCAGTTAAATATTGCCTCAACCATGGCCGGCTTGATGGCCTTTAGGCAACTAAGATAACTTCTGCTGGGTTGCGATCGCCTAACTCTTGTCAACTTCTGAACATAAGTTATTGGCGATCGTTATGATTATTTCGTGGTTTAGACTGTCTAAAACACCCCCTGACTCTCGATTACTGAATTGGTGAAAACTACAGGACACTATACATGGAGATTTCTAAAAATCAACTGCTTCTCAAACGTCCTATCAACGTGAAAGCAGTGGTTACCCCTCGCTGGAAAGAAGAAGCACAACAACAGCTACAAGCTCAAATTAATCAGCTTGATAGTCAGCTTCAACAACTGGAAATGCAAGGACAACACATGATTGGGGAACTCAAAAAACAAAGCCTACAACCTCCTGGTCCAGAGGCTTTGACTCAAATTGAGAATATCCAAAATCAGGTGAATGAACAAAAAAGTAAACTTCTTGATCAGAAAAATCAGATCCTCCAACAACTTCAGCAATTGCAAACTTTGGAACTAGAACAGGAAGTCAGCCAAGGTCAAATTGAAAGTGTATTTACTGTGGAAAAGGGCGATAACTTAATCAGTAAAATGCAGGTAGAAATTCTCCTGCGAGATGGTGTGGTTGAGGAAATACGCGGTGATATTTAATTAACTGAACGGCGGCAGGCCCTCTGCAGGCTCTAGCCCATCAATCATTAATGATTGCCTATTTTATCCCATCCTATTTTAAAATGGGGAAACATGGATATAAATAGGTTGACTAGCCGCTAAAATTGATGGCTGGCTTTTCCTCCCCGGTATTTTTATGCCGGGTTTTCCAAGCTAATAGGAGGCTATTATGATTCACGAAGTGTTTATGCCCGCCCTCAGTTCGACTATGACAGAGGGTAAAATTGTATCGTGGCAAAAATCCCCAGGCGATCGCGTCGGGAAAGGGGAAACCGTCCTGATTGTAGAATCCGATAAGGCTGATATGGACGTAGAAGCCTTTTATGAAGGCTTTTTAGCTACGATTATTGTTCCTGAAGGGGGAACCGCTGGGGTCGGTCAAACGATCGCCCTCATTGCCGAAACAGAAGCGGAAATTGAGGAGGCGAAAAAACAAGCCACCGCCACCGCTACCACCAGCACCACTACCCCACCACCAAAAGCTACCCCTACCCCCTCTGTAGCGACCCCAGAACCGGTGGCGGCGACGGTTGCGATAGATAGTACGCCTAGCCGTCGTAATGGTCGCATTGTGGCTTCTCCTCGCGCTCGCAAATTGGCGAAACAACTTAATGTAGACTTAAATAATCTCCAGGGTACTGGCCCCCACGGTCGCATTGTGGCGGAGGATGTGGAAGCGGCTACGGGAAGGGCTCAGACTCCTACGGTTGCACCTCAACCTACTGTTTCCCCTGTTGCGACTCCATCACCTATTTCTACCATTCCTACCCCCGCACCAGCCCCGGTTCCCTTGGGAGAGGTTGTGGCGATGAATACTCTACAAAATGCGGTAGTCCGCAATATGTTGGTGAGTTTGCAGGTTCCTACTTTCCATGTGGGCTACACTATCACTACCGACAACTTGGATAAACTCTATAAGCAGGTTAAGTCCAAGGGTGTGACAATGACGGCTTTGCTGGCTAAGGCTGTGGCGATCGCTATACAGAAATATCCTATTGTCAATGCCAGTTATGTGGACTCTGGTATTCAGTACAATAAAGGCATTAATATTGCTGTAGCAGTAGCGATGCCGGACGGGGGGTTAATTACTCCCGTACTCTCCAATGCTGATCAGATTGATATTTATTCCCTCTCTCGCACTTGGAAAGATTTAGTCGCCCGCGCCCGCAGTAAACAATTACAACCCCAAGAATACAGCAGCGGAACTTTTACTCTCTCTAACTTGGGGATGTTTGGGGTCGATCGCTTTGATGCTATTTTGCCTCCCGGTCAGGGCTCAATTTTGGCGATCGGTGCCTCTCGTCCCACCGTGGTCGCCACCGATGATGGCATGATGGGAATTAAACGGCAAATGCAGGTTAACATTACTTGCGATCACCGTATCATCTACGGCGCAGATGCCGCAGCTTTCCTGCAATATCTCGCCCAACTGATTGAAACTAACCCTCAATCATTAACCCTGTAGAAACCCATCTGATGTTGGGTGTGTCACACTGAATCATTACCTGGTCAAACCACCAATGTGATGACGTGACGCACCAGCCAAAAAAGTAGGGTGCGTCACACCGGATCATTACCTGGTCAAACCACCAATGTGATGATGTGACGCACCAGCCAAAAAAGTAGGGTGCGTCACACTGAATCATTACCTGGTCAAACCACCAATGTGATGATGTGACGCACCAGCCAAAAAAGTAGGGTGCGTCACACTGAATCATTACCTGGTCAAACCACCAATGTGATGATGTGACGCACCAGCCAAAAAAGTAGGGTGCGTCACACTGAATCATTACCTGGTCAAACCACCAATGTGATGATGTGACGCACCAGCCAAAAAAGTAGGGTGCGTCACACTGAATCATTACCTGGTCAAACCACCAATGTGATGACGTGACGCACCAGCCAAAAAAGTAGGGTGCGTCACACTGAATCATTACCTGGTCAAACCACCAATGTGATGACGTGACGCACCAGCCAAAAAAGTAGGGTGCGTCACACTGAATCATTACCTGGTCAAACCACCAATGTGATGA
>Ga0213836_100796_pt1 | contig 22941 bp, 26 predicted proteins | sample SWPATP03_FD_160578 | JGI IMG/M metagenome (GOLD analysis project Ga0213836, IMG submission 160578) | Coastal seawater microbial communities from Marineland, Florida, United States - SWPA TP0 #3 | ecosystem: Environmental > Aquatic > Marine > Coastal | place: USA: Florida | collected 2016-08-05
CGCCGCGGTGTTCTTCCTGCTGCGCATCGGCGGCATCAACATCCGCGACAAGGTGCGCTCGACGCTCGAAGTGGAATCCGGCACCAACGATCCGATGGCGATCTTCCTGACGATCGCGCTGTCCGAGCTTCTGGCCACCGGCCAGGGCTTCGGCGGCCTCGACCTGCATTTCGCCGTCATGTTCCTCGAGGAAATGGGGCTCGGCGTCATCTTCGGCCTGCTCGGCGGCTTGATGATCGTCTGGGTCCTGAACCGCTTCACCTCCGATCGGGGTCTGGCGCCAATCCTCGTCCTGACGCTTGCCCTGCTCGTGTTCGCCTTTACCGGCGCGATGGGCGGCAGCGGCTTCCTTGCGGTCTATGTGGCCGGCATCTACTCGGGCAATCGCAAGATGTTTGCCAAGCATCAGATCACGCGCTTCAACGAGGGGCTGACGTGGCTGGCGCAGATCATCATGTTCCTGGTGCTCGGCCTGCTCGCCACACCCTCCCAGTTCCCGATCCTGCTCGTGCCGGCGATCGGTCTGGCGCTGTTCCTGATTTTCGTCGCCCGCCCGATTGCCGTGTGGATCAGCCTGATGGCCTATGACTTCACGCAGCAGGAAATCGGTTTTCTGTCCTGGGTCGGTCTGCGCGGCGCGGTGTCCATCCTGCTCGCCATCACGCCGATCCTGTCGGGCGCTGAAAACGGGTCCGTCTTCTTCAACGTCACCTTCATCATCGTGCTCGTCTCGCTTCTTCTCCAGGGTTGGACGATCAAGCCGGTGGCGCGGTATCTCGGGTTGATTATCCCGCCGCGGATCGGCGCGGTCGACAAGCTGGAACTCGACCTTCCCGGTAAGGCGACCCATGAACTGATCTCCTACCGCGTCCTGAAAGACAGCCCGATCCTGTCCGGCGAACGCATTCCCCGCTGGGCCATGCCCTCGCTGGTGATCCGCGACGGCCGCAGCCTGCGCTACCAGTATGCCGGACGGCTGCGGGAGAACGATCAGGTCTACCTGTTCGTGACGCCGAACTACACGAAACTGCTCGATCGGCTGTTTGCGAGCCGCGTTCCTGTCGATGATGACGATGCCGAGTTCTTCGGCGCCTTCGCCATCTCGCCGACACGGCCCGCAACCGAACTGGACCTCGCCTATGGTCCGGGCCTGCTCTCGGCAACCGAGCAGGCAATGACGATCGGCGAACTGATGCATTCCCGGCTGGGCGGCAAGACGGAATATGCCGACCGCATGCGTTTCGGCTCGATCGTGCTGATCGTCCGGGAAACCGACGAGCTTGATCATGTCACCAAGATCGGCGTCTCGCTGGAACCGGTGGAGCCTGCCACCAAGCTGCCGATTTTCATCAACATGCGCGAAATTGCCCACCGCATCCGCGACCAGATCCGCAAGTATCGCGGCAAGCCGGTGCCCGGCCGCCCCTCCGCCTGAACCCTGGCCGCCATCCGGCAACCGGCGCAAAGGCTATTTCGTTGACCCGACAGCCTTGCGCCGTCGGACAAGAATAGTATGGTCCCGCCACCCTTTATCAAGCAACGGGATCAGTACCATGCCGGCCTTTAAGACCCTCGACGACCTCACCGATATCGCAGGTAAGCGCATTCTCGTCCGCGTCGACCTCAACGTTCCCGTGAGCGACGGCAAGGTGACGGACGCAACCCGTATCGAGCGCGTTGCCCCAACGATCACGGAACTGTCGAAGAAGGGCGCCAAGGTCATCCTGCTCGCCCATTTCGGCCGCCCCAAGGGCGAACCGGTCGCCGACATGTCGCTGTCCCAGATCGTCATGGCCGTCAATCAGGTGCTCGGTCAGAAGATCCTGTTCGCCTCCGACTGCATCGGCCCGGAAGCCGAGGATGCTGTCGCCTCGATGAAGAACGGCGATGTTCTCCTTCTCGAAAACACCCGCTTCCACACGGGCGAAGAAAAGAACGACAGCGGCTTTACCGAAGAACTGGCCAAGAACGGCGACATCTATGTCAACGACGCCTTCTCGGCCGCCCACCGCGCCCATGCCTCCACGGAAGGCCTTGCCCGCCGCCTGCCCGCCTATGCCGGCCGCACCATGCAGGCTGAACTCGAAGCACTGGAAAAGGGCCTCGGCGCCCCTGCCCGCCCGGTCGTCGCCATCGTCGGCGGCGCCAAAGTGTCGAGCAAGATCGATCTGCTGCAGAACCTGGTGAAGAAGGTGGATGCGCTGGTGATCGGCGGCGGCATGGCCAACACGTTCATTGCCGCACAAGGCATCGATGTCGGCAAGTCGCTTTGCGAGCATGACCTTGCAGACACTGCCCGCGCCATCATGGCGGAAGCCGAAGCGTCCGGCTGCACGATCGTGCTGCCGACCGACGGCGTCGTGGCACGCGAATTCAAGGCGAATGCCGCAAACGAAACCGTCGCGATCGATGCCATCCCGTCTGACGCGATGATGCTCGACGTCGGCCCGAAATCCGTCGAAGCCGTCAACGAATGGATCGGCAAGGCCTCGACGCTGGTCTGGAACGGCCCGCTCGGCGCCTTCGAGATCACCCCGTTCGACACCGCGACAGTCTCCGCTGCAAAATTCGCAGCGAGTGAGACCAAGGCCGGCAGGCTGGTTTCGGTCGCGGGTGGTGGCGATACGGTGGCAGCGCTCAACCACGCGGGCGTGGCCGACGATTTCTCCTACGTCTCGACCGCTGGCGGCGCCTTCCTGGAATGGATGGAAGGCAAGGAACTGCCCGGCGTTTCGGTTCTGACAAAGGCCTGATCGGCCAGCGTTCGGAGAATGCCTCTTGGTGGGTCAGAGGCGCGGGAGATAGGCTTCCGCGCCCGATCGGCAAGGCGGATTTAAAGAAATTCAATATTTTAAACGATTGAAACGATTTCAATCGTTTCAATGGCTTAGAGCATCATTTCCCTTTAAAAGAACTTCTGTTATCGGCGGGAGAGAACTTCGGATATGCTCTCCAATATCGGGCTCTCCGAAGATTGAATGGGCACACGCGCGCAACGCGCCATTGTGAGGGATAGGAGCGATTATGGTAGACGCGAAGATGTTGGACAAAGTCAGGTCGGCGCCCGGTTTTATTGCGGCGCTTGATCAGAGCGGTGGTTCGACACCCAAAGCGCTGCTGCTCTACGGCATTGCCGAAACCGAATACCAGGGCGACGAAGAGATGTTTCGCCTGATGCACGCCATGCGCGCCCGCATCATGAAGGCACCGGCCTTTACAGGCGACAAGGTCGTCGGCGCCATCCTCTTCGAGCGCACCATGGATGGCGATGTCGATGGCGAACCTGTTCCCTCCTACCTCTGGGAAAAGCGCGGTGTCGTGCCTTTCCTGAAGATCGACAAGGGCCTTGCTGCCGAAGAAAACGGCGTGCAGCTGATGAAGCCGATGCCCGATCTCGACGCTCTCCTGATCCGCGGCCGCGAAAAGGGAATTTTCGGTACAAAGATGCGCTCGGTGATTGCCTCTGCCGACAAGGCCGGCATCGCTGACGTCGTGCAGCAGCAGTTCGAAGTCGCGCGCCAGATCATCGCACAGGGCCTCGTTCCGATCATCGAACCGGAGATCCTCATTAACAGCCCGACCAAGGCTGAAGCTGAGACCATCCTGCGCGACGAGATCGCCCAGCAGCTCGATACGCTCGGTCCGGGCGAAGACGTGATGCTGAAGGTAACGATCCCAACGGTCGCCGACTTCTATGCGGATCTTGCCGCTCACAAGTCGGTCGTTCGCCTCGTCGCCCTGTCCGGCGGCTACAGCCGTGCCGACGCCTGCGAAAAGCTCAGCCACAACCGCGACATGATCGCGAGCTTCTCGCGCGCGCTCACCGAAAACCTGCGCGTATCGATGAGCGATGCAGATTTCGACGCGAGCCTGGCTGAAACCATCGACGGGATCTATTCCGCAAGCGTCAACAAGGCCTGATGCTCTAACCCTGATGCTGCGGCATCGGGAACACGAACCTGGAAAAGGCCGCCTCAGCTTTAATAGCTCTGGCCCTTTTCATGGGAGGAAGAGGCCGCACCGGGGGGTGCGGCCTTTCTCGTTTCCAGACCCTGCCCAGACAATCAGGATTGATGTCTTCCATCAAAACCATTGTCTGGTGATGGGAGATCGCAGGCTCTAGAAGTGGGGCCTCAACTGAGGAGCCTGTCCATGCCTGTTGCCGATTTCGTCACCGTCGATGTCTTTACCGACCAGCGCTTCTTCGGCAATCCGCTTGCGGTCATCACAGACGCCCGCGGCCTTTCGGGCGATGAGATGCAGGCGATCGCAACGGAGTTCGGCTATTCCGAAACCACGTTCGTGCTTCCACCGGACAATCCAGCCAACACGGCGCGCGTGCGCATCTTCACGCCGACGACAGAGGTTCCCTTTGCCGGCCATCCGAATGTCGGAACTGCCTTCGTCCTTGGAAACCTGCCCGACCTGTTCGGCAATGCTTCAGGCAACACGCTCCGCTTCGAGGAAATCGCCGGACTGGTCGAGATCGACCTGATCCGGGAGGGCGATGTGGTTGTCGGCGCAACCATCCGGGCACCGCGACCACTTGAACTGGGCGCCGAGATCGAACCTGAACGTATCGCCGACTGCGCATCCATCGGCGTCGAGCATGTCGTCATGCACAACCACGCACCCGTCTTCGCATCGGTCGGATTGCCATTCGCAATTGCTGAGTTGGACGGCCTGCAGGCGCTCGCCGCGGCCAGGCCGGATCTCACGTCATTCCATCGCGCGGCCGAGATCAGCCCGGGCGATCAGATGGAGTTTTCGCTGTTTCTCTATGTCCGTGATGCCAAGGATCCCCTGCATATCCGTGCCCGCATGTTCGCACCGCTCGACAATGTGCCGGAAGACCCGGCAACGGGTAGCGCGTCTGCAGCGCTCGGCGCGTTCCTTGCGATGCTTGACCCTGAAACCGACGCCGATATCCGCATGACCGTCGAACAGGGTGTGGAGATGGGCCGCCGCAGCGTGATCGACCTCGCCATGGTCAAAAGAGAGGGTCGCGTCACCGATGTGCGGATCAGCGGAAGCTGCGTGAAGGTGATGAGCGGCCGGATCGAGCTGTAATCAGCCGACGAACTCGCGCAGCAGCAGTGCCACGGACCAGAGCGCGAAGGCGACCAGCGCCAGCTTCCAGAAATCCATCCGGCGCCTGAGGCCCGGGAGGTTCAATGGCTTGATGATCTGCACGACCATGGCCAGCATCAACAGGACGGAGATTGTTTTTGTCATCTGTCTTTCGTCACTGTTTCAAAGGCTCGCCACAGGCTGGACATTTTTGCTCTCCACCACAGTTAGACCGGGAGGAGAATCGGGGTCTGTTGCGTCATGATCTCTGATCTGCCTTACCTTCGTTAACGTCCTGTGCCGGTCTGCGCAACATCGCTCCGGCACGGCAGGGCGGATCACCGACCACGAAGAGAGCTGACAGTATAGACGATGAGCCGTAATCTCCTTCCCGTTCTCGCCCTCCTCACTGGTACGCTCTTTCTGTTCCTCGGCAATGGCCTGCAGGGTCTTTTGTTGCCGGTACGCGGTTCGATCGAAGGCTACTCGAACGAGGTTCTCGGCCTGCTCGGCACAACCTGGGCCTCAGGCTTCGTCATCGGTTGCTTCGTGGCACCGAATGTCGTGCGCCGCATCGGGCACGTTCGGGCCTTCTCCGGCTTCCTGGCCCTGATCTGCCTCAACGTGCTTATGACCGGCCTGCTGGTCGATGACGTCGCGTGGCTCATCCTGCGGGCAATCACCGGCTTTTGCACTGCCGGTACGTCGATGATCATCGAAAGCTGGCTCAACGAACGTGCCACACCGGAAAACCGGGGCACGATCTTTTCCTTCTATATCTCCATCACCCTGTTCGGCGTTGTCGGTGGCCAGTTGATGGTGCCGTTTGCCGATGTGACGCTGCCGACGCTGTTCATGGTCTGCGGCATCCTCTACTCGATCGCCGCCCTGCCGACGACGCTGTCCAAGGCTGCGTCACCACAACCGCTGAAACGCGCGCGGCTGGATCTCAAGGGACTGTTTCGAAACTCGCCAATCTCCTGCGTAGGCATTCTCTTGGTCGGCATCGCCAACGGCGCCTATGGCACGCTTGGCGCCGTGTTCGCTACCAAGGTCGGCCTCGACAAGGGATCGGTCGCCGCAATGGTATCGATCACCATCTTTGCCGGCGCGATCATGCAGTTTCCGGCGGGTCGTTTGTCGGACAGGCTGGACCGCCGTCATGTCCTTGCAGTCCTCTCCGGCGTCAGTGCTCTGGCAGGCCTTGCCGTTGTGCTGGTTGCGCCGACCAACGTCTACACGATCGTTATCCTCGTCGCGACCTATGGCGCCGCCGCAAACGCGCTCTACCCGATCGCCGTTGCCCATGCCAACGACTTCGCCCAGCCCGAGGACTTCGTAAAGGTCTCCGGCGGCCTGTTGCTTCTTTACGGCATCGGGACGATCATCGGCCCGACGCTCGGAGGTCCTGTCATGACCTGGGCCGGCCCGCACGCCCTGTTCGGCGTCACGGCTGTCGCCCATCTGATGATCACCGTCTATGCGATCGTCCGAAGCCGGCAGCGCGCACCCGTCCCTGCCGGCGAACGCGACGCCTACACGACGGTGACAGGAACCAACGGACCACTCGCGACACCCGAGGGCCTCTCGCTCGATCCGCGCGCAAGACCCAAGGATGCAGCCGCGTCTGAACAGCAGACGACGCCATAACGGCCAAGGAGCCTTGAAATGTCATTTCTCGACGACGACCGCCCGAAGAAACCCGCAGCCCACGAGATCGGAGCCGATCTCTCGCTGCTCTCTGCGGACGAACTGCAGACGCGCATCACCATCCTGCAGGAAGAGATCGCGAGACTGGAAGCAGAGAAGGCGAGGAAGGCTGAGGGTCGCAAGGCCGCTGACAGCTTTTTCCGGACCTGATGTGCCGGACTAAGAATAAACCGCGAAACCACGACCAATCTTAAGCAAACATTAATCATTAACAGAGAATATAGCGATGTTCGGTTCTGCCGGACTCAGACAGTTTCACCGCTCGGCGAATGGTCTGATTTCTCCCTGTTTTACCTTGAGAGCCGCTTTTGCGGCTCTTTTTTTTGGCTGTCGGTCTGTACAGGCTCACGCAGCCATCAAAAACCCGTTCCAAAGGCCATTTTCAGGGGACTTGCGCTTTCGCAAGATCTGTTTCATTTCAAGAAGATCGAGGGCGTTTACCGGTTCCTGTGGGTATTAACCTTTCATTAAGAAACGCCTTGCGGATTTCCAGTATAAGGATCATGTTCACTTCATTCAGCGGGCCAGATGGAACTTTTTGAGCCACTTCGCCATTGCCTGAGTAAGAAAGCATTAGCAGGAATGAATTCGATGTCCGAGCAGGGATTGAACACAGTGAGTTTTGCGGGCCGCGCCGCAAGCTCTGCCCAGTTCAAGTCACTATACTCCGAAGGCATGGCTCTTGTTGAAGAGACAGCAAGCTATCTGGACGGTCAGGGTCGTGCTGCATCCAAGGTTCTGCCGCGCATGGCCTCGGTTTTGTATGCAGCTGAATCCATGCGTCTGACGACTCGCCTGATGCAGATGGCATCGTGGCTTCTGCTCCAGCGTGCCGTCAACAACGGCGAGATGAGCCGCGATCAGGTTCTTTCGGAAAAGAGCAAGGTGCGTCTCGACGGCTTCAATGTCGATCGCAATGCTCCGGGCTGGCTCGATCTGCCGGAAAGTTTCCGTGATCTTGTCGAACGCTCGCTTCGTTTGCAGAACCGCGTCGCTCTTCTGGACCGCGAAATCTATCGCGCCCCGGAAGCCGTTGTCATCTCCGACAACGAAAACAGTGTCCGCGCCCAGCAGAACCTGCTTCACACCGCATTTGGTGGCTGAGATCTGAACGTCGACAGTCCAAAGGCAGGCATTGGGCCTGCCTTTTTGCGTTTGGGACTATGCAGATAGCGACGCCAGATAGGCGTTGACACTGTCACGACAGTCCAGCCGGTGTTTCGGGCCCTCGAAGGCGCTGAACATCCGGTCATGCGCCTCGAATGAATTCCAGTTGTTGTGTCGGAAGCGATAGCCCGCCACCCAATGGAGTAGCTCTTCGAAGGACGCAACGCTTCCCCCACCCTGAAGACCGCGATGGCGAATGTTTTCGAGGCAGACGTCGTCGGCGATGTCGAGGAAAATCAGCGTCGTTGCCCGGGCGATGGCGAGACTGGCAAGCCGGCCATAGACGCCCTCGATCAGCCAGACATCCTGTGCTGCAATCCGGCGAACGTCGTCGTCAACGACCTGCCTATCACGGGCGATGCCGTAACGCCCCGGCTCCCAGTGGACGTCGTCCAGATGAATCGGGTGATGGCCGAGCGCCTCCCCCATCCTTGTCGCAAGCCACGTCTTACCCGATCCGCCATTGCCGAAGATGAGCACGCGGCAGAGCGGAAGCGGTAGCTTGGACAGACAGTTGGCCTTCTCCTCCATGCCTTTTAGAAAAACAAAAAAGCCCGGCTTTCGCCAGGCTTCTTTTGTCAAAATGCAAAAAGCGATTAGAGGCCGAGACCGCCGAAACGCTTGTTGAACTTGGAAACGCGGCCACCGCGGTCCAGCATCTGCTGGTTGCCGCCGGTCCAGGCCGGGTGCGACGTCGGGTCGATTTCGAGGTTCATCGTGGCGCCTTCGGTGCCCCATGTCGAGAACGTCTCGTATTCGGTACCGTCGGTCATGACGACCTTGATCTTGTGGTAGTCGGGATGGATGCCAGCCTTCATGTCGATATTCCTGCTCTGCGAGGTCCATTCGTCGCATTGCGCGAGCAAGAACCGTCTTTAATGAATGAAGCCGCAAACCGGCGCGGTCACGGCTTCCCAATTGGATGCGGAGCCTATACAGGAAGGGCGCCGCAAGTACAAGTCCCCGAAAGGCTGAGATTCCGCTGCCCGGGGGCCATGGAGACGACATGGCCGAAAGCCGAGAAAATCAGAAGAAAAACCGCAGTCTCAAGCCGCTTTCCCGACTGCTCCCCTATCTTTCCCGCTATCGAGCCATGGTCGCCGGCGCGACTTTTTTTCTCGTCCTTGCCGCCTGCACCACACTTGCGCTGCCGCTGGCCGTCCGCCGCATGGTGGATCATGGGTTCGCGTCATCTGACGGGCATTTCATCAACAACTATTTCGTGATGCTGTTCGTTCTGGCGGTGCTTCTCGCGATCGCAAGCGGCATGCGCTACTATTATGTGATCACCATCGGCGAGCGCGTGGTGGCGGATCTTCGCCGTGAGGTCTTTTCGCATGTGACGCGTTTGTCTGCTTCCTTCTTCGACGTCAACCAGTCCGGCGAGATCGTCTCGCGACTGACCGCCGATACGACCCAGATCAAGTCCGCCTTTGGTTCTGCCGCATCGCAGGCCCTGCGCAACACCATCCTCTGTCTCGGAGCGATGGGCATGATGGTCTATACGAGCCCTAAACTCTCGGCTCTGGCGCTTGGCGCCATCCCGCTGATCGTGTTCCCCCTCGTTGGCTTCGGCCGCTCGGTGCGCCGCCGGTCGCGCGCCGCACAGGACATGCTGGCCGCGACCTCCGCCTATGCAGCCGAGACGATCGGCGCCACACGCACCGTTCAGGCCTTCACCGGCGAGGCTGTCGCCACCTCGCGCTACAGCGACACGGTCGAGAATGCATTTGAAGCCGCCCGCAAGTCGATCCGCGCCCGCGCGCTTCTGACCGGCTTCGGCATCGTGCTGATCTTCGGCTCGATCGTCGGCGTCCTCTGGTACGGCGCCCAGAGCGTGCTTGCCGGCACGATGACACCGGGCACGCTCGGCCAGTTCGTGCTCTATTCGGTGATTGCGGCAAGCTCGCTCGGCACACTGTCGGAAGTCTGGGGCGAACTGTCGTCTGCAGGCGGCGCCGCCGAACGGCTGTCCGAACTGCTGGATGAAGTTTCTGCCGTCCGTGATCCGGAGAACCCGAAAGCCCTACCCTCGCCGCCACGCGGCGATGTCGCGTTCGACAGCGTCTCGTTCGCCTACCCCGCCCGCGTCAGCGCCATCACGCTCAATGCGCTTTCCCTGCATGTGGCGCCCGGAGAAACCGTTGCCATTGTCGGTCCCTCCGGTGCCGGCAAGAGCACGATCTTCTCGCTGCTGCTGCGCTTCTACGATCCCACAGCCGGATCGATCCGGCTCGACGGCGTCGATCTGCGCCATGCGACGCTTCAGGATATCCGCTCACGGCTTGCGATCGTGCCACAGGACGTGACGATCTTTGCAACCTCCATCCACGACAACATCGCCTTCGGAGTACCGAACGCGACTCGCGAGGCCGTTCGGGCCGCCGCAATCGCCGCCCAGGCAGACGAGTTCATCGCGAAGCTCGACAACGGCTATGACACACTTGCCGGCGAACGCGGCATCACCCTGTCCGGCGGCCAGCGCCAGCGGATTGCTATCGCCCGCGCCATCCTGAAGGATGCTCCAGTCCTGCTGCTCGACGAAGCCACCTCGGCGCTCGATGCGGAAAGCGAAACACTGGTGCAGAAGGCGCTCGACGGACTGATGCGCAACCGCACCACGCTCGTCATCGCCCATCGCCTTGCGACCGTCTTGAAGGCAGACCGGATCCTCGTCCTGGAAAACGGTCGCGTCGTCGAGGAAGGCACGCACCAGAGCCTGGTGGCGGCTGGCGGTCTCTATGCGAAGCTGGCGCGGCTGCAATTCCATGATCTCGAGCAAACTTCCGTCAGCGCGATCTGATGGACGCGACCCCCATCATCTCCGCAGATCTGGATAGTCTGCTCGATGACGTTCAGCAGCGCACCTTCCGGTATTTCTGGGATGGTGCCCATGCGCAGAGCGGCCTCCCTTATGACAAATGCCTTCTCGACGGCACGCCCGGTATCGACGCGATCTCGATCAGCGGCACCGGCTTCGGCCTGATGGCGATCCTGGTTGGCTGCGAACGCGGCTGGATCACCAGCGACGAGGCGTTGGTTCGCATTACCACGATTGTCGAGAGCCTCGAACTGGCACCGCGCTACCACGGCGCGTTCTCTCACTTCATCAATCCCGCTACCAGCGCAATGATTCCGTTTTCGGCGCTGGATGATGGGGGCGACATCGTCGAAACGACCCTTCTCCTTCAGGGCCTCATCTGCGCCCGTGAATATTTCGCGGCAGAGACGATTTCCGAAAAATCGCTGCGCACCGCGATCACCCGGCTGTTCGACGAGGTCGAGTGGACCTGGTACACCCGCGGCAAGACCGACGGCCCGATCTACTGGCACTGGAGCCCAATCAACGAATGGGCGATGAACCTGCCGATCACCGGCTGGAACGAGGCGCTTTCAACCTATGTCTTTGCCGCCGGCTCGGACACGTTTCCGATCGATCCGCAGAACTATCACTGCGGCTGGGCACGCAACGGCGCCATGAAGAACGGCGAGGAATATTTCGGCATACAGCTGCCGCTGGGCGAACCCATGGGCGGGCCGCTGTTCCTGTCGCAATATTCCTTCTGTGCGCTCAATCCACGCGGCCTGTCCGATCGCTACGCCGATTACTGGCGCCAGGCGGTCGCGCATTCACGGATCAACCGCGCCTATTGCCTGACCGTGCCGGAATATGCCGCAGCCGGCGTCTGGGGTCTAACGGCATCGGAAGCCCAGGCCGGCTACGCCGCCAATTCGCCGCTGGTCGATTTCGGCGCGATTGCACCGTCTGCAGCACTGTCGAGCTTTCCCTTCGTGCCCGGCCATGCGGAAGAAGCCTTGCGCGCCCTCCTTGCCTATGAGAACGGACGGCTGGTCAACCGCTTCGGCTTCGCCGACGCCTTCGCGCCGAAGACCGGCTGGGTCGCATCGACCTACATCGCTATCGACCAGGGTCCGATCGTCGCGATGATCGAGAACCACCGCTCGGGTCTGTTGTGGAAACTGTTCATGGCCGCTCCGGAAGTTCGCCGCGGCCTCGACCGGCTGGGATTCCGCTATCCGGCCACTCCGCTCGAGCACAAAAACGCCGGCACCTGATCACTTCGCGCGTTTGAACGTCCATTTGACGACATGATCGCCATTGCGCTTGATCTTGGTCTTCATCTTCAGCTGGACCGATTGCTCGCCGAACGCAGCCTGCGCCTCCTCGAAAGCACGGCGCGCCTGCGCCATCGCCTCGTGATAGGCGGTATTGTCGCGGCGAGGCGTATCTGCCACCGCCTTGGCGATCGCGTCGATGTCGGGTTTGCTGTAGGTCATGTCAGCGTTCGGTAAGCTTCAGTTCGATGCGGCGGTTCTGGTTTCTGGCATCCGGCGTATCGCCAGCCGCGATCGGCTGGAACTCGCCAAAGCCCGCGGCCACCAGCCGGTTGGCCGGCACGCCCTTCGAGATCAGATACTTGACCACGGACGTCGCGCGCGCAGACGAAAGCTCCCAGTTGTCGCGGTAGCGTCCGGTGCCGGAAAGCGGCGCATTGTCCGTATGCCCATCGACCCGCAGCACCCAGTTGATCTCGGCCGGAATTTCCTTGGCGAGATCGAGAAGTGCGGCGGCAAGCTTGTCCATCTCCACGAGACCGGCCGCATCGAGTTCGTTGCCGCCGATCGGGAAGAGAACTTCCGACTGGAACACGAACCGATCGCCGACGATGCGGATGTTTTCGCGATCGGAGAGAATCTCACGCAGACGGCCGAAGAAGTCGGAGCGGTAGCGATTGAGCTCCTGTACGCGGGCAGCAAGCGCCACGTTGAGGCGACGACCAAGATCCGAAATCTGCGCCTGCGAGTTGGCGTCCTTCGTTTCCGACGCCTGCAGCGCCTGTTCGACGGCGGCGATCTGGGCCCGCAGCGCCGCGATCTGCTGGTTGAGAAGCTCGATCTGGCTCATCGCCCGGGCGCTGACCTGCCGCTCGTTGGAGAGTTCACCCGTCAGAGTGGTCACCCGGGAATTGGCCGCGTCGCTTGCACCACTGCCCTGGTTAAGAAGCTGCTGCAGCCGCGACCGGTCGCTTTCAGCAACCGCCAGCGACGATTGCAGGTTGGCGAGCTGATCTTCGATATCCTGATTGTTGCCCTTTTCCAGCGCCAGAAGCTCTGTCAGTTCCGCGATCTGGCTGTTCAGCCGGTTCAGAACCTCGTCGCGACCGGAAATCTCGCGGGTGAGCAGAAACTGCGCCAGCACGAACACCGTCAGCAGGAACATGATCGCCATCAAAAGCGTGGTCAGCGCGTCGACGAAGCCCGGCCAGTAGTCCACGCCGTGCTGGCGGCGACGGTTCTTGCCCAGCGCCATGGTCTACTTGCTCCCGATCTTGTCGGACTGACCGATCTTGTCGGAGAGCCGGTCCAGTGTACGCCGCAGGGCCTTGGACTCCTCCTGCTGCGCCTCGATCCAGTCGCGCAGCATCTGCTGCTCGTTGCGCATGTTCTTGACCAGCCCCTGAATGCCTTCAGCAAGGTTTGCCATGGCAGCAAGCGACTTCTCGTTCTGCTGGACATCACCGCTGCCGGTTCTGCCCTGAGCTGCCGCAATCTTGCGCAGCTCGTCGGCGAGCGTCTTGAATTCGCCGGAGGAACCAGCTGAAAGCCCTGCCGCTGCAACCGGCGCGTCCGATCCCGTATCGGTCACCGATGAAAGCCAGTTTTCGAGTTCCGTATAGAAGCGGTTCTGCGCACGTCCTGCCTGGAGATCGAGGAAGCCGAGGATCAGCGAGCCTGACAGACCAAGCAACGACGACGAAAACGCCGTGCCCATGCCGGCAAGCGGCTGCGCAAGACCGGTCTTGATTGCCGACAGAATGTCGTTGGAGCCGCCGGCGCCCGGATCGAGCGCACCGATGACGTCGCTGATTGATCCGATCGTGCCGATCAGGCCCCAGAACGTGCCAAGCAGGCCGAGAAACACCAGGAGCCCGATCAGGTAACGGGACGTATCCCGCGATTCGTCGAGGCGGGTGCCGATCGAATCGAGAATGGAGCGCAAGGTTGCGGTCGAAAGCGCCGTTTTGCGGCGACCACCGATCAGCGAGCGCATCGGCGCCAGAAGTTTCGGCTCGCGGCCCACCTTGTCGACGGTGCCGGCAGCGCGGAACGAGTTGAACCAGCGCACTTCCGGAATAAGGCCGATGACCTGCAGGAAAACCAGGACGATACCAATCAACAGGACGCCGAGGATCAGACCGTTCAGACCCGGATTGGTCTGGAACGCTTGTGCGGCCTGACGGTACAGGATCGAGCAGACAAAACCGACGATGATCAGGAAGATCAGCATCGTCCAGAGGAAGGAAGCCGGGTTGGAAAGCTTTTCGGTAAAACGGCGGCGGTTAGCTTCAGTTTCGTCCAGATCGTCCACTGTCGCATTCGCCATAATAAGCCTCGCCTCTGGGTCGCGTCGCGCGGAGGCTAGAGCAAAATTGCGACGAATTGAAGTGTCGCCACGGTGCAAAGACCGGGACAAGCCGAAGTTTTTTCCTCGCCATTTCAAATGACAAGCAGCACTCCGGCCGTCACCGCATCAGCAATCAGCGCGACGGAACCGGACGATTGGAAACTTCCAGCAGCGCCTTCTGGATCAGCTCGTTGCCGGCAACAATGCTCTTGGTGCCGAACATGTCGGTCGAGCCCTTGATGTCGCTGACAAAGCCGCCCGCTTCGCGGATGAGGACGAGGCCGGCAGCAATGTCCCACGGCGAAAGACCAATTTCCCAGTGACCGTCGAAGCGACCGGCAGCGACATAGGCAAGATCAAGCGACGCAGCGCCAAGGCGACGAACGCCCGCCACTTCGCCCATCACATGGCGCAGTTCGACCAGGAACTTGCCGTGATCGCCGCGGCCGAGATGCGGCACGCCGCAACCAACCACGCAATCGGACAGGACCCGGCGTGCGGCAACGCGAATGCGACGGTCGTTCAGGAACGCGCCGCCGCCCTTTTCTGCCGTATAGAGTTCGTCGGTGCCCGGGTTGAAGATCACGCCGGCGACGATTTCGCCATTGCGCTCCAGCGCGATCGACACCGCGAACTGCGGAATGCCGTGCAGGAAGTTGGTCGTGCCGTCGAGCGGATCGACGATCCAGCGATGGGCGCCGTCCGTGCCCTTCTCCTCCTGGCTTTCCTCACCGAGGAAGCCGTAGGTCGGGCGCGCCTTCATCAGCTCGTCATGGACGATCTTTTCCGCCTTGAGATCCGCCTGGGTCACGAAATCGCCCGGTCCCTTGACCGAAACCTGCAGGTTCTGAACTTCGCCGAAATCCCTGGAGAGCGACTTGCCAGCCTTGAGGGCGGCCTGAACCATGACGTTGAGAAGGGCTGAGCGGGCCATGCGGGAAATCCTGATCGTATGGTCCCGAACATGCATCAGCCGGGACGTGTCTGTGGCGAATTGTCTTGATTGGCCGGTTCAAGACCACAAAACCAAGGGAAATTCAAGTCGAAGCCGACAAAGCCCGCGTGAACGGACAAAATGCGACATTGCCCGCCTGCCTGCGATCTGCCAGAACGCCGGCTATCGAGATTTTAGGAGTATCACCGTGAAGATCGCATTGCCATTCGGCATCAGCCTCGGACTTGTGGGCGTGATGACCATGCTGTCGCTGGGTCTGATCTCGGCGCTGCCGGCCGATACCCAGTTGCCGATCCACTTCACCCTGACCGGCACACCGACCAGCACGGCACCGGCCATGATCGCGCTGCTGCTTCTGCCGGCCTGCGCGCTCTTCGTGACAGCCATGTTCGCACTTGGCCCCCGCATGGGCGGCCGTATCAAGGCCTCGCCGGGCATCTACCTGATCGTCTGGCTGGTAACGCTGCTGATCCTGGCGCTTGCCCACGGCTTTATCATCCGCCACGCCCTGTTCACGCTGGCGGCGATGAAGGCAACCGCCTGACCACTTGAACTACTGGCGGTTGACTACTGGCGGCGGAAGCGGTTCGCCGCGTCGATCGCCTGGCGCTGCTGCTCGTCGTTGATGCCGAGGTAGAAATCCTCAAGCGCCGCATCCTGCAACCCGGCACGCCTTGAAAGCACATACCACTTGGCGGCCTCGACCGGGTTCGGTCGTGTCCCCAGCGCCTCGATATAGAGATGCGAGAGCTTGTTCTGGGCAACCACATTGCCGCGATGGGCCGCAATCCGCAGCCATTCGAAGCCCTTGTCGTAGTTGCGTTCGCCGCCGACTCCGTTGACGAACCAGATGCCCATGTCGAGCTGCGCCGTGTCGAACCCGGCCTTCGCCGCGCGCTCCAGCCAACGGCGAGCCTCGGCCTTCTTCTCCTCGGGCACGCCCTTCATGTTCACGTAGAGCTGGGCCACCGCATATTGCGCATCCGCCACGCCCTGCTTTGCCGCCCGCTCGTAGAAGGGCAACGCCAGCTTGAAACCTTTATCGCCGGGATTGTCCGACACCAGGATCTGGCCCCAGTTGAACTGCGCCGATGAATTGCCGGCTTCCGCCGCCTTGCGCATATAGTCGTCGGCCTTCTTCTTGTCGGCGGGCACGTAACGGCCGCTCATCAAAAGAAGCGAATACTGGAACATGGCGGCAGGATCGCCGCGCTCGGCAGCCTGCCCGTACCAGAAGGCCGCGGTCTTTGCGTCGCGGTTGATGCCGAGCCCCTTGCTCATCATTTCGGCGACAAGCGTCTGCGACGCCGCATCGCCGGCCGACGCACGCTTCAGTGCGACATCGAGCGCCTTGACGTACAAGCCGCGCTGGAACGCACCATAGGCCTCGTCGATCGGGCCCGTATAGGGCTTCTCCGGCGGCAGCGGCGGCAAGGTCACGCCCATGCGCTGATAGAGTTCAACACCGGCGGACGGCACGATGCCATCGGGCTGTGCACCGCGTTCGACGCCCATTGCATCCGGCGCGACCGGTCTCGTCACCACCTGACGCGACTGCGCCGCCGTCGGCCCCTCCTGCTCCACCGCACCGGGTTGCTGCACCTGCGCAATTGCCGGATGCGGCAAGACGGCCGACGCGGAAAGGCTGGCGGCAAGCATCAGGACGGTGGATGAGGCGCGACGAATCGATGGCATGGAGACCATCAAGCCTCAAACCGTGGCGCTTTTTCGTCCAGATCGGCGTTGACCAGTCGAACTGCTTCCTGCGGTCCTTCGGGATGATCGAAGACAGCCAGTCTCAAAGCCACAAATTCCGCTCCGTTTTCGGCAACCTCGAGCGCCGAGGAAATGTCCGTGCCGCCCATGGCGATGCAGGGAATTTCCACCATCGAAGCCCACCATTCCGCAAGCGCGACGTTCTTCGGATGCGCCTCCGGCTTGATGTCGCCATCGAGCTTGCCGAAGAAAATATAGTCGGGGCGGCGCTCGCCCACTTCGAGCGCCGTGTGACGCTCGGATGCACCACCGGCGCCGACGATCATCTTCGGGCTGAATTTCTCGATCGTTTCTTCCAGCTCTTCCATCGAACCGGCCATATGCAGGCCATCTGCCTTGACGCGACCTGCGACGCGGCTGTCTCCGGCGATCAGCGCTGCGGCACCCGCGGCCTGGATCATCGGCACCATGAGTTCGGCGCGGTCCTGGAACGCGGTATCGTCTTCATCGTATTGCGGCAGGATCACCGAGGCGACATCGCCGCCCGCAAGCGCCTTCTCCAACCGGTCCGCCTGCGCTTTCGCATCCGCATCCTGCGGCACGATCAGCACCAGACGGCAACGCTCTTCCTGTTTCTTCATGTTTCTTCCCATGCAGCGAACCGCAACCCGGCGATCCGCACTCGTTTTCTCTTGAATGATTCGATAGACCGGAAGGATTGCGCAATCAACCGCTCATCCCATCTGCCCGCCTCAACGGTGCAAGCCTGAAGTGCCCATGCCAGACATATTTTCCTCCGATACGCTCAGCCTCGCCTTCTTTGCAGCAGCGGTGCCCGCCGTGATGCTGGTCGGGCTTTCCAAGGGCGGCATTGGCGGCGCGATCGGCCTGATGGGCATGCCGCTGATGTCGCTTGCCGTCGACCCGGTCAAAGCGGCGGCGATCTTCCTGCCGATCCTGATCCTGATGGATATCGTGGCGCTTTGGTCCTGGCGCCATTTCAACGACAGTAAAACCCTGCTGATGATCCTGCCGGGCGGTGTCATCGGCATCGCGCTCGGCTGGGCAACATCGGCCTATGTCTCCGACGACGCATTGCGGATCGTCATTGCGGCAGCAACCATCTTCTTCGCCCTCCGCTACTTCTGGCAGGTCTACGGCCCGGATAAGAACCGTCCGGCCGCCGCACTGCCGCATCGTCCGGCGGCCGCCACGTTCTGGGGCGCGCTGTCGGGCTATGCCAGTTTCGTGGCGCATGCCGGAGGCCCGCCCTTCCAGATCTACGTTCTGCCGATGAAGCTGGATCCGAAGAAATACACCGGGGCCAGCATCCGCTTCTTCGCCATCGTCAACGCCGTCAAGATCATCCCCTATTTCCTTCTTGGCGCATTGGGGGCCGAAAACCTGACGATCTCGGCGACATTGCTGCCGGCAGCCCTGGTCTCGACCATGCTCGGTGCCGCGATCGTCAAGCATCTGAAGTCGGAAGTGTTCTATCCGATGACCTACGCGCTCGCGCTCGTTGCCGGCGTAAAGCTTCTGTGGGACGGCCTGCCGATCTGACCGGTCCATCCGAACATCATAAAAAACCCAATTACAATAAGGCCTTCCGCCGGTCGCGAGACACGAAAACGGTTGCTGCTTCGTCAAGTTATGCTTAGCTTCAAACTATGACACTCGATCCGTTTTCAGCCATTGCCGACCCGAACCGGCGCCATCTCCTCGAAGAGCTGAGACGCGCGCCGAAAACCGTGAATGAACTTGCACAAGGACTGCCGATCAGCAGGCCGGCCGTCTCGCAGCATCTGAAAGCACTGCTGGACAGCGATCTCGTGACTGTCACACCAGAGGGAACGCGGCGCATCTATGCCGTGAACGGCAGCGGCTTCACCCGGCTCAACCTGTGGCTCGACCAGTTCTGGACGTGAATTCTGGCCGCGACTGTGACGTTACGACCAGAACTGTTGCTTTTAGTCTTGGAATTTATCGTGCCGCTGTGGGCACCCTCTCACGAATGTACGTGAGGCGCGTGGCGCTTTTGATCGCCTAATGACGGGTGTCGGTCTTTAACCGCTCCACCTCGTCTTTGATGCGCAGCTTGCGGCGCTTGAGCTCTGCGATCTCACGATCGTCGGCGGATGGAGATGCGAGAACGCACTGGAGTTCCTCTTCGAGGTCGCCGTGCTTCTTTTCAAGCGATGCGATATGCGCCTGGACGGTCATGTGGCATGTTCCTTCCTTAGGTACCTGCCTTGGCACTCCTCTGAGCCAAGGCTTCAGGTTTGCAACAGAAGTGTGACACGGTTGGTCCGCTTTGTCGAAGGAGAAATCATGGTCTCTCAGCGGCAAATTCGTGGCGTCGGCTAACTTCCAGTTAACGCGGTTTGATGGTAGGAGCTTGCGGATGAAGCCGGGGTTTGCAAAAAGCCGGCGTAAAGAATGGGGACTGAGCATGCGTGATCAGGAACAGGCGGATAACCGGCTGGTACTCGCGAAACTTCGCCAGGAACACGAAGATTACGACGCCGCGATCAATGCCATGATCAAGGTCGGCTGTGAGGCTCTTCGCATCCAGCGCATGAAGAAGAAGAAGCTGGCCATCAAGGACCGGATGACCCAGATCGAAGACCAGATCATTCCCGACATCATCGCTTGAGTTCACCTTAAAGGGCCTGGAATGTCAGAAAGACCCGCAGTCGCCATCATCATGGGCAGCCAGTCCGACTGGGAGACCATGAAGAACGCCGCCGACACGCTTGATACGCTCGACATCGGTTACGAAGCACGGATCGTCTCGGCACACCGCACGCCGGACCGCATGTACGAATTCGCCAAGAGCGCCCGCGACGAGGGCTTCAAGGTCATCATCGCCGGTGCAGGCGGCGCTGCCCATCTGCCGGGCATGACAGCGGCCCTGACGCCGCTTCCGGTGTTCGGCGTGCCCGTCCAGTCGAAAACGATGAGCGGCACCGACAGCCTCTACTCGATCGTCCAGATGCCGGCCGGAATTCCCGTCGGCACGCTCGCCATCGGCCGTGCCGGCGCGATCAATGCCGCCCTTCTTGCTGCAGCGGTGCTTGCCCTTTCCGACGATGACCTTGCCGACCGGCTCGACGCCTATCGCGCGCACCACACCGCATCGGTCGCCGAATATCCCATCGACGAAGCACCCTGAGAAACATCATGACGATCCGCACCATCGGCATAATCGGCGGCGGCCAGCTCGGCCGCATGCTGGCGATCGCTGCCGCACGCCTGAACTACCGCATCATCATCCTTGAACCGCAGGCGGATTGCCCGGCCGCCCAGGTCGCGAACGAACAGATCACGGCGGCCTACGACGACAGGACGGCGCTGGCCGATCTCGCCAGCCGCTGCGACGTCGTGACCTACGAATTTGAAAACGTACCGGTTGAGGCAGCCGAGTTCCTGCAGCAGTCGGTTCCAGTCTACCCGCCGGCCAAGGCCCTGGAAGTGGCGCAGGACAGGATTGTTGAAAAGCAGTTCCTCAACGGCTGCGGCATCGAGACCGCAAGGTTTCATTCCGTCGACAGCCAGTCCGATCTCGAAGCAGCGCTTGCAGACTTCGGCGGCAAGGGTGTCTTGAAGACCCGCCGCATGGGCTACGACGGCAAGGGCCAGCGCGTGTTCCGCTCCAGCGACGACAAGGCCGATGGCGCCTATGCGGACCTCGGCTCGGTGCCGATGGTTCTTGAAAGCTTCGTGCCCTTCGAGCGCGAAATCTCGATCATCGCCGCGCGCGCCAAGGACGGCACGGTCTCCTGCTACGATCCGGCCGAGAACATCCACCGCAACGGCATCCTTCATACCTCCACCCTGCCCGCGACCATTCCAGACACGACCGCGCAGACCGCGCGCAGTGCCGCCGAAAAGCTCCTCGCTGCCCTCGACTATGTCGGCGTGATCGGCATGGAATTCTTTGTGATGGCCGATGGCACCCTGATTGCCAACGAGATCGCACCGCGCGTGCACAATTCCGGTCATTGGACAGAGGCTGCCTGCGTGGTCTCGCAGTTCGAGCAGCATATCCGCGCGGTGGCCGGCGCAAGCCTCGGCGATCCGCGCCGTCATTCCGATTGCGTGATGACCAACCTGATCGGCGACGACATCCTCGACGTGCCCGGCTGGCTCGCCAGGCCCGACGTGCTGGTCCACCTCTACGGCAAGACAGAATCCCGTCCGGGCCGGAAAATGGGCCATGTCACGGAGCTGAAGGGGCGGAAAACCCGGTCATAAAGTGCGTCACAAGGTTGACACGCATCCAGCCACGGGTTATCTGCACGCCAACCTGAGCGCGCCCCTCGTCGACAGATAGGCGGCACGCTTTCGATTGATAGAGACAAGCGGCTCTTTGAGCCCACAGACTTCTGGACCAGTACAATGAAGATCAAGAACTCGCTCAAGGCGCTGAAGGCTCGTCATCGCGATAACCGTCTGGTTCGCCGCAAGGGCCGCGTTTACATCATCAACAAGCAGAACCCGCGCTTCAAGGCCCGCCAGGGCTGATTTGCGCTGATATCGACGTTTTGTCCGGGCACGCCTGAGACGATCAAATTGTCGGTAGCGTGAAATTTCGGGTTTGACCTTCGGCGCATGCGGATTACTTTATCCGCATGCGCTATTTTCGTTCAAGCTTCGTGATCCTTGCTGTGTGTGTTGCGGTGCCTGCCTTTGCGCAGACGCTGCCCCAGCCCATGCCGCCATCCCAACCGATGCCTCCCGCTCCGCCGCTGGAAAGTCCGGCGCAGGGAGGTACGCAGGCAGCACCGAATGCCGGCCAGCCTCTCAACGCCAGGGTCGACCCACTATTTGCGGCGCTGAAACGTGAGCGCAATCCGGAAAAGGCGCGCGGCATCGCCACGCAGATCGCCATGAACATGGGTGAGTCGGGCAGTCCCACAGTCAATCTCCTGATGGGCTGGGCGGCCACGGCCGCCAAGGAAAAGCGCAACGCCGCCGCCCTCGACTTCCTCGACCGCGTCACTCTCATCGATCCCGCCTATGTCGAAGGCTGGAACCGCCGCGCCACAATGCATTACGCGATGGGCGACCAGCGCAAGGCGATGGCCGATATTGCCGAAGTGCTGAAGCGCGAGCCTCGCCATTTCGGCGCTCTGGCCGGTCTTGCCGGTATCCTCACCGAAGCCGGACGGGACAGCCAGGCGCTGAATGCGTGGGAGCGTTATCTCGACATCTACCCCGCCGATCGCGAGGCGCAGGATGCTGTGACCAAGCTATCCGAAAAGATCGCCGGCAACCGAACCTGATGGGCCGCCATGGGGATTGTACCTCTTATCTTGTCTCTCATCGCATTCGGCTTCGGCTTCACGGCCTGGAAGGCGAAAGCGATCGAGGCCAACCTGCCGAACGACGGTGAACTTACCGATCTCGGCGATATCCGCATCAACGCCCTTCACGTCGCAGCACCAGCCGAGGGCGACCTTCCCCCGATCGTCTTCATCCACGGCGCCAGCGGCAATCTGAAAGACCAGGAAGCAGCGTTCCGCAGACCGCTAGAAGGGCGCGCCGAAATGCTGTTCGTCGACCGTCCCGGTCACGGTTATTCCGAGCGTGGCGGAGAAGAGAACGGTTTCCCGGATGGCCAGGCCGACACGATTGCGCGCCTGATGGATCGTTACGGCATCGACAAGGCCATCATCGTCGGTCACTCCTTCGGGGGCGCGATCGCCACATCCTTCGCGCTTTACCACCCGGAAAAGACAGCGGGGCTGCTACTGCTTGCGCCCGCCACCCATCCCTGGCCGGGCGGCGTCGACTGGTACTACAATCTCGCAGCCCGCCCCTATCTCGGACGTCTGTTCACCCGCTTCCTCGCTCTTCCCGCCGGGCTAGTGCTGATGGAGAAGGCAACCCA
>Ga0213836_100798_pt1 | contig 22916 bp, 20 predicted proteins | sample SWPATP03_FD_160578 | JGI IMG/M metagenome (GOLD analysis project Ga0213836, IMG submission 160578) | Coastal seawater microbial communities from Marineland, Florida, United States - SWPA TP0 #3 | ecosystem: Environmental > Aquatic > Marine > Coastal | place: USA: Florida | collected 2016-08-05
GAGATGACAAAATTTGCTGAATTTCCTCCAATGGTAAACCCAACATTTCGGCGATCCGGATCGCGCTATTTCCCAAATTTGCCAAACGCACAACAATATTTATCCTTTCCTGTTGGAGACCTTCTTGCACCCCTTCTTGGCGACCTTCTTGGCGACCTTCTTGGCGACCGTCGGCAAATGCTTCTTGATAGAATCGGGTTTGTTTTAAATCGGTGAGTCCTAACATTTGGGCAATCTCCTCGCGACTTATTTGGGGTAGTTTGTAAATAACTATAGTTTCGATGATATCAATGATATCCCGTTGAATGGATTCTGGGGGGAGGGTTTGTTGGGCTTGCTCGATCAGGTTTATGGCTGATGCGATCGCCTCCGATTCGGATTCGAGTACCAATTTGATGATACCAACTCCCAAACGGTTTTCACTTTCCAACTCGTCGAGATAAACCCGAGTCACCCGGTCTGAGTTCAGGAGTTCCCGGAATTGGTGGGACTGTTCCCGCTCAATGCTACGGTTGGGATAGATAACGACCACCTGCCACGGGTGGGGGGGTCGGTATTGTCGCAGGTAGAGGAACAGTTCCGCGAAAATGCGATAATAGAGGTCGTCGTCGGGTTGAAATTGCACTTCCGCTAGGTAGAAGGGGCGATCGCCTTCTGAGGTCGTCGGGAGAAATACTCCGTCGAGGCGGAAGGCTAGTTGTTTCACTTCTACAGAGGTGAATTGGTAGCGATCGCTTTCTTCGGGTGGGCGGTTCAGCAGTTCAAAGAAGCTGCGGGGGTACTGTTGGAAAATTCGGTAGAAGATACTATCAGTTTTCACGGGGGATAATGGCTCGATAATAGGGGTTAAATTGCCTTGATTTCCAAGGGTATCATTAACTGTTATAGCGGTTCGGTGGATTGGTGAGGTGCTTTTCAAAGCCCCTCTCCCGTATGGGAGAGGGGTTTGCGGTGTAGACGCGCAGCGGCTTCTCTTTGAGTGAGTGGGCTGTACCTTATGGATATGAGAAACGCTATAGCATAAGTAGTGATTCCCCTCCCCCAAATCATGGTCATGGGTTTAATGGGCGATGGAGGTTTAATGTTTAGTAGATTAGCCAGTTTATTAACTATATTAGGAGTCGGCTTGTATTTTACGGGCTGGATTTACCGCTGGGCATATTTCGGTTATTTTCAAATTGAAATTACCACGTTGGATTTGCCGATAGAATCGTTTTTTATTGCCCCGCTTCAGGTCTTTTTTGGCAACTTTGCCAGCGGCGAGTGGTCTACGTTTTGGCGAACATTTCGAGTGGCGATCGCTATCAGTTTGCTAATTTATCTTACTCTCAAATTGCTGGAGTGCAGTAGCGGCAAATTCGCTCATTTTATCAACGCCAGCCGTGATTATCTGTTAAAAATTAGCCTCAAACAGCGCCGCTATCGAGCGACTCGCACTTTGCAGATTTTCCCGGACTTACAACCAATTGACTATGATAAAAACTTTTTAAATGAATTCGTGATTGCTGGTTGGTGTTTGGCGGGTTTATTTTATCTAGGTCAAACTCAGGGAAACCTAGACGCGATTCGAGATGCCCATAACCATACATCAATGCTGCCAGTGGTAACTGTAATTGCTCCAGAAAATCGGCTGCCCCTAGGTCGCAAAATCAACGACCTGACTGATGACCCAGCGGTGGGAAATTTTCGATTTATCGGAGATTTGGAACTTTATAAAACCTTACTAGATCGAGATTATAACGATAAAACTCAGCCGGATCAACAAATTGTCTGGCGGCTGTTAATTGACCGAGACAGTCAATATTATATTTTCCCATCATTGCCTGAAAATGCCCCCTCTGATACCCGCCCTCCCCTGGTGATTATTCAGCAAAGCACAGCCGGAGAATATGTTATTATTCTGAGTCCAGAACCGGGCCAGCGAAATCCTTAATTATTGTCGGTTATAGCTTTTCTCATTGATGACCTAACTTTGGTAAACTGGATTTACATGGGCTTTATGCAGAAAGTTACACTTATTAGGATAGCATAATATCAGTGAGTTACACAAGGTACACTAATGGCAAAAAACTATGGTTTGGCTATCCATACCAGTAGCCCAGAATTGGGTTTAGCTATGGGGAAGTTTGGGGAACCTGTGCGCTGCCAAACTTGGCATTTGGGCAGGGATTTATCAACCCAACTACATCAACATATATCGGAATTTATGCCCCCTCAAACTTGGTCGGATTTACAACTAATCGCAGTGGCGCGGGGGCCGGGAAGTTTTACGGGGACTCGCTTGGGAGTGGTGACGGCGAGAACCCTCGCACAACAGTTAGATATTCCCCTGTTTGCGATTTCTACTTTGGCGGCGGCTGCCTATAATTTAGCGGGGGATTATGCGGGGAATATTGCCCTAGAAATGCCGGCACAACGGGGACAATTATTTGTGGCTATTTATCAGGTTTCTTCCCAGGGTTTGGTGACAGAATTGGCTGATAGTGTTATGTCTCCCTCACAGTGGGAAATGCTGTTATCTCAACAAGATAAACCATTAAAAAAAATCTTGCTGACGGGTGGACTCGGACACACAAGTTGTGCTATATTAGAATGGGCTACTCTGTTATGGGAACAGGGAAATCGCCCGCACTGGTCGGATGCTTTACCATTTTATGGACAGCATCCGGTTCAGAATTTGATGGCAGATTAATCCCACCATTTGCGGTTAAGTGGAGATGGTGGAAAGGGTGACAAATAGGGTGGCTAACATTAAACTGATTCCGAGGGCGATCGCACTAGGAAAATCGGTCAAAAACTCCCAGGGTTTATGGGTTTTGTCGGGGATTCCATAACCTCGCAATTGCATGGCTTTATAGACCTGTTCGGACTGTTGATAACTACGAATTAATAAACTCCCGGCTAAGGCTGCGTAAATCTGTAAATTTCGGCGACTGAATTGGTGGGGTTGAAAACCTCTTAATATGGTGGCGCGTTTCATCATTTGCAACTGATGGCTGAGTTCAAATATATATCGGTAGGATATTAATAACATATCCGCTAAAATGGGGGATAAACCAAGCGATCGCATGGCTTTAATTAGGGTGATAAATGGACAAGTCCCTAGTAAGACAACTCCAGTGGTAAAAATTGCCAAAAATCTACTCGCAATTAGCAAGACGGCTAGACTTCCTTCCTGGCGAATAATCACGGGTCCCCAAGACCATAATACAGTCGGACCGGAAATAAATGGCAATAAGCCAACTAACCCGAATATAAACAGTCCGGGATATTGTAGGCGATCGCCTAAAAAGGATAGGGGAAGTTTGGATATGGTATATAATATTAATGTGACTAGCAACATGGGGGGGACTAGCCAGAGTTGTTGAACATTAGCAAAAGCAAACATTAATATTCCCAACCCAATTAGCTTTGATTGGGGGTTCCATCTATGAATAAATGAATCGAGATTAGCATACTCATCTATCCTAAATTTCATAGTTAATCTCTCCGGTTTAGGAAGGGTGAGTTAGGGGGATTATTCAGACTCCCTCATCAATACAGTCTGTTCAGAAATCATCTGATCACATCTCAAAGTCCCTCTCCTCTCTGGGAGAGGGATTTAGGGTGAGGGTAATGTATTAAGCGACTGGTGAACAAGCTGTAATAGGGGTTATTGGGTTAATAACTCTGGCTTGACTCGACTTAGGAAATTCACCACCATCGCGGTAAATACTCCCTCAATAAACATCAGGGGAATATGGGCGATAATTAGGGCGATAATTGCAGCTTTTTCCGCTGGACTTTCCAGGGTCGAGGGAAGATTGGTAATCAGTATCACTAAAAATAAGATGGTGGAGAAACCTACACTAGACGCACCTGCTAAAAAACCGAATAAATTTAGGCTGATGGTAGGTTTCAGGTGATGACTAAATCGATGTCTACTTTGAAAAATTACGGCGGCTATTATAGCTGGAATCCCCATAATTATCCCATTAATCCCCAGGGTGGTTAATCCCCCATGTCCGAAGATAATCGCCTGGAATATTAAGCCGATGAGAATAGCCGGAAAAGCATAATAACCTAAAATAGCCCCCAGAAGACCATTTAAGACTAGATGAACACTGGCGGGAGGGATGGGGATATGTATGGAAGAGGCGACAAAAAAGGCGGCGGTTAAGAGGGAGGCTTTGGGAATGTTGGCGGTGGGGTTGGCTTGGCGGTTGATTTGACGCAGAGAATACCAGGTTACTAAGCCGGTGATTCCATAACCAGCCAGACAAATTTGGGCGGGAATAATTCCCTCAGAAATGTGCATAAGTTGATGATATTTGTCAGGTTTGATGGTGGGTTAGTTTTGCGATTCTTGAGAGGTTATATGGGGGCTGTCGTCTCCAACATCATCAGAGGGTTTTAATCGGGTAAAAAATAGGGCGGTGCCGATAAATCCCCAAATGACGGCGGCGGCGGCTACCCATTTTTGCACAGGGCTTGATGCGGAATTGGAGGCGATCGCATTTTGGGTGCTGTCGGATACCTCTTCCCCTGGGGGACTCACCGGAATCGCAATTAACGCCCCATGTCCGGCTTGACGGACGGTGGCTTCCCACAAACCGCTATTATCGTGGTCGGGAATGAATAAAAATTGACCATTATCATCGGTGTTTCCGGTCATCCAAGGGGTGCTAGGGTCCTGGGGGGTGTAGATTCTCACCTCGGCGTTAACCATGGGTGTCCCTGAGTCGTAGGCGGCGTTAATTTTGATGGCTGAGGTGGTTTGAGATTGGACGATGACTCCATGGGCGATCGCTGATTCTGGTATGGCGATCGTCCAAAATAGTAGGGATATACAAAGTTTCCAGTTCATTAAATCATCTCCTGATTATTCAAAAATAGTAAATTATGTGGGAGTTGATCAATCTTTTCGACTCATGGGCTTTTCGGCGCAGTGACCCTCACCCACATGGGCTAAATTCGGTAAAATTGCCATGATTCTCTGATAATCTTCCGCCGCCAGTTGTTCTCTGAGTGTATCTAAATTGGCATCTAAACCCTCTGGGGTGGCGATCGCTGCTAGGGGTTCAAAACCTAATGCACCAGTATTAATCTCCGCCTCCGCCTCCGCTTCTGGGTCTCCAAATAAGTGATCAAAATGAAAGGTAGCTTCTAGGTCTGCGCGACCCCCTGGCTGTAAAGTTCCTTTGCGTTCTTCTCCTACATAATCACCACAACTAAACGCCATTTCTTCATTGAATCTCAGGTTAAATGGTACAGTTAGACCATCTTTTGATGCTGTCCCCACTAACATTAATGAATAACCCGCCGCCATACCATCTACCGCCGGAACCATTTGCCACGAAATCGCATTATAGCGCCCTGGTGGTGCTGGAACTTCATTAACTAAAATAGTTGCAGCACTCTCGTCTCCTGCTGCTAAATCTACGGTTTGGAATTCTACTAAACTAATGATTTGTTGGGCTTGAGGTTCCACTCCCGTATCGGGATTATAGGGGATTAAAGTTTCATAGGCTTGGGCATTGGCAATGGTTACATAAACATGATTAAATGACAGTTCCCAACCGTCTTTACTCACAAAACCTTCCCGGATAAAATCTTCTCCATTGGCGCGAAATTCTATAGTCCCAATTTCGGCTGACCCTGGCTGTATAGCAGTGGTTTCCGACGGTGGAGTTTCTGATGTTTGACTCTGTAGGTTTTGGGTGTCGGCACAAGCACATAATGCGATCGCCCCCAGCAATAATATATTGCCTAATTTTAACAACTGTTTTTTCATCTTCCCAGCCCTAATCAGGTTGAACACCCACATTATACATAAAACTAATGGAATTTTGTATAACATACATTGTCTCTTTTGACAATGCCCTTGGGGGGCATATTTATTGACTATAAATTTAAGGATAGTCAAGAGAGTAAATTTTGTGATTATTAATTATTGCCCCCGCCATAGAATTATCTGCACAGGCAGTCAATAATTGTAGATTAACCCGCCTATATTGGCGGCATTTATTAAAGTTTGACAGGTTCCCTAAACGGGACTGCTTAACCACTCAGACCTTGATTAAAGTTGGGATTTACCCCTTGACAAATGTTGTTTTTCATGGTAAAAATTAATCCGAATATCTCTAATGGCATCTCAACCTACCAGCCGCAAATGTTAAGTCGTGCCATAATGTCCTATAATCGTTATGGAATGATGGGGGTTGGGGAAGTTATCAAACCCCGTCCCTTTGACGGAGGCGATGTCAAGCGGGATTCACAGACTAATAGAAAATTATGAGAGACCTTGACCAGGACAAAACCATTGAGCTACTTAACTCCATCATGGAATTTGAGTTAGCTGGGGTGGTTCGATACACTCACTATTCCTTAATGGTGACCGGACCGAATCGTTTACCAATTGTACAGTTTTTTCAAGCTCAAGCTACCGAGTCCCTCACCCATGCTCAACAAGCGGGGGAAATTCTCACAGGATTAGAAGGACATCCTAGCCAAAGAATTGCTCCCATTGAGGAAACTTATCAGCATTCGGTACAGGATTTATTGGCGGAAAGTCTCAACCATGAGAAAAAAGCTCTATCCCTGTATAAAGAATTACTGGAAACTGTAGAAAATGCCAGTATTTACCTGGAAGAATATGCTCGCACTATGATTGGCCAGGAAGAACTACACAGCATCGAAATTCGCAAGATGTTGCGCGATTATAGCTGAGGTAATGTCCGCAATTTAAAGCGATCAATAGCCTAGGTGGTTGAAAGTAACCAGACCACCTGGGCTAAACTATTATCAAGACTCTGGGAGAAGTTTTGATGTTATGATTAATTTGAGCTAGACCCCAAAGACGGCTATAACCCTACTATCCCATTTGAGATAAACACCCGCCATGAAACTCCAGGATATCATCAATACAGATAAACGGTACGATGTGAAAGATATCGCCGAAGATGAAGAACTCACCCGTCAGATTCAAAATATTTTGGTGAGTTTTAATTTACTAGACCCCCCAGTTGATGGCATTTATGGCCCCAAGTCTAATGCGGCTATGCACCGTTTTCAAACCTTGTTAGAATGTCAGGAAAGTGGTTTTTTAGGAACTATCACAGCCCAAAAATTACTGACGACGAAACCAGAGGATATTCGCACAGATATACCCATCCTGAAAATCACTAGGGATACAATTCTCAAGCTGAGACCCGTTGATTCTGCTCAATTAAATGAATCGGAAAAACAAGGTGCTAAAGCTGGGCAAGAATTTCAGTTATTAGCCTTTGAACCAGACCGAAATCACATCAGAGTTGCTCTCAGAAGTGAAACTTTTAAACAGCATTCAATCTGGTATATTTTTGATAAACACGGGGAAATATATCAGGGGAAAAAGTTAGTTTATCCCAAGTTATTACCAGCGGAAGTGAGATTGCGGAACTTTCCCTATTTTTCTCAACTCGATAACTGGTTTAATCCTACGGGATCATGTAATGTTACCTCGATCGCTATGTGTCTGAGCTATTATGGGGCTCGTCGTCGGGTTAGTTATGGTCAATTTGAGGATGAGTTATATGAATATGCTCTCAATAAGGGCTATAGCCGCCACAGTCCCCAAGATTTAGCCAAAATTGTCCGAGAGTATGGCTGTAAAGACTACTTCACGACTAACGCGACTATTGATGATGTAAAAGAATGGTTGGCGGAAGGAAAACCTACCGTAATCCATGGTTATTTTACCTCCTTTGGTCACATCATGCCAGTAGTAGGTTATAATAGCTCTGGCTTGATAGTTCATGACCCCTATGGCGAATGGTTCTCTAGTGGATATCGTACTGATTTGAGTGGCGCATATCTGACCTATTCTTACTCTTTAATCCGGCGGCTGTGCCTCCCGGATGGCAATTTTTGGGTTCACTTTATCGCCCCATAATTCTAGGGATGATTGAGGCACAAAACTATAACCAGAAATTCCGGTTTTCTGTGCCTCGGTCTTCACGACTACCAAATGGGTCCACCAGAAGGGGGATTATTTCCTGGGGTGGCGGGAGTAGATGGGGTGGCGGGAGTCGATGTGCCTTCTACTGGGGTGGCTTCCAGAAAATTGTTAAAGTCAATATACACGCCGCTGTCGTCTTCGCTTTCAAATAGGGGACTACTGGCTCCGGCGCGCACATTAAAAAGCTGTTGTACAGTAGTCACAGGGTCTGAGCCGGGTTTGAGAGTGAATAAAACACGATCGCCTGAACAGGGAATGGCATTGTCACTAGCCACACATACGACATTTTGGCGATTAACTATGCCGTGGGTAATGTAATTTAACCAACCCAAACTGTAAAAGTTTTGGAACCGCGCGGAAACTTCCCGACAGCGTTGTTCAGAGGTATAGCCGGAACTACTGAAATAGTCCGAATACCATTTAATCACAGGAACCCGTCCTCTGGGTGTGACTGCATAGGTGGTAGGTAAACCGTCTGGCCCTTGTTCACAGATAAACTGAGTTCGGGAAACGGTGGGAGGGTTCACCATAGCCTGGTTAGAGGAATTATCATTAGTTGGTATCGGCTGAGTTGTTTCCTGGGGGGGGTTTGTGCTTTGGATTCCTAGGGGAATGAGTCCGGGGGGTAACAAAACTCGATCAATCACAACAATTACACTATCATTAGGACCGGGAATTGGTAACTGATCAGCGTTAGCCTCGTTAAGCATTAGTTTTTGGTCTCTGGGGTTGCCACTAATGCGAACAGTGTTCCCTTGCCGAGTCGTGATTTCCCCGGATTCTACCTGCTGCTGGGTGATGCGACCAGCGACAACGTGATAGTTTAAAATCTCTCGCAGCATTCCCTGATTTTCTGGCCGGAAAAGGCGATCGCGAATTTCACGAGGCAGATTAGCAAAAGCTGCGTCTGTTGGTGCTAAAATGGTGTAAGTTTCCCCCTGGAGTTGTTGGCTCAAACCGGTGTCTTGTAAGGCTTTCCCCAGTGTCCTCAATCGGTCCTGTTTACCTATAACCTCTGCTAACCCTAAATCGTCTTCTGACTCGTAGTAGGAAGACATGGGGTTAAAAAAGCTATAGTAGGGATAATACTGAGCTAGACTCGGTGCGACACTGTGCAGAGCCAGAATGCCTAACGCTGCTGTGCCTACAGACCAATGTTTAAGACTGATAATATTCATAGTTTTTCTCCTAATGCTGCTGAAATAGATAGAAAGGTCGAGGCTATCACTACTGACGACCTCACCAGGGGGATATCATTTAACCTAGCGTGATTATCTATTTCCATACGACTGTACGACCCCTGACGCATGATCGCCGCCTCTGTGTTCCATTGTGGCACATTCCATTAACTGCTATTCTACCCAACTAAATCACTAAATAGGTAATCTCACTCATATTTTCTGAATCAGTGGGGGATTTACCAGTGGCGATCGCTTTTTGGCACTTGACAAAAATGGCAAAATGTGCATTATTTATCCATGGTAGCGAATTGTTGATTTTTGTCTGGGGTCAGCATCAAAGTTCTAAAAAGAGAGTATACAATGGTAAGTGTACAGTCAATAGCCGATTCAGAGTGAGAGGATAACAAAAATGCCGACAATTAATTGGGCATGGGAAGAGTTAATGATCCAGGCAGATGGGCGTTATCTAAGCGACGCAGAACTCAAGCCCTTTCAGCAATATATTCAAACCCTCCCGGCACGGACAAAAACCTATGAAATTATGCGGGCGAAATCCCCCGAACTGATCAAGATTGCCTTGAAAAAGTTTATGCTGATTCACCCGGAAGTAATGCAGCAACACTCGAAGCGCTGTATTTACGATATGAACATGGCGATCTGCTTAATGTCGGTGGCTATGTTACGGGATGACCCCCGCTATTTTCGGGAGTCGTTGATGTTGTGGTTAGCTAATATTCTGTCTGCCTACCAGAGAAACGTCGCCTGCTTAAAAGCCTATCACTGCTTGGAAGAAACCATGCAGGAGAAACTTCCCAGCGTTTGCAATCAACTGCTTAAACCTTACATGGATATCATTATGGAAGTCTTAGACATTCCACCTAAGTTGATGGCAACAGTACAACGGGGCGCAGCCAGCTCTAAAGGTTAATTAGTTAGTGTTTTTTGGATGTGATTTTTGGATGCGATTAAAGCATAATAGGAGCGGAAAGTATGCCCTTACATGAAACCATCACCACTACCCATGATGCGTCCGTTGAAGAGCGCACATTTGTGCTGAGTAAAATCTATCAGCAAGTCTTAGAACGTCAGCCCTATGATTCGGAACGTAAGCAATTATGGGATTTAGAAAGGGACTTCAAAAAAGGGAAACTAGGAATCCGCCACTTCCTGAAAAGTTTAGTAGTGCGACCGGTTTATTTAGAACATTTCTATGAGAATAGTTCTAACCTCAAGTTTATCGAAAATGCCTGTAAGCATTTTTTAGGGCGCACACCCCACGGAGATGAGGAAATACACAATTGGGATAACATTCTGCTGCGACATGGTGTAGGGGCATTGGTTTCGGATATGGTGGACTCAGAGGAGTATCGTAAATGCTTCGGCTATTTTACGGTTCCCTACTGGCGTGAACAGGCTTTGTATCAGTCCGCGACTGAATATTTAGAAAATGAGCGCCTCGCACATGAACACCCCGGACAGCGAGGCTGGGGTATTCCGAATCACTACCAACAAAAGCTACATCTGAACTCTGATAGTGAGGGTCAGGGGGCTCCAACTGAAGAAACACCGCCAGAGGAGTTACAACCATCTCCGACGGTGGTGGTGGGGACGATGACGGAAACTGAGGCGGAAAAAATTATGGAGTGCATCCAGGAAATTTCTAAAATCCTGTTTGAAAACCGCATTCCCGAACAGCGAATATCTCGCAAACGCATAGAAAATGGGATTCGACAACAGGTGTTGGAGTTTATGACTCCAGAAGATGCCGTTTTACTGGGTGATTAGTTATGGTGGTCTGGTGCGTCAGATGACGCACCGAGGGGAACCCCTGTTAACTGATTTCGACATTAGCCGCGCTTAAATTAGCGCCTGGTGGGTCAGTATCGATGATAGGATTACGGGCTTTAATCAAAGCGATCGCCCGATTGACACTCTCAGGTAAAATCACCACCAGAGACTCCTTGGGAGCCTGTTCTAAGGCCATATTAATGGCATCGGTCTCATTAAGGACAGTCTCATACTTAACCCGAGGATCGCGAACAGGTGACAGAACCTCCTCAATTCCCTGAGTAATCAGAACCGCTGCATCTCCCGGAGGTCGTCCTCGGGTATCATCATCTTCCTTCACGATAATCCGGTCAAACATCTTAGCGGACAATTTACCCAGAGTCACAAAATCCTCATCACGGCGATCGCCTGGACCTCCTACCACCCCAATCCGAGGCCCCGGCCAATTGTTAACAAACCCCGACAAGGCTTCATAACTAGCGGGATTATGGGCATAATCGATCAAAGCATGATAACTGCCCATATTAAACAGATTCATGCGTCCGGGAGTTTGGTCAGCCGAAGCAATGAAAGTAGCCAAAGCGGTGCGAATATGCTCAATTTTCACCCCTTGAGCAAAAGCGGCGACACAAGCTGCCAAAGCATTAGCAATCATAAACGGAGCCATACCCCCCATAGTCAGGGGAACATTAACCGCCTGTTCAATCCGCAGAGTCCAATCACCCTTGAGAATTGACAGATAGCCATTTTCATAGACCGCCGCCAATCCTCCGGCTTCCGTATGGCGCACAATAATCTCATTATCGGGATTCATGGAGAAATAAGCCACTTGAGCTTTCACCCGTGCGGACATGGCAGCCACTAGGGGGTCATCAGCATTAAGGATAGCATAACCGCGATCGCTGACGGCCTCAGCCACCACACTTTTAACCTTAGCCATTTGTTCAATGGTATCGATATCTCCCAAACCCAGGTGATCAGCCGCCACATTAAGGACGACACCGATATCACAGGTATCAAAACCCAGACCCGATCGCAAAATTCCCCCCCGCGCACATTCAAGGACTGCGACTTCTACGGTGGGGTCACAGAGGATCAGGTGAGCGCTTTGGGGTCCTGTATTATCCCCTGGTTCGGCCATATAATCGCCGATATAAGTGCCATCGGTGGTAGTATAACCAACCACCTTTCCTGTCTGCTTCATAATGTGGGCTAACAGGCGAGTGGTGGTAGTTTTGCCATTAGTGCCGGTGACCGACAGAATGGGAATCCGACTAGGGGTAGACCCTGGGAATAGCATATCCATCACCGCCCCGGCGACATTACGGGGTAGGCCTTCACTGGGGGCGACGTGCATTCTAAATCCTGGGGCGGCGTTAACTTCCACAATCACGCCATCCACCTCCCGCAGGGGTTTAGAAATATCTGGGGTAACTACATCAATTCCGGCCACATCTAGGCCAATAATTTTGGCAACCCGAGCAAATAGCCAGATATTTTCTGGGTGGACTTCATCAGTGCGATCGATAGCACTGCCCCCCGTACTGAGGTTAGCCGTAGCCCGCAAAAAGCAAACTTCCCCCTTTGGTAGGACGGAATCGATAGTATATCCGGCTTCCTCAATCATAGAAAGCACCGTTTGATCAACCACAATTCGGGTCAGGACGTTATCATGTCCATCTCCCCGGCGAGGGTCTTTGTTCGTTTCCTCGATTAATTCCTCAATGGTGGATTTACCATTACCAACCACATGGGCGGGGACCCTTTCCGACACTGCTACCACCCGACCATTGACGACTAAAACCCGATGATCTCGACCTTTGTAGAATCGCTCAATAATCACACTACGGGTTTTTGAGGCTTCACTGGCTGCATCATAGGCCGCCTGAGCCGTTTCCCAACGAGTCACATCTAGGGTAATACCTCGGCCGTGGTTGCCATCTAGGGGTTTAATGGCAATAGGATAGCCCCCCACATCTTCGATCGCATCAGTGAGGTCTTCAAAGTAACGAATTACCGTCCCCCGTGGTACAGGAATCCCCCCATCCCGCAGCACTTGTTTAGTGCCTTCCTTATCGCAGGCCAGTTCCACCCCCAAAATACCAGTGCTACTGGTGAGGGTAGCTTGAATGCGCTTTTGATTGACACCATAACCAAACTGGATCATAAACCTGGCGTTTAGTTGCATCCAAGGGATATGGCGAAATTCAGCCTCTTTGATGATCGCTTCTGTACTCGGACCGAGGGCAGCTTGGGCTTTTAATTCCTTGAGGTCTTCGATATCCTGAGTTAGTTCTTCAGCCGGATAAGTGCCAGTTTCGGCAATACTCTGACACAGACGCACCGCCGCCCGCCCTGCATATCGGCCCGCCTGTTCATTTTCGTACTCATAGACCACCTGAAACACTCCCGGAGTCGAGGTTTCCCGCGTCCGACCAAACCCCACAGGCATTCCCGCTAGTTGTTGAAGTTCCAGGGCCACGTGCTCTATAATATGACCCATTAATGTTCCCCGTTCCACCCGACTGAGAAAGCCACCCCGCACTCCCGGAGAACAACAATGCTCTACTAAACTAGGCAAAACGGAGGTTAAACCTTGATAAAATCCGGGAATATCTGAGGAGTAGCGTTCTGATAATTCTTCTAGGTCAAGACGCATTACGATCAGCTTGTGTCGTCTGATACTCCAGTAGTTAGGACCTCTGAGAGTTAGGATTCTAAGAATTTTCATATCTGTCTCGGTGGGTGATCCAGGAATTATTTTGGTGACAAGTCTCTGTGTTATTCAATGTCAAACTTCAAAGACCTCAAAACTGTTCGCATTGAACAGTTTTGCGACCTGAATATGATACAGCAATCCGAACTATAAGCTGGCTGCTGCTGGGAAGGCGGTGTGGGTTCGCATATTATAACTGTCACCGTGGCAGAGAATATTGACCCGCAGGTTAAATAAGCTCAGTGGGTCCGTAGCCCCCGCCTGGGCTACATTGGTATAGGATAGATCTTTAGCATCTATTATGGTCACGGTTCCCTTACCAATTACCCGCACTCGCCCTTCTCCTTCAAACATGGCGCAGGTGTCTTCATCAATGCCAATCCCCATTTTCTCGGGATGGGCGGCGATCGCACTAATTAGACGAGAGAAGCGGTTGCGATTATGAAAATGTTGGTCTACGATCAAATCCGGTAGAATGTCCAGCCCGGTAGCCATATCCACTAGCGATCGATTAGGAGATTCCCCACTACCACCCCCAGCGATCATGTGATGGCTCATCACCGCCGCCCCGGCACTGGTTCCCGCCAAGGCTATTTTACCCGCCCTAGCTGCCACCCGAATTTTCTCCATTAGGGGCGTATCTGCCAACAAACTGTAGAGCCTTAACTGATCTCCTCCTGTCATGAACACCCCTGTACAATTTTCCAAATAATCGTGCCATTGTGGATCTTCACAGTGATGTCGCTCCCGAATATCAAATACTTTCAGAGTCTTTGCTCCCATAGTCTCAAAAATTTTCTGGTAGCGTTCCCCTTGAATACTCGGTTCTCTGGAGGCTGAGGGAATAATTGCCAGTTGGGCATTTTCCCCCCCAGCACGACTGAAAAAGGTTTGCAGAATCTCACGTCCATGAACCTTATCTTCGGCTCCTCCAATGACTAAAATTGAGGTTTGAGTTTTTTGATTAATCATCTGTTCAAGGGCTTGAGATGTCAACTGCTGCATATTGTTCTCCTCATGATAGGCATGAATTCAACTTAGCGGGCTTCTTTGGCGGACTCCAGATTCTGCACCACCACCCTTTTCCGGGTCTGCTTTTACTTCACTGCCTTCTGACATAAATTTGGCATAAAAGGGGACAGCAAAACTTTGTCTCTTGTGAAGTTGCCCTCCTCGGTTGTAGGTGAGTGACACTAACTATCGCCCTAACCAGAGGATATTTACCCAATTTGACAACGAATCTGGCTAGTTTCCCAATGGGTTATGGTTCTTTCTCGATTCATCCCCCATCACCTGCCCTGATTCCCCCGTCTCTTGAGTTAGAGATGCTCGAATTTAACATTTGCTTAATAGCCAATTTAACTTAAATCCTGCCAGGGAACCCGGATAAATTTGGACTTGAAGGTGATCACACCAGATTCTATTTGCTTGGCAGACCCTCGGTTAATCTCCTTTTGCCGGAAATGCACACAAATGCTGCCACGAAAAATTACCAAATTAGCGGAAATATTAGCATTTTAGTATATTTTGATACGGATTTAAACAATTCTTTAGACTAAGGATATGCCCTCACCCCTAACCGAGTCGCTAGAGTCAGAGACCCACCGGACTTTCCCAGATTTTCGGGATGGAGGGTGCTACACCCAGCCCTCCTGCCCGATTGTATAACAAGGAGTTCACGGATCACATCTGTTTTTGTCCTTTTGGTTCCTTGGCACTAAGGCTCAAGTTGTCTAATTGCTGTGACTAAAAGTCTCACTTGCCCATCTTTTTCAGCCATAGTCTGTACCAATTTGCTACAATGATTCTATCCGCTAACTACGCGCGAGCGATTGAGAGTTAAAGTCAGGCATTGCCGGGACCTCTCAACTCCGGGAACGGTTTGCACAAGTCAGCCGTGAGACACACGGTAAAGCTGCCTGTCGAGGTATCTGAACGGGGCAACACTGTTGGGAGATACATATCGCTTGTACCAACAACTGCTAGGGAAGACCCATGAAGCAGGAAACTCTCAGGAGCGATTCTGGGAACCAGGTACTAACCCTAGCGGGTCGGTGCCTGGAATATGTCACCAGTCACTGGCTTGGTTTGAGGTTCCGTGCGATTTGACATTATTACCCTATTCCCTGAATTTTTCTCTAGCCCTCTACAGTCAGGACTTCTAGCTAAAGCAATAGCTCGCCAGATCGCGGCGGTCTACTGCACTAATCCTAGGGATTTTGCCCTGGACAAGCACCGAAGAGTCGATGATGAACCATACGGCGGCGGGGTGGGAATGGTCTTGAAACCTGAGCCGATTTTTGCGGCGGTTGAGTCCCTTCCCTCTCTTCCCAGACGAGAGGTGATTATGTTGACCCCCCAGGGCGAAACTATGCAACAGGGACTATTTCGCGATTTGGCTACTGGTTATGACCAACTTGTGTTGATTTGTGGACACTACGAAGGCATCGATGAGCGGGTTATGCACCTGGTGACTCGGGAGGTGTCTTTGGGTGATTTCGTCCTAACTGGGGGCGAAATTCCAGCCCTGGCTTTGATTAATGGTGTGGTGCGACTGCGACCGGGTACTGTGGGTAAGGTTGAATCCCTCAAGGCGGAGAGTTTTGAGGATGGACTACTAGACTATCCCCACTATACCCGCCCGGCTCAGTTTCGGGGAATGCGTGTCCCTGATGTTTTGCTCTCTGGTAATCATGCTGATATTCAACAATGGCGACGAGAACAACAACTTCAACGCACCCAACAGCGCCGTCCTGACCTGTTATCGGATCTGGAACTTCCTAAGCCGGAAAATTGAACTGACAAAACCCCTAACCCCCTCTTAACGGCGATCGCAACTATCTGTGAAATCCCATGAATCACTCACCTGAGCAATATATTACCGCCATCGATCGCGCTTTGAGTCAGGATAATTTCCATCAAGCCGCAGATTTAGCTGGCGAAGCGTTTAAGTCTTATCCTAACTCTGACAAAATTAAACGATATATGCAGGTTTTTGGACCGAAAACCTTGGAGTTTCACCGCTTACCACCTAACCCTGAGATGTCTTTGAATTTTAACTGGGTTGTCCAAAACCGCCAGGACTACCGAGGTAGATGGGTAGCCCTAAAAGGCGGGAATTTGGTGAGTGATGCAGCCTCCCTAGATGAGTTAAAACAACAACTGGGCGATCGCGTTAATTTTTTGTTCTGTACGGTGGTCTACTGACGGGGTTGATCTATCCTAAGACCAGTAATTCGGGTTTAGCAATCATCACTAATCCAAAGAATACCATAAAGGCTCCCGCAAATAGTTTCAGTAATCGCCCTTTTTCTTCCGTGAGCCGATAGGATGAAAAAGAGTAGATAAAACTGATCAGAATCCCTAAGAGCGGCAGAATATAGACTACACTATAAAAGGCAGTCCACACACTATAACACAGTAAAGCATTGGTCTGACAATAGTTGACTAGGGTGGCCATATATACAGTGGGTAAAATCGCTGTACATCCTAACTCTACTAGGTTGACGAAAATTGCTAATAAAACTGTAGCAAATAAGGCGGCGGCAAATTTGCGGCGATCGCTTTTAGCTGATTGTAATTGGTTGACGATGTTTCGGGCTTTTTTGGTAATCTCAATTTGCTGGTCTTTGGATAAAGACAGAGACACAGATTTTTTGAACCAAAAGAAGTCCTTGATGTTAATTAAGCCAGCAATGGTGATCACTGTACCCAATATAATCATCACTATTTGACCATATTTATCTATGAAAATTGAGCCCACTAATACCATGGCCATGATAAACACAAAATACATGACCCCTGATGTCACCACAAAGGTGGAACCCACTAGGGCCATATCTCGCCTACTTTTGGTATAGGTCAGCAGCGATAATAGGATAATTAACACTGTAAAAGCACAGGGATTAAACCCGTCGGCTAAGGCGATGATAAATACAAATAGGGGGAAGGGTAAAGCAGCCGCAAATCCTCTAATTACTGCATCTGGGGTAAATGCGATCGCTAAAAATAGACTAACCATAATTACACCTGTTAGTCCCCCCAACCATAATCGCTTCGTTTCGACTGGTTTATCTTTAATGCTGAAAATTGGGTAGGTGACTACATAAGCTAGGGGTAAAAATGATAAAACCCAGACAGGTATACCTTGTGGTGAAGGTGGTGGAGTCTGTGTAGCTTGTGGAGTGGGTGTAGGTTCCACATTAACCGTTTGACCGGGAATGATAATAGCAGTTGCTAACTCGGCTTCAATAGCATTAATAATTTGGTTCTGATAGCCTATATAAGCCTGATAGGATGGGATAAATTCTAACTCTCCTGGGTCTGGGGAGAAACCGATAAAGGATTTATCACCAATTATCGTTCGGGGAACTGCGCGACTACTCAGGTTATTTTCCTCAAGAAATCCTTGGAATTTTTCCGGCTGTTTGTCAACATCAACCATAGTTAGAGTGACATTATCATTAGCTTCTACTAGGGGAAGTAAAAAGGCTTTTTGTTGACGACAATAGGGACAGTTTTCGCTGGTAAAAAATAACACATCTACGGAAGTCACATCATTAGCAGATATGGCTCCGGCTGTTACGGTTAGTATTCCCAGTAATAGGGAAAAACAGAATATGATAGTTTGACGCAACCAGGTTTTCTTCAACATAAGACTTAGCCTGTTAATTGATGAATGCTTCAAATGGCGATCGCTCCTCAAGTGGCCGACACTTCAACCAAAATTGTGGCTCCCCCTAGACGATTATGGTAAAATCGGTTATGCTTACAAGTTAGGGGTAGTTAGCCTACTACCAGCGGTAGCATCACCAAGCCAAAGCATCTACTAAGAACTTGACGAAAATTTGCACTGACTGGTTCTCTGCATTTACTATAACTTGATTTACTGTTAAAATGCCAAATTTTAACCTTTCTTAACCTTGTCGCCATTCTCCATATCATCAGACCAGCGATAATTCAGTTATAAAAAAGGAAGCAATATGAAACCCATGCGATCGACTGATAGTGATTATCAATATTTTTGTGTGCGTCTCCAGCCCTTACTAGAAATTGCCTACGAACCTGCCACAATTCCGAGTATTTTAGACCGTCTATTTGCCGTAATTGGCGACAATTTATATATACCAAACGGCAATGAAAACCCCAATAAATGGACAGAAAACAACGTCACATTAATCACCTATGGCGATAGTATTTGTAGCCGGGATACTGACCAAAAACCCCTAGAAGTTTTGGCAAAATTTTTAGGAGAACACCTGCAAGATACCATCACCGGGGTGCATATTTTACCCTTTTTTCCCTATACCTCAGATGATGGATTTGCCGTCAGTGACTATTTAAGCGTTAATCGGGAACTCGGAGACTGGGAAGATATCAAAACCATTGCTAGTCAATTTAACTTAATGGTAGACGTAGTGCTTAATCATGTTTCCAGTAAGCACCAATGGTTCCAACAATTCCAAGCCGGAGAAAAACCAGGCTCTGATTATTTTATAGTGGTTGAACCCGAAACCGACCTATCAGAAGTTGTCAGACCCCGCAACAGTCCCGTATTAGTCAAAGTAGAAACTGTCCATGGAGAAAAGCACGTTTGGGCAACTTTTAGCGAAGATCAGATTGATGTTAATTTTGCCAATCCTGATGTCTTAATTGAGTTTTTGAAAATCATCAGATTTTATATAGTGAATGCCAAAGCCAGATATATTCGCCTAGATGCTGTGGGTTTTATGTGGAAAGAAATCGGCACATCTTGCATTCATTTACCCCCAACCCATGCCATTATTAAACTACTGCGGGAACTGGTAAATATGATAGATCCAGAAGTAGCTTTAATTACCGAAACCAACGTACCAAACCGGGAAAATCTCAGCTATTTTGGCAATCGAAATGAGGCGCACATGATTTATAACTTTAGCTTGCCGCCACTGTTGTTAAATGCGATGCTTCAGGGTAAATCAGACCATCTCAAAACCTGGATGATGAGTATGCCACCCGCCCCCCTAGGCTGTGCTTATTTTAATTTTACGGCTTCCCATGATGGCATTGGTTTACGTCCGGCCGAGGGTTTACTTTCCGATGATGAATATCAAAGCCTGTTAACCACTATGGAGAAATTAGGCGGTAAAATTAGCATGAGGAAAAAGCCAGATGGTAGTGAGAGTCCCTATGAAATTAATATTTCCTTATTTGATGCCATGAAAGGCACAGTTAAAGGAGAAGATACCTGGCAAATTCAACGCTTTATTTGTTCCCAAACTCTGATGATGTCTTTAGAGGGGATTCCGGCATTTTATATTCATAGTTTATTGGCTACTCCCAATGATTATGACAGGTTAAAAGAGACGGGAATGAATCGGTCAATTAATCGCTATAAGTGGCAGATTGAGGATTTACAAAAGGATTTAGAGAACCCCCATTCTCCTCGATCGCTTGTATTCCGCGAAATCTGTCGGCGCATTAAAATCCGTCGCCAACAGGGTGCTTTTCATCCTAACGCCACTCAATACACCCTACAATTAAAGCGATCGCTATTTGGGTTTTGGCGACAAAGTATGACCAGAGACCAAAGCATTTTCTGTATCTTTAATCTGACCGATAAACCCCAACAACTCAATTTAAGAGATGTCAACCTGATCTGTATAGATCCTTGGTTAGATTTAATCAGTGGGGAAATGATTACCGATATTTACTCCAAGTACATCTTACAACCCTATCAAGCCGTGTGGATTACCAACAAATTCTAGTACAGCATGATCAGACTCAGAGCGATCACTAAGAATTTTGAGAGTTAACCGTGCAATCTGTGATAACCTAGCAAAACCTAGCTAAAACCCGCCTAAGTTCAATTCACCCTTGATATGGAACAATTTTTAAACCTAATTCCAGAGAGTCCAATAGTCCCATTTACAATTCTGATCCTAGTCAGTTTAACCATTCCTCCCATTTTCGAGCGTCTTCGACTCCCCGGTTTGGTGGGTTTATTATTTGCGGGAGTAGTATTAGGACCCAACGGAATGCAAGTTTTGTCTCCTGACTCCGAAATTATGAAATTACTTTCGGATATCGGCAAAATTTACCTAATGTTTGTGGCGGGTTTAGAAATTGACCTAGAAGAATTTAGGCGCAAACGAAATAGATCCCTATCCTTTGGTCTGATGACCTTTGCTTTCCCTTTAACCGTAGGAACCGCAATTGGTTTATCAGTTGGCTATGGTATAAACACATCAATTTTAATGGGTTCTCTACTAGCTTCCCATACCTTATTAGGTTATCCCATTGTAGCACGATTAGGAGTAGTTGCCAATGAATCAGTAGTCGTCACTATTGGAGCCACTATTTTTACTGATATTGCCGCTTTATTGGTGCTGGCTATTTGTATTTCCATTCATGGGGGAGATTTTTCCGCTACTTCCATAATTATACAATTAGCAGCCCTAGGAATTTATGCTGCTATTGTCCTGTTTGGTTTAGATTGGGCTGGAAAGGAATACTTTAGGCGTACAGGAAATGAAGAAAGTAATCAGTTTCTGTTTGTCATGCTGGCAGTTTTTTTGGTCTCGGTAGGCTCACAAATTATCAATGTTGATCAAATTGTCGGTGCATTTTTAGCAGGCTTGGCGGTTAATGATGTGATCGGTCATAGTCCGGTAGAGGAAAAAGTGGAGTTTGTAGGTAGTACCCTATTTATTCCCTTTTTCTTTGTGGGGATGGGATTACTCATTGATGTTCCGGCTTTTATTCAAAGTTTAACAACTGGTATTGGCTTAACTTTAGCTATTGTTTTAGGCTTACTAGGTAGTAAGTTAATGGCTGCTACTGGGATGAAATTACTGTTTCGTTATAACTGGAACGAAACAATGACTATGTGGGCTTTATCTGTTCCCCAGGTGGCTGCTACCCTCGCCGCCGCCTTAGCCGCTGAACGGGTAGGGTTGATATCTGAGCAAGTCTTTAATACGGTGATTGTGCTAATGTTGGTCACTTCAGTTTTGGGACCAATATTAACCGCTCGTTTTGGGAGTCGATTATCTATCCCCAAACCTAATTTACAAGCACCCAAAGAGGCTTGGATACCTGAAAAACATTCAGAAATAGGCTTAGAAAATCCCTGGAATCAATTTACAGTTGTCGTGGCTGTATCTAACCCTATGTCGGTGCGGTATTTAGTGGAAATGGCGGGTTTATTGGCGCGTCACGAGTCGGGTTTAGTGGTTCCCATCACGATTACCCAAGCTCATGTACAAATGGATGAACCTCAGTTAGATGTTACCTTGCGTCAAAGCGATCGCCTCTTAGAAAAAGCCGCAGAAGTGGCTAAGGAGTTTGGTGTCCAAACTGAAACTAGACTCCGTATCGATGACGATATTGCTGAAGGAATTAGCCGCACCGCTAGGGAATTTGACGCGAGTTTAATTGTGATTGGTTGGAATTCTAACACTAGCCTACGAGCCAGACTTTTAGGTAACTTAATTGATAATGTATTTTGGTCTTCCCATTGTCCGGTGGCGGTCTTAAAGCTATTGGAAGCACCTATTGACATCCATCGGATTTTGGTTCCGGTTAAAAATATTACCCCCCAAGCGATTAGAACTATTCGATTTGCTCAACTGTTTGCTGATAGTAACCAAGCTGAGGTAATGTTATTGCAAGTTTGCGATCGCCGCACTTCTAGGGAACAGGTGAATGAGTTGGAGTCGGAATTATCCACAATTCTAGCATCAGGACCCCAGGTCAAATCTGATATTCAGGTCTTAGTCCATGACAATGTATCTGATGCACTTCTCAAAGCCTCTCAATCCTTTGATTTAGTCGTATTGCGATCGATGCGTCGTCGCACCGCTGGGGGTCTGGCTGTAAGCGATGTCACTACGGAAATGATTAAGAGTTTGACCTGTTCCTTTATCCTATTTGGTGAACCACACTCTTGATTTTTGGCGAGGAACCTGCTACAATGACTCTCAGGTGTGCGAGACGTTCAGGTATGAAATAAGGTTGAGATGCCTAAAATAACTACTTGGTAGCGACTTCAACCCCTGGGTTGGATATAAGGAGCGCACTCCTGACCATCCCTATAACTGTTTATATGTCCCGACGCTTAGGGAAATCTAAGCAAGGCAGGGAACTCAAGGTCCTAAGCGAACTGAGAAATCACAGAGCAGAGGGTAACGGCGATAGCCACCCCTAGTTTTAGGACTCACAACCCTAGGACTAAAGCGGGGAACGGAAGGCTCCGAGGTGTAACCTAATACCG
>Ga0213836_100806_pt1 | contig 22747 bp, 15 predicted proteins | sample SWPATP03_FD_160578 | JGI IMG/M metagenome (GOLD analysis project Ga0213836, IMG submission 160578) | Coastal seawater microbial communities from Marineland, Florida, United States - SWPA TP0 #3 | ecosystem: Environmental > Aquatic > Marine > Coastal | place: USA: Florida | collected 2016-08-05
TATCTCAATGTATTAACACAAGAAATCTCAAGAATCCCCTTTACCCAGAAGAAAAAGAGTTTTGATGAGGTCCTAGAAATTAATTTCGAAATCTTAAAAGGCACATACGATTATTTGATAAATCATCATAAAATAATTCAACCTATTACAGCAGGTTGGGACTCGAGAATTTTGTTAGGTGCCAGCATGCGTTACAAAGAATTGATCAAATATTATATTTTTAGAAGACCGAATAATGAAGAGTCCTCCGATGTTATTTTAAGCCAAAAAATCTCGAAAGCGCTTGATTTAAATTTTTCAGTTTATGATGTGGAAGATTTTAAACCTGACTTTATTGCAGCATATAAATCTCATAATCTGTTACAAAACTTTCTCTTAAAGGTAAGAGACATACAGTATCATTACCATAATCACCAAAATGTAGATAAGCTTATCAATGTATCTGGAGTTAGCGGCAATTTATTGCGGAACGTCTTTGGATGCACAAATAGAATTGTAATTGATAAAAAAGAATTGCATTGCCTAAATCCGTATGGCCCATATTTGGATGTCACTACCCATGAAATTGATCTGTGGTATGATGATGCATTGGATTATGCAAAATCCAATAATATATCTCTACTTGATATTTTTTACATTGAAAATCGTGCTGCCAATTGGGGAAGTATATATCCATTTGAACAAGATATAGCATTGGATGAGATAGATCCGTTTAGCAACAAATCATTGATGTTTCCTGTATTGCTTCTCAATTCTGAATATAGAGGTTTTGGTAAAAACCATTTAAGTTGGAAATTATTAGAAAGGTTTGATAGTTCGTTATGCAAATTTCCTTTTAACCCCCATAGAAGTGCTATTCGCATGTTTTTCTATAAAAAGTATTACACTAATCTCCTGTATAAGAAACTTAAGTTTAAAAAAGCAAAGTATTTTAAAAAACTTAAATTATAATAATTAATTTTGGTATTAATCTTGTTTCAGTTTTTATTCCAAAAAAAGCAACTCACCTCTTCATAAACATCTTCTTCACCTCAAATCTTTTTTGTGTTGAGGTATAAGAGATAACTGCCAGCTACCAGGTACCTTAGGTCCAAGGTTATTTCATTGCGTATCATAACTGTTTTAAAATTATCTACCTGGGTACCACTCATGCCTATAATATCCACTTCTAAATCCCAGTCGGATTCAGAAGTTTCAAAAATCAAATTTAAAAAGCCTCCCGTAGTATTGGACCGATAACATTATTTACCTCAACAGAAGGAGAAATATCATCTTCTTCCCCTTCATCGATTTGGACAATGACTACTTCAGATTCAAGGGTCTTCCCAGATGCATCCATGGCGACAGCTTTTACCTTGTAAGTTCCCGGTAAAATATTCCTAAAGGAAACTGTATGGATTATCCTTATTTTAAAAAAGCAATCGATAAGTAAATCAGGAATTGTTTTAAAGCCATTTCACAATTTTTAAAATTTTATCTCTAAAATAAAAGGATAGGTGGAAAACTCTTATCCAAAGTAAATTAAAACCAAAAGGCATGAATTGATTTCCTTCCGAACCTTACTTTCTTAAATTTTTTAATTAAATGTTTTCAATCATTCCTCATGCATTGGGACTTTATAACCTGATTTTAATAGTTCCATATCCCTTTTAAAAAGTTTTATATCAGAAATCATCATTTCATCCACTAAAGTGGCCAGGTCATATTTGGGTAACCAACCTAATTTTTCATTGGCTTTTCTTGGATCTCCGACCAACAAATCTACTTCTGTAGGCCTAAAGTATCTGGGATCAATTTCTACCAAAACATCTCCAATTTTATTTTTTAACTGATCGATTTCAAGTGCTTTCTTTGCGATCTCCTCATCAATTTCATCGAGAATACCAATTTCATGAATACCTTCTCCTTTAAACCTAAGTTTATATCCAATTTTACCAAATGCCATTTTAATAAAATCCCTCACTTTTGTCGTCACTCCTGTGGCAATGACAAAATCTTCGGGTTGATCTTGCTGCAAAATCAAATACATGGCCTCAACATAATCTTTAGCATGTCCCCAATCCCTTTTAGCATCTAGGTTACCGATGTATAACTTACTCTGAAACCCTAAGCCAATTTTAGCTACTGCTCTTGTAATTTTTCTAGTCACAAAGGTTTCTCCCCTTAACGGCGATTCATGGTTAAATAAAATTCCGTTACAAGCAAACATGTTGTAGGCTTCCCTGTAATTCACCGTTATCCAGTAAGCATAGAGTTTTGCAACTGCATAAGGAGACCTTGGGTAAAAAGGTGTGGTTTCGGATTGGGGAACAGCCTGTACCAACCCATATAATTCTGAGGTGGAAGCCTGATAAATCTTCGTTTTCTTTTCCAAACCCAAAAGCCTCACCGCTTCTAAAATCCTTAAGGTGCCTATGCCATCCGCATTGGCCGTGTATTCAGGAGTGTCAAAGCTTACCTTAACATGACTCATAGCAGCCAGGTTATAAATCTCATCAGGTTGGGTCTCTTGAATTATCCTGGTCAAATTCATAGAATCCGTCAAATCCCCGTAATGTAAGACCAATCTCGGATCTTCTACATGGGGATCCTGGTATAAATGATCAATCCGATCTGTATTAAACAAGGAAGCTCTACGCTTTATTCCATGAACTAAATACCCCTTACTTAAAAGTAATTCTGCCAAGTAGGCTCCATCTTGACCTGTGACACCAGTGATAAGAGCAACTTTTTGATTGTTATTCATCTCTTACAAAATATTTTAAACTATTTTAACTTCTTTGATTTCATCAATATTTTCTATAAACCATTGGTAAGTACTGTAGATCCCTGCATCCAAATCGATTTTTGACTGCCAACCTTCATTTTTCATTTTTGACACATCCATTAGTTTCCTTGGCGTACCATCAGGTTTACTGGAATCCCAAAGGATCTTTCCCTCATGCCCTACAATCTTTTGGATCATTAACGCCAATTCCTTAATGGATAAATCCTTTCCAGAACCTACATTATAAAGATTGTCATGTAATACATTTTCCAATGCAAAAATTACTGCCTCTGCCAAATCATCCACATGCAAAAATTCTCGTTTAGGAGAACCACTGCCCCATAAAACCACCTCAGTATGTCCGTTTAATTTGGCCTCATGAAACTTTCTAATCATCGCAGGCAAGACGTGTGAAGTTTTTAAATCAAAATTATCAAAAGAACCATATAGGTTAGTGGGCATAAGACTGACAAAATCTTTACCAAATTGCCTGCGAATAGCCTCGCAAGCTTTTACACCCGCAATTTTAGCAATAGCATACCATTGATTCGTGGGTTCCAATTCAGAAGTCAATAGACAACTTTCTTCCAAAGGTTGAGGAGCAAATTTTGGATAGATACACGAACTCCCAAGAAATATGAATTTCTTACAATCAAACTGATGGGCAAAATCTATTAGATTATTTTGAATCAATAAATTCTCCATCAAAAACTGATAGGGATATTCATTATTTGCCAAAATCCCTCCTACCCGGGCAGCGGCATCTATCACTACCTCAGGCTGATGTTCAGAGAAAAATCTTTTAACTGCTGATTGATCCTTTAAATCAAGCTCAACTCTGGATTTAATTAAGATATTGGTGTAACCTCTTGAAACCAAAGCCCTGTAAATGGCGGACCCAACCATTCCTCTATGTCCAGCTAGAAAAATCTTAGATTGTTTATTTAACATTTATGAAACTTTTATATTGGAATAAATAATAAAAATCCAATTCTAATGCAAAATTAAAATTTTTAATAGATTCGCAAATTTCAAAAATTCTATCGCAAAAGAAAACATTTTAAACAGAAAAAGTAAATAATTTGTCATTTATCTCACCTCTTCACAAACCTCTTCACCTCAAATCGTTTTTGGGTTCCCTTCAAATATAAGAGATAACTGCCCGGTACCAAATGCCTGAGGTCCAAGGTTACTTCATTACGAATCATAACTGTTTTAAAATTATCTACCTGGGTACCACTCATCCCTATGATATCCACGTCTAAATCCCAGCCGGATTCAGAAGTTTCAAAAATCAAATTTAAAAAGCCTCCCGTAGGATTGGGACCGATAACATAATTTACCTCAACAGAAGGAGAAATATCATCTTCTTCCCCTTCATCGATTTGGACAATGACTTCTTCGGATTCAAGGGTCTTCCCTGATGCATCCATGGCGACAGCTTTTACCCGGTAAGTACCCGGTAAAACATAATCCCAAAGGTAACTGTATGGATTTTCCTCATTTTTACCCAAAAACACCCCATTGACAAAATAACCTACATGCCTGATGGCAGCTTTAAGGTATTCGAATTCAACTTCTAATTGAACTTGGTGGAAGGCTGGATTTTCAGCGGTTTGATTAATGTCATAATTCAAAATCATCTTTGGATCAAACTTCTGGACCACAGTTATTCTAACCACCTGAGAAATAAGGCTACTACCATCGTCATAAAGCAACCTTGCCACTAAATTAAAGTCTCCTGAAAGGGTATTTTGCCATTTAAATGAATAAGGCGACTCAATTGATGTACCAAGCAGTACATTCCCCCTATAAAATTCGACGCGTAAAATTTTCTTTTTTGACTCAGGAACCGCCACCTGAATGGCAATAACATCCCCTTGCTGAAAACGGGCATTGCGCAATGGTTCTGTTATCGTAAAAGGAATTTCCGGTTTAGTTTCAACTGTAAATTGAATGGTTGAGGATGTTTTTTCCGATGGTGGATCTCCTCCCTCAGCTAGCGCCTTCACCTGATATATTCCCGCTTTGGCATTTTCCAACTCAAAATCAAACGGGTCTTCTAAAGACGTTCCAAGTATTTCATTGCCATTATAATAGGTTACCTTGGAAACTGACCCCGCATCACCTGAAAACATCACAGTAAAATACACGCTTTCCCCTTCTTGAAAAACCTGATTTTCAAAAGGAGTAATCAGTTCAACATCAGGCAATACCACAATATCACGGACAGTAATTAGCACCTGCTCTGATTCTCCGACTTTGTCCTTTTCATCAAAGGCTTTCGCTTGTAAATAATGACTACCCTCAGGGGCATTATTCCAGGTGACGTGAAAAGGAGAAGCCAATGAAATGCCAATCAAAGTTTCGCCATAATAAAACTCCACTTTTTTTACCGTCTCTTTTCCTTCAATTATCTCGGCTTCTATCCTAATAGCCTCTCCCACAAAAAATTCCTGTCCTTCTTTTGGGGAATTGATCCTGATCTCAGGGGGGATGATTTCGTCGATTACCCTAATTTGAACACCGTTAGATACTGTAGCAGCTCCTGCATTATCATATGCCTTGGCATTAATCGTATAATCTCCTGCTTTTAGATCAGTAATATTTACTTGGTAAGGTTTGGATGTTACCGATTTGAAAAGGATACCGTTGATAAAAAATTCAACCCTATTTACAGTACCATCTCTATCTAATGCTTCTGCTCTGATGGTGATTTCATCCCCGACAAAAAATTCATCTCCTTCCTTCGGAGAAGTAATTCTAATTTCAGGGGGTAGGTTTTTTCTTTCGACTCTTATTTGAATTGGAGCTGAAATGGCTGATGCTCCCATATTATCGAATGCTTTTGCAGTAAGATGGTAGTTGCCTGGATCAAGACCAACTATCAGGGCCTTATAAGGTGCAGAGGTTTCCGTACCAACAAGCCTTGAACCGACGTAAAATTCAACCCTTTCAATTTTTCCATCAGGATCATTGGCTTCAGCCTCCACTTCAATAGGGCTTCCTTCTAAATATAGGTCTCCATTTTTTGGAGATATGATTTCAACAACTGGCAACTGATTGGGTTTATCCACGTGAATTCTCACCGGACTAGATACAGAACGTCCACCTTTACGATCAAAAACCCTTGCAGTCAAGACATAGGTGTCAGCAGCCAAATTGGAAAGGGTAAATGAAATGGATTCAGGATTACCGGACACAGACCCGACCAAATTATTGTTCCTAAACAATTCAATCCTATCAATGGGGCCATTTTGACTTTCCGCTTCTACAGTAACTAAAACATTTTCTCCCTCCACAAACCTTGCATTGGCAACAGGAGAAACAATTTTTATGCTTGGCTCTTTGATTTCTGTAAAGTGGCCAATGATGATGACATTTCTCTCAGGCATCACGAACTCGTATTCCAATTCTTCACTCACCTTCACATCATTGACTGTCCAGTGACTGAAGAAATAACCATCATTGGCTTCTGCCTCTAAAACAACTTTTTTGCCTGGTTCAATGGAATAAGTGTCTGCTTCTTTACTATGTGGGCCTTCTCCAGAAAAATTTTTGGAAAAATGAAGCTTGAATTTAGGAGGTGCTGAAGAAGAACCGAGCCCATTTAAGCTATGTGCTGACTCAATTTTCAAAAAAGGTGATGTATAGCTTGACTTTCCATAGCTATAAAAAGCCAGAGAAAATAAAAGCACTAAAAAGATACCTAGTAATTTTGGTTCAGTCCCCTTCATTTGATGTCAGAAAAACGCTGACTAAAAACAAAAAAAGATATTTCAAGATTTGAAATATTATTTTATGCTTTTAATATTTAATAAAATGTAAGTTTGTTAATGGGTGATTAACAGTATAAAAAATCAATAATTATCTTTAAAAACAAATATTACTGAAATTATTATTTCAAAAATAAAAATTTACTGAATTCATTTTCGACCATTCGATTTTATGAAAGATCCACTATTTTAAATCTTCTGATTGTCCTTAAAAAAATATACCCTATATTTGCAGCCTTATTGAGGGTAGGAGTCAGTATGTTGATAGGCTACCTCTCTAATTTAAAACAACTTAACAAAAACAATTATGAAATCACTAGAGATTATAGGGTTTAAAAGAGCAAATCTCGATGGTGCAGAACTGAAGCAAATCCGTGAGGAAGGAAGTGTTCCTTGTGTGGTTTACGGACCAGCCATTGAAGAACAAATCCACTTCTATTCTCCAGCAATCCTTTTCAGGGATTTGATCTACACTCCGGATGTGCACATGGTAGACCTTAATGTAGAAGGCAAAAAAATGAAAGCAGTATTGAAAGATGCTCAGTTCCACCCGGTTTCTGAGGTTCTGATGCATGCTGATTTCTTGGCTTTCTCTGAAGATAGACCTATCAAATTCGAAATTCCCGTAGAAATCGTAGGTACTTCTCCAGGTATCCAAAAAGGGGGTAAATTGGAAATGAAAACCAGAAAATTGGCGGTTAAAGGATTGGCTTCCAGTCTTCCTGACAAAATCCAAGTAGATATATCCGGTTTGGATTTGGGTAAATCATTCAAAGTCGCTGAATTGAAAGCGGAAGGTTTTGAAATCCTTACTTCCCCTAACGTTTCTATCGTTACCATTGGTATTCCAAGAGCGCTTAGAGGTAAAAAAGCTGAGTAATCAGGCTTTCAATTATGATAAGTCAAAATCCTGCTTAATCCTTAAGCAGGATTTTTTATTTTTGCCAACCTAAAAATCATCCTACCATGAAATACCTGATCGTAGGTCTTGGAAACATAGGCCCCGAATATGAATTGACCCGGCATAATGTTGGCTTTTTGACACTGGACCGTTTGGCTGATAAATTAGGCGCAGAATGGAAAAGTGACCGCTTGGCCTTCGTAGCGCATAGTAAATACAAAGGACGCCAAATCCACATGATCAAACCCACCACTTACATGAACCTTAGCGGAAAATCGGTGAATTATTGGATGAAAGAACTGAATATTCCCAAGGAAAATATCATGGTAATCGTAGATGATGTGGCCCTGCCTTTTGGAAAATTAAGAATGCGGGGTAAAGGCTCCTCTGCAGGGCATAATGGTCTAAAGAACATTGAAACCATGTGTGGCGGACAGGATTACCCAAGACTCCGATTTGGAATTGGCGACAATTTCCCTAAAGGAAAACAAGTTGAATATGTCCTAGGCCGTTGGACGCAAGAGGAAATAGATGAGCTGCCGGTTTTTATGGACAAAGCTATTGATATGTGCTTGAACTTCTGCACCATCGGTATACATATGACGATGACGCAGTTTAATGACTGATTTTTTTGTACCATGTACCAAGTACAAAGTGCAAAGAGATAAGTACCAAGTGCTTCCTAAAATCAATACTTTTTGACCGAAGAACAATGTATAGGGGGCATAAAAAGATAGAAGAAAACGAAAAAACAAGAGTGAATAATTCGGGAAATTTGCTTTTAAACTTACACTGACTTTTATTTGTATTCACTTCAGGCAACTGATTTATAAAGAAGAGGCGAGAGAACAGGCTCCAAGACCCTCTGGCAACCATCCGACAATATGGAAAGGTGCCAAAACCTGCCCGAAACGGGAACTATAAATTAGAAAATATGACAACAACGAAAATATTTTTGTACCAAGTACCAAGTACCAAGTACCAGGCAAATAAATGCCATCATTCCAAATTCTTTAAGCTTCATCATTCCATACATTTCCTTAATACTGCATTAGTTTTATGTTTTAAGGGAATCTGCCTGATAAATGACAATCCCAGATCATTATACAATACCGTTTTGCCATTTTCTCAACCGCCTATTCTCTAAAAACAAACATCCGATATGCCTCATTTCGAAACAGAAGCCATACGACTCAGCAGTACCAAATCCAACCAAAGGGAGCACTCCTCACCTATTTACCTGACCTCTTCTTTTACTTTTGAAAGTGCAGAAGAGGCCAGACAGATGTTTGCTGATGAAATTGAGGGAAATATTTATTCCCGCTATGCCAATCCCAATACCGCTGAACTAATCCAAAAAGTCTGTGCAGCAGAAGGTACTGATGACGGGGTTGCCACGGCATCCGGTATGGCAGCGATGTTTGGTAGTATGGCGGCACTGCTACAACAAGGGGACCATATCTTAGCCTCCCGATCACTTTTCGGATCAACCCATCAATTACTCACCAAAGTTTTTCCCAAATGGGGAATTACTTCCACTTATGGGGATATTGCCGATATTCAAAATTGGGAGAAATTGGTTCAGCCTAATACCAAAATGCTTTTTCTAGAGACCCCCTCCAATCCCGGACTGGAGATCATTGACCTGGAATGGGCATGGAAATTTGCCGCAGCGCATGATTTGATTTTGGTGGTAGACAATTGCTTCGCTACGCCCTATTTGCAACAACCGGCTAAATGGGGAGCTCATATCGTAACGCATTCCGCTACCAAATTTATTGATGGACAAGGGCGCGTTTTGGGCGGACTGATCTTAGGTCAGCAGTCACTTATCGATGAGGTAACCTATTTTGCAAGGCACACTGGCCCCTCCATGTCTCCCTTCAATGCCTGGATCTTGTCCAAAAGCTTGGAAACATTGGCCGTAAGAATGGATAGGCACTGTGCCAATGCCTTAAAACTTGCCGAATATTTCAAAGACAATAAAACATTGGAATTTGTCAAATATCCCTTTTTGCCAAGTCATCCTCAATACGATCTGGCCATTAAGCAAATGAAAGCCGGCGGTGGTATAGTCACTCTCACACTAAAAGGAGGCTTATCGAGGGCAAAAAAGTTTATTGATAACCTGCAAATGTTGTCCATCACCCCTAACCTGGGTGACAGCAGGAGCATTGTTACGCACCCGGCATCTACTACCCACAGCAAACTCAGTGAGGAAGAAAGAAGGAAAGTAGGCATCACAGATGGACTTATCCGTATTTCTGTGGGACTGGAACACCACGATGACATCATACAGGACATAGAAAGGGCGCTGGAAAAATCTAAGTAGGGTCTTTTCAAAAATATCTCTAATGTATTTGTAGCATTATTGGGGATTTTTTCGTCATATAAGAAAAGCTAAAATCCAGAAGCTATGAAAAATTACATTTTATCACTGGGAAGTCTTTTTCTTTTGGCTGCCTCCTGCAATACTATCCAAAATACCGATATTGGACCTGTGGAAGCCAATGTAAGACAAATGACCGCAACAGAGACCGAGATGGTCCAAAGTAATGTCGATTTTGCCCTGAGATTCTTTCAGGAATTGGAAAAAGAAAACCTTGACAATTACTTCACCGGTCCATTTAGTGTCCACCAAGCACTGTCAATGGCAATGAATGGAAATGAAGGTGATGCACTACAGGAATTTTTGGATGTTCTGGCCTTTCATGGTTTAAGCAAAGAAGAAGCTAACCAAACTGTCAAAAGTCTGACTGAATATTTGACGAATGTTGATCCCAAAGTAAAAGTGAATATCGCTAATGGTATTTGGTACAGAGAAGGGCTTCAAGTTCAGACTACGTTCAAAGATGCCATGAATACCTACTATAATGCCAATGTAAGTGCTTTGGATTTTGAACAGCCCAATGCCCATCAGATCATTAACAATTGGATTGCTTCTCAGACGAATGACCTCATTAAAGACATCCTGGATGGAATACCAAGAGATGCAGTCATGTATCTGGTGAATGCCATCTATTTCAAAGGGGATTGGAAGTATCAATTTGACCCTAAAAACACCAAAAAAGAACCATTTTATCCGGAAAATGGAAGCAGTGTCCAAGTAGATATGATGGATTCTTCGGATAAAATCAAAATAAATATTGGCGGTAATAATCGCGTTGATTACTTTGAAATCCCTTACAGCACCGGTCAATACCAAATGGCCATTATCCAGCCTAAAAATGATAATCTTCAAAATATAGTCTCTGAAATTACAGCTGAAAATCTGACTCAATGGTCCAATAATGCTTTTGAAAGCGAGGTTATTCTTAAAATGCCCAAATTTAAAATCAAACATAAAATTGAAAACTTAAAGGAACAATTGATGGAAATGGGGCTGGTACAGGCATTTACTCCCAATCAAGGGAATTTCACCAAATTGTTTGAAGGAAACCTTCCCCCTTTAATGATTTCTAGAGTTATTCATGAAGCATTGATAGAAGTAGATGAAAAGGGAACAGAAGCCGCTGCAGCCACCGTGGTAGAAGTAGTTTTGACGTCTATGCCGGCAGGTCCGACTCGTATTACCTTAGATAAACCCTTCTATTTTTTGATCAAAGAAAAAAGTTCAGGTGCTGTTCTGTTTATGGGGAAACTTGGAAACCCTTCCCTACTTTAGGGTATGCTGAAAAACAGCTAAGTAAATTTAAATGACTGGCTATCACAAAAGACCTGTATAGCAAATACTAAGGTCTTTTGTGTTTCCTGCATGTTCTCTTTACCCCCTCAGAGCAGGGTTTTTGTTACATTCTCCAATAATGGACAATCAGCCCATAAAGTCTTGGACATCCTCATGAGTGATCCTCCGAGAGTGGCGAGAATTTTTGAAAATAATTTTCAAGACAACTAAAATTATATTGCCATGGATTTACTTGACACTATTAGTTCTTATTTCTAAAACTCTCCTATTTTTTAGGGGATAAGTTGCCCCATAAGGTCAATCACCTCGTTTTCTAGATTTCTCCTCCTTCGTCGTCGAAATGACAAGGTGAAGCCTTTGACAATATTTGACCATCTGAACTTTTAAAAGTTTTACCGCTTAATGAACCCCTCAAATCCCTAAACTCTAAATGGTTCAAAGTCTCCAACACCCGACTTCCGATCTCCGAAATATCTTGAGTCTTATGTCTTGTTTCTTGTCTCTTATCTCTTGTCTCTTGTTTCTTGTCTCTTGTTTCTTATATCTAATCTCTAAGTTTTCTAAACTCCTTATAAGCATTAATCAAACCATTGGTAGAAGCATCATGGCTACTCACAGGTTGCTCATTCTGTAATTCCGGCAAAATGGCATTGGCCAAAACCTTCCCCAGTTCCACCCCCCACTGATCAAAACTAAAGATATTCCAAATCACACCTTGAACGAAGATTTTATGCTCATACATGGCAATTAACTGCCCCAGGGTATAAGGTGTAAGCTGCTTGACCAAAATGGAGTTGGTAGGTCGGTTGCCTTCAAAAACCCTATGCGGAGCAATTTTTTCGATCTCTTCAGCAGATTTACCTGCTTTGCCCATTTCAACCTTTACTTCCTCCCAAGACTTACCGTTCATCAGGGCTTCTGTCTGGGCAAAGAAATTGGAGAGCAATTTGACATGATGATCGCCAATAGGATTATGTGAAATGGCCGGTGCAATAAAATCGCATGGAATCAAATGGGTTCCCTGATGGATCAACTGGTAAAAGGCATGTTGCCCATTGGTACCCGGCTCTCCCCATATGATCGGGCCTGTGGTATAGCTAACCTTTTCTCCCTCCCTGGAAATATATTTCCCATTGGACTCCATATTTCCCTGTTGGAAATACGCAGCAAAACGGTGTAAATATTGGTCATAGGGTAAAATGGCTTCAGAACTTGCTCCCAGGAAATTGGTATTCCAAATACCAATCAGGGCCAAAATCACCGGAATATTTTCACTAAACGCTGCTTGTTTGAAATGCTGATCCATAGCATGCGCCCCAGACAACAACTTTTCAAAATTTTCAAACCCAATGGCACAGGCAATGGGAAGGCCTATCGCGGACCAAAGAGAATACCTGCCACCAACCCAGTCCCAAAACTCAAACATGTTTTGAGTATCAATGCCAAATTCAGCAACCGCTTTTGCATTGGTTGATAAAGCGACAAAATGCTTAGCTACTGCCCCCTCCTCTTTTGCATGATCCAAAAACCATTTTCTGGCAGTATGTGCATTGGTCATGGTTTCCTGTGTGGTAAAAGTCTTAGAGGCAATAAAGAAAAGGGTGGTCTCAGGATTTACCTTTTTCAAAGTTTCAGCCATATGCGTCCCATCGACATTGGAGACAAAAAATACCTCCAAATCAGGATTTTGATAAGGTTTAAGGGCTTCCGTCACCATAACTGGACCAAGGTCTGAGCCGCCAATACCGATGTTGACCAAATATTGGATGGGCTTTCCTGTATATCCCAACCAAGTCCCTTGGCTAATCTTGTCAGCAAATGCCTTCATTTGAGCCAAGACAGCATTGACATCGGGCATTACATCTTTTCCATCCACCTGAATGGGTGAATTGGAGCGGTTTCTCAATGCCGTATGCAAAACCGCCCTGTCCTCTGTTCCATTGATTTTTTGCCCGGAAAACATGGAATCAATGGCTGATTGGAGTTCTACTTCTTCCGCTAAGGCAATGAGCGCCTCAAAAATCTCCTGATTGATTCTGTTTTTTGAAAAATCAACCAATAACTCTTCTAATTGAAGGGAATATTTCTCAAACCTGGCGTTATCTTGAAATAAATCTTTTATATGAAGCCCTTTGTACTGTTCATTTAAAGCAGATAATTTCTGCCATGCTTGGGTACAGGTAGGATTTATATTTTTCATCTGATAAAGTTTAATAGGATTAACCCTGCAAAATTAGAATATTAATCGAGGGGGAAAAAAATATCAATGAAATTGAATGGTTAAGAATAGTAGCATATTGGTTAACATACATTTATGACATTTGGGATTTTTTCAGCTATTTTAATACTTACAATCCCAAAAGACCATGTGTGACACCTTAATAGCTTTACCTTCTTTTACGGCACAAAACAATCTGATCTTTGCCAAAAATTCAGACCGTGAACCCAATGAGGCCCAAGCATTAGTTCATATCCCCAGAAAGCAGCATACGGCTTCCACACTGCAATGCACTTATATTGAAGTCCCACAAATGCAGGAAAGCTATGAGGTAATACTTTCCAAACCATTTCAGATGTGGGGAGCCGAAATGGGGATCAATGAATATGGTGTGGTCATCGGCAATGAGGCGGTATTTACCCGGGCCAAAATCAAAAAAAATAATTCGGGATTAACGGGAATGGATTTACTAAGGCTTGCGCTGGAACGCTCAAAAACTGCTGTAGAAGCGATCTCCCAAATTACTGCACTCTTAGAAAAATTTGGACAAAATGCCTGTGGGGGCTACCAAAACAAGGATTTTTTTTACCATAACAGCTTTATCATTGCGGATCCTGAACAAGCATATATCTTGGAAACTGCCGGAAAATCCTGGGCACTTAAAAAAATCAAAGCAGCAGGTTCTATTTCTAATGGGCTTCAAATTGGATCAGATTATGATGAAATCCACCTGGCAGAAGAAAAGTTGGATTTCCCTTTCAATTTATTTCCAAAACCTCAGCCCTTTTCTTTCAGGGAGTATTTTTCAGACTTTCTATACACCAAAGTGGGTAGTGCTAAAAAACGACAAAGCTGTAGCTATGGGCTATTACAAAAATACAAAGGTGTACTTACCGTGGAAAAGGCAATGATCATTTTGAAAACACATGAAGCTCCTGATCCTGATTTCGATCCAAAAAAAGCCAGCACGGCATCGTTGTGTATGCATGCAACTGGATTGACCAACCCAAGTACGACAACAGGAAGTATGGTGGCGGAAATTAGAAAAAACAAGCCTTCTACTGTTTGGCTGACCGGCACTTCCATGCCCTGTATTTCCGTATTTGTTCCTTTCTTTATAGGAACTAAAACCTTAACCGAATTTACACAACCAGGAGCATTGCCAGATTCCTCTCTGTGGTGGCAAGCAGAACTCCTCCACCGTTGGATAGGTGAGGATTATCAGGTCAGAAAAAGGGATTTCCAAAGCGACCTGCAGGTCTTGCAGCAATCATTTTTAAAGCAGGAGGCATCCCTAATGTCTGCTGGGGCTAACTTATCCGAGTTGGAGATTTTTAGCAATGAATGCCTTTTGAAGGTGATGAAATTTTATGAGAAATGGTCTGAAAACATCAATCTATATCAACCCTAAACGGCACTGCAGGCAGCTTTTCTGAATTATACAAATTGACCTCTGGGTTATCCGCCCAAGCATATCGGATTTCTTTGATATTCTTCACTTGGGAATGACTGACTATCAAAACATCTTTATCAATTATGCGGGCATTTGCTGAGTGGTAATTGCCAATCTCGTCCTTGATAATAAACCCTTTTACTTTCTTACCTGAAGATAAGGTCAAGCCCTCTCCAACATGTGTAAACCTTAGCCTCACCCCTTCTTCACTTTTTTCAAAACTGTGGAAGATGGGGCCAGCATATAACACATCCCAGTCATAAGCTACTTTTTTAGCTATCCTCCAAAGCCTCAAGCCTACGTCCCTTTTGTTGCGGGGGTGAATGTCATTGGCATCTCCAATATCTATAGTGACAGCCATGCCTGTATTTGGTAAGGACAAAGCCTGGAATTGTGCCTCTCTCAAATAAGCCCAATTGGATTCGGGCTGAACTTCCTTCCTTTCCATAAAATTGGCCAATTGTACAAAAAGAAAAGGAAAATCACCCAAATTCCAACGCGATCTCCAGTTAGTGATCATCGTTGAAAACAAATCCCTGTAGTGTTCATGCACATCTGTATTGCTTTCCCCTTGATACCAAATCACACCTTTTATCGGAAAGTTAAGTATCGGGGCAATCATGGCATTGAACATCATTCCCGGCAGGTTATGGTGTCTTTCCACGACAGGAAGTGCTTCTTCTATTCTATTATTGTATTTCCATTCTCCTTCCAATGAAATCTTTTTATTTCCGCTAAGGAGGAACATCTCGTCTTTTTTACCTAATCGCACTTGATTATTCCAAGTATTCACGACCCTTATTGCCAAAGTATTCTCCCCCACATTCAACATACTGGATGGGATAGGTATTTGCCTAATTGCATCACCGAAATCTTTAAAAAATAACCTTCCCCCATTTACATAGACATAAGCCATCTGTTGAATATCCCCAAGATTCAGCCGGATATTTTGTTTGTCTGTAACCGTAAAAGTCTTTCTTAACCAAGCAATATCACTAAAAGGATTAGCCTCAGGTAATTGGACAACTTCCCAATCACTGTCATCAAAATTAGGATTAGCCACGCCTTGGATCTCTCCATTTTGAGGGGCTGCCACCAGGTCATTTCTTTGTAACTCCCTGATTTTATTATCTATTACCTCCTGGAGCCAAAAATCTTGTCTTTGGAGTACATCATTTGCCTTGTCCTTATAGAAATCCAGCTTTAATAAGGCCTCAGCTTCGGCCCAGCCTTCAGCTGGAGTTCCTCCCCAATTACTTTCAATAATTCCAACAGGCACTCCTTCTTCCAGATGTAGCTGCTTGGCAAAAAACCAACCAACGGCAGAAAAATTCAAAATATGATCTGGATCGGCCTTTCTCCATTCTCCTCCCCTGACATCAAACTTTTCTTGAGCATCATAATCATGTGGAATTTTAAAAAAGCGGATCAATGGATAATCTGAATCCGCTAATTCCTTCTGCAATCCCTGAACCTGTGCACTCATCACCCATTCCATATTGGACTGCCCTCCTGCTACCCACACATCCCCAACTTGAATGTCATAATACTTATTTCCATTCACTTCCAACTCATAGGGGCCAGAGGCAGGCAAAGGGTCAAATTCAATTTGCCAAGTTCCATCTTTTGCTACTTTAACCGACTTTTCTTCTCCATTGAATGTCACCACCACTTTTTGGCCTGAGGCTCCTTTGCCCCAAATCCGGATAGGTTGATGGCGTTGAAACACCATGTTGTCCGCAAAAAACTTGGGCAACGCTACTTCCCCTACCTCAGCTTCCGGTGAACAGGAAAAGTTAATAAATAGAGAAATCGCTATAAGTATTAAAGCCAATGAATTTTTCATAGGTTTTCTTTCAAAGGTGATATTGGGTTTTTGTAACAGGAAATCTTCAAATACAAATTTACAGCGTATGACCACTTAAAATCAACCCCTCCTTCATGTCTTTCAAATACGTAATGACTTTGCCATCCTCTCCAACTTCACATACCCTATAGCCCGGCAAAGGAGATCCCCAATTTCCACCGAAGTGTCCCGTCCATAAATAAGGTTTTTTCCTGTTTCTCATGATACCATTGACATCGTGGTCGTGGCCATGGAAGATGGCCCTTACATTGGGGTATGCCGCTAAAGTCTCCAAGACCTCTTGACATGAAATTCCATGTAAGGTCCAATCATTTTGAGAAATGTGGATAAAAACAAATACAAAAGGTATCTCCTTAAAAGACTCCAAACTTGACCTTAAAAAATCCACATTAACACACAAATAATCTCCTGCTTCATTGGAGCTATTCGCTATGATCATTCCATATTGCTCTTTTACTATAAAACTATGGTCCGCAGGAATTCCCCAGATTTCCTCCCAGGATGTTTCTGAAATCCGGTCATGATTCCCCTTTACAGGATAATAGGGTAATCCGATGGTATCATATACTTTTTTCACCTCAGGCATCCATTTAGGCTCATCATGGATCAAATCTCCATTGAACACCACCAAGTCTACTCCCTCTTCTTCTTGGATGGCTTTAATCAAGGTTTGGTGAATGGCCTCAAAGGGTGTGTTAGGCTGTCCATAATGCCCATCAGAGGCAATGATAAACTTCAGTTTGGTCTTTTCGGGAAAGTCCATCTTCCCATAATTCAAAAAAGGCATAAGGCTGGTCATTGAAGTAAGCAATGATATTTTTTGTAGAAATGGTCGTCTTTTCATCATTTATTTTATTTGAATAAGAAAATCGCAGATTATTCCTGTTACAATGGCAAATCCAAAACTGAGAAATGTACCAATCAAAATATACTCAGTAAGTTTCCTGTCTTGTGATTCTTTAAGATCCCCAAATCTAAATACCGATTTGGTAGCAATCAGAAAACCTACCCCTTCCCACTGCCCCACTAAAATAAAAATCAAAACGAGTAACCTTTCTAAAATCCCAATATATCTGCCAGCATTTGTTAGGGAATGATCATCTCCTTTTTCCAGACTTTTTGACCATGGCTGCATCAATTGTGCCATGATGATGCTTACACCAAAACTCAAAAAAACTATACCAGTAGTGACAATCCAAAAATTAGAACCTTGAAATAAGCCTACCCAAGAAGTGTCCGGGTAAACCCACAATGCTGCCAAAAACCCTAAAGAAAACAGATGTAATCCCTGGTCAATTATAAACCACCTGATTGGGTGATTTACTCCTCTATATATTTTCAAAAGATCTATGAGATAATGAAGTATTAAAACAGCTAGTGCTAAGCCAATGGCTCCCAAATTCCAGAATAAAACTAAAACCAATACCCCATGAATCAATATATGGAGGTATAGTTTACCTGATTTAATTTTCTTAGCCTTTTTTTCCTCCACCCATGAAGAGGGCTGTAATACAAAGTCTCCTATCAAGTGAGCCAGAAAAAGTTTGATCATGATCAACATAGGCTATTCAGTTTCCATTTGTAATATTCCAATATAGCCTTTAACTCCTCTGAATTCGCCCTTTTTAATCTAACGCTTACGGAGTTCTGGGCAATCCCCAGTATTTCTCCCAATTCTTGCTGGTTTACTCCAGGCTTTTCTAGGACTAATTCAATTATCTCCGCAGAACTCAAACTCCATTCATCCATAAACAATAGTCCCAGTCTAATTGGTAAGTTCAGTTCCCTATCAAAATTTTCCAAAAAGCTCTTTATCAAGATATTCTGAGGACTTTTTTTCAACATTTCAAATGCTTCACCTGAATAAAAATAAGCCTTTCCTGTTCTTTCTCCTATTTTTTTTGAATTTTCCCCCTTCTCTCCAATCCCAATAGATAACCGGACATCAATGGGAGATTTCCTTTGATTAAACTTTCCACTCTTGATTGCTTTTATTTTGGATTTTATCCTGATCGCTTTTAGAAGTGCCTCTTCCGGACTAGACTCTATTTGAAAACTATCCCCTCGGAATATCTCCCATGATTCTCCTTCTTTTCCCCAAGAATCCAATAATTGCCTCAATGGCCTTTGCCAATCTTCTTGATTAAGAAGCTTTCGAGATCCTATGATATCTCCTGTGATTACAGCTGTAAAATCTTTACTCATACTTAGATTTAAACCTTTTGATAAACTTTCACTAATTTATAGATATTTTGATTTATCTACTAATTTATAGATATTTTGATTTATCTACTAATTTATAGATATTAGTGTATATCTATCAAATAAGTAAAGCATTTCACAGAAGAAGATTACCTCAACCTATCCCAATTGATAAGGGCATTCCATACCATGGGCGCATCATGGTGATTCAAATAACGGTGTAAAGGATCAAAAGTAAAGGCCAATACATTTCCTCTACCTACAGGAAGATTGAAAACAGAGCCATGCCCAACGATTTCCTGCTCGTTCCTTACCATTCCTGCTACTACATAAGGAGGCGTCTTTTCCTCAGACTTTTCCGCTTTTTCGGTTTTCATGTCTTCAGGCAAACCCAGGATCTGGCCCTCGAAAGGCACTTCATCTTTTAGAGGTTGATGGCCATACTGCACGAGCATCAAGTCCCTATTGTACTTATCTGTTTGCAGTAAAGGACCATTTCCTCTGAAAATCGGAAATGTTTCTGGATAGCCATAAAGCACTGGGTGATCTATTCTTCTCACTTTAGCCCTTACAATAGATCCAGGATGAAACAAGCCTGAGGTATTGACAGGACTCAATTCAGAGGCTATTCCCATTTCCGCCAAAATTGCAGAGGTATTGTCAAAGCTGATCAGCAAGCCTCCTTCTTCTACAAATTTTCTCAAGTTCTCAATGCCTCCAAAACCTGGACCTCCTGTCATATCTGAAGTAGATGCAGGGAAACCGTGAGAAGGAAACTCAGCAGTCTTGGTATAAGGCATGGGGCCAAACTTTTTGTCTACTCCATTGACAAAATTCTTGGCGTTGCCCCTTACCCTGGGCAAAATAATCACATCAAATTTCGATTTCAATGCTCCCGCTTTAAGGACATCTTTGTCTATGGATGTGTAGGGGATTCCCCTTTGATCAAAGGTGTAACGCGACCAACCTTCATCTTGGGTATTGTACCAAGTGTGGTAGATGGCTACCCTGGGCAAATTGACAGCTTTTTGTTGATCAGCAGGAATGCTGGTACTGATGGTCCTAAAATCCAAACCGAAGTCCTGAGCCATTTGACTGGCCTGATTGGCATTGATCCTACGGAAAACGATACTTCCTGCAGGTAATGTATCTCCAGAAACAACAGTAGATCCGGTAAGCACTGAGATTTCAGCATTTCGGTTTTGCCCTTTGATCCAATACAGGGCAGGAAGCACCGTATTCTGCGCATGGTATGGCAATACATAAGTATTTCCTTCTCCAGCTAATTTACCTTTATATACTGCATCACTATCCATCAAACGCAAAGCACTTACATCAAAATCTATATCTTCCTTAGCCTCCACTTCGACGCCGTATAAATAGGGCAAGGTCCAGGCAATGGCATCATAAGGAGGATATTTAGCCTCTTTGGGATAAGCCTGCGGTGTCAATAAAGATACGGCCAAGTTTCTATAAGGCTGCTCGGAAAGGACTACAAAAGCTTCTTCATTTTCATGTACTTCAATTCCCTGCACCCTCAATTGATTGGCCAGGTAGGCCACCATGGCCGGGTCTCTTTGCTCCTTGGTTATGGTGAAGGCTTTTGGTCCTTCCTTTCTGCCTTTCTCCAAGCTGTTGTATCCTTTTTTATAGAAATTCCTCAATAAGAGTTCCTTGTTCATCGCTGCATAATACAAGGAAGCAATCACACCTACCTGTGTATAGTTGATGTTGTTCCGGAATGACCAATATACCAGAGGAGTAGCTGGATAAGGCCTGTACCATTCTTTGGATGATGCCAAATCCCCGGCAAACCGGGCTGTGGAATAATCTCTCAAATAGGTATCAGCCCCTGCATTCCCATAAGTTTCATAAAACCTGCCATTGGAATTGTGGTTATTGGCCACCCAAATGCCATAACCAGGCCACCATCCATCATAAAACGCCCAGGTAAAAGCCCCCGGCATGCCCTGAGCTGAAACTTCAGCCACATCATGATTGGCCATGACCTGCCACTCACTCTGGGTTATAGGATCCACAAAATCATTGTATGGACCTGTACCCGTTGAGATGTACAACAAAGGCACTGATTCATGAAGGTCTAACATGACAGTTGGATGAAATTCAAAGAATCCCTTGAAAATAGATTTGGTAATCTCTTGGGATACTTGTAAACCATCCCTGTTATTGTCATGAAATACGTACTTACCCCAATAAGGTGCAGAGCGTGGAAATCCATCATCAAACTTCTCTCTTCCTTTGGTATGTCGGAAATACCAATCCACCTGCTTATCCCAACCGTCTGGTTCCATAACAGGATTGATTACAGTAATGACATTTTCCCTGATGGATCTGATATCTCCTGCTTCAGAAGTGGCCAATCTGTAGGCCAGTTCCATTAACATTTCCGGAGCGCCCATTTCGGTCGCGTGCATCCCTGCACTTACATAATAGACGGGTTTGCTGTCCAAAATAATGGCCTCGGCCTGCTCAGGGCTCGTTTTCCTTGCATCTGCCAATTTTGCCAATTGTCCTTTATAATGGTCCAAACGGTCCATAGATTCTTGGTTGCCTATGACAATCAGATAAAATTTTCTCCCTTCCTCTGTCAAACCCATTTCTTGCATATGCACCAATGGAGACGTCTCGGCAAGTTTTTGGTAATACCCATAAATTTCAGAAGTCCTATGGACGATGCCTTCTGTGCCGATAATATGTCCAAAATGCTTCAAAGGAGAAGGAACCGTAGGATGGTCTACTATGTCCAACAAGGAAGCTGGAAGAAACTTATCATCCGTAGTAAATTCCTTGATTTTTTGTACATATTCCTGATCGATTTGCTGGGCTCTAAGATCAGCAATGGAGATCACTAAGAAAATCCAAATGAAGGATAAAATTTTATTCATGATGGTGTAGCTTGAATGAAGGTTCAAGCTACAAAAAAACTGTCTTATGAAAATCAAAAAATTATTTGGATGGTGAATAGCCGCTAATTCTGCATGTCAATTGAGCCAAAGCCAACACTTTATTCTTTCAGGTAAAAAAATCACACTATTGTGATCATCATTATTTTCACTTCAACCAATTATCAAACCATTCAAATGCCTCCTGCTGCATGGCCAGGTCAAATTTATGTGGACCGGGATGAAAAGTACAACGATACTTATCTGAAGCTCCTGCCTTATTAAAAATACTGCTAATGATTTCATCTGCCCTTTTCATCTCTTCCAGCGTGAATAAATTGTCTTCAATATCATTGAGCACCATGGTCGGATTAGGTGCCCTAAGCGCAAAAATCTCAGGGAAATCCAACTCTCTGGGCAGCATAGGTATATATGTCATCCAAGTGTGCGTATGGGACTTGTGCAGTAAAAAGTCTGCCCATGTGGTCATAAAACCCACACTAATGGCACAGGCTATCCTATCATCCAAGCCCCCCAACATAACAGTCCTCAATCCTCCACCTGACAGCCCGGCACAACCTAATCGCTCAGGGTCTACATCAGCCCTTGCCGCCAAAATGTCCAATGCAACCTGATCTTCTGCTAAATACACAGCTGGCCAAGAAATGCCTGCACTGAAAAGGGATTTGGCCATAATATGCTCGTGATCAGATGCCCAGGAATTGTAAGCATTGATATTTTCCCGCTTGCCCATATCAAAATCTATGATCCCCCTCCTCCTATCTTCAGTAACATCCTCCAACATCACCCTCCTACTTCCAAAAGCAAAAGCATCATGAATCATCACCACATAGCCCCTCTTGGCCAATTCATTGGCCCATGCCTTTCCTTCATAGTATTGCTGATGGTGTTCATCCACATAATCCGGTAGCCGATGGCTAACTTTACAGATTTTTTCCAAACCCAAAAACTTAT